>Ga0247810_10000007_pt1 | contig 370823 bp, 318 predicted proteins | sample UWRJL119311C1_FD_179918 | JGI IMG/M metagenome (GOLD analysis project Ga0247810, IMG submission 179918) | Plant litter microbial communities from Arlington Agricultural Research Station in Wisconsin, United States - UWRJ-L119-311C-1 | ecosystem: Environmental > Terrestrial > Plant litter >...
GTTTTGTAATTCGTATAAAGCTTTTAGCTTTTGCTCTACTGTTTGTTCCATTAAATGAAATAATTTATGGGGTTTGTATTATGCTCCGTTAAACGGATTGCAAAGTTAGGAAATTTTTCTTGAATATTATCTATCAACAAATTAGATGTAAATTGTTCACTTTCATAATGCCCTATATCACAAATAACGAGGTGTTGTTCGGCGTCAAAAAACTCATGATACTTAAAATCAGCAGTAACAAAAGCATCGGCACCTGCGGCAATTGCATCTTTCAACAAAAAACTTCCTGAACCACCACATACGGCTACTTTTTTTATCTTCTTGTTTAGCAACGATGTATGTCTGATTACTTTTGTCTGCATCCTTTCTTTTACCAAATGGAGAAAGTCTATTTGATCCATTTCCTGTGGCAGCCAACCAATCATCCCTGCTCCTACCTGATCTAATTTATTGGTCAGTGGATAAATATCAAATGCCACTTCCTCATAAGGGTGACTTTCTAATAATGCCACCATTATTTTGCGTTCATCTTGAACTTTAAATATCGTTTCTATTCGCACTTCATCTTCATGGTGCTGCACCCCTTTTTCGCCAACAAAAGGGCTGGTTGAATCGGATCCTTTAAAGGTTCCTGTTCCATCTGTATTGAAACTACATTCGCTATAGTTACCAATATTTCCTGCACCTGCACTAAAGAGGGCATTTCTAACTGAGGCTGCATGGGCCTTTGGGCAAAAGGTGACTAGCTTTTTTAACAGATTATTTTTAGGGGCAAGGATTTTACCTTGTTGTATACCGAGTTTCTTACAAATCATACCGCTAACTCCATTGGCAACATGATCAAGGTTGGTATGAATAGCGTATAAGGCAATATTATTTTTAATTGCTTTTAAGACAACTCTTTCTACATAGTTCTTTCCATTTAATTTTTTTAGCCCTTTAAAAACGATCGGGTGATGCGTAATAATGATATTACAATTTTTAGCGATGGCTTCATCCACAATTTGTTCAGTACAATCTAGGGCTACCAAGGCGCTATGGATTTCATCACTAGTATTTCCGACTATCAATCCGGCGTTATCATAATCTTCCTGATAATTGAGGGGAGCAAAATTTTCAAGATGTTCGGTTAGTATTCCTAATTTCATTTTTAAAGTTAACTATCCGATTTAAATTAATCGTTTTTGATTATAAATTAATTTCTGGACCGATAGCCCCAAATCCCCCTAGATGGAAGAACTTAAATTTGATGTCATATTTTCATTCCTACCTTCTTCTTTCTCTATTGTTAAAATCAGGGCCAATCATGAGCACAAAAAATCCTTACCCGTTTTCACAGATAAGGATTGTTATTTCATTTGTGCGTATTACTAACTTCTAGATCTTCCCAAAAGGAGAGGACTTTATCTTCTCGTATTATCTAAATCCATTCATTCTTGTCATCTGCAAGCTTTCGAAGACCATACGTTGATTATGTTCGAATGCTAGTTCTTTGTGGTTAATAATATCTACTATAGAACCAATTAAACACAAACCTCCAGTAAGTAGATACAAAATTCCCATTCCGATTTGACCTATAATAAATCTCTGCAATCCTGGAACTAAAAACATACCGATGATACAGAACAAGAGCATATCGCTAGGATTTTTCCTTTTACCAGAATAAATCATTAGAAAAGTACGCAATTCTTGCTCGCTTAATCCGTTTGTTGCAGTCTGCAAATAGCTATATTCTTGGGGGGTGATGCCTGGTAAAGACATAAATTGTGAATCGAACATTGTAAATCCTCCTTATATTTTAAATTAAATCTTTTTGTTTTTTAATGGTCATCTGATACTTAAGGACCATCTGATGAGTAAGTTGATAAATGCGGTAAACAATCGTCATTAAGGCGGGAATGCCGAACCAATGCTGGTGAATACTTTCGTTTATCTGTCCGTGAAACAATGCGGTGATCGACCTTCCCAAACCACATCCCGGGCACCATGTTAGTCCTAAATTTGCTAGCGGGCAAAGGGTAAAATGATGTTCATGTGGATTAGCTGTTGCCAACAACACTAAAGCCAAGATCCAGAATGTTAACTCTAAAGGAAAGGTTTTAATGTACTTCATGTTTCTTTTAATTTTATTCTTAACAAGACCAACGTAGCTTTTAATGTTTAACCTGCAAGCTATGCGGGTATCGTTCTTTGTAATTTAGAAACAATGATAAGTTTTTTGTTACTTCAAATTAATGCTATTCGACAAACTGAAAATAAATCTCGACAAATTCCCTTAGGGGCTCGAACAAATTTTAAACGTTGTGGAGAATTGGATTTTGAACAGTAAGATTTTTTGTTACTTTAAGTTTGTCAAACTTTAAAGATTACCAAAGTGGTTAGCGACCATAAAAGCACTATCGATTTTTAATCCTTTTGTAAACATGAATTCCATCTATAGGTCCGTTTAAGATCAACGTGTCATTTCCTATAAAACTTAGCGCATACTTTTCAATGCTTGCAAATTTCTTGGTTTTCATTTCAATACTATCGGAAAACAATCGGTAGGTGCTATAAAACCCGTGTTCTTTATTATAGATGCTGTCTTTACCAATTTCAAGTACATGACGTTCATAAGTAGTTAAAGCCCAATTACCCAATACAACCTTGGAACTGTCTTGCTTTTTGACTTCAGCACCACATGCAATTAATAAAAATGTGAAGGGCCAAACCTTTATTAATTGCTTCATTTGATTTATTTGCTTCAAACATACGGTTTTAACCTGTTAAACAAAATCTCTATTTAATGGTTATAACGTAAGCATTTTACAGCCAAACACACTCCGCATTACTCAAATCAACAATACTTTAATTACATTTGCCTAGTGAATATTCGCGACCTGATTAATAGATACAAAACAGATGATCGTGTTGTTGCCGCAGCACAATCATTAAATAAAGGAAAGGGGAGTAAAACCCAACTAAGGGGATTGGTGGGCTCATCTGATGCTGTAATTGCCGTTTCTACCTATTTTTTACTTCACAAACCCCAGCTTTTCATCTTGCCAAACCGTGAAGAAGCTTCTTATTTCCTATCAGATTTGGAAGGAATTTTAGACAAGGAGGTTTTGTTTTTTCCTTCATCATTTCGAAAAGCCTTTGAATTTACCCAAATAGATACTGCCAATGTTTTAGCCCGGGCAGAGGTACTGAATGAGCTAAATCATCAGTCTGAATACGGGAAAATCGTTGTTACTTATCCTGAAGCTTTGGCCGAAAAGGTAATTGACCGAACAATATTGGAAAAAAACACTTTAGAAATTAGCGTTGGGATTAGCTTAGGGATCGATTTTATCAATGAGTTTTTATTTGAATATGACTTTGAGCGATCGGATTTTGTATATGAACCTGGCCAATTTTCTATTCGCGGAGGTATTGTAGACATCTTCTCCTTTTCTCACGAGTTGCCTTATCGCATTGAATTCTTTGGCGATACCGTGGAAAGTATTCGGACTTTTGAGATTGAAAGTCAACTTTCTGTTGATGATGTGAAGAGCTTAACGATTGTACCGAATGTACAGGCAAAGTTCTTAACAGAAAATAACATTAGCCTACTAGATTATATTGAAAAGGATACCCATCTTTGGTTTAAGGATGTTGAATATACCATAGACATTGTTAAATCTGGTTATAAAAAGGCTGTGGAGCTTTGGAAAGCTCTTGGTCTTGCTGAAAAACAACAAAATCCCAATTGGCTTGATCCAAAGTTTTCGTTTACCGATGAGAAGATGTTGGCTGATCTTTTTCAGGATTTTGCAGTTGTTGAATTTGGAAAACAGTTTTTTTATCAGACGGCAGAAGTCTTTGACTTTGAGACTAAACCTCAGCCATCATTCAATAAAGATTTCGACCTACTAATTAAAAATTTAAAGGAAAACGAAAAGCAGCACATTCATAATTTTATCTTCACCAACTCTACCAAGCAAACAGAACGTTTGTATGCAATTTTGGATGATATAGACAAAACGGCCAAGTTTACCCCTATCAATATTCCTTTGCGGGAAGGTTTTTTGGATCCCTTACAGAAGGTTGCCTTTTATACTGATCATCAGATTTTCGATAGATTCTACAAATATCAACTTAAGAAAGGCTATCAACGCAGTCAGGCTATAACGCTAAAAGATTTGCGTGAGCTCAAACCGGGTGATTTTGTAACCCATATTGACCATGGGATTGGAAAATATGCAGGATTAGAAAAAGTTGAAGTAAACGGAAAAATCCAAGAGATGATTCGTTTGGTATATGCAGACAATGATCTATTGTATGTAAATATCAACTCATTAAACCGCATTGCTAAATTTAGCGGAAAAGACGGGACACAGCCGAAGATGAACAAGCTGGGCACTGAGGCCTGGGATAAGCTGAAGAAAAGCACAAAAAAAAAAGTTAAGGACATTGCCAGAGACCTGATCAAACTTTATGCTATGCGAAAAGCACAAGTGGGAACTGCATTTGCTCCAGATGGCTATCTAGAAACCGAACTCGAGGCTTCGTTTATTTATGAAGATACGCCAGATCAGGTAAAAGCAACGGCTGATGTAAAAAAAGATATGGAGGCTCCACATCCAATGGATCGATTGGTTTGTGGCGATGTTGGTTTTGGAAAAACTGAGATTGCTATCCGTGCGGCGTTCAAAGCTGTAGCGAATGGTAAACAGGCGGCTGTACTAGTGCCAACAACCATCTTAGCCTTACAGCATTACAAGACGTTTTCAGCCCGTTTAAAAGAGTTTCCTTGTACGGTCGACTATATTAACCGTTTCAAAACCTCTAAGCAGATTAAGGAAACTTTAGAGCGTTTAGCGCAAGGAAAGGTTGATATTGTAATAGGTACCCATCGCCTATTGAGCAAAGATGTTAAGTTTAAAGATCTTGGCATCATGGTTATAGATGAGGAACAAAAATTTGGTGTTGCAGCCAAAGAGAAATTACGTGCACTTAGAGTTAATGTAGATACGCTCACCCTTACTGCAACGCCGATTCCAAGAACCTTGCATTTTTCTTTAATGGGTGCAAGGGATTTATCAATTATGAGCACGCCGCCACCTAACAGGCAGGCTGTAAATACAGAGTTACATGTTTTTAACGACAAGTTAATTCAGGAAGCGGTTCAGTTTGAATTGGACAGAGGTGGTCAAGTTTTCTTTATCCACAACCGTGTGAATGATTTGATGCAACTGGGTGGATTGATCCAAAAATTGGTTCCCAAGGCAAGGATAGGAATTGCTCACGGACAACTGGATGGAGATCAATTAGAGGATGTGATGCTTGATTTTATCAATGGTGAAAAAGATGTACTGGTTGCTACCACCATCATTGAGGCTGGACTTGATATTCCAAATGCCAATACGATTATTATCAATCATGCACACATGTTTGGACTAAGCGATTTGCACCAGATGCGAGGTCGGGTTGGGCGATCAAATAAGAAGGCCTTTTGCTACCTCTTAAGCCTCCCTTTATCAACATTGACAAACGAAGCCAGAAAAAGACTAAGTGCAATTGAAGAATTTTCTGATTTGGGTAGTGGTTTTAATATCGCTATGCGTGATTTGGATATTAGGGGAAGTGGTAACCTATTGGGCGGTGAACAAAGTGGTTTTATTGCTGAAATAGGCTTTGAGATGTATAATAAAATATTGGATGAAGCCATACAGGAACTGAAAGATGCCGAATTCAAAGATTTATTTAAGGATGAGCCTGCTCGCCCATTTGTGAGCTTTACCCAAGTAGATACCGACTTAGAACTACATATTCCTGACGATTATGTAACGAGCATTACGGAACGTTATAATCTATACACAGAACTTTCCAAATTAGAAACCGACCAGCAGCTAGACGACTTTGAAAAAGAATTGAAAGATCGTTTTGGTCCTGTGCCAAAACCTGTAAAAGCAATGATCAAGGTTTTGAAATTGCAATGGGCCGGAAAAAAATTGGGCTTTGAAAAGTTAAGTTTCAAGAAGAATATATTGCGAGGTTATTTTATCAGTGATAAACAGTCTAAATTCTTTGATTCGGAGATCTTCAACAAAATTCTAGCGTTTGCCCAGATACATCCTCGTTTATGCAACCTGAAAGAGGTAAAAGATAGCCTTCGGATTTCTTTTGATAACATTACCAATGTTGATGAAGCAATTGAAATGCTCGAATTAATTTAACTATTACGAACCGATATAATGGATCCTCAGATACTAAAAGACCTTGTTGCTATGAAAATGCCGTTTGGCAAATATAAGGGATGGTTAATTTCATCCCTCCCAGAAACTTATTTGGTTTGGTTCAATAGCAAAGGTTTTCCACCAGGAAAATTAGGGATCCTTTTGGGAACAATGTATGAGATTAAATTAAATGGACTAGAATATCTTTTGCAACCCTTAAAGAAATAACCATATCAATTTAAAGGCTTTTATATTTCACATCCATTTTTATCACAAATGGCATCGTCACTTTTATTTAATGAGGTGAGCTTTGTTTCTGGTTGTGCTGCTTGCCATTCGGTAAAACTTTGTACAATTGCTTGTTCGAATGCTGGTACTGGTTGTGCGCCTGATAATGCATATTTCCTGTCGAAAACAAAATAAGGCACTCCGCTTATGCCCAATTGTTTACTTTCATAAACATCGTAGTTTACGGCTTCGGCAAAACCATTTGCTTGTAAAACTGTATTTGCTTCTTCCGGATCCAAACCTAATTTTGTAGCTATTTCGATTAAAACTGTGTTAGTAGCAATGTCTTTTCCCTCCATAAAATGGGCATAGAACAGTGCTTCTTCAGCTTCATCTTGTTTGCCCTTACTTTTAGCGAAATGAATTAACTGATGCGCATTAAAAGAATTGGCAGGAACATTATTTCCGAAGTTAAGATCCAGACCTGCATTGGCAGCCATTGATACCACCTGTCCGGTTAACTGTTTAGCCTGTGCTACAGACATGCCCTTATTTCTTGCCAAATAGGAATATAGATCTTCGTTTGACGTGTTGTGATATTCCGGATTTAACTGAAAGCTTTTCCATTCTACTTCAATCGAGTCTTTAAATGGCAATTTTTCGATTGCTTTTTCAAAATGCCTTTTACCGATATAACAAAATGGACACATTACGTCCGACCAGATTTCTACTTTCATGATACAAAGATAAAGGAGTTGATTATTTTCTCTGTAAGATGTAAGTCAAGAGATTCTGGATTGCTTTTGGAATAGATTTCTTGTTTGCAGGGCGGATAGGTTGCCACAGATGCACGGATTAAATTGTTAGCCACAGATAGAGGCAATTGATAAGACGGTTTAGGGATTTTAATGTGGCTTAGTGTAAAGTGTTTTAAATTAAATGGGCCAAAAATCACGAAATCTAAATGAAACGTAGGTAAAGGGTAGGAATAGTGTAGCTTCGATGGAGGGATAGTGGAGGTAAAGGGCTGTTTTAAGGGGCACTTAGTGTAGGGTGGAAGAATTCATGGAAGATGGATTTGCGAAAACAATAAACCTCGCAGGCTCCTAAAGAACCTGCGAGGTAATCATTTTACTTGTACAGTTGGTTAAACATCCATTTAAAAGTACCATGGGTTTGTGCCCTGAAGGTGATTTCTGGGCCAAAAGCAAACAGTTTTCCTTTTCCGTAATTGGCTTCGAATGCAGCTACGCCATCTTGAAGGTAGCTTTGGCCCCAGGCCCAGCCACTACGAAGTGGTGTTGCTGTTGAAAACCAAGCTAAAGGTTTAATCTTTCCACTTGAAACGGCATCAGCACTTAACTTAAATACAGGGCTGTTGTCGAAGTAAACATCGGTGTTGCTATCCAATCCCCAGTTTGCCGCTTGTGTTTTATCTAATGAAACACTTAATACACTTCCTGGAATATAGTATTTCTCTGCTGGCAATCTTTTTTCAGCACCTGCTACCATTTCTACAATTGCATTTCTAACGGGCAGGTTCAAATGGGCCGCTAAATTTGTTGCCGAACCGATGGCTACAATTTCACCGCCTGCCTCTAGAAACGTTTTCAATTGTGGAATTGATTTATCTTGGCTCATGCGCCCAATTCTTGTTCTATATTCTTCTGGCACGGATTCTGGCGACACTCCACTAAAGCCCCTTCCACCTGCAATACCAGGGTTTAGATTCAGTGCTGGAATAGATCCATCAACAAAGACGATCACATCATATTTATCTTTCAGGTTTCCTGCATCGATATCTGGTGGATAAATTACGGTAGCATCAAAATGATATTGTTCCATAATGAAACGGATCCATCCCGAGTCCATCGATCCGCCATAAGTATCCCAAAGTGCAATTCTAGCGGGTGCTATCTTAACTGCTTGTGATGGTTTTTGTGCAGCGGTTATTTTCATTCCGAAACCACTTTCGGCTTTAGCTAAAACACTTTTAGCTTTGGCAGATGCCGGCACGTAAAATGAGCCATCGGCCTTGTTGCGATAAACCTCTGCTCCTGCTTTCAATAATTCATTTACGGCCAAATAACTTTCATTGGCTGCCGCACTCATGGTATAACCTCCCGCAGCTGGCAATGCTTTAGGTGTTGCTTTTAACAGTTCGCCATGAGGTAGTTTTTCGAAAGGACCAGAAAAGGCATTGGTAATTCTATCAAACTTAACGTTCATTAAATAAGCTAAAGTCCATCCTGCAGCATCATAGGGAGCTATTGGTGGGCCACCTTCATATTTAAAATCGTTAGGGTGATCTTGCGGTTCGAACATATCCAACACGTGTGGCCTAAATGCCTGGTCTGTTTTTACGATATAACTTCCTGCAGGATAATTTTTTCCCTCAACCGTAAACGCCGAAGTAGCTTTGTGCACTACAATTCCTGTTCTGATCAATGCGTTTAAGAATCGGATAGCGGTAGTGAAATCTGGCTGATCTGCTGAAAGGATGTATCCCCTGGCATCCTTGTTTTTTGCGGCTTTCATTACGGTATCCAAGTATTTAACAGGCATTGCTCCGCCTCTACCTCCAGGCCCGGCAGAAGAGACCATTGTAGCCCTATCCTTTTGATAAGCCTCATTTATTGCGTCTATCCTTTTAGGTGAGAAAGACCAGGTATCTTTACTTCCTCTATCAATTGAGTTTTTGCCCATTTGATAAATGTTATACAAAAGCTCATCGCTATATCTTTGAGCATAATTTAGCACGGCATAGTTTAAAGAAACCGAATAATCTATTGCATTTCTGAAATACCATTTCTGAGGGGTAATTGGATTTGGGGAATCGCCATTTGGCAATAGCCTAGCAGGTACCAATGGGATTTCTGAAGGTGTTGGTCCCCCTACAATTTCGGTCAACAAACCAATCATATTGTGAAAATAAGTAGTGGTACGCAAGCCTCCGTTGTACCAAGTAGAAAATACAGATCCTCCACGTTGGGTATACCCAGGCTTGGCTTCAACATTCATTCTATTGTGCATAGCTGCACCAACAGCATCAATACTGGTTAAGATAATTGGGTCGAAAACATAGTTGTAAGGATCACGATATGGAGGTCCGGCAACTACAGTTCCGGCAGGGCCAGCCTGATGGTGGTTATACATAATTTGCGGGATCCATTCTACAAACAACTGTCTCCCAATGTTCTGTGTTTCTTTTAGGTTAAGCATAAAAAAATCACGGTTATTATCATGTCCCGCATATTTTTCATACAAGCGAGGTAAACCACTTAAGCTCCTTTTTTTAGGATCTTTTTCTCTCATGTACCAATTGCTCTGCAGCTCTTGTCCATCTGGGTTTGCATGGGTAACCAATACAATTACTTTGTCTAATATATTGGTAGTTTCTAAATCGGTTCTACTAGAAAGGTTATATGCCATTTGGATAAGCTGATGTGCGCCAACAACTTCATTGGCATGCAATCCTCCATCAATCCATACTACTGCTTTTCCTTCTGCAGCCAAACGTTTTGCTTCATCTGGCGTTAGTCCTTCTGCCCTAGCCAGCTTTTGAGAAATCTCTTTGTATTTAGCTAAGTTTTTTTGGTTTTCTGGAGAGGTAATGATCAGCATATATTGTGATCTCCCTTCTTCGGTTTTACCTATATCTACCAACTTGACTCTTTTTGAGGTTTCGGCAAGTTTCTTGAAATAGGCTTCTGTTTGTGTGTAATTGGCGAGTTGATAATCATCGCCAATGGTGAAGCCAAAGTGTTCTTTTGGTGTTGGAATGTTTTGAGCAAAGGCTATTTGCGCGGAAAAAATAGTCACGATTAGCCATAAGCATCTAGCGTAAAGTTTTACCATATTGAATTTAGTTTTAGTGGATAACCAAATATAAATGGTTTGGCTTTGAAAGTATGGCTGTTATTGATTTGTTACATGGAGAAGTCCGGAAGTCCGTTCCCCTCGATAGTTATTGGAGGCCTTTGCCCTCCACAGGTTGAAGTTCTACTTACGTCTTCCTAAACTCATCTTTTCCTAGTTCTTTTAACGCTATAATGCATATTCAGGGCAAAACGTTCCGCTATGGAACAATATTTATTCTTTTTCGTATTTTGGACATGTACTAACCAAATAAACATGCGCTTTTCTATCCTGATCATATTGATCTGTATACTTTTTTCTTGTAAAAAAAGCAGTAAGACTGACTCTGAAGCTCCGGTAATCGCACCTCCAACAACCCCTATTGTTACCTATGGTACTTCATTAAAAGCTGATGGCCCTGGTGATACCTATGAACTGTTAAATCGTGTTTTAGGAGGCACTGCTTATGAAGTTCCCGACTGCATCCATTCGCAAAGACACATAAGTGAAATTTATGATTCTGATTTAAAAACTAATGTTTTTGTTTTTAGTGCGCATGTTGCTACTGACAATGATCGTTGCATTAATTTTGACAGGCAGCGAACCGAAATTAAAACTTATGGGGTATCTGCAGAAAAACTGAAGGCAAATTTAGGTGAAAGCATTACCTACAGGTGGAAATTCAAACTTGATGCAGGTTTTAAACCATCTCCAAGCTTTACACACCTTCACCAAATTAAAGCTGGTGATGGTGATGCAGATGATCCGATCATTACCCTTACGGCTAGATATGGAGCAGCCAATACAGATAAATTGGAACTGATTCATATTGGTTCAGATGGAATAAGCAGCAAAATTTCAACGGTTGATCTAAATCCTTTCAAGGGTTTCTGGGTTGAAGTGATTGCTCAAATGGAGTTTGCAACAAAGGGCGCTTATAAAATCTCTATTAAAAGGGTAAGTGATGGTTTGACACTGATGTCATATGAAAACTCAAATATTGATCTTTGGAGGTCATCAACGAGCTTTTGCAGGCCAAAGTGGGGAATTTACCGGAGTTTGGCAAATGTAACGTATTTACGGGATGAAGAAATTCGTTTTGCTGACTTTTGTATTGCTGAAGGCAGTGCAATCTGCAATTAATCAATATAAAATCAGATATAGATAAACATAAACAATTGGTGCGGCTATCAATAAACCATCAAATCGATCTAAAAACCCACCATGTCCAGGTAAGAAACTACCAGAGTCTTTGGTGTCTAGGCTCCTTTTCAACATTGATTCTACGAGGTCTCCCAATGTACCGAAGCAGACAATAATAATTGCCATTCCACCCCAAATGAGGGGATCCATTTCTGTAAACCAGTGTGAGATTAGGTAAGAAACTAGAACACTGGTAAATACGCCGCCGAAAAAGCCTTCCCATGATTTTTTTGGAGAATGCCTTTCAAATAAGCGATGTTTTCCAAAATTCATTCCGAAAAGGTAGGCTCCCGTATCACTTGCCCAAAGTAACAGCAAAAATGCAAGTGGCAAATGGTAGCTATAGTTGTTAAAATCTGCCAAAAATCCTAGGGAATAAAAGAAGCAGAAAGGTACCGTTACATAAATGAAGCCGACAAACGTGTAAGAAATATTAGCAAAAGGTATTTTTTCCTTTTTATAAAGCTCTATGATAAAAATTGAAAATATGATGGGGATGATCAGTAGCAGGTATTTAAGTTCAAATTGAAAAAAATGATAGCTTGCTGTTAAGAGGAAGATAACTGATGCAGCCAAAACTCCCATATTTCGGTGAGGTCTGATCCCTCCTATTTTGATCATTTTATAAAACTCCAATAATGAAACAAGGCTAAGGACGAGGTAAAAAGCCGTAAATGTATATCCTCCTAAAAAAATTGAGCCTAACATTACAATGGTAAAAAAGAAAGCCGTTATTGCTCTTGTTTTCATAATTTGGGTCTTATGTTTTTGTATTATATTTGGTTATTGCTTTCGGCGTTATTATTTAGGGACTGGTCTTTTAATAACTTGAACAAAGCTAAAGTTAAAATTGCACTAATCAGGTATCCATACCAAGCAATTGATGTTTCATCGGCCTGTTTCAATGGTAAATTTTGTTTTTGAAAATAATAGGCGAGTACTATAGCATAACCATTATTTAAAAAATGTGCAAAAACAGTATACCAGATACTTTTGGTCCAAAAATAGATATATCCAAATGCGGCTCCCAAAAACAGTCTGGGAAAGAAACCAAAAAATTGAAAATGGATGGTACTAAACACAGCGGCAGAGATCCAAATTGCCACATGTGGGTTTCGGACCATTTTGATAAAAATTCTTTGTAGCGCCCCTCTAAAGATAAATTCTTCACAGATTGCTGGGATTATTGCGATTACAAAAAGGTTAACTAAAAGCCCTCCAATATTGCTCATTTTTAAGATCGCTTCGGTAGTTTCTTCTCCTTGCTTTTCCAAGTTGACCATCCATTCTTCCAACCATTTCAAAAAGGATGGAAAAACCATCTTTTGGTTGAGCTCTGCGGTTAAGCCTAGAATTGGAATAGAACATAACATGAGCATTAAAACGATAAACAACAGGTTAAGCCTTGGTTTCTTTATATCGTAAAATGTTTTTAGTCTTCTTCCCTCAAAAATGGAGAGTGCTATTGCTGGAAGTAAAAACACCAGGATCTGCTGTGCGACCAATATCATTTTTAATACAGGTATACTGAATTGTACGTTAGCCAACAACTCTGGATTACTGAATATTTCGTTTCCATTAGCCAAAAAAATCAGCACGTAGCTTAAAAAGACGATGATGATTAAGCCAATTGTTACAAATAAGCCAAGCTTTAACAGCTGTATTAAAGGGGCACTTTCTTCTTTGAATGTTTGTGTAGGCTGCATTATTTGTAAAATCTGTACCTTTGTAATATAATTTTATTTTGAAAATAGAAAAATGTCTGTAAAGATAGGAAATATAGATTTGGGAGAGTTCCCTTTATTGTTGGCTCCAATGGAAGATGTGAGTGATCCGCCATTCCGTTATGTATGCAAACAAGGTGGGGCTGATTTGATGTATACGGAATTTATTTCATCAGAAGGATTGATCCGTTCGGCGGCTAAAAGTCGTCAGAAACTGGATATTTTTGAATATGAAAGACCGATTGGAATTCAGATTTTTGGAAGTGACATAGAAAGTATGCGTGAAGCTACAGAAATTGCTACGTTAGCTGGGCCAGATATAATGGATATCAACTATGGTTGTCCCGTAAAAAATGTTGCTTGTCGTGGAGCTGGGGCAAGTTTACTCCAAGACATCGATAAAATGGTTAAAATGACGGAGGCTGTTGTTAAGGCAACGCATCTGCCGGTAACTGTTAAAACCCGTTTGGGATGGGATGACAATACCAAAAATGTATATGAAGTTGCTGAAAGGCTCCAGGATATTGGGATCCAAGCCTTAACTATCCATGGTAGAACTAGGGCACAATTGTATAAAGGAGAGGCCGATTGGAGCCTTATCCGAGAAATTAAGCGAAATCCACGCATTAAAATCCCAATTTTTGGAAACGGTGATGTAGATAGTCCACAAAAAGCTGCCAGCTGGCGGATGGAATATGAGGTTGATGGAATTATGATCGGAAGGGCGGCTATTGGTTATCCTTGGATTTTTAGGGAGGTAAAACATTTCTTCAAAACTGGTGAAATTTTACCAGGGCCAACACTAGAAGAAAGAATGATCGCCTGCCGGACCCACTTAGATAAATCTATTGAATGGAAAGGACCCAAGGTTGGTGTTTTTGAAATGAGACGTCATTATGCCAATTATTTTAAGGGATTACCAGACTTTAAACCCTACAGAATGATGTTGGTTAAAGAAGAAAATATTCCAACGATTTATGAAATTTTGGACGAAGTGGCAGAAAAATACGAACATGTCCTCCCTTTTTCTGAAATGGCTTGATTATTGAAAAGCAATTAATAAATTTAACAAATGGTTACAGCTATAACACAAGATGTAAAGATTTCGGTAGAAACCATTTACCAAGACGAACATTCTAATCCGGCTAATGAACATTACATGTTTGCTTATCGAATAGAGATTGAAAATTTGTCAGATTATTCAATCCAATTGATGAGAAGAAGATGGTTTATTTTTGATTCAAACGGTTCTGTTAGAGAAGTGGAGGGGGAAGGTGTAGTTGGGATCCAACCTGTAATAGAACCTGGAAAAAACTATGCGTATGTTTCTGGATGCAATCTAAAAACGGATATTGGTAGCATGAAAGGACATTATACCATGACACGTTTAGTTGATGATACCCCTTTTATGGTTGATATTCCAGAATTCCAGTTGATTGTTCCTTATAAGTTGAATTAATTTGCTTGAGCTGAAAGACGTTTATGGCCTTTCGATTGATTAGATTAGTTCTTATCACTAAAATAGTAAGGCAGAAGTAATGAAAAGTATTTTTACTATCTTACGATTAGTAAATGTAATTTCATGAAAACTTTTTTAACGCTGCTCATTTTCTCTACGCTAAATCTAAACGTTTACGCCTGTTTAAATGGCGATTCAAAAACGCTAAAAGGCGGATCTTATCTTTATGAAGATTATTTCGAAAGTGTGCCAAGAGGCCATTTATTTTATAAACCTGAAGCAAAACTCATTTTAAAGTTAGATAGTTTATTTAAGGCTACAAAAGATGTGGACTATCTCTCAGATAAAGGTTATGTTTTAATTGTCCAAGGGAAATACGAGGAAGCTATACAGCTGTATTTGGGCATCGAAAAAGCTTATCCAAATAGATATTCAACGGCTTCTAATATCGGCACGGCTTATGAGCTAAGCGGACAAAATGAAAAAGCTTTACAATGGATAAAAAAGGCTATAATGCTGGACCCATCATCGCATCATAGTTCTGAATGGATTCATGTTAATATATTAGCTGCAAAAATTAACCAAAATGATGTAATCAATAGCGATTTTTTACTCCAAACATCATTTGGTAATGCTGCAATGCCGATAACTACTTTACCAGCCAAAATGCTCGATAGCTTAAAAAAACAGCTTTTCTATCAACTTAATGAACGTGTTTCTTTTGTTAAGCCCAAGGATATAATTGTTGCCACATTATACTTTGATTTTGGAAATATGGCCTTGCTTAAAGGTGATAGGGGAGATGCCAAAAACGCCTATATTTTAGCAAGGGATTATGGTTATAATAATTTTTCGCTTTTGAGGAAGCGAATGGATGCTGCAGATGGAAAAAAACCTGAAATGAATAAGGCTTGGATCTATTGGTGTGCTGCGATTTTATTAATTGCTATTCTGTTTTTCTTTTGGATGAAAAATAAAGCGAATAGATAATGGTTGATCTTCTGTGGCAAGGTATCCCTTTGGACAATGTATAGGCAATCATTCATAGATACATGGGTATCGTTTTGAATATAACCATTCTACTCAAATATTATGAAAATAAAATTTTTACTTCTTCCGATAATTACCTTAATAGGGCTTTCCTGTAACAACAGAACGAATGATAAACTAGATGTGCCTGATGCTTTATCAGAATCGGACTCTTATGAATTATATAGCAAGCGTTCTCAAATAAATCTAGTTGATGCTTTATATGCTGACTTAGCAAAAAAAACACCTGAACTGGATCAGCTGGAAAAAAATATACTGGCAATGAAGAAGAGTAAAGAAGATTCCCTTGAAAAATTTCAATCTTTTAATCAAAAAAACAGCACCTACTATGAAGATGCAATAGTTATGAAAAAGGAAATTAAAGACTCTTTGCTTAGGAATAAAATCAATGCTATGATTTTAGAAAGTTCCTTAAAGTATAAAGCTAGTATTAAGGTTCAACAGGGGCTTATAAATAAAATTGACCAACAAATTGTAGCTATAAATGATCTTCATATTTATTTAAAAATCATTAAAACACTACCATTAATTGAGCAATATCAGCGTACTCATGATAAAGCTACCGTGAAACCTTTGGAAGGTTATTTAAAAGAGGTAGATAAAACCCTCAAGCTTGTAGACACGATAACCAAAAAATAAAAACGTCATAGTTTTAAGCTATAGCGTTCAACGATTTTGTAATTTTTAATCCCGATCTCTTCCAAACAGCATGGAGGCATAATATAATAAGTTTGCCAGTGCTCCTAAAGCTGCTACTACGTAGGTCATTGCGGCCCACCACAGCGCGTCTTTTGCCTGTATATTCTCTTCATCGGTATACATTACCGAACGATTATTTTTTAACCAGATCAATGCTCTCTTACTTGCATCAAATTCTACCGGTAAGGTAATGATACTGAACAAGGTGATAATAGCTAGACCAGCAACGCCGATTCCCAATACAATTGGATTTCCTGTAAAACCAATAAGTAAAACTCCAATTAAAAGTACCCACTGTAGCAAATTACTTGAAATGCTGACTACAGGGACCATATTAGAGCGCAATTCTAACCATGAATAAGATTTAGCATGTTGTACTGCATGCCCGCACTCATGTGCAGCAACAGCGGCGGCGGCCACACTTCTCCCGTAATACACATCTGTACTTAAATTTACAGTACGTGTTGATGGATTATAGTGATCTGTTAATTGTCCTTCTAAACTTAATACTTTAACATCATATATCCCGCTGTCCTGTAGCATTTTTTCAGCTACTTCTCTCCCTGATAGACCTGAATTGAGCTGCATTTCTGCATATTTTGAAAATTTATTTCTAAATCGCCACTGCACAAACATGCTCAAAAGCAGAACAGGTATAATAAAAATCAAATAGGTTCCCATATCGCTTAGTATGTTTTTCGGTTTCATTAAATCAAAAAGTGTTCCCATATTTAAAGCACATAAAAAAATTACAATTCATTATGGTACAGTCCAATTTGTCATACTGGGAAAAGAACAACTTTTTTACCGCAGATGTCATCATTATCGGAAGTGGTATTGTTGGGTTGAATGCAGCAATTACCCTGAAAACTTTAAATCCAAAAATTGACGTATTAATATTGGAACGTGGATTTTTACCTTCTGGAGCGAGTACTAAAAATGCTGGTTTTGCCTGTTTTGGAAGTATTTCTGAGTTATTAGAACAAGAAAAATTATGTGGAACAGCTGGTTTACATCAACTTATTTCCAAACGATGGAAAGGTCTTTTAAAACTTAGAAATCTTTTGGGCGATGAGCATATTTCTTTTAAAAATCACGGTGGTTTTGAATTATTCAAACCAATACAGGCTGAACTGGCATCGAACTGTGTAGCAAAATTGAGCCATTTTAATACATTGATTGAAGATATTGTGCTACAAAAAAACACCTATGTAGCAGCTGATCCAAAAATAAAAAGCTTTGGTTTTCGTGATATTAATGTTTTGATAGAAAATAAGCTCGAAGCACAAATAGACCCTGGTAAGATGATGAAGGCCCTCTTAGCCAAGAGTGCTGAATTAGGAATTAAGATCTTTAATAATTGTAAAGTAGAACAGATACATACAGAAAATTTAAAGGTAACACTTCAAACTAATCAGGGGACTTTCCATAGCAAAAAGGCATTGCTCGCTACTAATGCTTTTATAAAGGATCTTTTGCCCGATTTAGCAGTCATCCCAGGGCGTGGACAAGTTATGGTAACTAGCCCAATTCCAAATTTAAAGTTAAAGGGGACTTTCCACTACGATAAAGGGTATTATTACTTTAGAAATATTGATGGGAGGGTGCTTTTAGGTGGTGGTAGAAATTTAGATTTCGAAACAGAAAAAACTACTCAATTTGGAGAAACTGAAATCGTTCAACAGGAATTACTTCGACTGTTAAAAGAAGTTATTTTGCCAGAAAACGATTTTGAAATTGAATATAAATGGAGTGGAATTATGGCTTTTGGGCCACAATTAGCACCAATTATTGAGGCTGTAAAGCCAAACTTATTTGCTGCAGTAAGGTGTAATGGTATGGGCATTGCAATTGGAAGCCAAACCGGTGAAGAAGCGGGAATTTTAGTTTTTAATGAGCTGTAATATAAAGAGAAGGCTAATGGTCGATAGTCAATGGCTAATGGCCTGGGTGTCTAATAAGTTTAAGGCCTTTCTTATACTGAACTTGATTAGTTAATTGTTTTTTCGTCCCATTACCATCTGATGGGCTCTCATGATTTCAAAGCTTTCATTTACCAATTTGGCCAACAAGGGGTATATTTTTGAGTCTGTATCTTCTATATAAACATTCCGCTCGTTATTATTCTGTTTTAAGGTAAAAAAGCAAAATGTACCATCTAAGATTTCCTTGTTCTCTTGCTTTTTTTGTAAGGTTTCATCTGGGGTTTTTAATATTGTTTCTACCAGTTTCCAATAAGGGTAATGTGTTGTTTTATAGATTGTGGTGCTATCTGTTTTAAAATAGGTATTTGCCAACTTGATCAGGTCCAGTTTGTGTTGAAAATAAACTAATGAATCTTTGGTAAGCGAATCAAAAAACTGATTGTCTTTATGAAGTAATCTCTTTATGGTTGCCAAATCTTCTTCAGCATAAATAATTTTACCAATGCTATCAACCTTTTTATAAATGATTTTTATCTCTGTTTCTGTTTTTGAAATTTTAAAATCGAATGCTTTTTTGGGATCCAAAGGTTTTCCATCGATACTGATACTTGATAATACTGGCTGTTGTGCAAAGCTGCGAAGACCAAATAATATAAAAATTAAGATTAAGTTCTTTTTCATTTCTTTAATTAGTAAACCAATTTTGAGTTGTTAGCGCGAGCTGATCTATAGTCATTTCGATCAAATAATACAAAATCTAAGAGCGGCGTAGCTTTAATCATAATTTATTCAATTCTGCATTCATAATTCCAAGATTTTTAAACCATACATTATCTGAGGGAAGCCACTTTTTTGCTTCCAATTCCCATTTCTTGAATGCTTCTTTATCTTTCAATAGGTAATATTGTTGACTAATATTATAGGCAATTTCGCCTTTAATAGCGTCATCATTACAGGCCTCAATACCAATCTTTGCACTCGCTGCTGCCAGCTCTGGCTTTTTTAAATTCATTTGTGCAAATACTATTTCCTTGTGCAGATAACAGTCTTTCGGATTTTCCTTTATGGCATCATTTAATACTACTAAAGCTTTATCAAATTGCTTTAATACATTGTATGCGAAGGCATATTCAAATTTTAGCCCCTTGTAGTTTGGATCTATGGTCTTTACCTTATCAAGATAAACCAGTGCCTGATCACATTTTTCCCATAGATTATAAGTAAACCCCAATCGGAACCATCTCGCCACTGAAGTATTTTCTCCTTTATAAATTTTCAACCAATCTGGTACTGAGTCTATTTTCAGTTCTTTCAACCTTTCTGATGGAATAATTGCTACTTTATTGTTGTTTAAGGGGATTCTGACTTTCATTGATGAATTTTCCCTTTTTGATGGAACAAATACATTGTCGACTATTTTAAAAGTTCCCGCTACGTCCAACGTTAAACCGGCTTGTGTATCTATATAAACAAAACCATAAGTTAAAGAATTATCTTTATTCAACATCGCAATCCATTTATCTTCACATTCGATGAAGGTTTTATCACTTGTTAGCGCGTCTTGTGCCATCGATGGTAAGCAATAAGAAAAAACAAATAATAAAAGGTATTTCATTTTACTCATAATTAAGTTTTTTAGCTGATCAAAAATAGTTGTAATTAGTTATCTGATATGATAAAAAATGTTAAACATTTCCATAAGTAAAGCCTTTATAAATTTATATTTTTACTAAAATTTTTATCAAAATGGAAATAGTTGGTATTGCTTTATTGGTGGTCATATTGATCGTTCTTTTGGTTTTATTACTACGTAAACCCGTACCTAAAAATGACGAGACGATTAATTATTTGAAAGAAGAGAAACTTAAATTGGCTGATGAGTTAAATGATTTGCGTGAACGTTTTGGTATTGAACAAAATAATTTGGTTAGGGCAGAGGCTTTAGCAAATTCTTATCATGAGAAATTAGTTGAACAACAACAAAATTTAGAACATCTACAACAAAAATTTACGCTGGAGTTTTCTCTTATTGCCAATAAAATACTGGACGAAAAAACTGCAAAATTTACGATCCAAAACCAGACAAATCTAGATTCCATTTTAAATCCACTCAAGGCTAATATCAAATCTTTTGAAGAAAAGGTAGATAAAGTTTATCAAACAGAGGCTGCCGAAAGAAACCATTTAAAAGGTGTCATATTTCAGTTGATGGATCAGAGTAAACAAATTCAGGCAGATGCAAATAACCTTACCAAAGCATTAAAAGGAGACAGTAAAAAACAGGGAAATTGGGGTGAAGTTATCCTTGAAAGAGTACTTGAACGATCTGGGCTAGTTAGAGACAGAGAATATCGCATCCAAACAAGCCTTAATAACGCCGATGGGAGAAGAATGCAACCAGATGTGATCATTGACCTGCCTGATGAAAAACATTTGATTGTAGACGCTAAAATTTCGTTGGTTGCCTATGAAAGAATGATGAGTTCAGAAACGGACGAAGAAAAACTTTTAAATTTGAAGCAACACCTGATTTCTGTAAAATCCCATATTGATGGTTTAGCTGGTAAAAACTACCAAAATCTATATCAGATTAATTCACCAGATTTTGTATTGCTATTTATGCCAATAGAATCGTCTTTCAGTGTTACTGTACAGGCCGATCACGAATTATTTAATTATGCATGGGACAGAAAAGTGGTAATTGTTAGTCCAACCACATTATTAGCAACATTACGTACTATTGCCAGTATATGGAAGGTAGACCGTCAAAACAAAAATGTATTTGAAATTGCCGAGGAAGCCGGTTCCCTATATGATAAATTTGTTGGCTTTTTAGAAGACATGGAGAAAATTGGAAAACATATTGATCTTACCCAAAAAGCACACGATGATGCTTTTAAGAAATTGCAATACGGCAATGGAAATCTTATTGGTAAAGTTGAAAAAATTAAAAAGTTAGGTGCCAAGAATAAATCCAATAAACAAATTGATTCTAAATTCTTAGAGGATTAGATGACTTATAAAAGATATACTGCTATTTTTAATATTTCTATAGTTTTTATCTATACTTATCAATAACTTAAAATGTCTTTATTTTTTATCCACACTATTTGATGCTTTTTAACAATTTCCAACTTTGAGTATCTTCTATTCTTAAAAATATAACTCCACCAGCTCCTTTAATTCCATAAATTGAGGTAGCTGGTGCGTCAGTTAACATTTTCAGTTCTGCAATGGTGATTTTATTTTTGATTCTTTGAAGGACCTCTAAATTTGATGTTTTTCTTTCATTAAAATGGTCATTCAAGATTAGCATATCTTTAGTACCTCCAAATGTAACGATGGTCATTGGCTTATATACCCCTTGGAATTTATCTACTGGGATCGCTTGTCTTCCACCATGTGGATAGAGCTTCAGCTCAACAACATTGGTATCTAAAACCATTCTATCCACAATAAAACTGAATTGCTTAGCTATTGGTTTTCTGTTTAGCGAATCAAGCCATTTTTTATTTTGAGGTTCAGTAAGAATCAATTTGTCTTTTAAAGTAATATGCTCTGTTTTTTGACCGAAAACTACAGCAGAATAAAAAACAAATGCCAAGAGGAAACTTCTTTTCATAAAAATCTATTTATCGTTAGATGAAATAGCATAAAAGATTCCACAAATAATTATCCCTTAAAAGCATTCCAACCCTGTGCTTTTAGCTCGTGTACCACATTAGATTTAGAAATCATCTTACAACCAGAATTCTTATCGGTAATGTGGCCAATGATACTGATATCTACATCATTTTTTAGCTTTTCATAATCAGATTGTTTGATCGTAAAAAGAAGTTCATAATCTTCTCCACCATTTAATGCACAAACAGTTGGATCAAGCCCTAATTCCCTTGCTGTATCATAAGTTACCGGATCTATTGGTAATTTGTCTTCGTACAAAGTACATCCTTTTTCAGATTGGGTACAGATATGTAAAATCTCTGAGGCTAAACCATCTGAAACATCAATCATTGAGGTAGGCTTAATTTTCATTTGTGCCAATAAATCAACAATATCTCTTCTACCTTCTGGTTTAAGTTGACGTTCAATGATATAATCTTTTCCTTCCAAATCTGGCTGTATCTGAGGATTTTCCAAGAAAATTTGCTTTTCCCTTTCCAAAATCTGTAAGCCGACATAAGCTCCACCTAAATCTCCAGAAACGCAAAGTAGATCTCCTTCTTCTGCACCATTTCTATAAGTAACATCATCCTTGGCTGCATGTCCAATACTTGTAACACTGATAACCAAACCTTGTTTACTAGACGATGTATCTCCTCCAATTAAGTCAATATTAAATTTATTACACGCAAGTTCAATGCCCTTATAAATCTCTTCTACAGCCTCTAAGGGAAACTTGCTAGAAATACCTATTGAGAAAGTAATTTGAGTCGCAATACCATTCATTGCATAAATATCACTTAAATTAACTTGGACAGCTTTATATCCCAAGTGCATTAAAGGGACATAGGCCAGATCAAAATGAATGCCTTCTAATAATAGATCAGTAGAAATTAATACCTGTTGATCACTGAAATCTAAGACTGCAGCGTCGTCTCCAACACCCTTAACACTGCTTTCATGTTGTATTTTAAAATTAGTAGTTAGGTGGTTAATTAAACCAAACTCCCCTAATTCTGATATCGATGTACGTTCTTTATTTTCAAACATTATTTACTTGTTTTACTGTTGTTTAATACCCAATTTAACTCTTGATCAATTCCATTTAATCTATCCTTTATCGAAGAGCTTAGCTCAATATCTGGAAAAATACCATGTCCAATTATTTCAGTTTTGGCATTTGGTGCCATCCGATATAAGCCAAATCGAAGTAATAATTTAGAATTTTTTAATGTAATAACTGGCAGTGATCCTGCAACACATTGATTAAACCCGCCACCTGTTTCTATACCAATAAATGTTGCTCTATTTATCCCTTTCAAATTTGCGCTCAACAATGATGCCGCAGAAAAGGTATAACCATTGATCAATACATAAACTTTTCCTTTAAAATTATTTTTATTAGGTTGCATGGGTTTATATCCTCTCATAAACGAATAAAAATCTCCATTTCTATCTTGTTTAACAATATCTCTATCATTGTGCCCAAATAAGAAATAATTTATTTTCTGGTAACCATTCCCATATTTTCTAGCGTCAAAATATCCATTAGTGACAGGTTTATCCAGGTATACAAATTCTTTATCCGTTAAATAGGCAAATAAATTTCTGCTAGCATCTAATGATCCACCTCCATTATCTCTCAAATCCAATATCAAATTTTTTGTTCCATTTTTACTGATACTATCAAAGCATTCTTTGTAAAACATTTCATAGTTTGCCATTGGAACAGAAAAACTTTTAATCTTTAAATAAGCATTTTCATGATTTCCTTCCAAAAATTTAAAGTCTAACTGAGGTTCTCCATTTTCATATTTCCCTCTATATTTTGGATGCTTTATTTCATGTTTATTAACATTTTTAACTGTGTCTACCTGCTTTTTGTTTAAAACTTTAACATAAGTTTCGCCTATGCTACCATTATCTAACTTATATTTTATCAATAAACTATCTTTTTCTTTATAATAAGTTTTAAAGCGTTGCGCAAAGAATCTCTCCAGGGTCACATCATAATGTGTTTCATTATAGCCATCAGAACTTATAAATGGCTTTAAATTTTCTATGGCATTTTTAACATCAATGCCATCTATTGTTAATAACTCTGATCCTATTTTTAGCGTGGTATTTTCACCTTTATTTGTTAAAATATATAATTTTTTATCTTTAGTAATAGCGTATGTAAATTGTTCTAGGGGTGATACTTTTTTCTTAAGTTGCTGAATTTCAATTTTATTATAACTTAATGAGGGGTATTTTATACTGGTGTGCCCGCATTTTATGGACGCAACTAAAGGAGTAATTTTTTTATAGAAATCAGCACTCGTTAAAGGTTCGGTAATGGAGTTACTAACACTATCAAACTTCAATTCTAATTCCTTTTTACTGATGTACCAATAAATTCCAGGATCATATTCCTTCAATATCTGGTAAGTAAAATCTAAGTCTGCTTTTAAAGATTGTATGCTATGTTTCTCTACAGTTATTTTCTTATTGTATTCTTTAATAGATGTGCAAGAAACTGATATACAAATAATTAATAAATAATATATTCTTTTTACCACTAAATTTAATTAAATAAAAACCTTTTAAAATTATAATCCTAAACTAGCTGAGATTTCTAACATTCGTTCAATAGGTTTACGAGCTTGCACAATGATTTCTTCCGGCACAGTTACTTCTGGCAACCCATTTTTTAAACATAAATAAAGTTTTTCCAATGTATTCCTTTTCATGTAAGGGCAGTCGTTACAAGCACAATTATTATTTGGAGGAGCTGGGATAAATGTTTTGGTAGGATTTGCCTTTTCCATTTGGTGAATTATTCCACTTTCTGTAGCTACAATAAATTCTTGCGCATCACTATTGATAGAATATTTTAGCAAACCGGTTGTAGATCCAATATAATCAGCCATTTGCAAAACAGATTCCTCACACTCTGGATGTGCTATGAATTTTGCATTGGGATGTCTTTCCTTTAGCTTAGTTATCTTTTCTCTAGAAAATATTTCATGTACCATACAGGCACCATTCCATAAAACCAGATCCCTACCAGTTTTTTTGGCAACCCATGCTCCCAGGTTTTTATCAGGTCCGAAAATAATTTTCTGATCTTTTGGTAAACTTTCCACAATCTGTACTGCATTTGTTGAGGTACAAACGATATCACTCATCGCCTTTAGTTCTGCTGTGCAATTCACATAAGTAATCACCAAATGATCGGGATATTTTTCTTTGAATTTTTTAAATAGGTGAGGGGGACAGCTATCAGCTAATGAACATCCGGCCTTTAAATCTGGAAGGAGAACCTTTTTCTGAGGTGATAAAATCTTCGCTGTTTCCGCCATAAAGTGCACACCAGCGAAAACAATCACATCAGCATCAGTTTTAGCGGCCTCTTGTGATAAGCCCAAGCTATCTCCAATATAATCAGCAATATCTTGTATATCAGGTTCTTGATAGTAATGTGCAAGTATTACAGCATTCTTTTCCTTCTTTAATTTTTCTATTTCTTCAAAAAGATCAAGTGTCGGATCAATATCTTCCGCTAAAAATCCTCTTTTATTTAATTCTTCTAAAATCTCTATTTCCATCTTAACTTTTTCTTTTTATTGATTTCTTAAGCTCGGTAAAGATACGCAGCTTCCACACTTCAATAAATTATAATTATTTAATTTAAAAAGATTCTTATTGTTTATTAAGGTGTTGGTAATGTGAACAAGTTCTATTTTAAAATGGTAGAATTTGAGTTATCACATAGTTACCAACATTTGATATCATTTTTTATTTTAAACTTAACCTGATTTACAACGTTATACTATTTGAGTGAAAAAATTATCAATATCAAAATGTGTATTGTTAGTAGTGTTATAAAAAGTTAATAAACTGTACAAAGTTGCTTAAAAATAATGTAAAAGATTGTGCCAAATTGCCTTTTTAACTTAGCTTTAAACATTCAAAAATAGTTGTTGTGTTTATTTCTACATTCTATCAACACTATTTAAGATGTTGTTAACAATTTGTGTATTTACGTTGAATTAATGAGAAAAGTTGATTTTTTGGTCATAGGATCAGGTATTGCTGGTTTAAGTTTTGCTTTAAAAGCTGCACAGCATGGAAAAGTACTGATAGTTACCAAGTCTAATGAAGACGAATCTAATACTAAATATGCCCAGGGTGGTGTTGCAGTTGTTGTTGATAAATCTGATTCCTTTGAGAAACATATCTCTGATACCCTCATTGCAGGTGATGGATTATGTGATGAAAAAATTGTGGAAATTGTTGTGAAAGAGGGACCTCAACGTATTCAGGAGATTATTGACTATGGTATAAACTTCGATAAAAATACCGCTGGTGTTTTTGATCTAGCTAAAGAAGGTGGCCATTCAGAGCATAGAGTGTTGCACTATAAAGATGTTACAGGCTATGAAATTGAAAGTGTACTCCTTAAACAGATTCATGAAAATAGCAACATAGAGATATTAACACATTACTTTTGTTTAGAGTTAATTACCCAACATCACTTAGGTATACATGTTAATAAGAGTAGTGAAGATATTAACTGTTATGGTATATATGCCTTTAACACAGAGCTTAACGATGTGGAAAAGATTTTGACAAGTGTAACAGTTATGGCTTCAGGGGGGGCTGGACACATTTATTCTAATACAACAAATCCAGTTATTGCCACAGGTGATGGAATGGCAATGGTATATAGGGCAAAAGGTAAAATAAGAAATATGGAGTTTATTCAATTTCATCCTACAGCTTTGTATAACCCTGGAGAGTACCCTTCTTTTCTTATTTCTGAAGCCGTTAGAGGTTTTGGCGGAGTACTTAGAAGAAGAAATGGTGACGAATTCATGTATGAATATGATAAACGAGGCTCTTTGGCACCACGTGATATAGTGGCTCGTGCAGTGGATAATGAAATGAAAAAGTCAGGCGATGAGTTTGTGTATTTAGATATAACGATGAGAAAAAAGGCTGATATTCTTACTCATTTTCCTAATATTTATGCTAAATGTTTATCTATTGGCATAGATATGACAAAAGATTTTATTCCGGTTACACCTGCTTCACACTATATGTGTGGGGGTATTTTAGTTGATGAATACGGTAAATCTTCTATCAACAATCTTTATGCATGTGGTGAAGTTTCTTCAACAGGTTTACACGGGGCAAATAGATTAGCATCAAATTCTTTATTAGAAGCGACTGTTTTTGCACATCGTATTTATGTTTCAGCCTTAGAAAGCTATCAACAAAATGTGATACCAGATGATATACCTGAGTGGAATGAACAAGGTGTTACTCAATCAAATGAGGATATTTTAGTTACCCATAATCTTAGGGAAACACAAAAGATAATGAGTGATTATGTGGGCATAGTAAGATCTGATTTTAGATTGGATAGGGCAATGAGGAGATTGTTTTTATTGTATGAAGAAACCGAAGAATTTTATAAAAAGAATAAGGTTTCTGTTAAATTATGTGAATTGAGAAATGTGATCCAGGTAGCTTATATGGTGATTAAATCAGCAGTTGCAAGAAAAGAGAGTAGGGGACTACACTATACTACAGACTATCCTAAACACGATACTAAATTAGTAGATACTATTATTTAATTAGCTGATTATCAATTATGCCTATTATACTACCAGTTAAAGAGATACATCCTCATTGGGGAGATGATTGTTTTATTGCGCCAAATGCAACTATTGTAGGAGATGTTAATATCGGAAATAATTGTTCTATATGGTTTAATGCTGTGATTAGAGGAGATGTTAATGCAATAACCATAGGAAATGAAAGTAATATTCAAGATGGTGCAGTGATACATGCTACTTATCTAAAAGCTGCTACGTATATTGGAAATAGGGTATCTGTAGGTCACAATGCCATTATCCATGGTTGTAATGTAAAAGATAATGTATTGGTTGGAATGGGAGCCATTGTAATGGATCATGCAATAATTGAGGAGTATTGTATTATAGCAGCTGGATCTGTCGTGTTAGAAAATACAATATGTGAAACTGGTTACTTATATGCAGGTACACCTGCAAAAAAAATAAAGCCCATTACTGAAGAGCAAAGGGCTTTATTAAATAAGTTACCAGATAATTATAGTATGTATGCAAGTTGGTTTAGTGCAGACTTATAAGGGGGGAATTGTCACAGCTTCGGTTCTTTCCCAGTTTGCTTTTATCGACAATTCTTTAGGAATGTACCATATTTTCTCTGGTTGAATTCCTTTTTTGACGTTTCCAGTATCCCAAACACCATTCTTATTTTCATCGTAAACAATTCTGCCGTAGTATATGCCTGTTCTATAATTAGAAAATTTAATGGTTGAGCTTTTATAAATTCGCTGGCTAGAAACTACCATTTCTTTTTTTTCATTGACTATTTCTAACACATAATTTTTTGTAGTATCTGATACGGTTACTTTTAAGGTTAATGTACCATAATCATCAGCATTGGCTAGTTCAAAGTTTTTTATAATCTCTTTATTTTTTGAGTTGAGTATACCTGATACAGCCCCTTCATTAAATTTTAGAATATATTTTTCACTTTTTTTCCAGGGATATTTAACAACATAGGAAAGGATGTTTGTACTATCCTTTTCTAAAGTGAAACCTTTACGTGGAATAGAATCTTCTAATAACATAACCTTTGTTAAATCGATTTTCTCTATAGGAAGATTAAAAAATAAATGAAGTGGTTTATTTGGGTTTAAAAATGATCCTTCTAAATTATCAGTGGCAGTAATGATTCTTGTGTAGGTATCTTTTTTTCCTCTTGTAAGTTTAACGGTATCAAGAGGAATACCTTCATCCTTGATCACAAGTTTTACCGAATCAAAATTTAACTCTTTCAACCAAACTTTTACAGAATCGTTAGATTTATTAAATTGAACAATTTTCCCAACATCGACGTTAGAAGGATCTAATATAGATATTTCAGGTTTCCTTAATTTTTGATTGAAATTCATGCTGATGCTTCCATCATTATTTATTTTTCTGTCGCTTACTATAAAAATTGTTGCCAGCTCTTTAAAGATGGTCATGTTTAAACTATCCGAATTTTTAGTAAGTTGAAATGGCTCTTTGATGAAACCTACTTGATCTGTAAATTGCTGATAGATTTTATCTCCTCCGGTTTCTTTAATGGCGTAAATTTTATAGGTACCTTTTTTTAGATTGTTCAGTTTAAAATTTCCACTACTATCAGTGGTGGTATAAATTGAAGGTTTCTTTTTTCCAAAGATGCTATCCTTAGCTAAGGGTAGTATGAAAACAACGGCTTCAATTTCTGGTTGACCTGATAATGCATTTTTAACATTGCCAGAAATAGTTAAAGAATCTAAAGTTGGTCCGGTAGAAAAAACATACGTGAAATTTTTTAGTGCATTTCCTTCGTTGATGTCTGCAATTGATTTTCCGAAATTTAAAGTATAGGTTGTATTTGTTTCAAGAGAGTCTTGAAGCGTTACTTCCAACCGTCTAAGTTTTGCTTTAAGTATAGGTGGTTTTTCCTGTTCAGGAGAAATTGTAAATTCCTTAAATTCATTAGCAAGTTTGATGTACTCATCAAAATCTATAACAATCTTTTTTGAAGTAAAATTTGTTGTTAAATTTTTAGGTTCCATTTTTAGAACTTTTGGTGCTGTTGTATCTCTGGGGCCACCTTCTGGTGTTTTCATACTTGCACAGCCATAAATCATAAGAAATACCAAAATTAGGTATTTAAAATGAGCGTAATTTTCGTGTTTTCTATTTTTATGCATTTAGAAGGGCTATGTTTAATTTAACTTCGTTTTTAAGTGATAATATTAAAAAAATTAGAAAGTCTTTTATATCGCTTAAAATTAAGCCGTTACATTTTTGTTTAAATGATTGAAAATCAGTATTTTATGATTATTTTGTAATATGGACCATTAAAACTGATATATCAGAAGGTGAAACACCAGAAATCCTCGAAGCTTGACCTAAAGTTCTTGGTTTTATTTTTAGCAATTTTTCCCTAGCTTCTTTTGAAAGAGAAAGGAGTTTATTATAATCAAAATCTGGGTTGATAGATTTATCCTCCATCCTTTGCATTTTATTTACAATCTCATTTTCCTTTTCAAAGTAACTTTCGTACTTGATTTTTATTTCTGCTTGTTCAACTGTCTCCTTATCAAAAGTATTTAATAGTTGATCAAAATTAGGACTTACTTTTCTAATGTCATCTATGGAAACTTGTGGTCTACTTAATAAATTGAAAATTTTCACATTTTGGTTTAAGGGAGCTGTACCAAGATTTTCAAGTAATGAATTTACGGCTGCCATTTCTATTCCCTGTTTTTTTGTAAATTCTACAATCTGATCAGAATTGCTAATTTTATTTTTTACAATGGCCAACCTCTCATCACTGATTAACCCAAGTCCATGTGCAATAGGGGAGAGTCTAATATCTGCATTATCTTGACGAAGTAATAATCTATGTTCTGCTCTTGAAGTAAACATGCGATAAGGTTCTTCTGTGCCTTTGGTAACCAAATCATCTATGAGTACACCAATGTAAGACTCAGACCTTTTCATTATGAGTTCATGTTGATCCTTAACTTTCTGGTGTGCATTTATTCCAGCTATAAAACCTTGACTAGCAGCCTCTTCATATCCCGTAGTTCCATTAATCTGACCAGCAAAGAATAAATTTCTTATTAATTTGGTTTCTAGGGTTAGTGATAGTTGGGTAGGTGGAAAATAGTCGTATTCAATTGCATAACCTGGGCGAAACATTTTTGCTTCTTCAAATCCAGGAATTTGAGTAAGCGCTTTGTATTGAACATCCTCTGGTAGAGAGGTTGAAAAACCATTAACGTAAATCTCGCAAGTGTGCCAGCCTTCAGGTTCTACAAAAATTTGATGGCGTTCTCTTTCTGCAAAGCGATTTATTTTATCTTCAATTGATGGACAGTAACGTGGACCTAAGCCTTTAATCCTGCCGGTAAACATTGGTGATTTTTCAAAACCTTCTTTTAAAGTTTCATGTACTTTACTATTAGTATAGGTAATCCAACAACATCTTTGATCTACAGGACGTTCTATATTTGTATAAGAGAATCTTCCGGGATTTTCATCACCCCATTGTTCTTCCATTAACGAATAGTTAAGTGATCTTCCATCAACTCTAGGAGGGGTGCCTGTTTTCATTCTGCCTGCTTCAAAGCCGAGTTGTGTCAATTGCTCGGTTAATCCTGTAGCGGACTTCTCGCCAGTTCTACCACCGCCAAATTTCTTTTCACCGATATGTATTAAACCATTCAGAAAAGTACCATTTGTTAATACTACAGCCTTGCCTAAAATCTCAACTCCTAATGCGGTTTTCACACCAATTACGGTATTGTTTTTTATAACCAAGCTACTCACCATCTCTTGCCAAAAGTCAACATTCGGTGTTCTTTCTAATGCTAATCTCCATTCTTCCGCAAATCTTTTTCTGTCATTTTGCGCTCTAGGACTCCACATGGCAGGCCCTTTAGATTTATTTAGCATCCTAAATTGGAGGGTTGTTTTGTCAGCTATAATACCTGAGTAACCACCCATTGCATCAATCTCCCTTACAATTTGTCCTTTAGCAACACCACCCATTGCGGGGTTGCAACTCATTTGCGCAATGGTCTCCATGTTCATTGTAATTAATAAAACAGAAGAACCTAAATTTGCTGCTGCTGCTGCTGCTTCACATCCTGCGTGACCTGCACCAACTACTATTACATCATATTCTTTAAACATCTTTTATATTTGTTTCACGTGAAACATTCAAATTTATAACCGCAATTTCCAAAATTTATTTTGTTTCACGTGGAACACTGTTATTTTTGTTTGTTTTTAATAAACTATATAGCGCTACAATACTCCAAACCCCTTCTAATATAACAAAAGGCATAAACGAAATTAGCCAAGATGCATATCCTGCTATTGTCGCTCCAAAGAGATTTAAAAGGGCATAAGTCTTGCCTTCTGACGTTATAATTTTTAAACTTTGCAGAAAGAAAGCAATTAATAGTAAGGTTACGCCAACTGTAGCTATAATATCCGATAAAGTCATTTTAATTTGATTTATCAGAAAGTTCAACCCAACGATCCATTATTAACTCTAATTCATGATTTAATTTTTCAATTGATTTGGAAGTATCACTTATTTTTTGATAATCGCTTGTATCGATGCTATTAAGTACATCTGTTAAATCTTTTATCTCTTTTTCTTTATTAGCTACAGTTTCTTCAATTTCATCAAGTTCTTTTTGTTCCTTGAAAGTTAGTTTCTTTGAGGCTGTAGTATTTGTCTCTTCAACTTTATTTTTTTTAGCTACAGCTATTTCTTTTGCATTATCTAGGCTTATTCTATAGTCAGAGTAATTTCCATTATAAATACTCACTACACCTTCACCTTCCATAATAAACAATTGCTCACTCATTTTATCTAATAGATATCTATCGTGAGAAACTAAAATCAAAACACCAGGAAAGTTCTCTAAAAACTCTTCTAATACGTTTAAAGTATCGATATCCAAATCATTTGTTGGCTCATCTAGAATTAGGAAGTTTGGATTCTGCATTAAAACCTTCATTAAGTGTAGGCGTTTTTTTTCTCCACCACTTAATTTTTCAACCATTCCATGTTGCTTCTTAGGAGGGAAAAGAAATAATGTAAGTAGGGCAGAAGCAGAAATAGTAGAGCCATCAGCCATTTTTATATATTCTGCATCAGATTTTACAATATCTATCACACGCTCTTTTCCATTAAAAGCTAAACCACCTTGTTTGTAATATCCGTAAACAGTAGTGTCACCTACGTCAACATTTCCTTTTTCTGGTTTTAAGAAACCAGTGATAATATTTAATAGTGTTGATTTTCCAGTTCCGTTCTTTCCAGCTAAACCAATTCTATCTCCTTTTTTGAAGGTATAAGTAAAACCGTTTATTATTTTTTTATCATCAAAATGCTGTCCTATCTGATTTAATTCTAAAATCTTATTTCCTTGACGAGCCATTTTTACATTCAAAGTTACCTTTTGATTATCCGAACGCTGTTTTGTTTTCTCTTCCAAATCGTAAAAGGAATCAATTCTACTTTGAGATTTAGTTGTACGAGCAGCTGGCATTCGCCTCATCCACTCTAACTCTTTCTTTAATAAATTTTTATTCTTTTGAAAAGTGCTCTCATCAGAAGCTTCTCTTTCAGCTTTCTTTTCTAAAAAATAGGCGTAATTACCATTGTAATTATAAATTTTACCTCTATCTAGTTCAACAATGGTGTTGCAAACATTATCTAAAAAGTAACGATCATGAGTGACCAATAGAATGGTCTTATTGCCAGAAGTTAATAATTTTTCCAGCCATTCAATCGTATCGATGTCCAAATGGTTGGTAGGTTCGTCTAAAACATAAATTTCAGGATCCTCAATTAGTAATTTTGCTAGTGCTAATCGTTTTTTCTGACCACCAGAAAGTGTATCAATCTTTTGCTGTAAATGATTTATACCCATCCTGCTCAGAATTGTTTTGATTTCGTGCTCGTATTCCCAAGCATTATGTTCGCTCAATTCTTCGTACAAACGGTTCAATGCATTCTCATCCGGATTAGGATCTTCAATCAATTCTTCATATGCTCTAATCAACTGTTGTTGCTTGTTTTCAGAAGAAAATATAAAATCACTAATAGAATAACCATCAGGAAAAGAAGGATCTTGATCTAGAAAGCCTATTTTAACAGACTTGTTTTTAACTATTTTTCCTTCTAAAGGAGAAAATCTTTCGGCTAATAACTTTAACAAGGTGCTCTTACCAGCACCATTAATTCCGACCAACGCTACACGCTGACCTGGGTTAATCCCCAATGTTAAGTTTTTGAAAAGCCATTCATCATGGTAAGCATGGCCTAAGCCTTCGGCTGCAATTAATGTACTCAAAGTATTTTTTAACGAATTATCTAATAAGAAATTACTACAAAAGTAACGATTAAAATTCTGGAAAAACTTAGAGTAGGAGCAAAGGCTAAAAGAAAAGAAAAAATATTACCTAATTATTAGAAGGTCGAGTTTAATTGACATTGAATTTTTCATTTCTGATCTTGATAAGATTAGAGGTCGAAAGAATAGATACAATTAAAATACCTATAGTTATAGCCAGAATAAACTGTATAGTTGAATATAATTCTGTTCCTCTCATTATCTTTTGGGAATCTTTAACCAGCTCTTCTCCAACTTTTGATTGGATTTTAGTTAATGTAGATAGACTTTTTAAAATTTCAGCATAAGAATTTTGCTGATCCAAATAATGATCTGTTCTCAGTTTTTCCGATAAAGCATCTGTAGTGCTTAAAATAAGTGAAACTTCAAAGCGGTTATTGTTGTGTAGTTTTGTTTTTAGTGCGTGTAAATTTTTCTTTTCACTGCTCACTAAAAACGTTTCTTCATACTTTTTAAGTAGATGGTCAATACTGTTATTATGCTTTTCCAATGCTGCTAAAGTTGACGAACTAATACAACTTTTTTCTAGTGTATAAAAATAAGAACCTAATAGCTGCCTTTTTGCATTAAGATGCTCAGAGATTTGAAATAGATCCGTAGCAGGAATTAATCGATCGTTATACATGGAAGAAAAGGCAATACTTACATTCTTCAGGTTCTTGTCTTCTAATATTCTTATGAATATCGTACATACCATAATACAAAAAAGTAGAATAGCTATTTTAAGCTTCTGTTGATATGAAAATGGGAGGTTCATAGGACTAATTTTTAATTAAGAATTTAGCAAATTAATCAAAATAGCACAATGCTCAAACTTATAGCCATTTCTTTATACTGTTACGCACAAAAAAAGCGGACATCCATCCGCTTTTTTTATTAACTAAACTAAAACTAAACTAAATTGTATGATTTCTTTTTATAAACTACTCACTATCAGGTAGTTCATATGATGTAACTACTTTTGCAAGTATATTTTTTGACTGAATATTTGTACTTTCAGAAGTGAATTTAGCCATATTAACTTGAGCCAAACTCCCCATCAAACTTGAATAGCTTTCAGTAGATCCTGTAAGTGTTAAATTTGCACGGTCAGCAATATTTGTAAATAAGTTTAAAGTATTAATATCCAAGCTAGCTGTTGCATTGTCTCTAAGATTTACATCAAGTGCTAAGGTGTTAAATCTTCCCGATGTTTTAACACTGGCATTATCTGTAGCCGTAATTTCAGTTAAGTTATTTACGTAAACCACAACAGTTAATGTTTCCTTGTTGAAAGAACTAATACGTAATTCTCCATTTTTTTGTTGAACTAATGCATTTTTTGCATAATAATCATCATAAATCTTTACACTCTCATTTGTACTTTGAACCAAAATCAATTCTACGTTTCCTGAAACATTGATTTTATTTACTTTTTTTACTTCGGCTAAAACAGTTTCTTTTTTAAGATCTGCCGCAAAAGAATTTACTGTTGAACCTGTTAATACTACTGCTGTTACTGCTAATGCTACTAGAGTTTTGATAGAAGTTTTCATAATGTCTTTATATTTATTTTTTAAATCTTTTAATTTTTCAACCCTCATTATCAGGCTGGTTTCGAATATAAGACGAGGAAAACTATAAAAGGTTGCACCAGAATGCTTGGTATTATACCAGCATGGGGTAACTCTCGACGAACGACTGTAATTTTTCGACCAACAGTAATTAATAAAAAAGACCTAATCGCAGGTTGAATAGATACTTATGCTCACATCAGGTCTTAAAAAACAAATGGAAAACAGTATAAATTCCATTATTAGATTTTACATTTGTATAGTTTGGAATTAAACTTAATAATAGAATGAAAATATTTACCATATTACTTGCTGGCTTCCTGTTAGTTGGAACATCACCAAAGAATAGAAAAGATCTCAGTCGGCAGTTGTACGTTTCAAATTACGAAAATGTATTGGGGACTTCATTAGAATTTAAGTTTACAAGTACTTCTGAAGTAGAAGCAGAAAAGGCAGAAAATGCAGCACTAAAAGAAATAAATAGGCTCTCGTCTATATTTAGTGCTTATGATCCTAATAGTGAGTTTAGTAAATGGATGGAACAAGACCTCAATAAGCCCATCAAAGTTTCAAAAGAGCTATTTGAAATGCTAAGTTTATTTGAGCAGTGGAAAAATAAAAGTAACGGTGCTTTGAATGCCTCTGCAGCCATTGCAGGTAAGTTATGGAGCGAAGCAGCCAAAAAACAACAATTACCAACAACGGCAGAAATAAATGCTACTGTTGAAAACATGAAACTATCTCATTATAAGTTAGATAATATTAATTTAACAGCAACAAGATTAACTAATTCACCCTTGGTTATGAACACATTTGCCAAAAGTTACATCATAAATCTAGCCTGTGATCAAGCATTAGCTTCATCTAACATAGATGCGGTTGTGGTAAATATTGGAGGAGATTTGGTAGTTAAGGGAAATGTAACAGATCAGGTAAACGTAACAGACCCAATGGCAAATGCCGATAATGACGCACCTCTAGCTCATCTATTGATCAGAAATAAAGCTGTAGCCACAAGTGGTAATTACCGTAGGGGTGTAAAGATCGGAAAACATTGGTATTCTCATATCATTGATCCGCGTACAGGAAAACCTGTAGAAGATGTAATTAGTGCAACTGTAATTGCGCCAAATGCGGTAGATGCTGGTGCATTGGCAACCGCATTTAATATACTTCCCTTAAGCGAAAGCAAAGCCTTGGTGGCAACGATTTCAGGAGCTGAATACCTAATCATCACCGCTAACGGAAAAAGGGTAGAGAGCGAAGGATTTAGGGCGCTAATGGACAATAGCATAAAGGAAGAACCAAATATAAAATCAAACATAGTATTTTCAAGCGCAGAAAAGCTGTGGGATCCAAAATTTGAACTCGCTGTTAGTTTCGAATTTAATGCAATAGAAGGCAACGGCCATCGTCCATTTGCTGCAATCTGGGTTGAAGATTCCAATAAAGTTCCCGTTCGTAATTTGGCACTTTGGTATAACAAGCCCAAATGGCTTCCGGATCTAAAAAATTGGTATCGCATTAATGGAGAAAACTTCAAAACAGATAAAAACACCTATGCTTCGGTAACTGGAGCTACCCGCTCTCCGGGGAAATATACGATCAAATGGGATGGTAAAAACGATAAAGGACAGTATGTGCCGCAAGGAAAATATACCATCATTATCGAAACGGCCAAAGAGCATGGAACCGATGAAATTCTTCGTCAGGAGATGGAGCTAAAAAAATCTGCTCAAAAAGCAACAGCGGCAGGCAATGTTGAATTCTCAAACGTAACTTTTGACTTCCATAAAAAATAATCAGCCACCGGTAATCCGCACTTCACAAAAGAAGAATGCAGAAAAAACAGTAAGTCCAAAAAAGGAAGTAGCTAAGCTCTCACGATGGTTGCATATCTACCTTTCCATGGTCAGTTTTGCTGTTGTTCTCTTTTTTTCAGTGACAGGTTTAACGCTAAACCATCCAACATGGCTTGGAGGAGATGAGCAGATCGTAACTAAAAATAAAGGAAATTTGAAGGTCACATGGGTCAATAATCCAGATACCAATAAAATTGCTAAGCTTGAAATAGTTGAATTTTTGCGCAAAAAGTATGAGCTAAAAGGAGCAGTTACCGAATTTAGAATTGATGACGCTGAACTTGGCGTAGTTTTTAAGGGGCCAGCATACTCATGTGATGCTTTTATTGACCGAGAAAGTGGCAACTATGAAATCTCTGAAATAGAAATGGGCGTCGTTGCTATTATGAACGATCTGCACAAAGGAAGGGACTCAGGAAAAGGATGGTCATGGATAATAGATATTTCCGCTATTTTTTTAATCCTCGTTTCACTAAGTGGATTAATTTTACTTTGTTTCATTAAAAAACGACGGATATCAGGTTTCATTAGCGCTATATTAGGCCTAATCATCTGCTACTTAATTTATTGGATTTTAGTGCCATAACCCTTTGTATCGCTGTGATTTTTCATTTAGATCCCGCACGTGCGGGAAGAAAACGGGCTTTCCGACTAAATAGGATAAGCCTTATAACTCACAATCAATTCACATCCTGGTGGCAAAGCAGTATAAATTTCTTCTAATTTAGGATCATTAATGTCTGCTTCAATAATTAATGTTTTAAGCTTGGTAAGCAATCCAATTTGATCAAATCCAGCGGTAGTTACCCCTGTTCCATAAAGATGCAATAATTCTACACCTTTAAATTGGCAAATATAAACCATTCCTAAATCGCTAATTTCTCTACAGCCTTTTAGCCTGATTTCTGTGATATTATCCAGCTGTGCCAGGTGTTTCATGCCCTCATCGGTAACGTCAGTTCCATCCAAATCCAATTGATAAATCGATTTTACATACTCGATCATCCTAAACAAATCTTCATCAGTAGCATTGTAATACCTAAAATTAACACGGTCTAAATGAGTAGGAACCTCATTAATATGCGTAGGGATATTAAAATAGAAGAAGTTTGCCCAGAAAGTGTCTTCGGCTAGTTTTTCTCGTTTTTTCTTTCTCATAATTTGAACGGCTAAACTAAAGCTCCAGTCCTTAACTACAAATACTTAAAAAGAGGTATTTTACAAAATGCTGAGCATAGAAAGATATTCGTCTTCTTTGGAAGTCATCAATGTTTTTGCTGCCTTTGTCTTGTCTTTATAACCTAATAAATGCAGCGTTCCATGAATAATTACCCGGCATAATTCAGCTAAAGCAGTAGAACCAAAATTCGCAGCGTTTTCTTTGATCCTATCAATGCTGATAAAAATATCCCCCACAATCATTTTAAGCTCTTCTGAGTTGTCAAAAGTTATCACGTCGGTATAATCGTCATGTTGAAGGTAATCTTGGTTTATACGCAATAAATATTCGTCTGAGCATAAGATGAAATTTAATTCCGATAATTTATATCCTTCAGCGACAATAGTAGCCTTAATCCAAGCTCTGATAATAGTTTTATGTTTTAAGGTAAACTTGATATCCTCTGTAAAAAAAGTAATGGCAGGCATTGGAATAGAAATTAGATAAATCTGGTTTAATGATGGATTAAATACGAGTTAAGCACGAAACTATTTTGGTGAATTGAGCAACTTAAAATATTCTGCAATTTTATTTTTATAGTAATAATTTAAGTTTGGAGGTAATTTTTGGATCATTTCACGTTCACTTTGTTGCTGCTTTTTATATTTTTCCAAAAGTTGCTTATAAGAAGGAGGGAATTCTTTTGCTGCAGCACTTTCTCTTTTCGAATCCTGATCTTGTTCCCTTTGTGCTTTGTCTGCATCCAATAATTTAGTCTCCAGGTTTTTCTGACGGTTCATCGTTTCCTCGGTAATTCTTTTGTTTACCAAATCCATTTCCGTTTGTTTCATCTCTTGGGCCATTTGATTTAAATTGCCAAGAGACCCTTTACCATCTTTGTTTTCTTCCTTGTTTATTTTTTGGATAGCTTCTCGGATCATTTGCTGCTGCTGAGCCATTTTTGCAAATTCTTGGCTCATATTGCCTTTCGGAACCGTCCCCATATTCCCCTCTTTTTGCATTTTATCTCTTGCGTTCTGCATTTGCTTGTTCAGTTGTTCTTGCATTTGCTGCAGTTCTTTCATCCCCTTTTTGCTTTTACCACTTCCAGGCTTTGAGTTTTTACTTGCATTTTGCAGCTGTTCCAAAGCCTCATTTAACATCAGAGCCAAGTTGTTAAGCGATGTCATTGCAAATTGCTGTGACCTATTCGCTTCTTGAGTGCGTCGATCACCTAAAAAATCAATCGCTTTATTGATGTTAAAGTTAATTTTTTCCACTTCAGTATTAACCGCCGTTTCAATCTGAGGAACTCTTTTGCTCAAAGAAAACAAACTGTCGGCAATAGTTTTCATGTTGTCCTTGATCGTGTTTTGCTGTTGCACATTGGCCACGTAAGAAGGATCATTATTGCTCATTTTTCTTAAGGATAGCATCACTTTTTCCTGCTCAAAAGATGTGCTCAACAAGTTTTCCAGAAGCCTGCGTAACTCTGCAGCATTTGTTTTGTCTTCCTGCTCCTCATTTTGTTGTTGCTCCTCTTTCATTTTTTGGGCAAGTTGCTGCATCTGATCTCCAGCTTGCTGTTGCTGCTCAGAAGCATTTTGCTTTTCGTTTTTGTTTAGCGACTCCTTACTTTCCTGCTGTTTCTTTTCGATCTGCCCTGTTTCCTTTTCCGGATTTTTAAAATTGTTTGGCCGGTCTAATTGTTGGTTTTTTTCATCAAGCTTTTGAAGTTCTTTTTGAAGTTCTTTGAAATCCTTATTTAAACCGTCCTGCTTATTTTTGATCTCGTTTAGTGGAGCGTTTTTATCTTTACTTTGCTTGCTGAGGTCTTTTTGTTGCTTTGCCAATTCCTCTAATCGATCAATTTTGTTCTGAAGACCCTGCTCAAATTCCAATTGTTTGTACAGCTCTAAGATTCGATCCAATTCATTTTTTAAAGATTTGTTGTCCAACTGCATTTTCGACAATTCCTCACGGGTCAAATCCTTATTGTTCATTTCCATTAACTGCTGCAGTTTTTGCAGTAGTTCTTTGGTTTTTTCATCAAGCACATTATTAAAAAGATCATCAATCTGTTTCTGCTTTTCCTTAAGCTCCTCGGTATTTTGATTGTTTTCGGTCTTTTCGAATGTGTTTTTCTCATTCTGTTTTTTAATATCCTTAACGGCTTCTTCTAACTGCTTTTGCTTGGCCAATAACTGTTCAACCTGCTTTTTGTCCTCAAAAGTAAGTTGCTTTTTGTCTAACAGATCCTGACTTAACTTTTTGCTTTCCTTCTCAATCGTATTCGCTAATTTGATAGTCGACTCCATTTTTTGCTTCAATGATTCGCTATTTGCAGCAAGTTTCTCGGCAATCTGTTGTTGACTCGGAACTTGATAAATTTTAATTTCAGAACGGGAAACTTTAGCACCATTTACACCATCATTATCTGCAACTTCGAAATAATAGGCTAAGGTTTGACCAGGTTTTACAGCAATCGAATTTAAATCCCATAAGTAGAAAAAAGAATTGGCTAATTGGTTATTTTTAATGGCAATAGTTTTGCTTTGCTCACCAACTACTTTATCATTTTCTTTAATCTTATATTTGAATTTTAGCGATGAAAAACCATAATCATCAGCAATGTTGCCAGAAAAATAAAGTGCTTTGGTGCTCACAGAATCTGGAGTTTCTACAACCGAAATACTTGGAAATTGATCAGCAATCACAGCAATCTGATGATTTAAAGAATCGCTAATGCTGATGAATGAGTTTTTAGGGATAATCCGATATTGGCCATTTTTTCTTACAGTGATACTAAAGTTGGCTACATTTTCTTTTACCGCTAATTGATGCGACTGGTCCTGAAAAATGAAATCCAGTTGTTCACTGTTTTCGGTACGTAATTCCCAATTAACTTTTGTTCCTTCGGGGATCAACAAATCACCAACATTGTTCACCACCTCACTTTTTCGATGTAAATAACCAGGGAAAATAAGCTCCGCATTCATACTTAACAATGATGGCCGTGGCTTAACATCAATCACAAAAACCGATGAATTGAATCCACCCCCAAAAAAACGTAGCGACTTATTTTTTTGAATATTCTTAAAAGTATAATGAAATCGATTGATCTTTTCCTTTTCTAATTTATAGGTGTTTGAACCATCCTCAATATAAATTTCCTGCGGAAATTCGTTCCCTGTTAACGCTACTTTTACAGTAAGATCATCGCCCTGTGTAATCCTTAAATTTTTATTGAGCACCACAAATTCAAAAGGTGCCTTTGGCAAGATCTCCTCGTTGTAACGGATAAAACTATTTGTTCCCTCTTTTAAAATGGCAGGGGCAATAATTCCAATAGAAATGATGATCGCCAATGGCAAGAGGATATATTTGATATGCTTTTTATTGTCGTTCAGGTTAATTGCACTCGCAAAAGGAATAGGCCTTAAATCACTTATTTTTTGATCTATCCCAGCTAAAATTAATTGACTGTTTTGAGGAGATTCATCAGCCAAAGCTTTTAACTGCAGCGTATTTAGTAAACGATCTTTTACATTGAAAAAATGATTTCCAATTAAACTCGCCGCTTCTTCGGTACTTAATGTTTTATTGAGCTTAAAATAGGAGAGCGCAGGTTTTACGATCCAAAAACCTATAGCTATCAGTGAAATTAGAAGAAAGGAAAAAAATAAGGTTGTCTTGGTTGCCGTTCCGGGATGTGTGTAATAAACGAGCACAAAAAGTAAAAGATATAGGCCTAAAATACTTGCGGCAGCATAAATACTTCCACGCAAAAGTTTATTGAGGTAAAACTTTCGGGTAAACTCATTGATTTTTGCAATTAAAAGCGCGTAGCTATTTACCATGTTCAATTAACGGAATAAAAGTAAAAATTATGTGTCACACCAGTTAAAATGCCCAGTATTCAATGCTTTTTTGATTAAGAGGGATAAGTTAATAAAAAATCAATATAGATTTTGAATCTAAATCATACTTTTAGGTAATCAAATGTACAACATGAAACGAATTTTAATAGCAATATTGCTCTTCAATATGGTCAGCAACGATGCAAAATCACAAAAAAAAATCACATCCTGGAATAAAAACCAGGTTATTGCTCACCGAGGGGCATGGAAAAAAAATAAACTTCCAGAAAATTCAATCGCATCCCTAAAAGAAGCCATTCGCTTAAAATGTTTTGGTTCCGAATTTGATGTTCACTTAACCCTTGATAGCGTGCTGGTGATCAACCATGATCCTACATTTTTGGGAATGCCCATAGCAAAATCAACGTTTGCACAATTGCTCACCAAAAAATTATCCAATGGAGAAGCAATCCCAACGCTCGAACAATATTTAAAAGCTGGGTTAAACCAGAAAAAAATCAAACTTATCCTTGAACTTAAGCCTCAAAATATGGGCAAGGAAAGAGATGAGTACATGACCGAAAAGGCTTTACAGCTGGTTAAAAAATTAAAAGCCCAAGAATGGGTAGAGTACATCAGTTTCGAATTAAATATCTGTAAATATGTAGTCTCCCACATGCCAAACGCAAAAGTGGCCTACCTTAAAGGCGATATTGCTCCAGAAGAATTAAAAGCAAATGGACTAACAGGATTGGATTATCACTATTCTGAATTTCAAAAAAATGATTGGATTGATCCGGCCAAAAAGATAGGTTTAACCATTAACGCATGGACGGTTAATGGAGTGCCAGAAATGGAATGGTTAATCGCCAACGAAGTTGAATTTATTACCACCAATGAGCCAGAACTTTTATTTGAGGTTATCCAAAAAGCACCTTTGGCCAAAGGATGGAAACTGAAGTGGGCCGATGAATTTAATAAAAAAGGACTGCCAAGTCCCAATAACTGGACCTACGATGTTGGTGGATCAGGATGGGGAAATAACGAAAAACAGTTTTATACCAATGCTGATACCTTAAACGCAAAAGTTGTAGGTGGCAATCTTGAGATCATCGCTCGTAAAGCTGAAAGAGAAAAAATGGACTTTACTTCAGCGAGGCTTGCAACTCGTAAAAAATTCGACATGAAGTATGGTAGGATAGAAGTTAGGGCAATGTTGCCAAAGGGAAGAGGACTGTGGTCGGCTATTTGGATGTTGCCTACAGATTGGAAATATGGAAATTGGCCTAAAAGTGGAGAAATTGACATTATGGAACATGTAGGTTTTGATCCAGATACCGTTCACTCAACAGTTCATACACAATCATTTAACCACAGCATTAATACCCAAGTGGGTGAAAAAATTGGTGTTAAAAATTTATATACCGCCTATCATATCTATGCCTGCGAATGGTTTGAAGACAGAATGGATTTCTTTGTAGACGACACCAAAGTTTTTACTTTTAAAAATAGTGGCAAAGGAACTGCAGAATGGCCATTTGACCAACAGTTTCACGTGTTGTTAAACTTAGCTGTTGGCGGTAATTGGGGTGGCCAAAAAGGGATTGATGAAAATATATTCCCTGCAACAATGAAGGTAGATTATGTGAGGTTATTTCAAAAGTAATAGAGACCGGTAATTATTAAGCCACAGATTCTGTGTTAATTAGCAAACATTTTTTGTTCATTTCTGAAAAAGTATTGTCATTCCAAGTCTTTTTGTCATCGTAAGTTTGTAGAGAGGTATTTGGATCTTGCCTGACGGAATATAATTTTGTCCTTTCCGACGAAGGAGGAAACTATGGGAAAGAATTCAACTAAGCAGATGCTTCACTGCGTTCTGCATGACAAATGAAAGTTGAACAAATAAACCCAATAAACGATTGAACCAATGAACCATATTTTTGTGTTTTGTTTTTAGAAAATATGTTTGTTCATTCAGATGAAGAGCCTGTCCCGAGAATTCCTATCGTGTGAACAGATTTCGCTCAGGTTCGTTTCCGTGAGGAACGAAGCGTTGCCGGTTTGAAGCTGGTTGCGGCAAGGAGATTGCTTCGCGAAAAGCTCGCAAAAACGAACCCCTCAAGCGTCACGATTCCTATTAAAAGATGTGGGTACACGGTAGGTTGCAAACGCGGACGAGAGAAGAGGTTTCATCGTTTAAGTTCCTGGGTTTATTGGATGGTTTGCTTCGGTAATTCTGGTTAGTGGCATTTGGAACTGCTATTCGTCGGTGCAACTTGTCCTTTATGAGTTTTATTTTGTGTTTTAATGGGGATGTTTGATTTCTGTTTTTGTTGCCATTTTTGGATATGGCGATATTGAGTTTATTTGGGGTGTTTATGGTCTTTTTAGCATCAGTATTAGGATTTTCCAGGGTTTCCTGTTTTGTTTTTGGTGTATTGAGGTATTCTGTGAGGGCTACAAGATAGGCGCTTTGTCCGGGTTTGGCCTTGGTGAGGTATTGAGCTCTTAATATTGGGTCTTGGGAGCGTTTTTTTGCTATAAGAGCGGCTTCTTTGAACCTTTGGTGTGTGGCGGCTTCTGCTGGTGTGATGGGTTTTGTGCGTGGTTTAGGTCGCATGGCAATTACGGTGGTGCCGTTTTTCATTTGTCGGAAGATGAGTGTTTTTCCGATTTTACCGCTGACGCCCTGCATGACGGGATTGTTGATTAGCTTTGCCATTTTGATTAGTTTAAGAGGTTAATAAGTTTAAGCAGGAATAATCGTATTGTCCTGTGTTTCACTAAGTTTGGTATATTATTTTGCAAAAGCAAATTTTGGTTTGATTTGGAAGGATTTGAATGGTTTTGGAAGGTATTTAATGGGGTGGTTCAGTCGTTCATTGGTTCATTGTAGCTATAGTGTAGGTCCAGTATAGACCCAGTGTAGACCCAGTCTTTATTGGTTCAATGGTTCATTTGCCCCCACCTCAATTCTCCCCCAGTTGGGGATACTGTTCATGAAATAATGCTTAAATCATCATTTGTACGTTAATTGTTAGTTTTATTAGGGAAGATGTGTCCACACGATAGGAGAATTCGGGAAGGAATAAATCTAGATGGTTTCCTATAGATATATTCTTCTGCACCTGCGGGATCGAAGAAGTTTACATCATCCATTTTCCATGATACATCACCCAACCTTATAACCCTTCACAAAATAGAAAGCATAAAAAAAGCCTCTCGATCACTCGGGAGGCTTTGGTAAAATATGATAATAATTAGATTACTTTCACATTAACGGCATTCAAGCCTTTTTTACCGCTTTCAACATCGTATTCAACTTTGTCGTTTTCACGAATTTCATCGATAAGGCCTGTTGAATGTACAAAAATCTCGCTATCGCCGTTTGCAGGGATGATAAATCCGAAACCTTTAGTTACATTAAAAAATTTTACTGTTCCTTCTTGCATTGTATTGTAATATTAATAATTTAAGTGTGCAAGGTACATAATTAATATTTAATAAATGCAAATACCTCATTTTTTGATAAATATAAGGCAGAGCATCAGCTACTTCGCTAATTTTCCAACCAGATAAATCGTAATTTCACTAGAGTGCGGAAAGCCCAAAGTTTTACCAGGAGTGATCTTAAACAGGTTTTTTAAATACACATCCGTAATTCCTTGCAGTAACCTTTTCCTTGGCGGGACATCATCTCTCATTACCCCATCAACCCTGTTTACATACATTTTTCCATTGGCATCCACAATCAGAGAAAAGCTATAGTTAAACTCCTTGTAAGACTTGGCAATAAAAAGCTTGTATTGCGGATACATGTAGTCATAAGAGTGTGTTCTGTTATTATTGGGATCAACCGTACTTATTTTTTCTGCAGTTACCAATTTCCCTCTTGGCTCAATCACCACAGGGTTTATCGCAGCAAAAGCGATTTCAGGGTTAGCAGGATCTCGATATGTTTTTTGCGACAATTCTTTAATGAAAAGCGTGTCCGCTTTTGTTGGTTTTTGCAGCTCACCAATCGTAGTCTTAAGCTTATTGTCGATGTAATCTTTGGTGTAAAAAGTGCAATAAACATCAGAACGGATATCATCATCGCCGGCAATTACCTTGCCATCAACCTGTAAGCGCTGTAGAACCAAACTGTCTTTGCTCACCTTTATGGCCCTGAAATATTCACGAGCAAAATTATAAACCTTACCATGGTCATACTGTAGGTAGAAAGATTCCATTCCCTTTTTCTCAGGGCTATATGCCAACATCGTATCAGGAGCCTTAAACTCTATAATCCAAGTTGGCTCATGCTGGAAGCCATCTTTATTAAAAGAAAGCCCGTTTTTAAAGCGTCGTTTTACCTCAAAGAACCTAACTCCGTTAACGCTTTTAAAATCAGGGTTTGTAGCTTCCAATATCGCTTTCTGAACAGCAGATGGCTCTCCCTTTTTTGGATCTGAACTACAAGATGCCAAATAAAATAGGCAAATAGGGAGGAAGAAGAAAATAGGTCTAAAATTCATTAACAGTCAAATACAAAATAAACAACGGCAAATATATAATGTTTCTACGCCTGGAAAGCGATATAATTAAGCAAAAAATCTAAAAACCAACCCTACTTTGTTTTGGGTTTTAGCAAGATCACATTGGCAACTTTTCTTGAGCCATCATGATCCCATTTTTTGTTGTCAGATGGAAAATTAACTACGCCATTTCCAGCAAAATTAGCCACCCATAATGTGGTCGAACCACCCCCATCTAAATTAATGGCACTTGTACAACCTAACCAACGCATTAATTTGGTAAGCTCGTGAAGACTCATCCCCGCAGAATTCTCCTGTCTGCCATCAACGGTTAATAAGATGATATTTCCATTGGCCTTAATCCCAACTGCACTTCTCGGATGACGTGCTTTTGTAAATGAAGTAGTATCTAAATCTTCAATATGCTCTTGATAAACCAATAATGGGCCAGTTAACATCACATCTTTTTCAGGTAAATTATTTTCCCAGGAAGGCGAATCATCCCATTTTTTAAGGTTCAATTTCCCATCGTTAATTACGATCGCCGCTCTTTGGTGCCTAGCCCTATTTCCTTTTTTATCTAAAATATTCTGATTGATGATTTGACCATTAATTTTGATAAAATCAACAGAACCACCATTTGCCACATCGAAAAAGGTGCCATTTATTGCAGCTATAGCTTGATGTTCTGCCCCAAATGTACTGGTAGTTTTCTTTTCCTTAACTTCGTTTGCAAGCGCAAATACAGGCGCATTTCCCTTACGCTTAATCTCGATATAGGAAATATACTGCTTCGCTGCAAATAATTGCTGCTGATCAAAATGATGGGTAATCAACTTTGTTTTAGGTGCAATTTTTTGCTTTTCCCACCTGGTGCTAACAACGGTTATCGAATCAATGTCTCTTTGTTGCGCAAACATCTGTTGGCTAGCTACAACCAACCAAAGAAATAATACTCTTTTTAGTTTCATATGTAGATAATATTGTTTTCAATTGTCATATGGAATACGCCATGTATCTTCATTTGTGTTTGTGCGTTTCGGCACATGGCTATTTTATAATGGAATAAAAAAACCCGCTCTAATTAAAGAACGGGTTGAAGATAATTATTTTTTAGGATTTAAGATTTCGTTTATTCTATAAGCTAAATCGTCATAATGGGCCTTGGTATTTGCGTCGCCAGCAACTGCACGTGCTTTTGCTGTTGCCAATAACGTTTTTAACTCAACCCTAACCAATGGTCTAATGTCTGTTAGCGAAATGTTAACCGGAGTAAATACAAAGCCTGGTGGCAATCCAACTGGAGCTGGTGCATCAACCATTAAGTTGCCCAATCTATCAATGTAACCTCTTTGTAGATTACGTTTAAAAGCATCTGGTCTGGTTGCCGCGAACATTGTTCCACGCAAATCCGTAAACAACTCAGGCATGGTATAAGCAGTAGCGCCATTTTTAGCCTCGTTATCTAACATACGTGATAACCTTGCCGCAGTGAAAATGTTATTAATGGTACCTGTTTGAATACTTTTAATTCTGGTCAACATAGAACCATTGTCAAACTTGTTCAATTCTTCACTATTGATTAACCAAAGCGGAGATGTAAAAATCTGACTGTTTAAAAATGCAACAGCCTCTTTTTGTTTTGCTTTAGAGATATAGCTATATACTGCACCAGCTTGATCATAAGTTTTAAAGTTCTCGCTTAAACCTCCAATGTTGAATGTAACGTGGCCCATATATCTGCTCAATTGTGCAATTACTTCGCCATAAAGCTGACTTAAATCACTGAAATCTTTTCCTGATTGGTAAGTCCATTTTTCAATATTCGGTAAAATGCGTTTTAGGTTTGCAATGCCATAAGTACTGGCTTTCATCGCGTTATCACCTAAATCTTCACTTTGGTCACGTGGATCATAAGAATTACCTTGGCGTCCATAAAAGTACAATGGATTACCTGCTTTTTCTTTCGTCCAAACATCCAATTTAGCTTTTTCCTGTAGTGGTGTTAAATTTCCGGGAAACCAGGTATAGCCCCATTTAACTGCCCATTTATCATATTCTCCAATACCAGGAAACATTCTCACAACGCCATCTCCAGGTTGTGCTACGTAATTGAAACGCGCATAATCCATAATTGATGGCGCTGTAGCGTATTTGTCAGTAAATGTTTTAGATCGTAACGAATCAACAGGATAGGCATAACTTGATCCAAAATTGTGGGGTAGACCTAAAGTATGGCCAATTTCGTGTGAAGAAACGAAACGAATTAGTTCTCCCATTTGGTCATCGGTAAATTTAGCTTTACGTGCTTCGGGGTTGATTGCGGCAGTTTGAATAAAAAACCAATCTCTCAATAAGCTCATCACATTGTGGTACCAACCAATGTGGGTCTCTAAAATCTGTCCAGTACGTGGGTCTGAAACATGTGGGCCATAAGCATTTGCGATATCAGATGCAAAGTAACGCACTACAGAATAACGAGAATCATCTACGCTAAATTCTGGGTCTTGTTGTGGCGTTGGAGCCTCTTTTCCAATAATTGCATTTTTGAAACCCGCCGCTTCGAAGGCAATATTCCAATCATTAATCCCTTTAATCAAATAGGGAACCCACTTTTTAGGAGTCGCTGGATCAATGTAAATGACAATCGGTTTAATAGGTTCAACTAACTCTCCACGTTTGTAAGCAGCCGTATCTTTGGGAACCAAATTCCAACGGTGGATGTATGCAGTACGTTCAGCCTTTTGAGCATCAGTACCATAATCTGTTTGACCCTGACCAAAATAGCCTACTCTAGCATCCATATGACGGGCTTTTACTGGTGTTTTTGGCAAAAGTAACATCGAAGTATTGAACTCGAAAGTTACAGCCGCAATGGTATTGTCAATTGGTGATTCAGTTGATCTATAAGTTTTGGCAGTAACCACCTCTATATTGATCGGAAATGTTTTGATCGTATCAACATAAGACCTTGTTGCATCAAACACAGTTGTTTTATAAGCCTTTCTTAACGCATCTGAGGCCCCAATTGCCATGATATCTCCATTGTAAAAATCAGTAACATCAATTACAACACCTGTAGTGTCTTTATTGTAGGCCTTGATATCAAAAGCTGCGAGGATGCTCGAAAGATTTGAGTTTTTTACCGATTGATACATGTCTGTATTTTCATCAGCACGAATAGAATAACTAGGTACGCGTATAAAAATCTGTTTTCCTCTACGTTCCCATTGCCAAACTTGCTCGTTAATTTGCTCGCCACCATATTGTTGGTTGCCAACTTTAACATTTGCAGGTACTTTTGCTAAACGAGTTACAACCAGCATTTCGCGGTTTAACATAGAATCTGGAATTTCAAAATACCATTTGTCGTCAACTCTGTGAGTCTTGAATAAGCCAGTTTTGCTTTTCGCTTTATTCGTAATTACTTCTGAAAAGGGTTTGATGCCTTCCTTTTTTGGTGCTACAGCTGGTGCAGCCGCCGTTGGTGTAGCCGTTGCTGGAGTAGTCTTCTTATTCTGTGCAAGTACAACATTACTGCCAACTGCGCATAAAAATACCATACCAGCAAACGCTAATAATTTTTGATTTTTAATCATTTGATGTGCTAAATTAGTTTTTGGGTTATTAACCGATAAAAATAGAATTGTACGGTTGGAAATTTCCGTTAGTAAGATAAATATTACAAATAAATGTTGCTAAATCCTACGTTTTAGCTTAAGTAACTTGATGATGTTCTTCTCATCTCTAACAATCTCGATCAAAATCGTATTTCCATCATGTGATTTAAGAAGTTTACCCACTTCTTCTAGTGTATAATGTTCTATTAGCTTCAAATTAATGGACATAATCTGATCATGTGCCATAAATCCAGCTTTTTCTGCTGGAGAATTGGGTTCAATACGACCGATAAAAACACGGCTTTTATTTTTTGGATCACCATAAACTTCAATTCCAGACATGTCATGTTCAAATGGTCTGCCATATTCTTGATTTGGCTTAAGATATAACGCCGAGTTTTGATAGTCAAAAATAACCTGAAAGCGTTTCAAAAACTCTGCACCCAAATTCCCATTTTGCTGGTTATACCCAATTTTAGAAGCCAAGGATTCGAACGCTGGAAAACCTGATAGGATATCTTTAAAGACAAATTTTCCTAAAGTTAATTTGGGTAGCCGGCCCATACTACCACTAATTACACCACTTAAGCCCACACCTAAATTTGCAGAAATGGTATCTTTTGGAAGTGGGAAAGCCTTGCCATCTAGAGCATCCATAGATAACGCGTGACTTGCACCACAATCAACAATCAATTTCACCTTTACATGCTGTTGGTGAGAGGTTTCGACATCAGCAAAAATATAGGATCGATTACGCTCTATAACCAGTGGAAACTTTTCGCCCTTTTTTCTAATTCTTGCCTCAGGAAGCGAATAACTTAATCGCTTCGAGATATAATTGATTTTTACTACAAAGCTATCGAAAAAATGATAGCCGATTAATCCATGGATGTTGACACCCAAATAATTGGACAAATTAAAGATATCTGTTTTTAATATAGCTGTAGGTATTCTTTCAATGTGCGTACCATTAATCCGAATGTTAATCTCATTACTTCGAAAAGCTTCAATTTCTTGGCCTTCTCCCATGCCATATAATTTTGTTGTTTTTAAACCGCTTAATTTTAAGCTGTCTACCAAGGTCGGATCGGTAATAATTAATGAACCTACACCAGTATCTAAAATGAAATTAAAGGGGCCTTTTGAATTGATATAAAGTGGAATTACAATTAGGTTTTTAATGAACATAAAATCCATTCCCTCTCTCTTTTTACTCCCATAAAAAGTAAATTTCTGTGCAAAGCAATGTTCAACAAAATATATTTGTGATAGAATTAGCCCAACTAAAACGCAATATGAGGTGAATTTTCTTGCCATTGCCAATGCTTCATGAAACTAAATTAATAAATTAGGGCGCACATTTTTATCATCTAATTCGTTATAAATGGAAATCGCAGCTTTGCGCCACAAAAAACAAGGTATATATTTGGTACTACTCGCGATTTGTTTCTCGGCCTGCGCACCAAATCAAATCATTGCCAACAAAGTAAAAAAAGAATTTAAAAACTCTCCTATTATTAAACAATATCAGGTTGGCTTTGCCCTTTATGACATGGATAAAAAGGAGATGATCTTCCAAAAGGACGCAGATAAATATTATACACCAGCTTCCAATACGAAACTTTATACCTTTTACGCAGGATTGAAGATGATGCCAGATTCGATCCCATCTTTACGATATATTGAAAATGCCGATTCTGTTGTATTCTGGGGAACGGGCGACCCCTCATTTCTCCACACAACGCTTAAAGGAACAAAAGCATTTGATTTCTTAAAATCGACTCCGAAGAAACTTTTCTTTGCACCGGGCAGATACACTGGAAATTTCTATGGAAATGGCTGGCAGTGGGATGATTATAATGATTATTATCAAGTGGAGATAAACGAAATGCCACTAATGGACAATGTGGTATTGGTAAGTTCGTCAATAGCGGGTTCAATGAATATTTTACCACAAAGCTTCGCCACATGTTTTGTAAAAGATAGCCTAAATACAAAGCCATTTAAGGTCGTTAGAGATTTTACAACAAATAAGTTTACTTACCCAAAATCAATTATTCCGGCCAAATATGAGCAGCAAATCCCCTATAAAGTAAGCGCATTAACAACTGTAAATTTACTGTCGGATACCTTGCATAAATACATTGAAATTACAGATATGAAGATGCCAACATCTGCCAAAACAATTTATAATGTAAAAAGTGATTCGGTGTTCAAACAGATGCTTCTGCCTAGTGATAATTTCATAGCCGAACAACTGCTGCTTGTTTATGCCAACAAATTGGGTGTAGAATTGAGTACCAGCAAAGTGATCGATTATGTGAATAAAACATATCTATCATCCTTGCCAGATCCACCTAGATGGGTTGATGGCTCAGGATTATCAAGAGGTAATTTATTTACCCCAAGAGATATGATTAAATTACTTGAACTCATTTATGGCGAGGTTAAAGACCAAAAGAAATTATTTAATATGTTACCTGCTGGCGGTAAAACGGGAACCTTAAGAAATGCATATCCCAAAACAGATACCCCTTTTGTTTTTGGAAAAACGGGAACACTTTCCAATAACCACAACCAGAGTGGTTATGTAGTTACAAAAAAAGGAAGGGTACTCGTCTTTTCTTTTATGAACAATAATTTTGTTTTGCCAACGGCGGATGTAAGGAAAGAAATGGTTCGCGTAATGACTTTTATCCATGAAAATTTTTAATATGAAAAAAACATTTATTCTCACCCTGTTTGTTGCTTTTGCATTAACTTCTTTTGCCCAAGACCAGTTGATTTATGAAAGTAAAAACTTACCAAGACAAGACACTACTTGGGTTTTTAAACCTAAAAACTATAAAAAACTGGAAAAAATGCCTGTGATATTTTTATTGCATGGCTACAGTGGAAATTATAAACAATGGCATAATATCATGGACGCCCAAAAATATGCCGACGAATATGGATTTATCATTGTATGCCCAGATGGTTTATTCAGCAGTTGGTACCTGAATAGTCCTGCAAAAGCAGACTGGCAATACGAAAGCTTCTTCGTTAACGAACTTTATCCAGACATTAAAAAGAAATATAAAACGGATGAGCAAAATATCTTTATAAGTGGATTGAGCATGGGCGGCCATGGGGCACTTTACCTTTTTATTAAAAACGAAGGATTATTCAGCGGCGCGGGAAGCACTAGCGGAGGGATCAGATTATCAGATGGATTTGGAAAGTTTGGCTTGGGAGAACTACTAGGAAATGCACCACAAGACAGCGATTTATGGAAGAAATATTCTGTTTACGAAAATATCGATCAACTAAAAGGCAATACTAAACCTATAATTTTTGATTGTGGGGCATCAGATATGTTCTATGTCTCAAATAATTTGCTTAAGCAGAAATGCGACACCTTAAAACTAAACGCAACCTATATTTCACAACCTGGTGGGCACAATAAAGCATACTGGTCAAAATCAATCAAACAGCAGTTTGAATTCTTTAAAAATCAACTTAAACCATCCTTATGAAATTAAAAAATCTACTATTTACCTTAATCATCGCCATCGCCTTTGCGGCATGTAGTAAGAAGTCAGATCCCGCACCAACACCAGAGCCTCCCGTTACACCTGATCCATCTATTCCAAAACCACCTACAAGAACTCCTTGGGTGCCAGGAACATTTAAGATAGTTGCCTACATGCCAAGTTATAAAGATCCGGCTACAATTGATGATAGCAAGTATAAAATGATTACACATCTTTTGTATGCTTTTATCAATCCGAATGTAAGTGGTGATGGATCGTTGAATACAGTTCTACAGCCCTCTAGATTCACTACTGTTATAGCCAAAGCAAAAACATATGGTGTTAAAACAGGAATTTCTGTTTCAGGCGATAAAAATATATTTGCAACTATTGCTGCATCAGCTACTGCTAGGACAAAGTTTACAGCACAGGTCTTAGCATTCGTTAAAAATAACAACCTTGATGGTGCCGATATAGATTGGGAATACCCAACTGCAGCAGATGCTTCGGCAGACAACTTTGTGCTCTTAATGAAAGAGCTAAGTGAAGCAATGCGCCTTGAAGGCAAGTTTTTGAGTGCTGCGGTTACTCCTGGTGTTTATGCAGGAAATATAAAAAATGGCATGAAACCAGAGGCTTTTCAGTATATAGACTTTTTGAATATTATGCAGTATGATGGTCCAAATTATGATACGGCAGAACCTTTAAATCATGCATCTATGAAGTTGACCCAAAAAAGCTTAGATGTATACCTGATAGAAAAAGGTTTGCCAAAAGAGAAAGCTATCCTTGGCATTCCCCTTTATGGTGAAAATGCCGCAGGTACTGCTTTGGCCTATCGTGATATTGAAGCAAGTGGTGCTAATGTATATCTAAACCTAGCAACAGTTAATGGTGTTAACTATGGATATAATGGGATTGAATTAATATGGCAAAAAGCGCAATTGGCCAAAGAAAGAGCTAACGGAATTATGTTTTGGGAGTTTTCATTCGACTCTAATTCGAGTAAATCCTTAATAAAAGCCGCCAACGATCAATTAGGAAGAGCATATTAATGAGTGATAGGAGCGAATTTAGCCAACTCAGTGAGCCTTTAAATGCCAGGGTGCTAAGTAATGGCAAAAACTATCTTTATTTTGGTGGGACGGCTTATTTGGGCATTCCCCAAAATGAAGATTTTTTAAAGTTGTATATTGAGGGTATCCAAAAATTTGGATTAAATAATGGCACCAGTAGAGGCAATAACGTACAATTGGCTATTTATGACGAAGTAGAGGAATATGCAGCAAAAAGATATGGAACTGAAACTGCGATGATTACTTCAAGCGGATTTTTAGCGGCTCAAATTGTGGTCAAACAATTGTTCAATTTTGGTGAAACCCGTTATGCCCCAGCTACGCATCCGGCGTTATGGTTAAACCAAGCCCCTACAATTAAAGGCTCTTTTAACGATTGGGCAATACAAATTGTGGAAGAGATCAATTCGAGTTCCCAAAAGAACTGGTTGCTCATCAGCAATTCAATGAACAATCTTTGTCCAGAGATCTATGATTTTTCTTTTGTTAAAAAGATTTCCTCAAGCAAAGAGGTGATTTTATTGGTAGATGATTCTCACGGAATTGGTGTAAATAATGATGGTTTAACTGCTTTGAAAATCATTCCATCACAAGAAAATGTAAAAGTGCTGATCGTTGCTTCTATGGCAAAAGCACTCGGTGTTGATGCAGGAATTGTAATGGGCTCCGAAAAGTTAATAGACCTTTTTAAAAATAGCAACGCATTCCTGGGCGCATCACCTCCAGCAGCAGCGGGTTTATATGCTTTTATGCAGGGCGAAAAGATATATGCTGCGGAACTTAAAAAACTGAAAGAAAATACTTTATCGTTAAGTGCTGAATTAATGGGTAAGGCCGACTGGTATTTTATTCCTGATTTTCCTGTCTTTTTCTCTAAAAATGCAGACATTAGCGCTAGATTATTGAAACATCAGATTTTGGTTTCTTCATTTCCTTATCCCGACAAGGATGGAGCAACCGTAAATAGAATTGTTTTAAGCAGTTGGCATACTAAAAATGATATTCATCAACTGATCACCTCATTATCGTAACCATGAAAAAGCTAATTTTTATTTTCTTTATAGTTTTATTCGGACAGCAAAATGTAAATGCTCAAAAGGTATTAAAAGTTTGGATAGTAAGGCATGCTGAAAAACTAACAATCGACCCAAAAGATAAAGATCCAGAATTATCTGAAGATGGGAAATTAAGGGCATCCGAACTTTTAAAAGAATTGAAAGGAGAAAAGATCGACTCTATATTTTCTACGGATTATAAAAGAACAAAACTAACGGGCTTCCCATTGGCCGATAAAATCGGAATTTCAATCAGAATCTATGATCCTGCCCAAATAAAGAGCTTAGCCAAGCAATGGAAAGAAAATGCAAAGGGCAAAAATGTTTTAATAATTGGTCACTCTAATACTGTATTAGAAATTATTGAAGCATTTGGTGGTGAAAAACCAGTTAAAGAATTAACTGATGATGACTATGATTATCTTTTTACATTAACTATCAAAGGTGATAAGGTTAATGTAAAAGCCTCACGTTATGGAGAAGCACATCACTCGAAAGAATAAATAGGTTTTTGAACAGATTAAAAATCATGATCAAATATTTAAAAACACCTGTCTTTTTATGGATAATCGGCCTCATCATTTCCTTGTATGTGGTATTAAACAACAGCGGGGCAATAGCTTTAGATGTTAACTTTCACGATGTTTATTACGTAGTTAGCTATGATTTTTTAGCAATTACTCTTTCAGTTATTTTTATAGTACTTGGCTTTATCTTTTGGGGATCAAAAAGAAGCAATAGCAAAAGTGGAACCCAACAAAGTGCAAGAAAAACCCGTTAATATCTATACCTTACAATTTGGCTTGGTTTGCCTAAGCTCTTTTCTTTTTTCAGCAAGTTTTAATATGCTGATCCCAGAGCTGCCAGCTTATCTAAGTGCATTGGGTGGCGCTGAATACAAAGGATTAATCATTGCGCTTTTCACTTTAACAGCAGGCATTTCTAGGCCTTTTAGTGGTAAACTGACAGATACCATTGGTAGGATCCCGGTAATGGCCGTTGGCTCTATCGTATGTTTTTTATGTGGGTTTCTGTACCCGATCTTAACAACAGTTGCTGGTTTTCTGCTAATCAGATTAATCCATGGATTTTCGACGGGATTTAAGCCCACAGCAACGTCAGCTTATGTTGCAGATTTAGTGCCGTCTGATAAATGGGGCGAAGCAATGGGTGTACATGGTGTATGTTTCAGTACGGGCTTGGCAATTGGGCCTGCAATTGGTAGCGCCATAACCGCATACTTTTCAATAGATATCTTGTTCTATTGCTCTTCGCTATTTGCGCTGCTCTCTATCGTGATTTTAGCCAACATGAAAGAAACCCTCGTTGGCAAGCAGAAGTTTCGTCCAGCCCACTTAAAAATCAAAAAAACAGATATTATAGAGTGGCAAGTTATACCCGCAGCTTTAATTGTACTATGGAGCTATATCAGCTATGGGGTAATTTTAACTGTAATCTCTGATTGGAGTAAACACCTGGGCACCGGAAATAAGGGATTGTTTTTTATGGTTTTTACCTTATCGTCATTACTGATCAGGTTTGTGGCAGGTAAGGTTTCTGATCGCTATGGAAGAACATTGATCCTGAAAATCTCGCTCTGTATCCTGATGGTCTCATTGTTAATGATTGCCTTATCTACCTCTTCATTTATGTTGATGACGGCTGCTGTTATTTATGGAGTAGCCACTGGAATGTTATCTCCAAGCGCAAGCGCGTGGACTATTGATCTAAGTAAACCAGGACATAGGGGTAAGGCCGTGGCTACAATGTATATCTTTATGGAAGTTGGAATAGGCTTGGGTGCTTTGCTGGCAGGAAGCATCTTTATTGATGACGTAATGGCAATACCTAACATTTTTTATTGCTGTACAGCGATAACATTGGTGGCGATAATTTATTTGCAGTTTTTGTATAAGGCAAGGACAAATGGCGATAAAGAAATGTATTAACAGATACAGGTAAAAGAGCCAGGAAAAATGTCATTTAACCGCTTAGTCCATTGGCCATTAGCTATTGACCATTAGCAATGATTAGATGTATTACAACTGCTCAAATGGAATATCCATTAGTTCATAGTTTTGCCAGCCATTAAAGTCAAAATGCCACCATTCGTTATAAATTACCCTAAAGCCATTGGCCTGCATTGTAGCAATTAAAAAATCCCTGTTTTTGATCACTGCTGCGGGAAGTTTATCAAAATGAGGGGCTGCCTCTGGTGCAAAACTATCATAAGGCGTGGGCATTGGAATATCTTTTCCAGTCTTTAGATCAATAATGGTTAGGTCAACTGCGCATCCGCGATTGTGCTTAGATCCTTTTGCAGGGTTTGCAACAAAGTTCTTATCACTCGCTTTTTCATAAAAGGCCAACGTAATTGCGTATGGACGGTAAGCATCAAAAATCTTTAGTCCATAACCTTCTTTGTTTAAAATAGCCTGTATTTTTTTCAACTGTTCAACAACTGGTTTTCTCGCAAAAGCTCGCGCCTGTTTATACATCACCTGTTGCATAAAGTTGTTTTTGGTAGCATAGCGGATATCTAAGACTATAGAAGGAATGGCCTTCTTTATTTCTACCAGCTCATTGTTTGGATTCTTTTCATAATCGGCTTTATAGCTTTTATAATCATTGATAACCGTTAGTCCATAAGGATTCTGCTCATTCTTTTGTGCACAAGATTGAAGACTGATTGAAAGCAGGAATAAAACAATTAATCTCTTCATTCTTTATTGATTGGAAACAACTAACAGCTCTAGATCCTTAAAAGGAAGATTATACATATTTGCTAAATCTTTATTGGTAAGGTGCCCTTGATAGGCATATAAAGCTTCGCGGATGCCAGGTCTGTTCCAGACCATATTCATCAGACCTCCCATGTCGCCAATATCAACTAAAATTGGTGCAAAAATATTGGTGAGGGCATACGATGCAGTTCTAGGAACCCTAGAAGCAATATTAGGCACGCAATAATGAATTACATCATGTTTAATAAAGACAGGATCTTTATGGTTGGTTACTTCTGATGTTTCGAAACAACCACCTTGGTCTATGCTCACATCAACTACAACCGAATGGGGTTTCATTCTACTTACAGTCTCTTCCATTACCAAACAAGGGCTGCGGCCATGTTCTGACCTGATTGCTCCAATTACAACATCGCATGTGGTAACCGCTTTTGCCAAAACAATGGGCTGCATTACCGAAGTAAATACACGGCTGCCAAGGTTATTCTGTAGCCTCCTGAGCCTAAAAATCGAACTGTCGAACACTTTTACTTCCGCGCCTAAGGAAAGGGCTGTCCGCGCCGCATATTCGCCAACTGTGCCCGCGCCCAAAATAACGATTTCAGTAGGAGGTACCCCAGTAAATCCACCCAGCATCAATCCTTTTCCGCCAAATGCACTACTTAAATATTCGGCAGCAATAAAGATAGATGCGGCACCAACAATTTCGCCCATAGCACGCACCACGCTAAGTACATTGCCCTCATCACGTAAGTTTTCAAAACAAAGTGCATTGATCTTTTTGTGTAAGATGGCCTTAAGATTATCGGGTTTTAAAGTGCCAATTTGGAGTGCAGAAATTAACGTCTGACCTTTGTGCATCAATCCAATTTCTTCAAGGGTTGGTGGTGCGATCTTCACAATGATATCTGAACTGTATACATCTTTTTTGCTAAAAGAAATTTGGGCACCCTGCTCACTATAATCTTTATCGGTGAAGTTTGCGCCAACACCAGCACCAGATTCTATAACTACTTTATGGCCGTTATTAACCAATAAAGCAACGGATAAGGGGGTAAGGGCAATTCTGCATTCCTGAAAAGAAATTTCTTTAGGAATCCCAATATTTAAGCTGTTGTTTTTAGTATTGGTTTCCAACATAGACTCTTGGGTTTGCATTAAACCTCTTTGAGCAATGGCGGCCATGTCTTCGCGAAATCCTGTTGCCATGATTATGGATAGTTTTTTAGTGTTTGAAGTTACGCAAAATTGGTGACTTGAGGAATAAATTAGTTCAATTGTTCATTAGCTCATCGGGCTATTCATTTGTACCATTGATGAGCAATTTAATGGATAGCTTTGCCAAGTCCATAAACTATGGACCATCAACCAATTTTACTAAACTCGAAAACCCTTTCAGTGTCATTCTTAATGGAGATAGCAACTTTAACATACTGCTCAGGCAATAGCTCCTCAACCTTTTCAGGCCATTCTACCAGGCAATAATTATTACTGTAAAAATAATCTTCATAGCCAATGTCGAACGCTTCTCGAAGGTTTTTAAGTCGATAAAAATCGAAATGATATATCGCACCATTCGGACTTTCATATTCATTAACAATGGAGAAGGTAGGGCTGCTCACTACATCTTTAACACCAAGTGTTTCACATAAAGCCTTAATAAAGGTGGTTTTTCCAGCAGCCATTTCTCCTTCAAAAATGAAAAAGTTAGCCCCATTTGCAAAATAGATCAGCTGTTCAGCAACAGCACTTAGTTCACTAACATCATTAATTTTAATTGTGCTCATTGGATAGATAACTTTGTCAATCTTTAAAGATTGACAAAGTTAATTGAAAATTACCTTGAACTATAGGTTGCGATCGGAATAATCATTTCTTCCAAAGAAATACCTCCATGTTGAAAGGTTTCGTTATAATAGTTTACAAACTGGTTATAGTTATTTTGGTAAACAAAATACTGATCTTCTTTGGCAAAAATATAATTAGAGCTAATGTTGATTTTAGGCAGCTGTGCCTCATGTGGGTTCTTGATTAAGAACACTTCTTTCGCATTGTAGTTAAGATTTCTCCCTTGTTTATAACGCAAATTGGTATTGGTATTCCTATCGCCAATTACTTTACTAGGGTGTTTCACCCTGATTGTTCCATGGTCTGTAGTAATGATCAACTTCACCCTTTTTTGAGAAATTTTCTTTAAAAGATCCAATAAAGGAGAATGTTCAAACCACGAAAGGGTCAATGAACGGTAAGCAGCATCATCATTTGCCAATTCTCTAATCATCTGCATGTCTGTACGTGCATGAGAAAGCATATCAACAAAATTATAAACGATGGCATTAAATTCGTTATCCATTAAATTGCTCACCTTTTCGGTCAGTTCTTTGCCTTGATCGAAAGTAAGAATTTTATGGTAGCTGAACTTGCAGTCTTTGCGTAAACTACGTTTAATCTGGTCGGCCAGAAAAGCTTCTTCATGCATGTTTTTGCCGCCTTCATCATCATCGTTTTGCCATAGTGCAGGAAATCTTTTCTCCATTTCCAAAGGCATTAGTCCAGAAAAAATGGCGTTTCTAGCATATTGCGTTGCTGTAGGTAAAATACTAGAATAAGTATCTTCTTCGTCTAACCTAAAATATTCGCTAATTAAAGGATTGATAATTTTCCACTGGTCATATCGTAGGTTATCAATAAGGATGAAAAAAACAGGGGTATTGTCATTAATCAAAGGGAAAACCTTCTTTTTTAAAAGCTCGTTTGATAAGAGTGGCGCTTGTCCTTTTCCATTAACCCAACTCAGATAATTGTCTTCAATAAACTTGGAAAACTGCATATTGGCCTCAGACTTTTGCATGGTTAAAATCTCATGCATCTGTTGATCGTCAAGCTTCTCCAATTCCAACTCCCAGAAAACTAATTTTTTATAGATATCAACCCATTCCTCATAACTTAATTTGTCATTTAAGGTCATGCCGATATTCCTGAAATCTTGTTGATAAGCAGAGGAGGTCTTTTCACTAACCAAACGTTTGTTGTCAATAAGTTTCTTAATGGTTAATAGAACCTGTTTTGGATTGACAGGCTTAATCAGATAATCATCTATTTTGGAACCAATCGCATCCTCCATTAAGTTCTCTTCTTCACTTTTGGTAATCAGTACAACAGGTACATCGGATCTAATATTTTTAATTGCCGAAAGCGTTTCTAATCCGCTCATTCCTGGCATATTCTCATCTAAAAAAACAAGGTCAAAATGTGACTTGCCAAAAGCTTCTAAAGCGTCATTTCCATTAGTGAAAGTTGTAACCTGATAGCCCTTCTCATTGAGCAACATTATATGTGGTTTTAATAAGTTGATTTCATCATCAGCCCATAAAATTTTGGTTTCCTGCATTATATATACTTTTTATGTAATTTAAATTTTTTAAAAGCCCTTGTCTTTTTTACTATCGATAAAAATAGCAATTTTTGTACCGTATAATTTAATTTTCAGAATTGAACAAAAAGAAAATAATAAATGATCCTGTTTATGGGTTCATCAGTATTCCATCCCCATTAATTTACGATCTCATTTCGCATCCCTATTTCCAAAGATTAAGGTATATTAAGCAATTGGGAATGACCCATTTGGTATACCCTGGAGCGCTACATACTCGTTTTCACCATGCCATTGGAGCAATGCATTTGATGAGCTTGGCAATTGAAGTGCTCAAAAGTAAGGGACATCACATTAGTGTAGAAGAAGAGGAAGCGGCAACCATTGCCATCCTTTTGCATGATATTGGCCATGGCCCATTTTCGCACGCATTGGAGCATACACTAGTCAACGGAATAAAACATGAAGATATCTCGATGTTGATGATGGACAAGTTAAATGCTGAATTTAATGGGAGGCTAACTCCCGCAATTAATATTTTTAAGGGCAATTATCACAGGAACTTCTTTTGCCAGCTCATTTCTGGTCAGGTCGACTTAGATCGGATGGATTACCTCAATCGTGATAGCTTTTTTACGGGGGTAAGTGAGGGCGTAATCAGCTTTGACAGGATCATCAAAATGTTCAATTTAGTAGATGACCAATTGGTAATCGAAGAAAAAGGGATCTACTCAATAGAAAAATTCTTAATCGCAAGAAGATTAATGTATTGGCAGGTTTATTTGCACAAGACAGTGGTTTCTGGCGAACAACTATTGGTTAAAATTTTGGAAAGAGCAAAAGGATTGGCCTCAAATGGCGTTGTGCTTTTTGCTACGCCGGCACTTCAGCATTTCTTGCAGAATGATATTACGGAAAGTAACTTTTTTGAAGATGAAATCCACCTGATGCAATTTTCAAAATTAGATGATCAGGATATTTATGCCGCGATTAAAGTATGGGAAAACCATGAAGATCTAATTTTATCAAAACTATGTAAAATGCTCAATGCCCGTAAACTTTACAAGGTAGAGATTACCAATACTCCTCCCGCTGTTGATCGGGTTGAACGTTTGGAAGGTCAAACAGCACTTGCTTTAAACCTAAAAAAAGAAGATGTATCCTATTTTGTATTTACCGACACCATTAGGAATAGGGCTTATAATGCAGGGAATAGTAATATCAATATTTTAATGAAGAATAATGATTTGATAGATATTGCAAAAGCATCAGATTTGTCTAACTTAGAATCTTTGGACAAGACGGTTAAAAAGTATATTCTTTGCTATACTAGGGACATTTAGCATTTTTTAACAAAATTTTTAACGCATTGTAGCGTTATGTGTCTTATCCTTGTACTTAAGATTACTAATGTTGTTTATTTGTTCATATCAATTTAACATTTAACTTTGTAAAATGCAATTTACTGCCAAGCAGATAAGCGAATTTTTAGATGGTGCCATCGAGGGGGATGCAACTGTAAAGGTTGGAGAGCTTTCTAAAATTGAAGATGGCAGTGAAGGATCGCTGTGTTTTTTATCGAACCCGAAATACGAAAGTTTTTTATATACTACCAAAGCCTCTGTAGTTATCGTCTCTACAGATTTTGTGCCCAGTCAACCGGTTAATTGTACGCTCATTAAAGTGAAAGATCCGTATAGCGCTTTTTCGATCCTACTTGAAAAATACAATGAAGCGCTTAATCATGATAAAGCCCAAACTGGAATATCCGAGCAATGTGTAATACACCCTTCGGCAAAGATTGGAAAAAATGTCTTTATCGGTGCCTTTTGTAACATTGAAGAAAATGTTGAAATAGGCGATAATTGCCGAATATACACTCAGGTTTATATCGGTGCTGATACAAAAATTGGATCAGGCTGCACCTTTTATCCAGGAGTTAAAATCTATAACCGTACAAAATTAGGAAATAACATTACCATCCACTCCAATGCAGTAATTGGCAGTGATGGTTTTGGATTTGCTCCCCAACCTGATGGAACCTACAATAAAATTGCCCAAATTGGTAATGTAGTTGTAGAAGATGATGTAGAAATTGGAGCAAATACTACAATTGATAGGGCAACAATGGGCTCTACTTTTATCCGAAAAGGAGCGAAGTTGGACAATCTTATCCAGATTGCACATAATGTAGACGTTGGTGCCCATGCTGTAGTTGCCGCACAAAGCGGAATCTCTGGAAGTACAAAACTCGGAGATAACTCTGTAATCGGCGGGCAAGTTGGAATAGCCGGACACTTAAATCTAGGAAAAGGCACACAGATTGGAGCACAAGCTGGAATTAATTTTAATACAGAAGACAATAAACAGTGGCACGGTAGCCCTGCACAGCCACTAAAAGAGTGGATGCGAAGCACTGTGATTTTTAAGAAACTACCAGAAGTTGATAAAAGGATTAGAGTTTTAGAAGCTAAAATTCAAGAATTAACTGCTATCATCGAACAAATAGGGACAATACAAAAATAAGAATGAACGTTAAGCAAAAAACGATAAAGAGTGAGATTTCTGTAAAAGGCGTAGGTTTACATACCGGAGCAAATGTGACATTAACTTTCTGTCCTGCGCCCGATAACCATGGTTTTAAATTTCAACGAATAGACCTTCCCGGAGAACCAATTATTGATGCAGATTGCGATAATGTTACCGATACCGCAAGAGGAACAACAATTACTCAAAATGGAGCAAGCGTAAGTACCGTAGAGCATGTAATGGCCTCTTTAGTAGGTATGGATTTGGACAATGTGCTGATGAAGCTAGATGGACCAGAAACACCGATCATGGATGGTAGCGCAATTCAATTTATTGAAGTATTGGAAGAAGTTGGTGTTGTTGCCCAAAATTCTGATAGAGAATACTTTACCATTCCACATAACATTACTTATACCGAAGCTGATCGTAAGGTCGAAATCGTGGCTATGCCATTAGATGATTATCGCTTTACCTGCATGATTGATTACAACTCACCTGTTTTGGGAAGTCAGCATGCCGGGATTTCAAGTATCGCAGAATTCAAAAAAGAAATCGCATCATGCCGTACATTCTGCTTTTTGCACGAGCTTGAATATCAACTTCAAAATAACCTCATCAAAGGAGGAGATTTAAATAATGCCATCGTTATCGTTGATAAAGAAGTAACCAAAGATGAACTTGATCACTTGGCCAAAATTTTTAATAGAACCGCAATTGAAGTTGCCCCTCAGGGAATTTTGAACAACATGGAATTGCGTTACCAAAATGAACCTGCTCGCCACAAACTGCTAGATATGATTGGCGATCTAGCTTTGGTAGGCGTGCACTTGAAAGGGCATATCATGGCCGCCAGACCGGGTCATGCCGCCAACGTTGCCTTTGCTAAAAAGATAAAAGCAGCGATCAAGAAAGAAAAAGGCAAAAAAATACAGAAGATCTATGATGCCAATGCAAAACCCTTGTACGACGTAGTACAGATTATGGAGATTTTGCCACATAGACAGCCGTTTTTGTTCGTAGATAAAGTATTAGAGCTTTCTAAAACACACGTGGTTGGCGTTAAAAACGTAACTATGAACGAAGATTTTTTCAGGGGCCATTTCCCGGGCGCACCCGTATTGCCAGGAGTAATCCAGATTGAAGCAATGGCGCAAGTTGGTGGGATCTTGGTTTTAAGTACCGTTCCAGATCCAAGAAATTACCTCACCTACTTTTTAAAAATTGACAATGTTCGTTTTAGAGCACAAGTTTTACCTGGAGATTGCATCATCTTTAGATGTGACCTAATGGAGCCAATTAGAAGAGGCATTGCCCAAATGAAAGGTATCGGCATGGTAGGAGACAAAATAGTTGTAGAGGCCGAAATGATGGCCCAAATTTCACGAGTAAAAGATAGCGAACCAGCATAATGATACAACCTTTAGCATATATACACCCACAAGCAAAAATTGCAGACAATGTTGTAGTGGAGCCATTTGCCGTAATTCATAAAGACGTAGAAATTGGCGAAGGTACATGGATTGGTTCTAATGTAGTGATTATGGATGGCGCCAGAATTGGTAAAAACTGCCGCATTTTCCCTGGATCTGTTATTTCAGGAGTTCCTCAAGATTTAAAGTTTGCAGGTGAAGTTACCACTGCAGAAATAGGCGATAATACCACCATCCGCGAATGCGTAACCATTAATAGAGGAACCAAAGACAAATGGAAAACCGTAATCGGCAACAATTGTCTTATCCAAGCCTATTCTCACGTTGCTCACGATTGTGAGGTAGGTAATTTTTGTATCTTTTCTAACAGTACCACCTTAGCAGGACACATTACCATCGGTGATTATGTGGTTTTGGCAGGCTTGGTAGCTATTCATCAGTTCGTAAAAGTTGGCTCGCACGCATTTGTTACTGGCGGATCTTTAGTACGTAAAGATGTTCCGCCTTATGTAAAAGCAGCGAGAGAACCACTTTCTTACGTGGGTATCAATTCTGTAGGACTAAGAAGAAGAGGTTTCTCTCCTGAAAAGATCAATGAAATCCAAGAAATTTATCGTGTACTTTTTGTTAAAAATAACAATGTTACCAAAGCATTGGACATCATTGAAGCAGAGTTTCAGCCAACAGAGATCCGTGATGAAATCGTAGATTTTATCCGTAACTCTAACCGTGGCGTAATGAGGGGATTTGGAACAGGATCATAATTTAATAGGTGAGATATGAGAAGTGAGATGTATCCGAAAATCCTTTATTGGAAATATTTATCTCACTTCTCATGTCTACTATCTCAAATCTAACATCTGATATCTAATTCTCATCCCTCACCTCCAATGGAAATTACGCTAGATAATGTTGGTCGCCGGTTTAATAAGGAATGGATTTTTAAAAATATCAATTTCGAATTTTCGTCGAATAAGAAATATGCTGTTTTGGGACCCAATGGTTCTGGTAAATCTACCTTATTGAGCATTATACTGGGGAGCCTAACTACTTCAGAAGGAGAAATTAAGTATAAACACATCAAGGATCTTCGTGTTGAAGATATCTATCAATACCTCAGTTTTGCCGCACCTTATCTCGACCTGATCGAAGAATTTACTTTACAAGAAACCCTAGCCTTTCATTTCCAATTTAAAGCTTATGCAAAAGGGCTTGATGCAAATTCGGTCTTGGAGCTGCTTGGACTAAAAAAATCTCAGGACAAAGCATTAAAATACTTTTCTTCAGGAATGAAACAGCGCACTAAACTTGCGTTGGCCTGTTGTACCGATTCGCCCATTTTAATATTAGATGAACCAACCTCAAACTTAGATGCACAGGGCATTTCTTGGTACTTGGAGTTAATTGAGAAATTCGCTGGCGATAAAATGGTAATCGTTGGCTCTAATCAAGAACACGAATATGCTTTCTGCTCAGAAAGGCTACATATTAGTGATTATAAATAAGCTGAGTTAGGCATAAGCAATGCGACATCTATGTGGCGGTTGCTCATAAATTTCTTCAAGCACCCAGCCCATGGCCTATTAGCTTATTAGGCCATTGACCACCCCCTTCCAAATGCTTCCGTATTGTAAAATTTAAGTGGGAAACTCCTCTATTTCTCTTTAAAACAGCACTAAAAAAATATTTTCAAATCACTATTGTGTAATTAAAAAATAGTTTATACCTTTGCGCCACGAAATCAGGCTGTAAGAATAAGCAAAATTTCAAATAAAAATGGCAAAAGCATCTGACATTAAAAACGGAAACATTCTTCGATTTAACGGAGAGTTGGTACAGGTAGAAGAATTTATTCACCGTACCCCTGGTAATTTAAGAGCTTTCTATCAATCTAGAATGCGAAACGTAAAGACTGGAAAACTAGTTGAATATCGCTTTCGTGTTGACGAAGAAGTAGAGATTTGCCGTGTGGAAACCAGCGATTACCAATATTTGTATGAAGATGGCGATTCACTGGTAGTAATGGACAATACTACTTACGAACAATTTAATATCCCGAAAATTTTATTCGGTAAAAGTGTTCGCTTTTTGAAAGAAGGAATGAATGTAATCATCGCATTTGAAAGTGATGAGCCAATTATGGCACAAACACCTTCACATGTTGAATTAGAGATTACCTACTCCGAACCTGCAGTTAAAGGAGATACTTCTACAAATGCATTGAAATATGCAACCGTAGAAACAGGAGTAGAAATTAAAGTGCCAATGTTTATCAATCAGGGCGATAAAGTGAAGATTGATACACGTACAGGTGAATACGTAGAAAGAGTAAAATAGCTAGATCCAATAGGAACTAGTTGATAAAGAGATAAAATTAAAATTTTCATAGTTTAGTTTTAGGTTTAGGTTGATTGTGGCTTCGGAGTGGTTCCCGAAGCCATTTTTTTTGCTGTTTAATTTTAAAAATAGTTTTACCTTGCACCTTCAAAAAATAAAATTATAATCCAATCTCTAAAAAGGAAATGGCAAAAGCATCAGAAATAAAAATCGGTAACATCCTTCGTGTAAACGGAGAGTTGGTTACTGTAGACGAATGGAATCACCGCACACCAGGTAAAGGTGGTGCATTTTACACAGGTAAATTTCGCAATATTAAAACTTCAAGACTTGTTGAAGCTCGGATGAATACTGATGAACAAGTTGAAATTTGTAGGGTAGAAACCAGTGATTATCAATACCTGTATGAAGACGGAGATTATTTGGTAGTAATGGATAATGTTTCTTATGAGCAATATAACGTGCCCAAAACTTTATTCGGTAACTCAATCCGCTTTCTGAAAGAAGGAATGAGCATCTTGGTATCCATGGAAAGTGATGAGCCAATAATGGCCCAAATCCCGAATTTTACAGAACTTGAAATTACCTACTCTGAACCAGCAGTTAAAGGAGATACTTCTACAAATGCCCTGAAAAGCGCAACCTTAGAAAATGGTGTTGAAATTAAAGTGCCAATGTTCGTTAATCAAGGCGATAAAATTAAAATAGACACCCGTACAGGTGAATACGTAGAAAGAGTGAAATAATCCGCTCTCTTAAAGAATAGGAAATAGCAGATCTTGATCTTAGCCTATTTCCTATTTTAAGCTTCCAATTTATGCTCAAATCTGACATCAGAAAACAAGCCTTAAAGCAGCGCGATGAGTTAACTGAGCTACAACTATCATTGCTGAATGAAAAGTTGTTAGAGCGCTTTAAAACGCTTGATTTTTCGAAGATAAAAAGCATTCATATCTTCCTGCCTATTGCCCATCGCAAAGAACCAGATACTTTTCTCCTGATCGATTGGCTCCAGGCCAATCACCCCGAGATAGAAATCATTGTTCCAAAAGCAGATTTCACAACTAGCGTAATGAGCCACTACTCATTCAAAGATCGGGCAGATCTGCTTCATAATCATTACCACATTCCAGAACCACAACAAGCCAAGCCATTCATTGGCACGCCAGATATGGTAATCGTTCCGCTTTTAGCGTTTGATAATGAAGGGTATCGTGTTGGCTATGGAAAGGGTTTTTATGATCGATTTCTACAAAATATCAATACCCAAAAGATCGGATTGTCTTTTTTTGATGCTATACCAAAAATTATTGACGTAAATTTGAATGACGTGAAGTTGGACAGTTGTATCACACCAGAAAAAATTATTGATTTTAGCTAAGTGTTTTACGCCCAGTACTGATTAACAATATTCACCACTTAATACGCATTAGCCATGGAAAAAGAATATAAAATAACTTCGGCCAAACATTACGAAGAAACAATGATCGCCATTTTTGAAATGCAAGAGCAAGAAGATCCATTAACGGCAGCGCAGCTTAAAGAAATGGAGCTAATGCTTAAAGCCGCTGATAAGTATGAGGCAGAAGAGCTTTAAATTGGATAGCCTTTAATAAAGTCACTGATCAGATAAGCTATTGTTTTTCCGGTAGTAAAGGCTGTCCTACCATCACTCAATTGTGCTGCGCCCTCACAAATGTGTAAATAGCTAAATTCCTTCCTGTTGGTCAACAATAGTTTTCTAATGTCATTTAAAGCAAATCCCGAAGGCGTTGTCGCACTAGATAATACCTGGGCAATACTATCCAAATCTATTTCTAAACCGCAAGGCTTGGGCAGTGTTTCGATAAATAAATTCCAATTCTCTGTAATCGACTTATCGCTTAATAAAATCTCTTCAAAGTAAAGTGCCTTAATATTTGGATGTGCTGCAAAGTAAGCCGGCAGACTTTGATGAACATAGTTCTGATGGAGGCCAAAAATCCGATATTCATCTAAAAACCCACTTCCAAGAGCATTACTGAAACCATTTCCGCTATGTCTGCCTTCTGTAGGCAAGCGTAGGTCTGCATGCGCATCAATATTCACAACGTTAACTTTTTGCCGCCCATTTCCTAAATGTAGACCAGCGATAATAGGAAAAGCATTGTTATGACCGCCGCCAACAACAATAGGGATTTTGCCCGCTGATACAATTTTTTCAATGATAGGGTAAACCAGGCTATCTATCTGAGCTGTTTTTTTTCGTAGGCCGATCACACTTTGATCTGCTGGTTCTTCGATATCAAAATGGCCTAAAACCAGTATTTCTTCGCCATTTAAAAACGGATTGCTTTGAATATTGAGCAATGCTTTTAATGTACTTTCCCAAGCGGTTTTGGTTCCGCCTATTCCATAATTTGCGCTTACGCCAATGTCTTCCGGAATACCTAAGAGCACGAATTTTGCTTCAACAGTTGATACTTTATCCAATGAAGAAACAGTCTTAACCTGTTCGCCCAATTTTTCTTCGCCAACCCTTTGGTTTACAAAACTTAAAATATGATCTCTCGTGTAGGTGCTAAAACTATCCATGATAAATTTCTCCATTTAAAATCACCGTCTCTACCTGAGCTTCGCCAAAACTGTAAGGTAAAAATGCAATTGAAGGCATGGCTTTGGTAATGAATAGATTTGCTTTTTTGCCAATGGCGATACTGCCGATTTCATTACTCAATTCCATTGCGGCCGCACCATTTAAAGTAGCGCCATTAATTGCCTCTTCAGGCATCATCTTTAATTTGATACAAGCGAGAGCAACCACAAAATTCATATTGCCCGAAGGTGTAGAGCCTGGATTATAATCTGAAGCCAAAGCGACAGGCGCATTCGCAGCTATCAGGCCCCGTGCATTTGCAAATGGAATATTTAAATAAAAAGAACAGGAGGGAAGGAGTGTAGCAATTGTTTCGTTTGTTGCTAAACATTCCAATACTTTAGCATCGGTTTCTTCTAAGTGGTCTACAGATACCGCATTGTTTTTTACCCCAACTTGTACAGCTCCTGTAACAGAAAGCTGATTGGCATGTATTTTTGGGAGCATTCCATATTTCACTGCTGCGGATAACAATAAGTCGGTTTCTTCAACAGAGAAAAATCCTTTCTCGCAGAATACATCCATGTAATCAGCTAGATTTTCTTCGGCAACCTTTGGCAATAGCTCATCAATAATAAGTTGGAGATAGCCGGCGTGATCATTTTTATAAGCCAATGGATAGGCATGTGCCGCCAATAATGTTGACTTTATCGGGATAGGAAAAGCAGCTTTCAATCGTCTGATTACCCTGAGCATTTTCAGTTCACTTGCTACCGTTAATCCATATCCACTTTTAATTTCAACCGCCCCAGTTCCATGTAAAATCATTTGTTTAAGCCGTAAAGTTGCACTTTCAAAAAGCTCATCTTCACTGGCCGCTGCTAATTTATTTGCAGAATTTAAGATCCCGCCCCCAGCTGCCGCAATTTCCTCGTATGTTTTGCCAGCAATTTTCATCACAAACTCCTCTTCACGTGGGGCTGAAAAAACAATATGCGTATGGCTATCGCACCAAGATGGAAAAACAAATTTCCCACTCGCATCAATCGTATGTTCAAGATTTAAAACAGCTGCAGGAATACCATTCATCGACCCAAAATCTTTGATTAGGCCTCCTTCAACCAATAACCAGGCATTTTCCAACACAGGTAAATTAGCCATTTCACTACCACGAAGTACTAATTTCTCTTTCGGGTGGATACCTACAAGTCCTTTGATGTTGATGATTACCATTTTTTAGTTATCAGTTGCGTGTTGTGAGTTAAGGGTTTCGATGTTTAAAGGATGTTACGAGTTAATAGTTACGGGTCAGGATGTATAAAGGAGTTATAGGTTTGGGCGCATAGAAGGGATTTAACTTAAGTCATGCGTCACGCCTCATAACTGATAACCCACAACTCTTAACTAACCCAATTCCAGCAAAACCGGACAATGATCAGAGTGTAAAGCATCAGGTAAAATCCTTACGTTCTTTAACTGATTTTCCATCGGTTTACTCACCAAATGATAATCGATCCGCCAACCTAAATTCTTTCCTCTTGCACCAGCCCTATAGCTCCACCAGGTATATTGATGTGGATCCTTGTTGAAATGTCTGAAAGAATCAATAAATCCATTGTTCATAAATAGCTCCATCCATTCTCTTTCCTCCGGTAAAAATCCAGAAGAGTTGGCATTTGATTTCGGGTTGTGAATATCTATCGCCTGATGGCAAATATTATAATCGCCAGAAATGATCAGATTAGGGTGTTCTTTTCTTATTTCATCAATATAAACATCAAAAAAGCGCATGAACTCATACTTTTTGATCTGTCTTTCGTCTCCACTTGAACCTGATGGCATGTAAAGGCTCATTAATGAAAAACCATCAAAGTCTGCCCTTAAAATTCTGCCTTCGGCATCGATCCATGGTTCACCACAACCATAAGAAATGTTGTTCGGTTTTATTTTGGTTAAAATTGCCACACCACTATATCCCTTTTTCTCGGCTGGGAACCAATAATGGTGATAGCCTAACTGCTCAATTAAGGCTATTATTTCTGGAATTTGTTCTTGCAAAGCCTTTACTTCCTGAAAGCAGATCATGTCTGCATCTGTAGCTTGAAGCCAATTGAATAGTCCTTTTGTTGCAGCGGCACGGATGCCGTTGATATTGTAAGAAATGATTTTCATTTGTTATTAACTCGTTTTAACTTTCATTTTCGACAGCTCTTTCTCCAGTTTCCTCGCCTCTCTTTTCTTTAAAATCGTAACGGTCATTTTTATATCTTCTGTTGGTCGGTCTGCCTTTCCGGTTGGCGTAGCCGCAATGGCATCAACCATTTCTATTCCTTTCACTACTTCACCGTAAACAGTATAATTGCGGTCTAAATGTGGGGAGCCGCCAATGGTTTTGTACACCTGACGCTGCCATTCTGGAATTTTAAACTTCAGTCTTTTCTCTTCGGTTACATTCAGCAGCGAATCCGTCCAAACTTTTCCCTGTACAATGTAAAACTGGCAACTGCTGGATGCTTTTTCAGGATTGCCATCTCGTGCTGCGGCCAATACCCCTTTCTTATGAAATAGGCTATCCCTAAATTCAGCTGGGATCCTCGGCATGTCATCACCACCATCTCCCAAAGCAGAATCAGGACTAGCATTCTTTGAAGTCGGATCTCCACCCTGGATCATAAAAGCCTTAATTACCCGATGAAATAAAGTGCCATTATAAAAGCCCTGCTTTGTTAATTTTAAAAAATTATCACGGTGAAGCGGCGTTTCATTGTATAACTTAATGATGCATTCACCTTTCGAAGTACTGATTTTTACATATTGGTTTTTTGGCTTAGCAGCATAAGCACTGATAAAACAGCAACTTAAAAGGAGTAGAAGTAGTTTTTTCATATTTATTTTAAATATTTCCTGAATATGGTAGAATAGGAATCCCCAAATTTAATGCTTGTAATGTGCTAAGTTATTTAAAAAAGAAATACCTAAAAGCTGATGGTTAAAATAAATTGCCCTTTAAGCAACCAAACCATTGGCTATGGTCTATCAGCCATTGGCCCTTAGCTAACCTAACTTTACGAATCTTTAACACTCCATAATTCATTTTAAAAAAATTAATCTCTAGCTTTGTTATCATGAAGTTAAGGCAAAAATTAGCATTAAGTCTTTGCATCTTTTACGCAGTTAGCGTAATTGGTGTGGCTTTGAGCATGCATTTTTGTGGTGGCAAACTAGCTTCGGTTGCTGTGTATTCAAATAAAACAGCATGTAAATTCTGCAAAACAGAAGCTGCAGACAAAAAGGACGATGGCTGTTGTAAAAACACCAAAGTTGAAGTAAAGGTTAAAGATAGCCACGAAACCACAGCTTCATTTAAACTACAAAAACTATTCAGTTCGGCCGTTTTTATGCCATCTATTGGAAACAATTTATTTAAATCAATCTTACCAGCAGTATATGGGAAGATCGAAAATAAAGCGCCTCCAAGCCCCTCAAGTGTAGCCATACATATTTTTAACTGCGTTTTCAGGAATTAGACAAATGAATATTTAGGCGTTTGCCTATAGCTTATTTTATTTCCTATTGGGAAGTATCTATTATTCATTTTAAAATTTCGATATGAAAACGACTAAGATCTTTATATGCTTTTCGCTGCTTTTTGTAATCAACAAAGCAACAGCCCAACAAATTACTACCGTTGAAATGCAGGTTACCGGGTTAACCTGCTCCATGTGCTCTCAAGCCACTGAAAAATCATTGCGCTCGCTAAGTTATGTAAGCGATGTTAGCCCAGACCTCAATAAAAATGTATTTGTAGTAACCTTTAAAAAAGGAAGTACGGTAAATCTAGACCAGTTGAACAAAAAGGTGAAAGACGCTGGCTTTTCAGTTGGAAAACTAGAAGCAAATATGACCTTTAACCAGGTAAAGGTTGATGATCAGGGACAAGCGATTGTTGGCAGTAGTATTTATCGCTTTGATAATGCCAAAAATCAGGTCTTAAATGGTAATGTAAAAGTAAATGTAATCGACAAGAATTTTATTTCCAACAGCGCATTTAAGCAAAAATCAGCTGTAGTTAAATTCGACTCTTACGCTACCGGAACAGGAGTTGTAAACGGGAAGAAAGTTAGGATTTACCACCTAAGCATTTAGCCATGAGCATTATGACCAAAAAAATTATGGCAATTGTCTTGGTTTTTATTGGCGCATTTACAAAAGTTGGGGCACAAGAACTCTATGTTTTTACAGAACCAGCAAGTAATATGCCTTCAAATTCCATAGCGGTGAGGTTAACCAACGAGGGGATGTTCGAACCCCAATTTAACAATAGAAGTATAGCAGAAGTTATGGTAGGCCTAAACAAGAACATCATGTTCCATGTACAGGGTTTTTTATCAGACTTTGATGGTCGGTATCGCGTTGAAGGTGGAAGTTTTTACGCCAAATATCGGTTTCTGTCACTAGATGCTACACATAGCCATTTTAGGGCCGCTGCTTATGGTAGGCTTAGTGCCAGTAAAAGACCTACCTATACGCGAGATATTAATCTAGAGGGCGACAATGCGGGTTGGCAGAGCGGATTTGTTTTCACACAGCTGATGCATAAGTTAGCCTTGTCTGCAACGCTCGGTTATAGCCAGGTTTTTGAACAAAAAAGCAAACAGATTGCCGGAGCTCCACAGCCAGATCAAATGCTCAATTATAGCTTGTCATCAGGGTATTTGTTACTACCATTTATTTACAAAAACTATAACCAGCCCAACTTTAATTTGTATTTTGAAGTACTCGGCAAAACAGATCCAGTACATGGAAATTCATATCTGGATTTGGCACCGGCGCTACAATTAATCCTGAACAGTAAAACGAGGATAGATCTTGGTTATCGCTTCCAGGCTGCAGGAAATATGCCAAATAGATATCTGAAGAATATGTATTTGGCCAGAGTAGAATTTAATTTTTTTAACGCATTAAGCAAAAAATAATGAAACGGATCATTTTAATCATCGCAGTATTAACTGCCACAATTTTAAACAGCAATGCACAAAGTGTTGTTGCCAAAAGAGAATTTAACAATACACTTAAAGCTTATTTCGATACCAAAAATGCTTTGGCAAAAGATGATGTTGCCTTGGCAAGTACAGGTGCCAAAAGCCTGTTAACAAACATTGAAGCCTTTCCTGTTAAAACCCTAACGGCAGCACAACAGACTTTGTGGAAGGCACAGACAGCAGAAATAACAAAATCAGCAACTGCTATGGTTGGCGAAAAAGCACTTAAAGAACAGCGGAAAAGTTTTTGGGCACTTTCAACAGCAATGTTAAAGCTTACCAAAGAATTTAATATGAATAACACAGAGCTGTATGTTCAGTATTGCCCGATGGCAAAAAAGAGTTGGTTAAATGAGGTTGCCGCCGTCCAGAACCCATTTTATGGGAGCATGATGTACGATTGTGGTGAAGTAACTGAAACCTTAGCAAAGAATAAGTGAAGCTGTATATCAAAAATATGGTATGCGACCGATGCATAATGGTGGTTAAGGCCGAGTTGGAAAAACTTGGCTTGAACCCCGTTGCTGTAAAACTTGGCGAAGTCGAAATCAGGGAAAACGATTTGTCGCAACCTGAAATGGCTCAGATTAATGCTGTGATGAACCAGGTTGGCTTTGAGGTTTTGTCTGCAAAAAAAGAACAGTTGGCTATGCAGATCAAATCAGAGATCATCGCACTGGTACACCATGGCAATGAAAATTTAAAGGTCAACTTATCTGCTTATTTAAGCGAAAAGCTCAATGTTAGCTATGCAAATCTTAGCGCTGTGTTTTCTGAATTGACCAATCACACTATCGAAAAATACTTTATCGAACAAAAGATAGAAAGCGCAAAAGAACTGCTCACTTATGGAGAAAAATCTCTAAGTGAAATTGCTTACCAGTTAAACTATAGCAGCGTAGCACACCTTTCTGCACAATTTAAAAAAGTAACTGGCCTAACGCCATCTTCATATAAATCAGCACATAACAGGGGCCGAAAGACCCTAGATCAGATCTGATCGTATTTCTTACCATACATCAAGTGCCCTTAACTGAAGGGTGCTTAAATTTGTATCACCATAAAAAATACAATCATGAAAAAATTATTTTTATTTATCCTTGCTACAAGCATCAGTATTGCCTCATTTGCACAAACCAAATGGACGGTTGATCCGATGCATTCTTTTGTTAATTTCTCTGTTAAACATATGGGCATTTCCTTCGTAGATGGATCTTTCAAGAAATTTGATGGCGTAATTACCTACACCAAAGCAGATTTATCAGATGCAAAAGTGAATTTTACCGTTGATGTACCGAGCATTACTACAGGTGTTGAAATGAGAGACAATCATTTAAAAACAGATGATTTCTTCAACGCAGAAAAATTTCCTCAAATGAGCTTTGTAAGTACCTCATTCAAAAAAAGAGCCGTTAAATCGCCAAAACAACAAACAAATCTCTATATCTTAAGTGGTAAACTTACCATTAGAGACGTAACCAAAGATGTTCAGTTTGTAGTAACCTACGGTGGTACTGCCAAAGATCAACAAGGAAATAACAAAGCTGGCTTTAATGCTACAACAACCATCAATCGTTTGGATTATAATATCAAATATGATCCAACGGGAGCGGGTATAGCCAAAGACATCAAAATTACATTAAACCTTGAATTTACTCAAGCAAAATAATGGTAACCACACTAAATCAATTTAAAAACTTCACCGCAGATTTAAGCGAAACAGACTTAATGCCCGTACTTTTCATGGGACATGGCTCGCCTATGAACGGGATTGAATTAAATGAATTTAGTTCCGAATGGGCAGAAATTGCAAAGAACATCCCAATTCCACAGGCTGTTTTGGTAATTTCTGCCCATTGGTTTACCCGTGGTACAAAAATTACCGCAATGGATTTTCCTCCAACAATCCATGATTTTGGTGGTTTTCCACAAGCCCTCTTTGATGTACAATATCCAGCACCTGGTGATCCACAATTGGCGAGGGAAACAGCAACATTGATCAAATCAACGGAAGTGATTTTAGACCACGATTGGGGCTTAGATCATGGAGCTTGGTCTGTAATTAAACACATGTATCCCGCTGCAGAAATCCCAGTTCTTCAATTGAGCATCGATTATACCAAAGACCCAAAATATCATTATGATCTGGCAAAAGAACTTGCCGCACTCCGCAAAAAAGGAGTGCTCATTTTAAGTAGCGGAAATATGGTCCACAACCTCAGGATGATCAATTGGGAAATGATGGACGGTGGTGGTTATGATTGGGCATTAGAGATCAACAATAAGTTTAAAACCTTAATCGCTGATAAAAGTCATCAGCCCCTAATCAATTACCAAAACTTGGGAAGAGAAGCGTCACTTGCCATTCCTACACCAGAGCATTACTTACCACTATTGTACACTTTAGGCTTGCAGAACGCTAACGAAGAGGCCACTTTGTTTAACGATAAAGCAATAGGTGGCTCCCTAACCATGACCTCTGTACAAATAGGTTAAAAATTGCTTAGGCTTATTTCTTAACTTATTTCTTTTTGGTTAATTCAATGTGCGCTAAATGATGCTTGCCATGCCAGGCGTAATTGCCCAATAAGTAGCCCATTGTATATTCTTTTTGCGTTTCTGGGTGAATATAGGTGCGGTTAAATTTATCAGGCTTAAGTGTGCTCAATAAGAAAACCAACCTTTCATGAATGGCTTTTAGTATCGCAATGGAAATTTGGATGTCTCCAGTTTTTCCGTCTACAAGCTCCGCCCAGCGGTCCTCAAAATAGGGGCGAATAGTTGGTTTTTCCTCCGTTAAGGTCAAATGAAAACGGGTGTAGGCATTGATGTGGCTATCTGCCAAATGATTTACTACCTGGCGAACTGTCCAGCCATCTGGGCGATAGCTGAGTTCTAAATCTTCCTCGCTCAGTGATTTGGTACTTTCGATAAGTTGGCTAGGGAATTGCGAAAGCTCATCGATCCACAATTGGAGCTGCTCGGGAGAAATGACTGGTGGTGGTTCATATCTTCCAATAGGGTATTTTAATGCCTCTAATCTTGCATGTTTCAGTTAATCTATTGTTATAATGATGGTTTACATAATTTTCTTTAAAAGTTTCAATACCCAGTTCTTACCTTCATATGGAGGATAGATCATCGCATTAAAATCTAACTTCCTCTGAAAAACGACAGCCCGTTCATGAGAAAAGTTCTTAAAGCCGAAAAAGCCATGACTACTGCCCATTCCGCTTCCGTTAACACCTCCAAAAGGGAGTTTCGGATTAGAAATGTGAATAAGGACATCGTTTACACAGGTTCCACCAGCACTTGTACTCTTGATAATGTGATTGATGTTCTTTTTATTATTGCTAAAAATATACAGCGCTAAAGGTTTGCTCTTCTCATTAATTTGCGCAATTACTTCCGAAAGATCATTGTAGGTAAGGAGCGGTAAAACTGGCCCAAAAATCTCTTCTTCCATTACTTTAGCACCTGTAGGGATCTCGCTTAAAATAATAGGATCTATAGTCTCACTTTTTTCATCGAATGTGCCGCCCCAATTCATCTTTGCGCCATCTGCTACCGCCTCATCTACCCATGTTTTTAATCGATCATAATGTTTCGTATTTATAATTTTTCCATAAACATTCGGATCAATCTTTCCATCAGCCTTAAAGTACATTTTTGTAGCTGCGGCTCTGTAAAGCTTAATAAATTCATCCAGTTGTTGCTCGGGTACGAAAACATAATCAGGTGCAATGCAGGTCTGTCCGCTATTTACCAATTTGCCCCAAGCAATTTTCTCAGCTGCTTTAGCCAGATTGGCGGTTGCATCAATAATGGTAGGAGATTTACCACCAAGTTCTAAGGTTACACTTGCCAACTGTTTTGAAGCCGCTTCCATTACCACTTTTCCAATAGCGGTACTTCCCGTAAAAAAGATATGGTCAAAGGGTAATTTCAATAGCTCGGTTGATAGGTTGGCGTCGCCCAAAAGACAGGCAATCTCTCTTTCCTCAAAAGCTTCACTTATAATTTGATATACAATTTTGCTTGTTGAAATACTTAGTTCAGATGGTTTTATTAGGGCACAGTTTCCGGCAGCAATAGCCGAAATTAAAGGGCTCATGGTCAATTGAAAAGGATAGTTCCAGGGAGCAATAATTAAACACCCCCCTTTTGGTTCATAGTACAGCCTGTTTTTTGCGAAAAGGCTACTTAATGTTTTGCCAACACGAAAAGGCCGCATCCAGTTGCGTAGGTTCTCAATCGCAAAATCAAGTTCGGCATAAACAAATAAAAGTTCGGTCACAGCGGCCTCAAAAGTACTCTTCCTCAAGTCTTGTTGCAGGGCTGAATAAATCTCTGCCTCGTATTTTGAAATGGTCTTCCTTAGAGTTTTTAACGTCTCGATCCGTTGCGCCGCATTATTTTTTCTAAGCGTATATTTGTATGCTTGCTGAGCTTTAAAAATGGATTGGATTTTTTGTTCCATTGGCTTGAGAACTAATCATAATGCGAATTGTTAAATATAGTTAAATGGCAACAAAATTCATTAAAAACACATCCAATAAAAGCATATTGCGTATATATGGGCATAAATTGAAAAAGATGAAGAAGCAGTTATTTTTTATGTTGATTTTAACAGCGTTTTTTGCAAATGTAAATGCACAAACGTTAAGGCCAGATGTACTCGTAATCGGTAATGGAAATGCAGCCGTAGCTGCAGGATTGCAGTCTGCGATTTCTGGGGTAAAAACAACAATCTTATTGCAGGCAGGTGGATTTGATATCGATCCAATAACAGATGAAATGAGTTCGGGTATCCAAGCTACCTTTTTAAAAAAATATAGGGATTTTGCGCAGCTAAAAGCAGAAGAAAAGACAACAGTTATTGATAAGCAAAAAGCAAATAATGTACTTGGTATTTGGGCTGATAGCCTAAAAAACCTAACTATAATAAAAAATGTGATGTGGGTTAAAGCAGATCGCTCTGGTAACAATTGGAATTTTAAGCTAAGCGACGGTAGAACCCTTAAACCAAAAGTGCTGATTAATCCTGCTGATGCCAAATTGAACCAGGCACTAAAAATATCACCTACAAATGAAAATAGCTGGAGCAAATTAGATTACAATAACACAATCTATAGAACTAGTATTGCAGCCGGCAGAAATATTGCCTCAACAACTGGAAACGTTTTCTCTTTGTACCAGCTCTTCATTCCTGCACAAGAAAACTTGGTGTGGATCAATGATCCAAAAAGTATGCTCTTGGGCCAGGCCGCGGGCGCCACAGCATTTTATGCCGCGTTTTATAATACCAAAACATCACTTTCAAACCTTAAAAAGATTCAGGGTGAGTTGATCAATTATAAGCTAAATCTAATCCCATTTTCAGATATTAAAACCGCAGATTCCAATTGGAAAGCAATCCAGTTTGTTGGTATTACCGGTGTAATAAAGGGTATTGTAAAAAATAATTCGGTAGCGTTTGCTCCTGATCAATTGGTAACGACCGAAGAAATCAAACAGCCGATAAAAGATTTTTATTACAAAGCTCAAATTTGGTTCGATGATTATAAAAACCCAATCATGACCATCAATTCTACACTGGAAATGATCGCCTATGTAGGCAATAAATCTTTGGAGAACACCAAAAAAGAACTCGAAAAGAAATGGAAAGGCACCTATCAATTTAAAACTGCCCTTAATTTCGAAAGACAGATCTCTAGAAGAGAACTTGCCGTTTTACTCCAAGATTATATGCCACCCTTCAACGTAAATGTTGATGAAAAGGGCAAGGTAGTTCGTTAATGCTAAGTTTCGTTTCAAGACTATAATACACAAGCCCATCTAGGCCTTGTGCTATTAGTATGTTTCCTAGCAAACTATATTGAAGGGTGCTTTATTCTTTGACCATCCTACGTTCATCCTACGTTCATCCTTCGTTCATCCTTCGTTCATCTTACGTTGAGTGTATATGGTAGGTACAATGGCAAAACGATTAGCATAGATGTATATATACATCAACATTAATCCATGTAACTTGATGCCCCAGTCGAGATATGTTCTCTCGACTGAACGAAAACGGATTTTAAATCCGTCTTAAGTAACATTTATAAAACTTCAGAAACCCATACCTAACTAAACTGCATTTTTTCTATAAATTGCACTCAAAACCTAAACAAAATATGAAAAAACTTTACCTATTTAATCTGTTTTTTCTGCTACTGCTATGCACGGCATCAGCGCAAAACCAGCAGGATTACAGTAACCAAGCAAGTTTAACGTCAAGAGTTAAAGCCCTTGCCAATAAATATCCACAGTTGGTTAAAACAAAATCACTGGTGCAAACACAGGGTGGAAAAGACATCTGGATGTTAACCATCGGAACTGGTAAAACAGAAGAAAAACCAGCAATAGTTGTTGTTGGTGGTGTAGAAGGTAAACACCTTTTGGGTGTTGAAATGGCCATCGGTTTCGCAGAAAAATTAGTGGCATCTGCTGAGGTCGATAGCATAAAAACACTGTTAAACAAACAGACCTTTTATGTTTTTCCAAATATGAGCCCAGATGCAACCGAGCAATATTTCGCAAAGGTAAAAGCAGAAAGAAGTGGTAATGCGACCAAAACGGACGATGATCGCGACGGTAAAACAAATGAAGATGATTTTGATGATCTTGATGGAAATGGAAAAATTACCTCGATGCGCATTTTGGATCCAACCGGAAAATATAAGTTCAATAGCGATGACCCTAGATCTTTGTTGCTTGCAGACCCTAGTAAGGGCGAAACAGGAAAATATATTTTATTAACCGAGGGTATCGACAATGATAAAGATGGCCTATTTAACGAAGATGGGGTTGGTGGCGTAAGTTTCAATAGAAACTCAAGTTTCAACTACAAGAATTTTATTGCTGGAGCTGGCGAATATGCCGTTTCAGAATTGGAGAATAGAGCCCTTTTCGATTTCCTTTTTGATGCCTTTAATGTTTATGCCGTAGTTACCTTTGGGCCAGCTAATAACCTATCAACACCTGTTACCTTTAATCCAATGGGGATTGCTAAAAGAGTAATTACTGGATGGTTTGAATCTGATGCCAAATCCAATGCATTGGTATCTGAGCGTTACAACAAAATCACAAAAACGAAGGATGCTCCAAAAACAGCAGTTGAAAGTGGTGATTTCTCACAATGGGCATACTTCCATTATGGTCGTTTAAGCTTCAGCACACCGGGCTGGTGGGTGCCAAAAGTAACGCCAGACTCAGTACGCAAAGAAAAGAAATTCGTAAACGAAGACCCGACGGCATCTTATTTACGATGGGCCGCAAGTCAGGGCATTACCGATACATTTACACCTTGGAAGGCCATTAGCCATCCTGATTTCCCAAATCAAACCGTTGAAGTTGGCGGAATAAATCCTTTTGTACTTATCAATCCCCCATACAAAATGGTCGATGCAATTATATCAAAACATAGTGATTTTGTAATTGGCTTAGCGGCTATGGCTCCGCAACTGGAACTGATTAATGTGAAGACTGAAAAAGTGTCAGATGGATTAACAAGGGTTACTGTGAGCGTGATGAATACGGGTGATCTTCCAACCTATACCAAAGTGGGTGACCGTAGTTATTTCCTTAAAAAGATTGTGGTAAAAGTAAATACTACAGCAGACCAAACAGTGGTTAGTGGAAGGAAAACCCAATCATTGGAAGGCATCCAGGGAAAAGAATTTAAAGAACTTACCTGGTTAATCAAAGGTAATGGCAAAATAACAATAGATGCCGGAAGCCCAACCACAGGAAATAAAACAATCACCGTATCATTATAAATCAGACCAAAAGATGAAAATTAAACACACTTTTCTGCTGGCCGCAATGATTTTGTATGCCGGAATTTTAAAAGCACAACAGCCAGAGAATATCTTAGCCGCCGTGGGTACACCCCCAAACCCAAAGGTTCAGATCAGTTGGAACCGTTATAACGACTATACCGCAATTACCGCGATCTGCAAAAAATTGGCGGCCGCACATCCCAATTTGGTTAAACTAGAATCAATGGGCAAATCCTTTCAGGGAAAAGACCTTTGGATCATGACCATTACTGATACAAAAGTGGGTAAGGCTGATCAGAAACCTGCAATGTATATTGATGGTAATATTCACTCTAACGAAATACAGGGAAGCGAATTTGCTTTATATACCGCATGGTATTTGGCAGAGATGTATGCTTCGGGAAACAAAGCAATCATGTCATTACTGGCAGATAAAACCTTTTATATTGCGCCAACAATTAATCCCGATGCACGGGACAATTTTATCCATCAGGCCAATACGGCACATTCCCCTCGATCTGGATTAATTCCAATAGATAACGACCGCGATGGCAGTACAAATGAGGATGGTTTTGATGACCTAGATGGTGATGGACACATTGTAATGATGCGTCGCAAAAGTGCAACGGGCCGATTTAAAGTTGACCCGACCGATCCGAGAAGAATGATCATGATCGGTGCAGAAGAAAAAGGAGAATACGAATTATTGGGATCTGAAGGGATAGACAATGATGGCGATGGCTTTATAAACGAAGATGGGGAAGGTGCCTATGATCCAAACCGCGACTGGGGATGGAACTGGCAGCCAAATTATATTCAAAGTGGCGCCTATAAATACCCTTTTTCTATTCCAGAAAACAGGGCAATTGCAGATTTTGTAATGAAACATCCCAATATAGCAGCGGCTCAGTCTTACCATAACAATGGAGGGATGATTTTGAGAGGCCCAGGAGCCATAGAAGATATGGAAACCTATAATGCACAAGACATCAGAGTGTATGATGCATTGGGTAAAAAGGGTGAAGAAATGCTGCCAGGATATAAATATTTGGTGGTTTATAAAGATCTGTATTCTGTTTTTGGTGGCGAGCTAGATTGGTTTTATGGCGTAAGGGGAATTTATACTTTCTCAAATGAATTGTGGACGGGTTATTCTATGTACAATAAAACAGATGGAGATGATAGCCAAGCACAGCTTTATACATTTGATAAAGATCTGTTGATGAAAGATGCTTTTATTGATTGGCATCCGTTTAAACATCCTCAATATGGCGACATTGAAATTGGCGGGTTCAAGAAAACCTATACCCGTTTGCACCCAGGCTTTTTGTTAGAAAGCGATGCACATCGCAACATGGCATTTAGCATTTATCATGCCTATAACACACCTAAACTGGCAGTTAATGAAATTGAAGTGAAGGAGATTGGTGGAGGCTTAACCCAAGTGACTGCCGTAATTACTAATGATCGCATGATTCCTACGCATTCAAGCCAAGATGTAAAGAATAATATCGAAACACCAGACGTCATTTCTTTAACCGGAGGAAATGTAGTTGCGGGGATGATCGTAAACAATCGAGATATGAATTTTACTACTGAGCAAAAAATGGATCCTGCTAATGTCAAAGTAAATAATATTGCAGGTAATTCTTTTGTAACTGTTAGATGGCTAGTTAAGGGAGGAAGTAAATTTACGGTAAACGTAACGAGTAAGAAAGGTGGTTTGGCCACGAAGTCGAACTAGAGAAAAATAATGACAAAAGAGCAAGGATAAAGAAGCAAAACATGAAAAAACTAATCTTATCATTTTTATTAATTACCTCCATCGCTAAAGCACAGCAACTTGGTCCATTAACCGTGCAGAAAATAATGCGGGACCCTAAATGGATGGGGGTTGCACCTTCAAATTACAGATGGTCTGAAGACAGTAAAACCGTCTTCTTTAGCTGGAATCCGGAGAACAAAGAGAAAGACCAGACTTATAAAATAACGGTACTCAATACCAAGCCAGAATTGGTAGAAGATAATGCAGTAGAAAAAGCCGTTGGTTTAAATTATACCTACAATAAAGACAAAACACTTGGGCTTTTAGATAAAGGTGGCGACCTCTATTTCTATAATTTCAAGCAAAAGAAAGAGGCCCGGTTAACCAATACGGTTGAACGTGAAAGCGGAGCTCGTTTCTTGTACAACAATGAGATTGTTTATCAGCGTGGCGATAATTTGTTCCAGTTTAATCTGGCGACTGGCGAAACAAAACAATTAACAAATTTCATTAAAGGCAAACGCCCAGCTCCAGGTGGCCCTGCAGGAACAGCAGAAAGGGCGGCTCCATCATTACAGGATACATGGCTAAGAAACGAACAGGCAGAACTTTTCGATATCATCAAAAAAAGAAACAAGCAGGGCGGTAGAACTTTTGGTGGTGGCGGTGGTCGCCGATTTGGCCTCGGAAATACAGCGGATGCCAATCAAAGAACAATTAAAACAGTTTATCTAGACGATAAAATTTTAATGGGGCTAACCGTTAGTCCAGATGGAAAATACATTGGCTATCGTTTAATCGCACCAGTTACCACAAACCACAGTACCATTGTTCCCAACTATGTAACTTCATCAGGTTATACCGAAGATATTGCCGGCCGTACTAAAGTTGGTGAGAAGTTAACACAGACAGAAAGTTACCTTTATGACATTACAAAAGATAGTACTTATACGGTTCATTCTAATCAGATCCCTGGTATAAAAGACCTTCCTGATTATGTGAAAGACTATCCTAAATTATTGGAAGAGCGCAACAAAAAGAATGAAGACCGTGCGGTTAGCTTTGGTGCACCAATTTGGAATGAAACTGGAACAAGCGCGATCATCGTGGCCGATGCGCAAGACAACAAAGATTTGTGGATTTTAAAATTAGATGCAGCAACAGGTAATGTCTCATTATTGGATCGCCAAAGAGATGAAGCTTGGATAGGTGGCCCAGGTATTGGGAGGGGGTTACAATGGATTGATCCAAATCGTTTTTACTTTCAAAGTGAAGCCTCTGGATATTCACATCTGTATGTTTTTAACGTGGCAACCGGAGAGAAAAAACAGTTGACTTCTGGTAAATGGGAGGTGCAGAATGTGCAACTTTCTAAAGACAAAACAACATTTTATATCTCTGCAAATAAAGAACACCCTGGGATTACCCACTTTTATAAATTGAGTGTAAATGGGGGAGAAATGGTGCAGCTTACATCAATGAAGGGGGGAAATGAAGTTACGCTCTCGCCTGACGAGAAATGGTTGGCCATCAATTATTCTTATATGGACAAACCTTGGGAGCTTTATATCCAGGCCAATAAGCCAGGGGCGAAGGCAGTACAGGTTACCAAGTCTACCACGGCAGAGTTTGAGAGCTACAAATGGCGCCAACCAGACTTGGTTTCTTTTAAGAACAGGTATGGAGCAGATGTTTATGCAAGGGTTTACCCGGCTACTAATCCGCATCCAAATAAACCAGCTGTTGTGTTTGTGCATGGCGCAGGATATTTACAGAACGTTCATTATTGGTGGAGCCAGTATTTTAGGGAATACATGTTTAATAATATGTTAGCTGATAATGGCTATACAGTGATCGACATCGATTATACGGCAAGTTCTGGATATGGAAGGGCACACCGTACGGGGATTTACAGAGACATGGGTGGAAAAGATTTAACAGATCAAGTTGATGGGGTTAAAATGCTGGTTGAGCAATACGGGGTAAATCCTAAGCATGTCGGGCTATACGGAGGCTCGTACGGGGGTTTCATTACCTTAATGGGGTTATTTAAGGAGCCGGAGGTTTTTGCGTCAGGAGCGGCGCTAAGATCAGTTACAGATTGGGCGCACTATAACCACGGTTACACGGCCAATATTTTAAATGAGCCATACAATGATCCGATTGCGTATAAAAGAAGTTCGCCAATCTATTATGCAGATAAACTAAAAGGAAATTTGGTCATGTTACACGGGATGGTTGATGTGAATGTTCATTTCCAGGATATCGTTAGGCTTACTCAACGTTTCATTGAGCTTGGAAAAGACAATTGGGAGTTGGCCGTATATCCGGTAGAAGATCATGGCTTTATAGAACCTAGCAGCTGGACGGATGAGTATAAACGAATTTTTAAATTGTTTGAAACTACGTTGAAGAATTAGGGGGTTGGTTTTAGCTAATGGTTCATAGTTCATGGTTCATGGTTCATGGGCTGGATTCATAGGTCAATGGCCGATAGCTAATAGTCAATAGGCTAGATTTATAGCAATGAGAGCCATTGGTATGCTAAGGATGATTGATTAGAAAAGGCGGGGCTAAAATGGCTTCGCCTTTTTTGCATTAACAGATTATATTTGGGCCTTATCTTCCCATAGACAAATTCTAATTATTTTAAGTGATATATAGTTTTCGTCTATAAGGCTATCAACATTAAGTATGTGTTATTACTTAAAATCGATTGTTATCGAGCTAATATTGCCTTATCTTTGCGCCAGATTAAAAAATAACAATTATGGCAATAGTAGGTAAAAAATTCCCGAGCGTTAGTATTGATGCGATGTCCGAAATGGGCGATGACTTGAAAATCAATGTATTTGAAGAAGCAGTTAATAAAAAAACTAAAGTATTGTTGTTCTGGTATCCAAAAGATTTCACTTTTGTTTGTCCAACAGAATTACACGCTTTCCAAGCAGCTTTGCCAGAATTTGCAAGCAGAAATACCATCGTAATTGGTGCATCTTGCGATACCAATGAAGTTCATTTTGCATGGTTAAACACTGCTAAAGATAACGGTGGTATTGAAGGCGTTACTTATCCGATCTTAGCTGATACGCATAGACAATTATCAGGGATCTTAGATATTTTGGATCAAGAAGTAAATTATGATGAAGAAGGAAATGAATCATTCTCTGGTTCTAATGTTTCTTTCCGTGCAACATATTTAATTGATGAAACTGGTAAAGTTTTTCACGAAAGTGTAAATGATATGCCATTAGGTAGAAACGTTAAAGAATATTTACGTTTAATCGATGCTTATAGCCACGTACAAAAGCATGGTGAGGTTTGTCCAGCAAACTGGGAAGAAGGTAAAGAAGCAATGAATGCTGATAGAAAAGGTGTTGCTGAATACTTAAGCGCTAACTAATTTAAATTTAAAATTATGTTTTTAGAATTAACAGAAGACAATCTTCAACAATATCTAAATGACCATAGCAAAGTAATGGTGCAATATGCAGCATCATGGTGTGGCAATTGCAGAATTATGAAACCAAAGTTCAAAAAATTGGCTTCAGAAAATGAAGATGTTGCATTCTTGATTGTTGATGCTGAAAAATATCCGAACTCAAGAAAGTTCGCCAATGTTGACAACTTGCCAACCTTTGCCGCTTTTGAGCTGGGTGCATTGGTTGATCAGGTTCAAACCAACAAAGTGGAAGGTTTAACTGAATTATTTACAAAGATTAAATAAGTAATTATGAAAATTCCAGTAATCAGACAGTTTTTCCAAAATAGCACACCAGAGCAATTGGAAGCGACACTAGAAGTACTAGAAGCTTTTTGTGAATTCAGAGGTGTGCATGAAGCTGAGGTTGACGTGGCCGGAGAGCTAATTACAAACATCTGTGGCGCATTAGAGGTGCATGCGAAGGTGAATGACGGTGTGCTTGAAAAAGATGCGTTAAACGCGTTCGCACAACGTGTAATGGGATCGATAGATCGCTAGAGCTTAACCAATCTTATAGGTTTATAAACCTATAAGGTTGGTGATTAATACTCAAAAAAGCCATCTTAACTTAGTTAAGGTGGCTTTTTTTATTCTATAACAATTTGCTGATCGAAGAGCTTTTTAAAAATAGCCAAGGATTCAGCATTGATGTCTTCACAACTATCCAACATGATCGCGTAGAAAATTTTGCCGTCAAATCGATCTTTAACCTTTCCGGCCGTGTAATAATTGACCCCTGCATTTGTCGCTTTAGGTAAGTTTACTGCATTCTCAAGCAACATCCCGGGGTATTTTGGCCTCTCTCTTTCTATTCCGATGGCGTATAGGTGTGCGCCTCCAATATCTGCGTAAATTTTCTGATCTTTAATTTCATAAGAAATCATTTTATCATATCGGTTAGAAAAATTAATCGGTTTTACCTCCTGATACTTAGCAACAAAATTTTTAATGTAATCTTCAAGTCGATCGCCATCGTTAGCAGTTTTCATAATAATTGCCACGGTATAACCTATGGCCTTACCCTTTTTATTCTCAATTTTTGGTGGGTTGATGATAAAAACTCCCTGACGTTTATTATAATCATAGATGCTTAAATTCCATGTAGAATCCACCAAAATTTTGATGCCTAGTGGCCTGCTAGTGAAATTGATGTAATCTTCTTTTTGAGATGTCCAGACTTCAGTTTTTAGGTGGTTCTCTAGTTTATTGATTGTTTCGAACCTAGCTCTACTTGTTGCGCCAAGTGTTTTTTCTAAGTTGACCATGTTCCCCCCAGCTAATTTTACCTGATCAAGTGCATAAATGCAATGGGATGGCATATTGGCTAGTGTTGCGGCAAAAGCAAACTCGCTCCAGAACTGGATGGATTTAGTACTTGGGTTTAATTGCTGTGCGGTAAAGAAATTTGAAATAGCTTTACCGGGCACATTTGATAAGGCAAAATGATTACCTAAAAACCAAAAGGAACGATAGTCGCTAGGTGCCAATTGCTGTGCAGAAGTATAATGCTTAATGGCGATTTCAAAAGATTCTTGGTTATCGAGGTTATATTGATAATGTGCAATATCACCAAGCAACAAGGCAAGTTCAGCATTTTTTTGATCCAGTGCGGCAAATAATCGATAGCTGTTCTGAAGGTCTTTCAAAAAATCTGCTTTGGATTTTTGATGTGGCCACTCTGGAGACCAATGATTATAATAACTTAGATTTTTAACGATTTCTCGAAATGCCGTAATGTACTTTTCTTCATTGCTGATTTTTGCAATGTTGATTTCGGTAATCGATGCACCTGCACGAAAATAAATGAAGACCAAAACGAGAAAAATAAAGCTCGTTTTGGTTTGAATGCCTAAAATTCTTTTGTTCGAAATGGAATGCATATAAGTTGTCAGAATTGCTTAAGCTAGATTTCTTCCTGCATTTACAATTCCATAAACAGTTCTTATGGCCAGTTTTTCATAAGCTTGCTGCATTTCGTCAGTTAGCTCATGTTGCAGTTTTTCTAAGGCATAATGTTGGATTAATACCAAAGGGAGAATAATTTTCTCTCTAACGGCAATTGATCTTTTCTCAACTGGATAGTTTTCCATCAGCTTCTCATGGCCTGCCAGTTTCAAAAGCATGTCTTTTGAAAGCTCGAATTCTTGATATAACAACTCCCAGAATGCACCGAATTTTTTATCATTGGCCAAATAAGCGGTAATCGAAAAATCTGATTTGCTCATAGACATCATACAGTTGTCGATAATGGTTTTGAAATAACCAGATTGCTGATATGTTTTTTCAACCTGTGCCCAATTTCCTGCTTTCTCTTGGTTTTTTAAAGCAGTTCCGATGCCATAAAAGCCAGGAATATTCTGTTTCAACTGGCTCCATGAAGTCACAAAACTAATTGCTCTTAGATCTTCCAGTTTCAAGGCTTCGCCTGAGTTTCTTTTTACCGGTCTGCTACTGATCGTAATTTTAGACAACAAACTTAATGGAGATAAAGTTTCTAGGTAAGGTAAGAACAATGGATGTTTACGCAGCGCCAAAAATGACTCATAGCTATCATTGGCCATCTTTTCTAAAGTATCATGGTTTTCTTGATCCAATAAGACATTATGTTTTTCTTTAACCCCAGCAGAAATCCCAGCATTAATTAATTGCTCAATGTTAAATGCAGCACTATCAATAGATCCATATTGTGAGCTGATAGTTTGTCCCTGAATGGTAAGCTGAATGTTTTTATTTGCAATTTCCTTACCCATCGAAGCATAAAAACGATGTGTTTTTCCTCCTCCGCGTGAAGGTGGCCCACCACGGCCATCAAAAAATGCCAATTTGATGTTGTGTTTTTCGGCAACTTTGGTTAATCCAACCTTTGCTTTAAAAATAGACCAGTTTGCCATCAAATAACCACCATCCTTGGTGCTATCAGAAAAGCCCAGCATGATATCTTGTTTTCCGCCTCTGCGAGCCAAATGTTGGTGATAGAAAGGATGTGTATACAATACTTCCATGATTTCGGCAGCGCCTGATAGGTCATTTACGGTTTCGAAAAGCGGAACAAAATCAATCGTCAGTTCATCTGCTTCCCAACCATTCCATAAAAAGAGCTCGATGAGCTGCAAAATATCACTCGCCTGTTGACAATTACTGATAATGAAACGGTGACAGGCCATTTCCCCATTACTTTGCTGCAGTTCTTTAATATGGCCTATAGTTTCCAGCGTGTCTTTTACCAAACTGTCTTGTTCTCCGGTATAGATTATTTTAGCATTACGGAAAGAAAGTGCCTTTATTTTTTCTTCTTCAGACAAGCTATCGTAATTGTCACTAAATAAAGCATTAATAGGTTTTTGTTGACGGCAATAGGCGTGTACATCTCTTAGAATACGGCTATCTTGCCTAATATCTAGTGAGGCAAAGTGGCTGCGGTACAATTCTACCTTTCGAGTAAGGTTATCAACAAGGTCAACGAATAAACCATCGTGGTCTTTAACCAGGGTTTCCTGAATTTTATTCAGGTTTTCAATTAAGAAATCAGAAATGTCCTTAGGCTCTAGGTTGCTATCAAAAGCATTTTTATACAATATGTCCTGTAAGGTAGCAATACTGTCTTCAACGCCCCTAAAAGTAATTCTACGCTTCAAATTTCTGAAATCACGGTAGTAACATCTGAATAGAATTTGGCGCAACATTTTGGAAACCTGTAATGTTGTTTCTGGATGTACGTTTGGATTGCCATCTCTATCGCCACCCGGCCAGAAACCAAGCTCGATAATTTTCTTTGGGTCAATATGATATTCACTTAATAACTGGTTTAGTCCAGATTGAATATTGGCTGCAGCAAAGTAAAAAACGTTCTCTAAATACCAGGCTAAGCTCAAAGCTTCATCCACTGGTGTCGGTGATTTTTTATTAAAGAAAGGTGTTTTGCCCAGTTGTTGTAACAATTGATTAATTGTACTGATGTCGTTTTTACGAATAGCAATGGTTAAATCATTGATGATTGCCAATACGCTTCCTGGATAAAATTGTGTAGGATGCGCTGTTAAAACGAGGCGCAATGAAAATTCTTCGATCAATTGATCTACTTTTTCATGGAGATTTTTATCATCATTTGCCTTTAGAAACAATGCCCTTAAAGAACTCTGTTCATCGGTAACATTAAGTTTATTAAAGGACGCATCTTCAACTGCATCAAATAATACAACCTGTCTTTCTATATACTGGATGAATCTGAAAAGTAGATCAACAATATCCTTCGAATGTGTATTTGGTGTATATTTTTCAAAAAAGCCTTCGATCAGCTTTGCTGGGGTCTCATGGTTTTTAACTCCTTCTTCGCAGCTCTTGATAAATAATGGTAATAGTGTTCCTGTGTCTTTAACCTTGTAAAAAGGTAAAGTTAAAAACAAGCTATTGTATAATTCGAAGCGTGATATCACTTCATTATTGAAAATAGATTCTCTCTGACTTGTTGGTTGTAGTGCTTGCATGGGGAAAAGGTAAGAAAATTGAACCTTAACCACAAAAATAATACAAAATCAAAAAGAACCAAATGCAAAAATTTTGAACTTTTATAAAAATGTCTTACCTTGTAACCTTGAAGGTTAAACTAAATCTTTTAAAAGTACCGCAACGTTTATTGTAAGAAAACTTTGCAAAATTGTTAATTTTTTGGGAAAAAAAACCCCGGTATTTATATCGGGGTTTTTTTATTAATGGGCGTCAACTGGCACATTTACATTCTTTTTGAACTTTTGCAGGTACAGCAAAGGAATTGAACATAACATGACCAAGCCGGCAACCCAATAGGCATCATTGTAAGTAAGCAACATCGTTTGCTTAATTACCATTCCCTCTATCGCTTTCATTGCCATTAGTTTGGCATCTAAATAAGAAGATCCTTTTGCCATAAACCCGCTGATCAGGGCATTCAGCTTTTGGATAAATGCAGGGTTATAATCGTTTACATTGGCAACTAAATTACTTCTATGGAAACCTTGGCGAACATGGATTAGCGTTGTTAAAGCGGCAATCCCGAAAGATCCTCCTAGTTGACGGCTCATATTATTAAGTCCAGATCCTTGACCAATTTCCATTCCCTTTAAATCTTGCATGGCCAATGTTGTTAATGGTACAAACAATAAGGCCATTCCAAAGCCTCTAATTACCAATGGCCAGAAAAAGTCTCCTGTGCCTGATGATAAGGTTGACTTGCTGAGCATCCAACAGAATACAAAGAACAAAAACATACCTCCTGTGGCCATAAATTGAGCAGGAACACCTTTTTTAAGCATAATTCCAATAAAAGGCATCATGGAGATGGTACAAATTCCTCCGGCAATAAAAAGCTCGCCGGTTTGTAATGGGGTAAATCCTAATAGATTTTGTGCGAAAATTGGGAAGACGAAAACCGAACCATATAAACCAAATCCTAGAACAAAGGAGGTAAACATACCAATCGAGAAACTTCGATGTTTCATAATTTTGAAGTTCACAATTGGGTGGTCGGTACTGAGCTCACGCCATATGAAAAGTAACAGCCCGAAAACAGATGCAACAGCCAATGCTACAATGTAAGGTGTTGCAAACCAATCTTCACTTTCTCCCTTTTCTAATAAGGTCTGTAGGCTACCTACAGCAATGGCCAATAATGCGATTCCCCACCAATCAACAGGTTTCCCCTGGCCATCTTTCGGGGTTTCCCTTATAAAGGTGATCGTACAATAGGCGGCGAGAATGCCGACGGGAATATTTACGTAAAAGATCCAAGGCCAATCTGTCATCTCTAGGATATAGCCTCCAATTGTTGGCCCTACGGTAGGTCCAACTACGGCTCCTAAACCAAATAATGCAGTTGCTATACCCACATCTTCACGTGGCCATGTTTCTAAAAGGATAGCTTGTGCAGTTGAAATCAATCCGCCGCCGGCCAAGCCCTGTAAGATACGGAACATGATCAGTTCTTCTAACGTTTTGGCATTACCACATAAGAAAGATGCTATGGTAAAAATAATTATGGACGTTAAGAAATAATTTTTTCTTCCGAAACGGCTGCCCAGCCAACCTGACATGGGTAAAATGATTACGTTCGCCACTGCATAGCCGGTTGATAACCAAGCGATATCCTCTAGCGTTGCGCCCAAATTACCCTGTATTTGAGGAATCGCCACATTTACAATGGTGGTATCAATCAGCTCTAAAAGAGAGGCTGTGATAACCGTAAACGTGATGATCCATTTTTTAAAACCTACTTCGGCCATTGTTATTTATTTTATAGCAACAGAAACTTTTACGCTCATTCCTGGGCGTAATTTTTCTAACATTGCTTTATCGTTCGCTTTAATTTTAATTTTTACAGGTACACGTTGTACCACTTTAACGAAATTTCCAGTGGCATTATCAGGAGGAAGCAATGAACCTTTAGCTCCGGTAATGGGTGAAAAATTGTAAACTTCACCATCAATTTCCTGGTCTGGATAAGCATCAACAGTAATTTTTACAGGTAAACCGGAATGTAATTTCTCCAGTTGTGTTTCTTTAAAGTTTGCAGTTACATAGACTCCATTGTCATTTACAATAGAAAATAAAGATTGTCCGGCTTGTACCAATTGGCCTTTTTGAATGTTCTTTTTAGAAACAATACCAGTTGTTGGGGCTTTAATTTGGGTGTATGACAATTGAAGCTTTGCAAAGTCAACATCAGATTGGTGTTGCGTTACTCCAGAATTGGTTACACTTAATTGAGATTGTGTGGTGCCCACTTGTTTTACAGCAGCATTATATTGATCTACTGCTGCAGTGTATGCTGCTTGAGCAGTCTCTTTCTGTGCTTTTGCCTGGTCAAATGCCTGTTGGGTTACGGCACCATCTTTAACCAAGTTAGCATAACGGTCAAAATCTTTTTGTGCCAGGTTTAATTTAACTTTTGCAGCTTCAATATTCGCTTTTGCTGTACTTGTATTAGCTGAGGTAGCTGCAATTTGTGCTTGTGAAACTCCAACATTTGCATTGGCGCCAACTTGACCAGCTTCAGCCTGTTCTAATTTGATTTTGTAATCACGATCATCTAGGGTCACCAAAACCTGATCCTGGCTAACCTTTGTATTTTCTTCGAAGTTAATGTCTTTTACATATCCGCCTACGCGAGCTACAACCGGACTAATATCTCCGTCAATCTGCGCATCGTCTGTGTCTACATGTTTACTTGAATATAGGTATTCATTGATACCAAATATTGCACCCAAAATTACCAATACGCCAAGTACGATTGGGAGCACTTTATTTTTCTTTTTTGCTGGTGTTGTCATTATAAATTGTTGTTAGGGTTGTATTATTGAGAAATTTTTCCTGTTGATTTTAATAAAGTATAGTAAGCTAATTTTGCATCGGCCTTTGCCAATTCTAAATTGATCTTTGCTTGGTATAAAAGTGTTTCTGCATCAATTCTATCTGTTGCAGAGGCAATGTTGTTTTTGTATTTCGACTCTAACAAACGATCGTTCTCTGTAGCTTGTGCAATTGAAGTCTCTAAAACATTAATGCGTTGCATTGCCAAAGCATAGTTCTGATAATTTCTGTTCAGCTCTGTTTTTACATTGTCGGTTAGGATATCCTTTTGGATGCCGATTTCCTGTTGCTGAATTTTAGCTTCAGCAACCTTGTTTTTGTTTGTCCATAAAGAGGCAACATTCCATGAAACGGTTGCGCCAATGGTTACTGGCATGATAAACTGTTGTGAAGGTGGAATAAAATTACCGCTCGGATTGATGTAATATAAATTTGCACCAACGCCAACTGTTGGTCTTGTATTGGCTTTAATGGTTTTGATGTTGAAATCAGCTACTTTGTTCTGTAGGTCTAATTGTTGCAGTTCTTGTCTATTGGCAAATGCCGTACTCATGTAAGCGCTTAGGGGCTCAACTGCTTTTAACGGCAGGTCACTTTCGCTAATCTCAACCTCGGTATTTTCAGGTAAACCTAAAAGGATATCAAGATTATAGTTGATGATTTTACGGTTATTCTCGATTTCTAAATCAGTTAAAGAAACATTTGCCTGTTGCAATTGAAATCTCAATACATCATTTTTGGTAACAATACCCTGGTCAAAGAAGCGCTGTGCCTGTTTCAGCTGACTAGCAATGGCTTCCAGGTTCTGTGCAACTACTTTTTTGCTTTGCGCAATCTTAAATAATGAGATGTAAGTATTGATTACTGCATAACTAACCTCTTCCTTGTTTTTATCTGCATCTAAGCGGGCTACATCTGTTAGCAACTTGGTTGATTCTTGTGCATACCTATATTTGCCACCACCATAAACAAGTTCTTGTATAGCGGCAGTACCGATAAAAGCATCGGCTCTACTTGGTAAATGGATAGGATTACCACCACCTATAGTTAAGGTATTGGTAGGGATTTCTGCATGGTTATAAATGAAGCTGGCCGAAGCACTAGGCAGAACATTGTCTTTTACAACTGCAAGTCTTGCAATAGCTTCGTCAATTTTATTCTGCGATAATTTTAAGTTTTTGCTGTTTGCTATTCCTAAGTCTACAGCTTCTTGCAGGCTTAGTTTTTTTACTGTTTGGGCTTGTAAAGCGGTAGGTAACAGTAAAACGGATAAGAAAAATTTGAACGTTTTATTGATCATTGTTTGGTTTTTGTTAAATGTGTGATGATGAGGTCTTGTAAGTGCGCCACCAATCTTTTTCTAAGTGTTTCTCTTTGTTCTGGATTATCGAAGTCAAAATTTTGAGTGTCTTCCACTTTGCTGGGTGAAGTTGCGATTAGGTTAATGGTACCCATGATGCTGGCGATGCTCATCCTGATGTCGACCTGTCTGAAAGAGCCTTCAGCAATTCCCTTTTCAATGATGTTTTCTATCACTTTTCTATTGCAGCTCATGGCATCTTTAATCTGGGTAAAGAGTTCTGGCCTTTGGTTGAGGAGCAGTTCGCGGTGCATCATTTTATGGAAACGAATATTAGCGAATATTTGATTGGCATATTGATCAACAACTTTTAGTAGTTTTTCTTTAGAAGAAATCTTTTCTTCGTCAATCAGGTTTAGCTGTGTTTTAAAACCTGAGATCCGACCCTCCATAATCTCTATAAAAACGCCTTCTTTACTACCAAAATAATAATTGATCATGGCCATGTTAGCTCCTGATTCTTTTGAGATCTGACGGGTAGAAGTTCCTTCAAAACCAAATTCTGCAAAGAGCATCTCAGCAGCTCTCAAAATATCCAACCTTTTATCTGTTTTTTCCATTCTTAATTTTGATGGCACAAAGTTAATCAATCGATTGATTAACTTGCAATAGTGTATGATATGTATTTACAATTGGATGATAAATGGGTTGAAAGGTTGAGGGCTGGAAGGTTGAAAGGTTGAAGGTTGAAGGTTGAAAGGTTGAGGGTTGAGGGTTGGAAGGTTGAAAGGATTGAAGGTTGAAAGGTTCAAAAAGAGGATGAGAGGTTAGGGGTCTAGGTAAATGGTAGGCATATGGTAGGTAAATGGAAGAGGTATGGTTAGAGATGGATGATGTATTATGGAAGACGGAAGATGGAAGGGATTACTGAGGGGATAGGATCAGATAGCTATGGGTTGGGCTATTAATCATTTTTAATAAAAGAATAGCATAGTATTGGAGGTATTTAACTAAATATTTACCTTTGGCACAAATCATATACAGAAATGAGCACAGAAAATAAAAACAGTTTTGAGTGGGTTTGGTACGTGTTAGGCATGTTAACGGGGATTTTGGCCGTTTTAGCTGTAACCACTAGTTTTGGATGGGTAGTTTTGGGCGGTCTTATAGGCTTAATCTTCGCAGCTTTATTCTTGAACAATATTGTAAAAGGCCGTCACTACTAGGTCTTTATATTCCTTAAGCTGATGAAAAAATTGAGTTTATGCCTATTGATGGCATTTTTCGGTGCAACTTCATACGCACAAAATACTGCAGCGCCCGTAAAATATCCAAACTTGGATTCTAGTCCTATGGATGCACTTTATTATCCGCTTAATGCGGCTAAGGTGAAAAAGGACGACACTTCAATGCCATTGATCAAGGTTTTATATTCTCGTCCGCAAAAAAAGGGAAGGGAAGTTTTTGGCGTACTTGAGCAATATGATAAAGTTTGGCGTTTGGGTGCAAATGAAAATACAGAAATCTATTTTGCAAAGTCCGTTACTATTGGCGATAAAAAGATAAAAGCAGGTACCTATAGCTTATTTGCAATCCCGAACAAAGATAAATGGACAATTATTGTAAATAAACAAACAGATAGGTGGGGAGCTTTTAACTATGATGAAAGTAAAGATGTTGTTCGTGTTGATGTTCCTGTTACCAAATTAGATAAGGTGATCGAATCATTTTCTATGACGTTTGTTGATTCTACGGAAGGTGCTAGTTTAATGATGGCTTGGGACAGTACACAGGTCTCTTTGCCAATCGTTTTTAAGAAATAGTATTAAAATATTAAAATGAAAAAGGGAGATTATTCTCCCTTTTTTTGTGCTTTTATTTTTCCTTTTCTTAAATAGCTGTCCAGATAAACTAGCGCCAGTGCCACATCAATAAATACAAAAAGTTGTATGGTAACTGGATTGATCATTTTATTGGTGTCAAAATTTATTTTTGGCATCTCAAAAGAGAAATTGATATCGCTAATAACGATTGCATAAGCGAATATGCCCAAAATGGAAGCAATGAAAAAGCCTGCTATGGTATAAATGATGCGGTTATCTATTTTTGTTTTTAAGGCTACGGGACGAAGTTCCTGATTTACCTTTTCCATTACGTTTCGGGTAAAAGATAAGGATGGCTCTTCAAAATCCAATTGTTGTAGTTCGTTATTTACGGCAAGTAGATCTTCATAAATGGCTTGGTATTGTGGGTCTATGACCAGCTTAGCGTCTATTTCCGCTTTTTCAACGGCAGTACAGTTGCCATCGATATAATTCCAAAGTTGTTCTTCTATCGTGTTCATATCAGTTCCTTAACTTCATCCTTTAACAAATATTGTAATTTTTCTTTTAATCGGTGCCTAGCTCTATGGAGTTTTACTTTCACGGTGTTGGGCTCCATTCTTAAGGCTTCACCAATTTCTTCCAAGCTTTGTTCACCTTTATAGAACAAGGTGATAATTGCGGCATCATCAGGGAGTAACATTGCTATTGCCTGGTTTAAATAGGCATAATTTGATTTCTTTTCTACGGTATTGGCATCAAAATCAGTACCACTATTGGCAATTTGCAATACATGCTCATCATCATTGATCGATTGTGTATCCAGCCTTTTCTTGCGAAGAAACGTCATGGCTGTTGTATAGGTAATGGTATATAGCCAAGTCGAAAATTTAGAAGTCTGTTTAAATGTCCCCAAAGCTCTATAGGCCTTTACGAAGCAATCTTGTGCAATTTCTTCTGCATCCTCTCTGTTTTTTGCAAAGCGCATGGCTAAGGTAAATACAAATCTTTGATGACGTTTAACCAATACAGCATAGTCAGCGGTTTGCCCCGCCAATATCGCCGTAATTAAAGCTAAATCTGTATCTTCTTGTTGCATATCTTAGTGTAAGACGCATGAGTTTAAAATGAGGTTACACTTTAGGGTAAATATAAGATTAGTAAGTAGTAGTTAGTATATAGCGGATAGTAGTTATTATATAGTAGTTAGTATAAAGACGTGACGTATACCTGCGTGGTGGTTAAGCATCTATGCTAGGCAACGGTGTCTAACTACTCGCTACTCAAAATATATAATGGTGGTAGTTAGTATATAGCGGATAGTAGTTGGTATATAGTACTTAGTATAAAGACCTGGAGCATACCTAGATGGTTGTTAACCTTGTATGATGTTAATAGTAGTTAGTATATAGCGGATAGTAGTTAGTATAAAGATGTGACGCATACCTAGATGATGGTTAAGCCACCAAGGTAAGCAACTGTGTCTAACTACTTTGTACTAACTACTAACTACTCAAAATATATAATGGTGGTAGTTAGTATATAGCGGATAGTAGTTATTATATAGTAGTTAGTATAAAGACATGACGCATACCTGCATGATGCATATCCACATGATGGTTAGCCGACTGTGCTAGGCAACTGTGTCTAACTACTATATACTAAGGACTAACTACTTAAAAAAAGAATCCCCTTTGGTGTAACCTATATTTTTTTGCTGTTGTCATAGTATACAGAACGCGCTTCAATAGTAACAGAAAGTTTAACAATTAAAAAAATAAAATCATGGAAGGCATATTAGTACCTATTACATTTTTCATCTGCACTTTTGCAATGATCTTCGGAATTAGATATTTTTCAAATAAAGAAAAAATGGCAATGATCGAACGTGGCATTGACCCTGGCGTTCGCAAAACAACACCTCAGCCCTTTTTAAGCTTAAAATTCGGCTTATTATTGGTTGGTTTAGGTGTAGGTCTATTGGTGGCAATGTTTACCGTTAGAGCACTGTTTGTTGAGCCAACAATGTCGCATAACGAAGACGGACAAGCTGTGGCAATCTACTTTGGCTGCTTAGGCGTATTTGGTGGATTGGGCTTGATCGTTTCTTATGTGATTGAGAAAAAATGGCTGGATAGTCAGAAGTAGATTGGAAGTCGGGAAGACCGGAAGACCGAAAGTCGGGAAGACCGGAAGATAAAGTCCGCTAGATAAAGACCGAAAGTTAGAAAGACAGAAAAGTCTGGAATCTAGTTTAGATTTCAGACTTTTTTATGTTGTGGCATCATCGGTAAATGTTTGCGAAATCTAAAGAGGCTTGGGTAAAATAGCCACAGTTAACCTGCTCACACAATTCATTTTACCTTTGTCATTGTACATTTTGATTTCCCAGATTTGGGTTTTTCCACCGATGTGTAAGGGTTTACAAATTCCTTTTACGAAGCCAGAACTTACGGGGCGAAGGTGATTGGCATTAACCTCCAAACCTACGGCAATGTATTTATCTGGATCAATGCACATATAGGAAGCAATGCTCCCCAAGGTTTCGGCCAAAACAACGGATGCACCTCCGTGTAAAATCCCAGCAGGTTGATGCGTTCTTTCGTCAACAGGCATGGTTGCGCAAATATAATCGTGGCCAATCTCGGTAAACGAGATCCCCAACAATGCACCGATATGGTTTTTAGGCCTGTCGTTAAGCATTTCTGGTGTAAAGCTTTTGAACCAAATCATAAATAGCGTTCTTTAATTACGCCTACGTGGTGAATAATATGTCCGGCTAAGACATAAACCAAAGCTCTTACGCTCATGTTTTTTCCGTTAGCATTGCCTATGGTATCCAATTCCCTTTCATTAAGAGACTTGATTAGAAACAGGTTTGATTTTCTTAAGAGTATAAATTCTTCACAAAAGCTAGCTAAACTTCTATCAGGGAAATGAGCATTTTTTACATAATCATCTTCTTCAAATCCGGGTAGCGCAGCTTTTTCGCCCCTTGCAAAGCTCATTAGCCTAAATACCAAAATGCGTTCGGTATCAATAATATGCCCCATCATTTCTTTAATGGTCCATTTTCCCGGCGCATAGGCATAATCTGCAATTTCGGTTAAACTGTTAATGAAATCAGTAAAATCAGTTACCTGTTCTTCCAGAATTGCGATGGCGTTGCCTTCTACTTTACTAATGTATTGTTGCCCCCATTCTGGGTACTCCTGTATTTGTGGTTGGTTCATATGTGATGCTGCTTTTTAAGATGATCCTAAAAGTGGTGCCTTTGCCCAATTCAGAATCCTTTACGAAGATTTGTCCGCTATGGTAATTTTCTATCATCCTTTTGGTAAGAGATAATCCAAGTCCCCAACCGCGTTTCCGGGTTGTGTATCCCGGTTGGAAGACGGTATCGAATTTTGATCGATGAATTCCTTTTCCAGTATCGCTAACATCAATAAATACCTCTTCTTTAGCCAAATTCTCAATGATGTTTACGGTAATTGTGCCTTCATTTTCGATTGCATTAGCCGCATTCTTAAGTAAATTCTCAATTACCCAGTCGAATAGGGGAATGCTCAACATCGCTCTTACCTGATTATCGCCGGTAATTACAAAGTTGATTTTATCAGATGTCCTGACCTTAAAATAGTCGATAAAATTCTGGATGACTACAAAAACTACATGATCTTCCAAGATGGGTTTAGATCCAATTTTTGAAAAACGGTCTGTAATGATTTCTAGGCGATGAATGTCATTCTGCATTTCGGCCACGAGGGGATCATCTTCGGCATCAAAGCGAGATTTAATGAGTTCAACCCAGGCCATTAATGAAGAAATAGGTGTGCCCAATTGGTGTGCCGTTTCTTTGGCCATACCAACCCAAACCTGGTCTTGTTCAGCTCTACGGGCCGAGCTAAAAGCAACGTAAGCCGTAAGCAAAAACAAACCGATTACACCGAGTTGAATGTAGGGGAAAAACCTCAATTGGGTTAAAATGAAGGAATCCTTATAATAAAGAATTAACTTTTGATCGTCCATTGTAATGGTAGCCGGTTTGTGCTGTCGCTTCATTTTTGCCAGCTGGCGAACAAAGTACAATGAATCGTATTCTTTTGATTTATCGAGCGAATAAAATGTTTTGGTCGTATCTAAACCATAATAAGAGATAATTGAGCCCTTTGGGTTGGTTACAATTACATCTATATTATTGTTCTTTTTGATGATGTCAAAAACGGACGTCAATTGTTCATTGTCGTACATTTTCATTTGCTGTTCCAAAACCTTTACGCGAAGTTGAAACTGAGCAGCTTCTTCACGCTCCATCTTTTTTACGAAGAAGTCAGAATAAAACACGGATGCTCCACCGATAACGATAGCAAAAATGAGTAAAAAAACTTTCCAGCGGCGCTTTTTCTGATATGGGTTCATAACGGTGGTGGCAAATTACAAAATAGCAATCAAAAATATACCAACAGAAACGTAAACGGGCTAAAAAATATATCTTTGCATCGTAATGGAAAATAATATCAGAGTAAGATTTGCACCAAGCCCAACTGGAGGCTTGCATTTGGGCGGGGTTCGTACCGCATTGTTCAATTATCTATTTGCAAAACAGCACAATGGAAAGTTCATTCTGCGTGTAGAAGATACCGACCAAACAAGATTTGTAGCAGGTGCTGAAGAATATATTGTTAACTGTTTGAATTGGTGCGGTATTACGCCTGATGAAAGTCCGCAAAATCCTGGTGCCTATGGCCCTTACCGTCAAAGCGAGCGTAAATCAAGTTATGGGCAATATGCCGAACAATTGGTTGCAGCCGGACATGCGTATTATGCCTTCGATACTCCAGAAGAACTCAATGCAAAAAGGACCATTTATCCTAACTTCTTATATGGTCAGAAGAGTCGCCTAGAAATGCGCAATTCGCTAACATTATCAACTACTGAAGTAGATGAATTGTTGGCAAATGGTACACCTTATGTGGTAAGGATTAAAATGCCTGAAAACGAGCATGTTTCTTTTTTAGACATGATAAGAGGTTTGGTAAGCTTTGATACAAATTTGGTTGACGATAAAGTGCTTTTAAAAGCCGATGGGATGCCAACCTATCATTTGGCTGTAGTAGCTGATGATAAGGCGATGGAGATTACCCATGCATTTAGGGGCGAAGAGTGGCTTCCATCTGCACCAATCCATATTTTGCTGTGGAAATATTTAGGATGGGAAGAGTCGATGCCGAAATGGGCACATTTACCTTTGATTTTAAAACCTGATGGTAATGGAAAATTAAGCAAACGCGATGGTGATCGTTTAGGTTTCCCGGTATATGCTATGAATTGGACGGATCCAAAAACTGGTGATGTAACCAAAGGATTTAAGGAATTGGGCTTTATGCCAGAAGCTTTCATTAATCTTTTGGCTATGTTGGGCTGGAATGACGGTACCGATAAAGAAATATTTACGTTGGCCGAATTGATCGAATCGTTCTCTTTGGAAAGAATAAGCAAAGCTGGGGCAAAATTCGATTTCGAAAAGGCAAAATGGTATAATCATGAGTGGATCAAAAATGCTCAGGCAAGTGATTTAAAAGAGATAGTTGGTAGTTTGCTCAATGATGCTGGTGTTACTGAACTTGATGAGGATACATTGGTGAAAGTAATAGACCTTATTAAAGATCGCTGTAATTTACTGGGTGATTTTGTAAACCAGGCTACTTACTTTTTTATTGTGCCAAGCGAATATGATGCTGATGCAGTTAAACCAAAATGGACACCAGAAAAAGCAGCTTTCTTTCAGGAGTTTGCTCAAAACTTAAATGACAGCGATGCTGCAGCACAATGGGAAGAGCAATTTAAGGCATTGGCTGCAACAAAAGGGATTAAACCAGGAGAGTTGATGTTACCTTTAAGGATTATGCTTGTTGGTGGAAAATTTGGCCCTGGTGTATTTGATATAGCAAAATTATTAGGGAAAGAAGAAACCCAAAACCGGATCGCAAAAGGAATTATCGCTTTTAGCTAAACAATTTGCTTTTACGATTGTCCAATCATTTAAGTAAATCGAAAATTATGCAATGGTTTGGTAAAGGAAGTAACAATGTTGAAGACGGTAGAGGTGGCGGTGGCAAAGTTGCCTTAGGCGGTGGAGTTGGAATTATCGTCGTTATTCTGGGTCTGATCTTTGGTCAGGATCTAACAGGATTGGTTGGTCAGTTTCAGGGAGGGGAACAGGTAGAGGTGAAGAGTGGTGTTCCGGAGAATGATCCACAAGGGAAATTTGTTTCTGGTGTATTGGAATCAACTGAGCAGGTTTGGGAACAGCAGTTCAACGAGCTCGGGCTACAATATGAACAGCCTAAATTAAGATTGTTTACTTCATCTGTACAATCAGCTTGTGGTGGTGCTAGCGCTGCCGTAGGGCCTTTCTATTGCCCTGGCGACCATAAAGTCTATATTGATCTTTCATTTTATGATGAGATGAAAAATAGATTTGGTGCAGCGGGAGATTTCGCACAAGCTTATGTAATTGCGCATGAAGTTGGACACCATGTTCAAAATTTACTGGGTATAACAGCAAAGTTAGATCAAGCTCGTGGACAATTGAGCGAGGTAGAGTATAATAAGTTATCGGTTAAGCTAGAATTACAGGCAGATTTTTATGCGGGACTATGGGCTAACAAAGCACAGAACCTTAAAGATTTCAAGTTAGATGCCGGGGATATTGATGAAGCACTGAATGCGGCAAATGCGATTGGTGATGACAAACTTCAAAAACAGGCGCAGGGTGAAGTGGTACCAGATGCTTTTACGCATGGTACTTCAGCGCAAAGAATGTACTGGTTTAAAAAGGGATTCGAAACGGGGGACATTAAACAGGGAGATACTTTTAACGCTGCTAGGTTGTAGTTGATAGCTTAGGTGGTTCATAGTTCATGGTTTGGATTCATGGGGTAAGTGGTCAATGGCTGATGGTCAATAGTCGATAGCTTAGGTGGTTCATAGTTCATGGTTCATGGTTTGGATTCATAGGGAGAGTTGTCGATAGCTGATGGTCAATAGTCAATGGCTTAGATGAATTATCGTTGATAAACTAGGCTGTGAAGTGTCGGGTACCTTAAACGGTTCTTTAGATCGAACCATATTGTTTATACTAAAAAACAAAGTATTAAGCTAAAGCATCCAACAAAAACTGATAATGTTTGGTATTTCGGATTTTTTAAAACAATTTCAAAAAACTTTTGTTTTCATTTCTTATAGTGGCTTTATTGTCCCTGCCGCTTTAACAAACCAAATAAACAAAAGATGCCAAGCTTTAACTATTTTTGGGAATGATCCTTATTGTTGATGATACGCCAGAGAACCTAATTTCACTTAAAAAGGTTCTCGAAAAACATGATTTTGAAGTAGATACGGCATCGTCCGGTGAAGAGGCATTAAAAAAAGTACTGAGAAACTCTTATGTATTGATCATTCTTGATGTTCAAATGCCAGGAATGGATGGTTTTGAGGTAGCAGAAGCAATTTCTGGATACAGCAAAGCTAAAGAAACCGCAATCATTTTCTTATCTGCAGCCAATACCGAATTCAGGTTCATTGCGAAAGGTTATTCTTCTGGAGGTTTAGATTATATCACAAAGCCTGTGGATATGAATATCCTATTGCTAAAGGTGAAAACATTTTACCGTATTTATGAGCAGAACAGGAAACTCAACGAAATGCAGAAATCTTTATTGGAAGAGATTGAGTTTCGAAAAGAGGCCGAACGTAAAAAGGATGAGTTCATCAGTATTGCCAGCCACGAATTAAAAACTCCGCTAACCAGTGTTAAAGGTTATGTACAGCTTTTAGAAAGAAGTGTTGAAAAAGGTGACACCGAAACGGTAAAAAAACACCTGCAAAAGGCCCAGATCCAATTAGAAAAGTTAAATAGCCTTATCGCCGATTTGCTTGATATCTCTAAGATTGAAAGTGGCAAATTGAAATTCAACAAACAGAACTTCTTGATTGATTCGCTTTTAGATAATGTGATCGAAGTGATGCATCAATCTAATCCTGAGTTTAAGATCAATAAAACTGGAGCTGCAGATTGCGAGATCTACGCAGATGAAATGCGTGTTGAACAGGTAATCGTCAACTTTTTAACTAATGCGATAAAATATTCTCCTGGTACAGCTAACATCGATCTTAAGCTTGAAGTGAAGGATGATCAGCTTTATCTTGCTGTGAAAGATTATGGAATTGGAATGTTGCCAGAGCAGTTAAATCACGTGTTCGATAAGTTTTATCGGGTAGAAGAAACTTCCCAACGTTTTCAGGGGCTTGGTATTGGTCTTTATATCTCTTCAGAAATTATAAAAAGACATGGTGGCCAAATCGGTGTAAATAGTGAATATGGTGCTGGCTCAGAATTTTATTTTACCATGCCCATCAATGCTGCAAACGAAAATTAATGAATAAAAAACTACGTTATTAATGAAACTATCTCTAAAAAGTAACCTTCGCTTAGGCTTGGGTTTATCGTTGGTCTTATTGATCATCAGCTCTCTAGCTTCATATATCAGTATCAAAAACCTTATTAAAAGTGCAGACCTTGTTTGGCATAGCAATGAAGTAATCAATGGTTTAGATAATACCATTTCAGCTTTAAAGGATGCGGAGACAGGCCAACGTGGTTATTTGTTAACCGAAAATAAAGTTTTTTTAGAACCCTATGTTGGTGCCAAAGAAAAGGTAAACGCCTTATATGGCAAACTTAAGAAAGAGACAAATGATAATCCCTATCAGCAAAGAAAGCTGAATGAATTAAAGCAAATCTTGGACACAAGATTGAGTGTTATTGAAAGGACCATTGTAACCAAAGCTAATGGTGGTACTGTAAGCGCAGCAACGTTGCTTGATGGTAAAGTTTACATGGACAATGCACGTCAAATTATCAAAGATATGCAGGCGGAAGAGAAAAGGCTGTTATCCATCCGCACGGCAGACATGAGCTTGTTATCATCATATGCGCCTTACCTGATCATATTTGCTGCAATTTTATCTTTATTGATTACCATCTTCTTCTATAGAAAAGTAGCATCTGATTATGACGAACGTGTTAAACTACAGCAACAACTGCAAGACGTAAATGAAGATACCGCAAAAAGAATACAGGTTATCCAGGGAATTGCAGGTCAAATTTCTAGTGGCGATTATACGGTGAGGTTAGATGATGTGGCAAAAGATGGCTTAGGGAGCCTTGCGGGATCTTTAAATGCCATGGCCGAGTCATTACAGTACTCTTTTGGTTTGCTGGAAGATAAAGAATGGCTGCAGTCAGGAATCGCAAAACTTAACGATCAGATGGTTGGCGAAAAGGATATCAAAACCCTGGCCAATGATATGCTGATCCATATCATAGCGCATACGAAAAGCCATGTTGGTGCCCTTTATATCTTGGAAGATGATAAAAAACTTTACCTCAAAGGTGGCTACGCTTTATCAACAAACGAAAGAAAGGTAATCTCTTTTGGTGAAGGTTTGGTAGGGCAATGTTTACAATCTGACAAGTTGATATTGTTGAATGATATCCCTGATGGAGAAATTACGATCAGCTATGCAACAGGGCAAACTAAGCCGAAAAATGTAGTTGCATTTCCCTTACACAGAGATGGGCTTATCATCGGTGTAATAGAACTAGCAACTTTAAATGTTTATACTTCTAGGAAACTGGATTTCTTAAACTCAATATCAGGCAATATCGGTATTGCAATTCATGTAGCGCAAAACCGTAAAAAACTACAGGACTTTTTGGAAGAGACCCAAGCTCAGGCAGAAGAATTACAAGCGCAACATAGCGAACTGGAAGGTTTAAACGCAGAGTTGGAAGCGCAGACCCAGAAGATCCAAGCTTCAGAAGAAGAACTTCGGGTACAGCAAGAGGAGCTTTTACAGAGCAATCAAGAGCTTGAAGAAAGATCTAGTTTATTAGAAGAAAAGAATCAATTAATTCAGGAAAGGAACTTAGACATCCAACAAAAGGCCGAGCAGCTTGAGCAAAGCACTAAATATAAATCGGAGTTTTTGGCTAATATGTCACATGAATTAAGGACGCCTTTAAACTCAATTTTATTGCTTTCCAGGTTGATGGCAGACAATGAAGATCTAGACAAAGAATATACAGAGTATGCTTCGGTTATTCAGAGTTCGGGACAAGGGCTATTAAGCTTGATAGATGAAATCCTTGACCTTTCTAAGATTGAAGCAGGTAAAATGGATCTCGAAATTGCAGATATCAAGGTTGAAGAGGTAGTTACAGATATGCAACTATTGTTTAACCCGATTGCAAAAGATAAACATTTAGACCTGATCGTAAACATTGGGGAAGGTGTACCTGATTACATGAGCACCGATAAGATGAGAGTTGAGCAGATCTTGAAAAATCTGCTGTCTAATGCATTTAAGTTTACTTCAAAAGGAAGGGTAAGTTTAGCACTTGCTACAGATCCTACTTATAAAACTTTGATATTTAAGGTAAAGGATACAGGAATTGGGATAGCCAAAGATAAGCTGAGCATGGTGTTTGAAGCTTTTCAACAGGCTGATGGTTCAACAAGGCGCAAGTTTGGGGGTACAGGTTTAGGTTTATCAATTAGTAAACAACTGGCGAAGTTGCTTGGTGGTGAGATATTATTGGAAAGTGAAGAAAATGTTGGTAGTGAGTTTACCTTAACCATCCCAATTAATTTTGGCGATAATGAGGCTTTTTTAGAAGAGCAGCAGACCAATAAAGAGCTCCATGATCTGAACAGATTTGCTGCACTTTTGCCAGCACCTGAAGAGCGCTTCACTGTAGAACGTATCCCTGGTGATGTAGCAGATGATAGGGAAAGTATAACTCCTAACGATAAAGTAATATTAATTATCGAAGACGATACTGCTTTTGCCAAAACGTTATTAGATTTTACTCGTAAGAGAAATTATAAGGGAATTGTTGCCGTTCGAGGTGATGTTGGAATAGAGTTGGCTAACCAATATAATCCTTTGGCAATTTTATTGGACATTCAACTGCCTATTAAAGACGGATGGCAGGTAATGGAAGAACTGAAGGCCAATGCTAAAACAAGACCTATTCCGGTGCATATCATGTCGTCGCTTTCTGTTAAGCGGGAAAGTTTGCTGAAGGGGGCTGTTGATTTTATTGATAAGCCGGTTGCTTTAGAGCACATGAAGCAGATTTTCGAGAAACTGGAAGATGCGCTGAGCAGATACCCTAAAAAGGTATTGATTGTAGAAGAAAATGAGCAACATGCTAAAGCTTTAAGTTACTTTTTAAGCGATGCCAATATCCAAACCAAAGTGGTAAGCAACGTTAATGATAGTGTTGAAGCCCTACGTAAAAAAGAGGTTGATTGTGTGATCTTGGACATGGGAATTCCAGATAAGAATGCCTATGAAACTTTAGAGACCATCAAAAAAAGCGATGGACTGGAACATTTGCCAATCATTATCTTTACGGGTAAAAACCTATCTAAAGGCGAAGAGATCCGCATCAAGCAATATGCTGATTCTATTGTGTTGAAAACGGCACACTCTTATCAGAGAATTTTAGATGAAGCAGGATTGTTCTTACATCTGGTTGAGGAAAAAGGAAAGCAGCAAAAAGCGCCTTTTGTGAGTGACAATCTTGGAGGTTTAAATGATGTACTTAAAGATAAAGTGGTACTGATTGCTGATGATGATGTTCGGAATATCTTCTCCTTAACAAAAGCTTTGGAACAGCATAAAATGAAGGTTTTGCCTGCTACTGATGGAAAAGATGCCTTGAAGGTTTTGGCCGAAAATCCTAAAGTTGATGTGGTTTTAATGGACATGATGATGCCAGAATTAGATGGTTATCAAACCACAAGTCAGATTAGGACAATGCCTGCCTACAAACAATTGCCAATTTTAGCTGTTACTGCAAAGGCAATGATGGGAGATCGTGAAAAATGTATTGCTGCAGGCGCTTCAGACTATATTTCTAAACCGGTAGATGTTGATCAATTGGTTTCTTTACTGAGGGTTTGGTTATATGACAGAGTTTAAAATGTTGTTTTAAGAATTTATGGAAGTTAAAACAAAAAAGATACTAGTAATAGACGACGATAGCAGGAATATCTTTGCCTTAACTGCGGTTTTAAAGGCAAAGAAATATAGTTGTGTATCAGCAATCAGTGCGAAGGATGGTTTCGAGATCTTAGCGAATGACAAGGATGTGGCCGTTGTATTGATGGACATGATGATGCCCGATATGGATGGATATCAGGCGATTGCCAAAATGAAGGAAGACCCAGCAATGAGAACTATACCGGTAATTGCAGTTACTGCACAGGCAATGGTTGGTGATCGGGAGCGTTGTTTAGATGCCGGAGCTTCGGGGTATATTTCTAAACCTGTAAATGTAGATGAATTGCTACTTAAATTAAACCATTATATCTAGTGCCGATTTTATCTCCTATAACAGACGAACAAGTAGAGATTCTGATCAGTGATGTTTTGGAACAATATGGCTATGACTTTACAGGCTATTCTAGGGCATCTTTGAAAAGAAGATTGCTGAGGTTGTATGGCTTGGATAAAATGGTAAGCTTTGCAGAGTTCAGGTATCGGATCTGCAACGATAGCTTTTATTTTAAGAGATTTGTTGAGCAGATTACGGTAAATGTTACCGAGATGTTTCGTGACCCAGGTTTTTATAAAACATTGAGAGATAAAGTACTCCCTAATTTAGGTACTTATCCTTTTATAAGGGTTTGGTTGGCCGGCTGTTCTACTGGGGAAGAAGCCTATTCAATGGCTATATTACTGAAAGAGTTGAATTTATTGCATAAGTCTTTAATTTATGCAACAGATATTAATCCAACAGTGTTGGAAAAGGCTGCACAGGGGATGTTTCCATTAAGTCAGATGAAACACTATTCGGAAAATTATATCGCATCTGGCGGAACAAAAGATTTTTCGTCCTATTATATGGCCAATTATTCTTTGGCCAAGTTTGATAATGAACTGAAAACAAAGATGATCTTTTCAACCCATAACCTGGTTTCGGATCATTCATTCAATGAATTTCAGCTGATCTTATGCAGGAATGTATTGATTTATTTCGATCGTGATCTACAGTTCAAAGTGCTTCAGCTTTTTGATAACAGTTTGGAAAACTTAGGTTATCTGGCTTTGGGAACGAAAGAAACCACGGACTTTTCGCCAATCAGTAAACGTTATAAAAGACTAGAAACCGACAAGATTTGGAGGAAGGTAAGCGAATGATAAATTGTAAAGCATTGGTAATTGGCGGCTCTGCAGGTAGTTTGGATGTATTGATCAAAATTCTTCCAGCTATCAGCCTGGATATTACTTTTCCTATTATTATAGTAATTCATCGCAAGCAGGGAACAGATTCCCTACTTTCTGAATTATTGGCAACTAAAACGGCCCTTATGGTAAAGGAAGTTGAGGAAAAAGAAAGGATTTTGCCAAAAACTATTTACGTTGCACCATCTGATTATCATCTATTAATTGAAAAGGACTTAACTTTTTCATTGGATTATTCAGAAAAGGTTAACTATTCAAGACCTTCTATTGATGTAACTTTTCAATCAGCGGCTGAGGTTTTTTCAACTCATCTGGTCTGTTTGTTGCTTTCTGGCTCTAATGCTGATGGCGTAAATGGGTTAATTGCAGTAAATGGTTATGAAGGTGAAGCGCTTGCTCAAGATCCGAGCACTGCACAAGTTGATTATATGCCCGCACAAGCTATTTTAAGGGCCAGGATCGATCAAATTCTGAAAATTGAAGAAATGGCACACTATATAAATTCATTAAGTTAAAAGGCTTAAAAATGACAAAAAAGGTATTTATTTTTGACGATAACACAGACATACTAGAACTATGTACACTTATCTTGGAAGACGCAGGATATGAAATTAAAACCTCGGCAACTTCAAATGCAATTGTTGACCAGGTATCGTCTTATATGCCCGATCTTATCTTCATGGACAACTGGTTGCCTGATGTTGGTGGTATTGAAGCTACACAAGAACTGAAGAGCCATCCCGATTTGAAACATATTCCGGTGATCTATTTTTCTGCAAATAATGATGTAAGTCTTTTAGCAGAGAAAGCCGGAGCAGATAGTTATTTATCTAAACCCTTTGATATCCAAACACTGGAGGAGATGGTGAATAGCCATATCGGTAGGTAGTCCGGAAGTCCGGAAAGTCCGAAAGTCGGGAAGACAAACCCACCGACTTTCGGACTTTTTATATACTAAACTGTCATACTTTCTGATTTCACCGACTTTCCGATTCTATGCATTGAACGGCCAACTTTTGTACTTCTTAGACTTTCGGACTCTCGGACTTCCCGACTTTCGGACTCAAAAAGAACTAATTCTTCATTCTTCCCTGTTCCGATTCCGTTCCTGTAGCACGGCGACGAGCTGGTTTAATCTCGTTTTTACCGAACCTATAGCTGAAGCTAACTCTGGCTACGCGGGTTTCATTTTTCTGATAAACTTCATAGCTAAGACCAGGATAAGCACTGGTTAATCGGCTTTTATTGATGTTGAATACATCACTTACCGCAAATTTTAAGCTTGCCTTTTTATTGAACAGTGATTTGCTTAGTCCCATATCTACAAAATAGCGAGATTTGATACTCAGTACCCCATAATCTAATGGCGACTCGTAGTTTCCGCTTAATTCTGCAGTAAATCCACTTACAATGGTAAAGCTCTGTTGTGATCTAAATTGAAATGAGGTTTTACCAGTTTTTAAAGCCTGACCAGCTAAATCTGGAGCTTCAAAGCTCAAGTGAAAAACATTTAGGTTATTGTTCATTTCCCACCATTTGGCAACCTTTACCGGTACGTTTAAGTTGGCGCCATAGGTAATGTTTCTCGCTAGGTTGGCATTGGTTTGATATAATGCTTTTTGCGCTTCGTCTGGTAATAATACCTCTGTAATTACATCATTTGTGCGACTATAGTTTATTGATAAAAGATATTTCTGCATGAAGGTGTAAGAAACCTCGAAACTGTTGGTGTATTGTGGGTTTAAGAAAGGATTTCCCTTGTTGTAGGTATATTGGTCCAAATAGTAAACAAATGGATTTAAAGCATCATAACTAGGTCTGTCAATTCTACGACTGTAAGAAAATCCCAATTGGTTGTTTTTATCCAGTGTTTGCTGTACAAAAAGGGTTGGAAAGAAATCCCAATAGCTTCTTTCTACAATAGTGTTGGTGGTAATCAAGTTTCCCTTAGAGTTGGTTTGCTCCACTCTCAATCCCAATTGTACACTGGTATTTTTAAACTGTTTGTTAAGGTTGGCATACGCTGCATTTACATTCTCATCATAAACAAATTGGTTGCTGCGGCGTACATCATTTTGCCATACGTTATTTTTGTATTCTTCGGCTCTTAAATCGTTATCTGTTTTAACCCAGCTGCTTTTTAATCCAGCTTCCAGTTTAATGGTTTTGCTCAATGAGACATTGTAATCTACCTTAAAGGCTTTGATGTCGATTTTTGCAGGTGTTGTATTTCTGATATGGTCAATAGGTCTGATTAACGTCCCGTTGGCGAATAGATACTCATTATCATACGTTGCGCCATCATTTCCTTTATATTTAGAATAATCAAGGTCGACCGAAATTTCTGAACCAGCCGAATCTAAAACCGATTTATAATTTACGTTATAAGCCATGTTATTGTATTTGTTAGACTGATAGGTTCTGGCTATGAGTGAAGAATCTACTGCTTGAAAAGATGGGCCAATTAAGGTATTGCTTACAGATTTTTCATAACCGTTGTTTGAGTAGCCATTTACTAGGAAACCTAAGGTGTTTTTCTTATCGATAAAGAAATCTACCCCTGCTTTAAAGTTATGGTTTTCCATTTTGCGGTAGCTATCACCTGCCTGCATAAAATAGGTGTCTGGACTACCATTAGAGATCCTGTCGATGGAAATAAAGTTATCCCTTCCGCTTCTTCCGTAGTTATAGTTTCCAAATACATTTACGTTTTTTGTTCTGTTGTTAAGGTTGATGCCGGTATTGCCTCTGAAATTTTTACCGTATCCTGCGGTTGCATTTACGCTCCCGTTGGTACCACCATTTCTGTTCTTTTTGGTTTTGATATTAATAATACCGGCATTACCTGATGCATCATATTTGGAAGAAGGATTAGTAATTAACTCAATACTTTCTAGCTGTGAACTTTGCATGTTTCGCAATAAGTTAGCCACATCAGCGCTACTCATATAGGTTTGTTTGCCATCTAACAGAATAAGTACGCCTTGTTTGCCCTGCATAGAGATATTGTCATTTTGATCAACAGTTACCCCAGGCGCTTTTTGCAATACTTCCAATGCCGAAGAGCCAACAAGGATGCTACTGTTTTCTACGTTCATAACCAGTTTATCTGTTCTACGCTCAATCAATGGTTTGGTAGCGGTAATACTTACGGCGGTTAATGTTTTACTGGTGGCAATTAATTTAATCTCGGCCAACTTAAGGTTTAGATCAGTTTCTGAAAGTATGAACGGCTTTCCTTTATGTGTAGCATAGCCCATCATGGTTGCTTTTACATAATAGTTTCCTGTATTGATATTTACGAATTCATATTTGCCTTCTGCTGTAGTTAATGCAGTTTTAACCAATGATGAATCAGCAGCTTTAAAGAGGCCGATAGTAACATAATCTACGGGCTTATTTTGCTCATCTACAACGGTACCAGTAATGGTGCCGAGTTTAGCTTTTTCATGGGCATAAGTGCCGATGCTGATGAATAATGCGATTAATAATAAGGATAAAGTTCTCATATGTGTGTGTTTTGTTTGGTTAAAAAAAAGCATAAAAATCCCATTGCGTTCGCACGCAAATTTTTTGCAATTCAAAATTTTCAGCTTAGTTTACAAGGCCGAGCGTTGCCTCTTTTAGTTTGTATCTTATAGACGAGAAGATAAAGCGAAAGGTTACAAGGTTTGAGGAACTTTTTTGCCAATGAGAATGTTTTAGAATCAGAAAAAGCCTGTATCTTTCAATTTTACAGGCCTTTATAATATGATTTTAAATTATATTTTTTTGATAATTTATTTCAAATCTCTAAGGGATTAAAGGGATTGGTTCGCTAAATTTAGATTGGTCATGGTTAATGGCTGATGGTCAATAGTCAATGGCCTGGGTTGGATGGATTTGTCATTTCAATTTATTTCATACCCAATACATCAACTCCTTGGTTAAAAATAATATCAACTGGAATACCTTTTTTACTCAAACGATCAAGGTCTGCTTGGAGCTCGGCACCAATTACGCCCTTTGTTTTTTGTGCATTCTCAACAGCTACTCTATCTCCATTTCCCTGCATGGTAATGATGAGGTTGCTGAGACCGTTCATTGCTGTCGCAAACTTCTCAAAGTTTACACGGTAGGTGCCATTTGTTGTGCGCTCGAATGCACCTTTTTCTTTAAAATAATTAAAGCATTGCATATTGGCTTTTCCATGTGCACTTGAGGCGCCAAATCTCACCGATCGCAAAATACCAGCCATAAACGTGGTGTAATATTCTTTAATGTCGCCAGTTAGTTCTCCCTTTTTAAGGAGTCCGGTAACCATGTATAGTCCTAGAATATCAGCTTTTCCTTCTTCAAGCCATGAACTTTGTTCCTTTAATGCTGAACGGACGGTGCGTTTACCATTTATCGTGTTTTTTATTCCCAATCCGTGTGCTACCTCATGGAACATTACGTTGGCAAAAAACGCATCAAACTTGATGTATTTTTGTTGATCGGCATCAATCAATTCTTTGGCAATTGGCACTAGAATTTTATCAAACTTCGCCTGCATCGCATTTTTAAGTTGTGATCTTCTGGTACCTTTTTCCTGCTGAATTTTTTCGTCGTTCGGTAAGTTAACCGCAATTGTTTTCGATCCTGCATTGCAATCGCCTGCATAATAAACTACATCATAAGCGTTAAGTTCAGAATCTGTTCCAGGGACTTCTTTTTTATAGGCATCAGCAACTGGAAGTCCTTTTTGAAGTTCTGGCAGCATGCTCACATATTTTGCTAAGCGTTTGCTCCAGACCTTATCTTTTACCAATACATACGATTCGAAAGAAGCACGGGCATTGAATAGCTTGTCTTCATAGTTTTCTATAGGGCCGATAATGATATCCAGTCCATTCGTTTTCATGTCCAACCATGCGTAATCGCTCGCCGTATACTTATCGGTAATTAAAGCATCAGCTCTTAAATTGAGGTATTTTTTAAAGGCAGCATCATCAGTTAATAAAGCCGCTTGTTTTAGTAAGCTGCTCGCTTTTTGAAGTTCGGAGGCATAAACGATGTGATATGGAATGGAAATCAGTTTCCCGTTTTCTCTCCTAATCACCGAATAAAGTCCAAATTTATCTTTTACGTCAGATTTTTCGAGTTCTTCTTTCGTCATATCTGCTGGATAGAAAGTGCCTCCTACAGGTTTTGCTCCTATTCCATTTACAAAAGGTTTATCGTTATTTAACCTATCCCATGGCCCATAATTGATATCGATGAACTGATTGGTTTTGTCATCTTTTACCACATTTTTAAGGCTATCGCGCTGCGGATAAACCTGCCTCCAGAAAAGTTCATTCATAATTTCTGCCGCTTGGATTAGCAAGGGCAATACCTTGCGCTCACTTACCGTAAGCTCATTTAAATTGGTCGTTAATTTTACCGTCTCGTAAATAGGTAAACGCTGAGCGACATACTCTTGTAGGCTATCAGTTGCTTTTTTATCATTTGTTTTGCCCTCACTCGTCTGACTGTTATTACAAGCTAGAAGGGTAGCGGTAAGTGAAAACCCTAAAAATAATGTGCTGATTTTGACAAATTTCCTCATTTGGTTACGAAATTATTCTTCAATATGTATCAATCTGCTAAATTAGCAAAAAATAGACCGCCTTTGTAAATTAAAGTATCCGGCAGCTATTATAAATCTTAAATAAAAAATAATTTATGCCACTGAAGAAATTAATGCCGAAGGGTTTGTTGCTATTGACCACGATGTTTTTTTTGACCAACTGTACCACAAGTAAATATGCAGCCACTGATAAGGTCTATAAAAGCATGGCCAAACGGTTTTCAAAAACAATCAAATCCTTTCCACCAGAAGGACAGGTAGTTGATTCTTTAAGCAATGAACAGCATTTTGTGGGCTCCATTAATATGGGGATGCGAAAACCAAATTATGTAATTATCCACCATACCGCACAAGATAGCACCGCCCAAACTTTAAGAACCTTTACTTTAAAAGGCCCAGCAACCAGCGCGCATTATGTAATTGGCCGTGATGGTAAGGTTTTCCAGATGGTAAACGATTATTTAAGGGCGCAACATGCAGGTTTAGGGAAATGGGGGAGTGTTACGGATATGAATTCTTGCTCTATTGGCATTGAAATGGATAATAATGGAACTACCGATGTATGGACGGATGCTCAAATTAACAGCTTATGTGCGGTGTTGGCTACTTTGAAAAAGAAATATAGTATTCCGACTGCAAATTTTATCGGCCATGCAGATTATGCCCCTTCACGTAAACCAGATCCAAACAACTTTCCTTGGAAAACATTGGCTAAAAAGGGCTTCGGCTATTGGTATGATGATATCTTACAAATGCCACCAGTAGATTTCGATACTACAGCAGCATTACGCATTATAGGTTACGATGTGAAGAATTTGGGAGCTGCAATTACCGCTTTTAAAAGACACTTTGTAGGTACAGATCTTTCGCCAAAATTAACAGATCCTGATAAGTTGGTGCTGTATAATGTTTACAAAAAATACTTGTAGCGTCTTTTAAACATTTAGTCTATTGACCATTAGCTATTGACCATCAGCCATCATTAACTTACGTTAAACTATTAACATGAAACGATTATTTATCCTATTGTTTGTTTTGCTTCCTTTTACCATGTTGGCACAGGAACGCCCAGTTTTGGATTGGAACTTTTTCAAAAACGATAGACCTGCAAATGCACCACACCAAGCATTAACCTGGTATAATTTAAGTTATCGTTACAAGCCACTAAGGTTTGAAGGTGATCAGGTTTACCTTCAGTTTGAAGTTAACTTAAAGATGGATTCAGTAAGGTCTTATTTTGATGTCAACCGGAAAAGACTACCGGATTATGAATTATTAAAACATGAACAAGGACACGCAGATATTGGATTTTTATATGCCTTAAAACTAAAGGAAGCCTTTGAAAAAGCAACCTTTTCAAGGAAGGACTATCAGCAGGCAGTAAGGAAAATCTTTGATGAGGTTTATGGACAAATGAATGCCGAGAACATCAGGTACGATAGTGAAACAGATCATAGCAAAAATAAGAACGGCCAAAGGACCTGGGATCAACATTTGAAAGACGAAATCTCTATTCGTTCAATTAAATAAGTAAATCCCTAACCCACCAAGCCATTAGCTATTGACCATTAGCCATCGACCACTACAAATTTACCTGCCTTCAAAAACAGCTTTTCTTTTCTCTAAAAATGCGTTAACACCTTCTTTGAAATCTGCTGTTTGAAAACAGTTGCCGAATTCTTCTATTTCTACTTCAAATCCATTAACATTTTCTTTTAGCGCAGCATTTACCGCCTTAATTGCGCTTGCAACAGCCAAAGGAGCCCTGGACTTGATCTTTTCTAAAAGAGATTCAGCTTTGGCAATCAGCTCTGATTGCGGAACAACATCATTCACCAAGCCAATGCTCAGCGCTTTCTCTGCAGTAATCATCTCTGCGGTAGTGATCATTTCGATTGCCCTGCCCTTTCCTACCAATTGCGTTAAGCGTTGTGTACCACCATAACCTGGAATTAAACCCAATGTTACTTCAGGCAGTCCCAGGTTTGCATTTTCACTGGCAATGCGGATATGACAGGCCATGGCCAATTCCAGTCCGCCGCCAAGCGCAAAACCATTGATTGCCGCAACCACGGGTTTCGGGCAGTTCTCAATAGCATCAAACACTTTTGCATGACCGTTTCTGGCCAGTTCTTTTCCCTCTTCTAAGCTGTAATTTTGAAATTCTGAAATATCGGCTCCAGCCACAAAGGCCTTTTCACCAGCTCCGGTGATCAATACCGCACGTACTTCATCTTGTCGAGCGGCAAAAGCAATCGCTTCTGCCAGCGCCGCCAAGACTGCTTTGTTTAATGCATTTAATTTCGAGGCTCTATTGATTGTAATATAAAGCGTACCCGATTTAACCTCTGTTATAATTTGCTGATCTTCCATACTAAAAATTTCTATGCTTAATTACCCAGTTTTCTATATAAGTTACAATTGATGCCATTGGTGTCCCTGGAGGGAATAGTTCACCCACGCCAATTTCCTGAAGTTTCTTCATGTCGGGCTCAGGAATAATGCCTCCGCCGGTTAACAGTACATCATCTAATTCCTTTGCTTTCATAATGGCTACGATCTTAGGAAAAACCGTCATGTGTGCACCAGAAAGAATGGAGATGCCAATGGCATCAACATCTTCTTGAAGTGCAGTATTTACCACCATTTCTGGCGTTTGCCTTAAGCCTGTATAAATAACTTCCATTCCGGCATCACGAAGTGAAGTTGCAATAACTTTTGCACCACGATCATGTCCATCTAAACCTACCTTTGCCACTAAAACCCGAATAGGCCTGTTCAATGTCTTCTTTTGTTCATCGCTCATTTGTTCAACTTTAGTTATTTGGTTGCTTGTTAGGTTTATTCTGCTGTGCGAAAATTCATCGTAAATGTAAATATTTTTAGCAGTTATCAGCTTGGTCGGTAAATGTTTTCCCAGCTGCCAGAACTACGGATTTGCCGCAAAGCGGTTCCTTTGGAGCAATCCGTCTATATTCAAAACATAAAATTATAAGCAGATCAAGGCAAAACCACTCCATAACTTCGGTTAATTTATTAACTTTGAGGCTACAAATAGCTAATTTTTATGAGTGAAGAAAAATCATTGAACTTTATTGAAGAGCTAATAGAGAATGATTTAAATAGTGGGAAATACGAAACATTGATTACTCGTTTTCCGCCAGAGCCTAATGGATACCTACATATCGGCCATGCAAAGGCCATTTGTCTTAATTTCGGTTTAACCCAGAAATATGGTGGTTATACCAACTTACGTTTTGATGATACCAACCCGGTAACAGAAAAAACAGAGTACGTAAATAGTCAGCAGGAAGATATCCATTGGTTAGGTTTTGAGTGGAAAAACGAATTATATGCATCTGATTATTTTGATCAGTTACATGGTTTTGCTGTTAAGTTAATCGAAGATGGCTTAGCGTATGTTGACCATAGCACTGCCGAAGAAATTGCCGAACAAAAGGGAACGCCTACAGAACCTGGTAGACCGAGTGCCTACAGAGAACGTAGCATCGCTGAAAACTTGGCGTTATTTGCGAGCATGAAAAATGGTGAATTCGCCGATGGCGTTTGCACTTTAAGAGCTAAAATAGATTTGGCCAGTCCAAATATGCTGATGCGGGATCCTATTATCTATCGCATTAAACATGCACATCACCACCGTACTGGAGATGCTTGGTGCATTTATCCAATGTATGATTTTGCGCACGGACAAAGCGATAGCATCGAAAACATTACGCATTCTATCTGTACATTAGAATATGTGTCGCACCGCGAGCTATACGATTGGTTTATTGCGCAACTTGGTATTTTTCCATCTAAACAGTATGAATTTGCCCGTTTAAACCTTACCTACACGGTAATGAGTAAACGTAAGTTATTACAATTGGTAAATGAAGGTTTCGTAAGCGGATGGGACGATCCTCGCATGCCTACCATCAGCGGTTTGCGCAGAAGAGGTTATACCCCAGAAAGTATCAAAGAATTCTGCGAACGTATCGGCATTGCCAAAAGAGAAAACTTAATCGAACTCGGCCTACTTGAATTCTGTATCCGTGAAGATTTAAATAAAAGAGCTACCCGTGTAATGGCAGTTCTTGATCCAATTAAATTGGTAATCAATAATTATCCAGCAGAAAAAGAAGAAATCTTAATCGGAGAAAACAATCCGGAAGCGGAAGATAAAGGCGGAACTCGCGAAATCCCTTTCAGCAATGAATTGTGGATAGAACGTGAAGACTTCATGGAAGAACCTGCAAAGAAATGGTTCAGACTTGCCCCTGGAGCAATGGTGCGATTGAAGTTTGCGTACATCGTAAAATGCGAAGAATTTAAAAAGGATGAAAATGGAAATGTTACCGAAATCCATTGTACCTACATTCCAGAATCTAAAAGCGGAGAAGATACCAGCGGAATTAACGTAAAAGGAACCATCCACTGGGTAAGTGCAAAACATGCACAAACTGCGGAAGTTCGCCTGTATGATCGTTTATTCAGTGTTGAATCGCCAGATAGCGAAGAAGGAGACTTTAAGGAATACTTAAATCCTGCCAGCATGGAAGTGATTAAAGAAGCTTATATCGAACCTTATTTAAAAAATGCCGAACAAGGTGTGGGTTATCAATTTATTAGAAAGGCTTATTTCTGTGTAGATAAAGATTCTAAACCAGGCCAACCGATCTTTAATAGAACTGTAACTTTAAAAGAAGCCTGGAAGCCAAAAGCTTAATACTTCTGCTTAACAAATTTTTATCTCAAACCTGATAGGTTTAATAGCAAAATCGCTAGTAAACCTATCAGGTTTATTAATTATAATTCATTAGGTCGAGAAATGTTTTCTCGACCTAATGAATTACGTATTTTCCACAAAGGCGCCCCTTAAGCAATCCGTTTAAAAAAACTGTAGAAAATATTGCCCAAATCAAATAATTATTTATATTAGCTATTATTTAATAGTTGCGTGTCGTTATGAAAAAGATATTAATAGTTGATGATGAGGTTAATATTGGATTATTGCTATCAAAATTCCTAAGCAGGAACTCATTTAGTGTTGAAACTGCTACCAATGGAAATTCTGCAATGGAATATCTTTCAAAGCAAGAGTTTGATCTTGTGCTGTGCGACTACCGTTTAGAAGATACAGATGGTAAAGCCATGCTGATTAAGATCAAAGAGAACTATCCAAAAACGGGCGTAATCATTATAACTGGCTATTCTGATATTAAATTGGCAGTTGAGCTGATTAAATTAGGGGCTTACGACTATATTACCAAACCTCTTTATCCTGACGAAATTTTAAATACTATTAATAAAGCAATAGAAACTCAAATTGCTTTGAACGAATCGGTACCTGAAACCACTGCCGCAAATAAAAAAGATAAATCAGCCAAGCCACAAGCAGAAACTGGAGAGTTTGTAGTGGGCCAAAGCAATGCTTCTAAAGATTTGATGAAGCAGATCATGTTGGTTGCTCCAACCAATTATAGCGTGATTTTAACTGGCGAGAGTGGAACAGGGAAAGAATCTGTTGCAAAAACCATCCACTTGAATAGCCCTCGAAAAGATAGACCTTTTATTGCCATGGACTGTGGTTCATTAACAAAGGAACTCGCTGGGAGTGAATTTTTCGGTCATGAGAAAGGGTCATTTACCGGAGCTTTATATACCAAAATTGGCCACTTTGAAATGGCGAATGGCGGAACTTTGTTTTTGGATGAAGTTGGAAACCTTTCTTATGAGATCCAGGCTGCGCTATTAAGAACGGTACAAGAAAGAAAGATTAAACGGATTGGAAGTACCAAAGAAATCGACCTTGATGTAAGGATTATTGTGGCGACTAATGAAAATTTGAGCGATGCCATTCAAAAGGGGCGATTTAGAGAAGATTTATACCATAGGTTTAATGAATTTTCTATTCACCTGCCACCTATTAGTTTAAGAGGTAGGGATATCATGGTTTTTGCCAATACTTTTTTGGCTATTGCAAATGAAGAATTGAATAGGAATGTTTCAGCTTTTTCAGAAGAGGTGGAGGAATGTTTTCTAACCTACAATTGGCCTGGTAACGTTCGTGAATTAAAGAACGTGGTAAGAAGGGCTACTTTGTTAACAGAAACAGAGGAAATCCAACTGAAGGCATTGCCCTTAGAAATCTCAACTTATGCAAAGGCGACTGCGATGGGAAATGCGGTAGAGCATACCATTAATAGATCTTACGCTACAAGTAAACCTCGGGACTTAAAAAATGCTGCCCTTGAAGCTGAGTATGATACTATTTTAAGCGTGTTAAGGGAAGTAAACTTCAATAAAACAAAAGCCGCTAAAATTTTAAATATCGATCGCAAAACTTTGTATAACAAAATGAAAGCGATTGATTTGGACAACTAAGCACAAAGCCTGAAAAAGTTAAGACAGCTAAAACAATTTGGGAGTTTTTGTTATTTAATTAGCTGTATTCTAAAGCTCCTATGTCTATTTTTACCTACAAACAGCGTAATTATATCAACCTTGTTATTATTATAGCACTAGGCTGTTTAATTACCTATTCTTTAATGGGAATATTTGGCTCTTTGCTGAGTACTCTGGTGCTTTATACCATACTTCGTCCGGGATATATCTATTTAACTGAAGGGCGGGGTTGGAAAAAAGGTTTCACCGCGATCCTGATATTATTCATTTCCATCGTCGTAATTATCCTTCCATTTTATGCCCTAAGTAGCATGGTGATTGAGAAGATTACTGAACTTAAGAACGATCAGATCTACTTTAAAAATCTTTTATATAAGATCCAGCATCTCTTGCCCGTTGGCGGAAATGTACAACAAATTATAGAAGATGGTTTAAAAAGCATTGGAACTTGGGCTACAAGTCTGTTTCCATCTTTAATTTCTGGTGTATTTAATATTGTACTTGGGCTCTTGCTGATGTACTTTTTGCTCTACTTTATGTTGGTTGAGCGTGAAGCTTTTGAAAAGGCTTTGGTAAAATATGCGCCTTTTAGAGAGCAGAATGCACATCGATTTGCCGAGGAGATGCGCAATACAACTTATGCGAATGTGGTGGGGCAGGGATTTATTGCTTTGGTGCAAGGATCCTTGGTAAGCTTGGCCTATTATGTCCTGGGCTATAATGATCCTATGTTTTGGGGTGTTGTAACCGCTTTTATTTCACTTGTGCCTATTTTAGGCCCGCCTGTAGTTTTTGTGCCAGCTGCTTTATTGCAGCTTGCGGATGGCAATAATTTTGCGGGATGGGCAATGTTGATTTTCGGTTTTGTGGTGATCATAAACATAGATAATGTGCTGAGATTTATGATTGCAAAAAAAGTTGGAAATATTCACCCTATTATTACAGTAATTGGCGTAGTTATTGGTATTCCATTATTTGGTATATTAGGACTGGTATTTGGTCCGCTATTGTTATCTTATTTTTTCTTGCTGATCAAGATCTATGAAACCAGTTCAATGGCTACAGAAAGATTAGAAAGAATTAAAACAATTCATGAACATGAAGAGTTATAAAATAAGATTGAAATAACAGTACAAACATTAAACTAATAGTTAAATTCACAATTGTTAAACATAAAAAATTAAAAAGTCATGAGCGATAATTCAAAAGTATTAGTAGGGCTATTAGCTGGTTTAGCTGCAGGTGCAGCATTAGGGTTGTTATTTGCACCTGAAAAGGGAAGCGATACACGTGATAAATTGAGCCAATCATTAAAAGATTTGGGTGATTCGATTAAAGATAGAGCTGCTGATGAGATTAATAATCTGAGCAGTTTAAAAGATAAAGTTGTTGACTCTATCAAAAGTAAACTTCGTGATGTAGAAGATGAGTATTCTTCTGAAGTCGAAAATGTTTGAGCGATTTAATCCTAACTAATAATGGAAGAAAATAAAGAAAAAGATCTCGAGGACATTTTTTCGGATGCCAAGGAATATATCGATACTAGAATTGAGTATGTTAAGTTATCGGCAGTAGAAAAAGGTGCAAAGATATCTGCAGATTTAATCACAAATGCAGCGGTAACTATTTGCTTTGTATTGGCATTTTTATTTGCGTCGTTTACATTGGCATTATACCTTTCGGAGGTATTTGGTAGCTATTCGGCTGGATTTGGGTGCGTAGCTGGTATTTATTTATTACTATCTATTATTGTTTACTTAACCAAGGACAAATACATTGAACGACTACTGGTAAATTTATTTATTAGAAAATACTTTGATAAAGTGGCCGATAAACAGGAATTCGATGAAGATAAATTATAATAAGATAAATACACTGGACGATTTACACACTCAGGTACAATTGTTAAAGGTAGATTATACCCAAAGGGGAATTATGCTTAAACAGGATGCCAAACATTATGTAAGCCAGTTTACTTTGGGCAATATCATCAAAAAATATGCTACACCAAGTGGATTTTTAAAGTTTGATGAAAAGACAAATATCAGCAGCAAGATTATGGGCATCGTATTGCCTTTGCTGCTTAATAAAACTATTTTCAGAGGGTCAGGCTTCATTACCAAAGCGGTAGCAACCTTAGTATCTGGTAAAGTGGGACAATCATTGGATGGAGAACATTTATCTGGAATATTTAATGCAGTGAAATCAATTTTCACCAAAAAGAACAATAAAAAGGAAGTAGCTTTTGTTGATTATGGTATTCCACCAGATAGCGAGACTTATTAATAGCATGAAATAAAATAGAGGGATTCAATGTAGATTGGATCCCTTTTCGATTCTTTATATCCGCAGAAATGAGCTTCGGATTTATTGATTGCAGGAGGTTAGTTTTGCCACAGATGCACAGATTTTGAATGGAAAGGCTCTTGTAGGCTGTTTTTACGAATATGAGGGGAACGGACTCTCGGGCTTCCGTACTTTCGGACTCTCTTGGCCACAGATGCACAGATTTTGAATGGAAAGGCTCTTGTAGGCTGTTTTTACGAATATGAGGGGAACGGACTCTCGGACTTCTCGACTTTTGGACTCTCTTCACCACAGATTAACAGATTATGGAGATGCTAGTTTTAAGCCCAGACTATTAGCCATTGACCATTAACTATCAGCAGTTTGACCCTAAATGCTAGAAATCTCTAGTTTATTAGTATTTTCAGCCTATTAGCGATGGTATTTAGCTTTCGTGAATTAACAGGCAATACTGATGAATAAGCTCTTAAAATCATTAAAATTTATAATCTTATTCCTTTTGCCATTGAACTTGTTGGCTCAGGTTAAGGTTCTTGATTCTTTAACAAAACTACCGATTGTAGGTGTAACGATTGCGGTTGATCAGGGAAATGCCGTTCAAATAACAGATGATCAAGGAGGATTTGATTTCAAGAAGTTGAACTTGAACAATGACCAATCCATCACATTTACTTCAATTGGATACCAGAAGAAGGTATGCTTAGCGAAAAACTTATTAGCGGCGAATATCGTTTACCTCAATCCAGTTACCTACGCATTAAATGAGATAAATATTAAGGCAAGGAAATATAGGAAACATTTGGTAGGTGGAGGGATGTCCTTACTGCATGGATCTAATTCTTATGGCAGTTATGCTTACGAAGAAGCCAGATATTTCCCTAATGAATACAGTGAAGGAAGCAAGATAATTGCGGTTCAGTATTTTGTAGTCAAGAAACAATCTTTTCAAAAAGTTACAAATGTTGAGCTAAGCAATGCCTTTGGAGTAGGGGTCTATGAGGCGAATTCCGATGGCAGCCCAGGTGCGCCACTACTTAAAGAGGCATTGGTAGTGATGGCGAAAGAGCATGCAAAATGGTTTGAGGTTAACTTGGAACAATACAATCTGCAGATGCCAAAATATGGCTTTGTGGTGAGTTTTATTGTGTTTCCTGCAGCTTTTTATAAGGTAAACGAGTCAAAGGTTAATCATACTAATTTCGTTGCTCCTGTTCTTGCTATCAAAACTTATTTAAAAAAGAGCCAAGACTCATGGAAAAAAGGCTTATATCCAAAAAGCGTTTGGAGAAGAGATACTTTCTCACATTTTGGGATCAGAGCAATGGTGGCGGAGGCGAAGTAGGAGATTTATACTTCGTCAATCTTTAAAGATCGTCAAACTAGCGTTGACATCGATTGCTCGGGATTTAGCTGAATTCGACACAAGCTTTTAGCTTTAGGCTGATTAAATGTTGCTGTGCGTGTTTTTTGCAGGATTTTTATTTACCCAGTTTGACAATCTTTAAAGATTGTCAAACTGGGGTAGAACTTGGTAGAAAATAAATCAGCCCTATAAATCAGTCTTGATTTTCAATTCTTTCAATTGTTTCTCATCAATTGTGCTTGGGCTATCAATCATCACATCTCTTCCCGAGTTATTTTTAGGGAATGCAATCACATCACGGATACTGTCTAAACCTGCAAAGATTGAGCATAAACGATCAAAACCAAAGGCAATTCCACCATGTGGAGGAGCCCCAAATTCAAAAGCATCCATTAAGAAACCAAATTGCTTTTGGGCTTCTTCAGCGCTAAAACCTAAATGTTTAAACATCAACGCCTGTAAAGTTCTATCGTGGATACGGATAGATCCACCACCTATTTCAGTTCCGTTTACCACCATATCATAAGCGTTTGCACGAACTTCACCTGGGTTGGTATCTAACATTGCAATATCTTCTGGTTTTGGAGACGTGAATGGATGGTGCATAGCGTGATAACGTTCTGTTTCCTCATCCCATTCCAGCAAAGGAAAATCAAGCACCCACAGGGCCGCAAAACTATCTTTATTGCGAAGTCCTAGGCGGGTACCCATTTCAAGGCGAAGCTCGCTTAACTGTTTGCGAACTTTATCTTTGCCACCAGCCATTACTAAAACTAAATCTCCTGGTTCGGTTTGACAGGTTTCACTCCATCTTTTAAGCTCTTCTTCATTGTAAAATTTATCAACAGAAGATTTTAAAGAACCATCTTCATTATGACGCAAATAGATTAATCCAGTTGCCCCTATTTGTGGACGTTTGATAAAATCTGTTAACTCATCTAATTGTTTACGGGTAAATGCGCACAGCCTTTTGCGTTAATTGCAATAACAAGTTCTGCATTATCAAAAACAGCAAAATCTTTACCCTTTACCACGTCGTTCATTTCGATAAACTTCATGTCGAAACGTGTATCTGGTTTGTCTGATCCGTACCAACGCATGGCATCAGCATATTGCATCCGTGGAACTTCAGGTAAATCGAAATTGCGAACTTCCTTAAATAGCGTACGGATTAGGCCTTCAAATGTATTCAATATATCTTCCTGCTCTATGAATGACATTTCACAGTCGATCTGGGTAAATTCTGGCTGACGATCTGCACGTAAATCTTCATCTCTAAAACATTTCACGATTTGGAAATAACGATCGAAGCCAGATACCATCAGCAATTGTTTAAAGGTCTGTGGCGATTGTGGCAAGGCATAAAATTCACCAACGTTCATACGACTTGGAACCACAAAATCTCTAGCTCCTTCAGGCGTTGACTTGATCAGAACAGGAGTTTCTACCTCAATAAAATCTAAAGCATCCAAATATCTACGAACTGATTGTGCCATACGGTGGCGTAAAATCATGTTGTTTCTGATCGGATTGCGACGTAAATCTAAGTAGCGGTATTTCATGCGAAGATCGTCACCCCCATCGGTTTTATCATCAATTAGGAATGGGGGTAGTTTAGCTGCATTTAAGATTTCTAATGCGCTTACCTTAATTTCTATCTCACCAGTTGGTATTTCTTTATTTTTATTGGACCGTTCTACAACAGTTCCGCTTACTTTAATTACAAATTCGCGGCCAAGGCTCCGTGCACCTTCACACAATTCAACATTATCGTTCATGTTAAAAACCAATTGGGTAATGCCGTAGCGATCTCGGATGTCTATAAAAGTCATTCCTCCCAAGTCTCTAGAATTCTGCATCCAACCGCAGAGTGTTACATTTTCGCCTAAATTTTGCAGTGTTAAAGCACCGCAAGTTGTTGTTCTTAACATGTTTAAATTAAATTTTGAGCGGCAAAAATACCGATTTTGTTTTTAATAAGTATAAAGTAGTTGATATTAAGAGAGTCCGGAAAGTCGGGAAGTCCGAAAGTCCGTTCCCCTCGGCAGAGAAAGACAGATTGTTCATGGACTAGTAGTCTAGGGTAGGTAATGGACCTCGTCCACACATCGTCCGCGTTTGCGCCAAAGGAACCACTTTGTGGCAACGCGGATGTACGGGTGGATGCAAAAGATAATAACACACCCTAAACTTTTTTTATACCTTGATGCAACGTTTTAAAAATTACACTGTCTCTTAATATGAACGCATTAGAAATTGGAAACTGTATACATAGATAAGCACGTGTCGCTGGTAAATGATTGCCGTAGCGGAAATAGGAAAGCGCAATTTGAACTGTACAAATTGTATGCTAATGCAATGTACAACGTGGCATTGCGGATTGTTAACGATGATGCAGAAGCAGAAGATGTACTACAGGAAGCTTTTCTGGATGCATTTAACAGGATTGCAGATTTTAGGCAGGAAACCACCTTTGGTTTATGGTTAAAGCAAATCGTAATCAATAGGTCGATCAACTACTTAAGAAAGCGAAAGGCAGAGTTTGTGGGCTTAGATGATGTAGAGATTGCTGATGAACCCGCTACTGACCATGAGGAAACCCATTTGAAAGTGGAAGCAATAAAAGAGGCAATGAATGAATTGCCAGATGGATACAGAGTGGTTTTAACACTTTATTTATTTGAAGGGTATGATCACGAAGAAATCGCACATATATTAAAAATAACAGAAAATACATCACGTTCGCAATATATGCGGGCAAAGAGAAAGTTGAATAGTTTATTAGAAATGAAAGGAGTAGCAAGATGAGCAATAAATTAGAGGGGTTTGTAAAAAACAACAAAAAAGAGTTCGAGGTAAAAGGTCCATCAGACGAATTATGGAATAGGATTTCGGCAGAGCTTGACAAAAAACAACAAAAAAAAACCATTAAATTTTATCAATGGATGAGTATTGCTGCAATGTTGGTCATCAGCTTAGGGGCTTATTTAACCTTTAGCTATCAGCAAAAGGATAGAAGTATCGACGTAGCAGACGTGAGCCGATCTTACGGTAAACAAGAAGTACACTTGGCCAGCTTGATCGAAGAAAAGAAAGACAGCTTGCAGGTACATGCCAAAGATAATCCCGAATTGTACAATAAGTTCATGACCGATATCAGCAAGTTAAGTACTGATTATGAAGAACTAAAAAAACAACTTCAAACAAGTCCGAATAGTCAGGCCCTCGTAATGGCAATGATGAAAAATTTGGATATCCAACTGCAGGTACTTAATGAGCAGTTGATGATTTTAAATCAAGTCAATCAATATAAAAAGGAGAATTCTATATGAGACCATTCCGACTTAAAATCGGGGTAGCTTCATGACAATTAAACAATTAGCAACATGAAAAATCTAATATTAAGTGTTTCGGGCATATTGTTGCTCGCAATGCAAGTAAATGCACAACAACCAACGCCTCCAAACAGTGTAAGCATCAACGGAGTGGGAGTAATAAGTAAGTCTTATACTTCGAGCACTGCAAGTATCAACGGAAGGAAAGTACTTGTGTTAACACCATCAAAGGGAACTACCTCAACCAATTCCTTAAATGGAGTGGGCAGTACAACGGTTTCCCTAAATAGCGACAAGAGCGAGAATTCTTCGGTTTCTTGGAACAGTAAGCAAGAGCAGGGTGATGATTCAATGAAATCTAAAACATTTTCGAAATCATATAGCATTGATCGAAATGATAAGCTGAACCTATCCAATCAGTTTGGGTCAATTACCATTAAAACATGGGCAAAGAATGAGATTAAAGTTGATGGAGATCTTAAATCTTATGCCAGTACAGATGCTGATGCGCAGAAATTATTGGATCAAACCAATATCAGCTCATCAAAAGATGGAGATGAAGTAATCTTTAAAACTACTTTTCCTGATGATAACCAAAGCTGGGGCAATGGAAGCAGAAATGGAAAAAGATGGCGTAGAGAGGTAAAAGTAAATTTAACAGTGTATGTGCCTGCATCAATCTCTTTAACCTTATCTCAAAAATATGGCAATATTACCATGGATGATTTTTCTGGACCAACATCATTAAAAGTGGAATTTGGTGACCTGATTGGTGGTAATTTGAACAATAGCAATAACTATGTCTCGGTTAAATACGGCAAAACTATACTGAAAGATGTTAACCAAGCAACCATTAAACATCAATTTGGTGATGGCATCAGCATCACGAATATTGGCCCTGTAGATTTAGACGCCCAATATGTAAGTGTATCTATCGGTACAATTAAAGGTGCCGCTACCATTAAACAACGATTTGGAAAAGGCTTAACCATTGGAAGTTTAGGCAATGTGAACTTAGATGCACAATATGTAAATGTAAAGCTGGGCACATTGAAGGGCAATGCCACCGTAAAAATGCAGTTCAATAAAATTGCGATCGATGAAATTGAAGTGGGATGTAAGATTTTAACGGTAAATTCAAACTATACCAACGTTAGACTCGGATTTGGCAGCAATTACAACGCAGACTTTGATGTATCAACAAGCCACAGCGGATTTAACTATGGTGGTAACATTACCGCAAAAAAAGTTGGTGGCGACGATGATAGGAGCTATAGCTTTTCAAAAAGTTATACCGGCCAAGTGGGTAAAGGTGGTACAGCAAACGTAAGTGTAAAATCAACTTTCGGAGACGTTAATTTCAATAGAGAATAAAACCAAACAACTATACCAAAGCCTGTTGATGCAAATTGACAGGCTTTTCTTTTAATCAATAAATCAAATGAAGAAATTTATCCTTTTATTTTTATTGCCCCTGTGCAGTTTTGCTCAAAGAAATAGCCTAAGCAAGGCTGATAAAATCTATGGCCTATCTAAATTTTGGCAAGAGGTAAACTACAATTTTGTGTATCTGGACAAGGTTGACCGCCCGAAATGGGATAGTACCTATAAGGCGTTAATTACAACGATACCAGAAACCAAAAATGACTATGAATATTATCAGGAGCTGCAAAAATTTTGCGCATTGTTAAAAGATGGCCATACCAATATTTTTCTGCCCGCCACAAAAGATTTCGATATAATGAATACGATGTTTGGTAATTATCGATTTTTTATTGAAAATATTGAGGGCAAAGCAATCATAACAAGGGTTAACCTGAGCAAAAAAGAAGAGATCCCTCTGGGTAGTGAAATTATTGAAGTGAACGGTAAAACAACGGCAAATTATATTGCAGAAAATGTGGCACCCTATATCTCATCATCTACAGCTTATGTTTTAAATGATTGGAGCAGAAGCAAACTCCTGCAAGGGTTAGATGGACAGGCTTATTTGGTTAAAATAAAAAAACCGAGGGGACAGATTATTACTTTAAACTTAACACATAAACGTACTGAAGAAAAGGAAACGTATCCGGCACTAGATACAGCAGCCAAATTACTAGATTTTAAATGGTATCCAAATGGTGTAGCCTATTTGGCACTCAATTCATTCGGTGATGCCAAAATAAATGAACTGTTTCTGGAGAAGCTCCCAGAATTGTACAAAGCAAAATCAATCATTATAGATTTAAGAAGCAATGGCGGCGGAAGTACAAGTATAGGAACCGATATCTTGAAATACTTTACAACAGATACCTTACTCTACGGTGCAAGATATTCAACACGTCAAAATACCTCGGCATTTAAGGCTTGGGGCTATTATACCAAAGCAAAGGATACAGTTAATAATAGCTGGAATAAAAAATCATTGGATACCTACGAAGACAAATATATTTTCAACTTTGATTATAATCCCTTGAGTATAAAACTTGATGCCAAACGAATTGTAGTGCCAACGGTTATTTTAATGGGGCATCATACTGCATCTGCAGCCGAGGACTTTCTGATCCATGCAGACAATCAAAAACACATGAAAAAAATTGGCCGCCATTCTTTTGGAAGTACCGGACAGCCATATCTATTTGAATTGCCTGGTGGCGCAATGGCCAGAGTTTGCACAAAAAAGGATACCTATCCTGATGGAAGAGAGTTTGTTGGATATGGGATTAAGCCCGATATCGAAGTTGTTCCTACCTTAAATGATTATCTCCAGAACAAAGATCTTACGCTAATCCGTGCGTTAAATTATCTTGAGAAAAATAAATAAGCCAAGCAAATATTGCCAAAGCCTGTTACTGTAAGTTAGAAGGATTAATATCATTTACAATGGTCGCAAAAACATTTCCCGACCATAGTAACTGTCATGATCCAAAAAATCTTCGTTTCTTTGCGGCTATATTTTAAGTTATGATTACTTTTTTCGAAGCCACTTTGGCCGAACTTTCCATTCATAGAATTGGCAATAAATTGCAGGATGAGTTTTACGTGTTGTCAGAAAACTCGATGCACATCCAAGATGAAATGCTGAACCAGTTGCTGCTTCAATATTTTCTTTCTCCATATGAAAAGGTGAATGAAATTTATAGGCTCATGCATCCCAATAATGACCTGAACCTAAACGAAGTTTATCATTTTGCCGCAGAAGTTTTCGCTGATGGTAGCCGTTTTCACGAGAACAGTAAAAAATTGGCAACTTATTTATACGAGATCTCCAATCACCCCAAAATTAAATCAGGCGAGCTTTACGTGGCTTATTTTGAGAATGTACAGATCGAGGGAGACTTACATGATGCCATTGGTATTTTCAAATCAGAAACCAAAGAAAGTTATTTGAAGGTTTATCCAGAACAGAATGGTTTTGGATTAAGTTACGAGCAAGAGGCCATTAACATTAGTAAATTAGATAAAGGCTGCCTTATCTTCAATACAGATGTAACAGAAGGTTTTAAGGTTGCGGTAATCGATCAAACTAATCGCAGCGCGGAAGCTGTTTACTGGAAAGATGAGTTCCTGAAACTGAAGGTCCGAAATGATAATTATAGCCAGACCCAAAATGTTTTGGGCGTGTATAAAAGCTTTGTAACCGATAAGCTGGATGAAGATTTTGAAATCTCTAAAACGGATAAGATCGATTTGTTGAACAGGTCGATGAAATACTTCAAAGAGAAAGAAAGTTTTGATATGGAGGAGTTTTCTAACGAAGTAATCGCCAATAAAGAGGGAATAGAATCCTTCAAAAACTATAAAAAGAACTACGAAGAAGAGTTTGACATGCCAATCGCCGATACCTTCGACATTTCTGATGCTGCAGTAAAAAAGCAGGCAAAGGCCTACAAAAACATCTTAAAACTAGATAAGAATTTCCACATCTATATCCATGGAAACAAAGAACTGATTGAGAAAGGATTTGATGATGACCGCTCTATGAACTATTATAAGGTGTTTTTTAAGGATGAACAATAGAGCTTAAAGACTAAAGCAGGAAGACCAAAGCTCTTTCCTCGTCAGCGTTTTCAACCTACTGTGTACCCACATCTTTTAATAGGAATCATGACGCTTGAGGGGTTCGTTTTTGCGAGCTTTTCGCGAAGCAATCTCCATTCCGTAGCTTATAGCTACCTTATAGCTACACCTTACCTATTTTGACTATAAATCGTCATGATTTAGCATCTTATTTGAGGATCCCCTCGTCCGCTCTCCGCGTCCGCGTTTGCAACGCGGATGCGGAATAAAGATATTTTAAATGAATATCGGAACCACTTTGCGGCAACACGGATGCGAAACAACAGCATTTTTGAAAGCCACTGCATATCATGGATATGATAGTTGAATATATTAGGTTTTGAATGTTCTTAATTCATTGAACTTTTGTAATTTAATTTTTAAACCATTAGTTTTAAAGATTATGAACCTACAAACCAAACAAAACAGCATCTTTAAAGTAATCGGTGCATCCTCTCTCGGGACGCTCATCGAGTGGTACGATTTCTACATCTTCGGTAGTTTAGCCACTATCATTGGCGCACAGCTTTTTCCTGCAGATGCAGGAGCTTCAGCCCTCATTAATACATTGGCAATTTTTGCGGCAGGATTTATTGTCCGTCCATTTGGAGCCTTGGTATTTGGCCGACTAGGAGACCTCATCGGAAGGAAATATACATTTTTACTTACCTTGGTACTAATGGGCGGGTCTACATTTTTAATCGGCCTAATTCCTTCTTATGCATCCATTGGTTATGCAGCTCCTATTCTGGTGCTCATTTTACGTTTAGTGCAAGGTTTGGCGCTTGGAGGCGAATATGGTGGTGCCGCAACTTATGTGGCAGAACATGCGCCAGCAGGAAAACGTGGCTTTTTTACCAGTTGGATCCAGACCACAGCCACACTGGGACTATTCCTTTCTTTGGGGATTATTGTACTTTCGAAAAACCTGATCGGCGCAGCAGCATTTGCTGATTGGGGATGGAGGATCCCTTTCCTACTTTCTATTCTATTGGTTGGCGTTTCGATTTACATCCGCTTAAAAATGCACGAATCGCCAATGTTTACCAAGCTGAAATCAGAAGGTAAAGTGTCTAAAAACCCGTTAAAAGAAAGCTTCAGTAAAAAAGCAAACTTCAAAATGGTTTTATTGGCGCTATTTGGTGCTACTATGGGACAGGGGGTGATCTGGTATACCGGACAGTTTTATGCACAATCTTTTATCGAAAATACCTGTAAAATAGACTTTAACGATTCGAGGTATATCTTACTTTGGGGAATCGCGTTTGCTACACCATTCTTTGTGATTTTTGGCGCTTGGAGCGATAAAGTTGGTCGAAAGTGGATCATGTTAACCGGAATGTTATTGGGGATTATTTTTTATCGCCCTATTTATCAAATGTTCATTGATAAGAGTGATGTAAGTAAAACCGCCGACTCGCAGATTGCAGGAACAGAAGCTCCGGTAATTACCCGCATTGCACTGCACGAGCTTGGTGATAGTCTAATTACCACTACAACCAAAGTAAATTTAATCAGTGGCGCATCCTTTAATAAAGTAGTTGTTGATACCGTTTATGTAGATCAAACCAAAGGAATTGGTCAGTCTGTAACCTATAAAGACAAGAAACTGGAGAATAGTACCTTCTGGATTTTTGTTGGTCTAGTATTTTTTCAAATCCTGTTAGTTACCATGGTTTATGGACCAATTGCCGCATTTTTGGTAGAGCTCTTCCCAACTAAAATCAGGTACACTTCAATGTCATTGCCATACCATGTTGGTAACGGAGTATTCGGCGGACTTGTACCATTTGTAGCTACGCTGATTGCTAGTTTCCCAGGTTCTACGCCTTTATCTGGCTTGTGGTATCCTATTGGGATTGCCGCACTGAGTTTTGTGATTGGCACAATATATTTATCAAATAAAAAAGGCGAAAACGTTAACGATTAAAAACCATAGTTATCCTTGGCCTGCAAAGCAGGCTATGAAATAATTAACTAAAAATATATCAAATGAAAACATTAAAGAAAATATTAGGCGTAGTATGGATCGTTCTTGGTCCGGCAGCAATGGTTTTTATGGCTTGGCAGGCTTATGATAAAATCAGTAAAGCTGAAGCAGGCGTTGCACAGACAAATACGGCACTACAGTGGGGAATTATCTTGCTGATTTTTATCCCAATTGCCATCGGGTTGGTTATTTTTGGCAGATATGCACTGGCCGGGGAGTACGACGAATTACCCGACTAGTTTGACAATCTTTAAAGATTGTCAAAGTCCCCATCTTAAACCCCATTCCCATGCCCTGTAAAAAAGTAATAAAAAGAGTTTTTCTCGCCCTTGGTTTTTTCTTATTGATTAATGTTAAATCCTTTGCGCTAACCCCACTTTCAGATACCACGAAAACAATCAATCCAAAAGCTGATTTTGTTAAGTTGTGTAAAGTCTGGGGACTGCTCAAATACCATCACCCTGAAGTGATCAAAGGCAAGTTTAACTGGGATGCAGAATTGGTTAAAATCCTGCCTGCCTACTCAACAGCATCCAGTAAAACATTGCAAAATGTAGTGCTTCTAAACTGGATCAAAGGTTTGGGCAATGTACCTGCAACTACCGCAGTGCCGGATAGCATTCTTTCAAAAGTAAGGATGAAGCCAGATCTGGCATGGATTAAAACCAGTGGGTTTTCTCCAGCACTCGTTGCGCTGCTCACTCAGATCAGCAATTACCATGTAAAAGAAAAACAGGAATATGTTGATGTTAAGGGAGAGGAAGGCGTTTATCTCTTTGCATTTACCAAGGAGGATGCTTACAAAACTATGGAATATCCTACCTTGCCCTACAGGTTGTTGGCGGTTTACAGGTTCTGGAATATGATCGAATATTGGTCGCCCTATAAAGACCTCATCAAAAAGGGATGGCAGAACCAGTTGCCATCTTTCATTGCCGATGCTGTTAATGCGCAAAATGAAGCCATGTACATCAAAGCGATCCAAAAAATGGTAGGAGCTATACAAGATAGCCATGGTGTGGTCATTGCTAAACAGGCCGAAACCATAAAAGGCCTATGGAAGATGCCTTTTACCATTAAATTTATTGAGGGTAAGGCGGTAATTAACACTATAAATCCGAAATATTTAAGTGGGGTTAAGCTTCAGGAAGGAGCCCTTTTAAATGCTGTAGACGGAAAAGCGATAGCTAAAATTTTCGAGGAGAATAAAGCTTTTGTTTCGGCATCAAACGAGGCAATTGTGGAAAGGGAAATTGCAAAGCTTTTAACGAGGGTTAAAGATTCTACCGCATTAATTTCGGTTACTGATCTTGATGGCAAAATTGTTGAGCATACCATCAAAAACATGAGATACAATGCCATTGCAGAGCAGACGATTTATGAGTTTCCCTACCAAAAGGATTCGGCCTATTTCGTGCTACCAAGCGGCGTTTTATACCTTAACGCAGGTGCAGTGAAAGCTTCTCATGTTGAGGGAATAAAAACATTACTAAAGCTGGGAAAGGTAAAAGGCTTGGTGTTAGATGCAAGACAATACCCAAGAAGCGGTTCTGGCAATCTGGTCGCCATTTTAGAACAATCATTATTGCCTAACAAAGTTGATTTTGCGAAGTTCGCAAGTGTGGTTCTTGGATATCCAGGCTATTTTGCATTTGCAACACCCATGTCTATAGGAAAAGATAATCCCGATCACTTTAAGGGGAAGGTTGCTATTTTAGTGAACGAACAGACGCAGAGTGCGGCAGAGTTCATCGCAATGGCCTATCAGGCCGTTCCAAATGCAATTGTTGTAGGCTCTACTACAGCAGGGGCCGATGGGAATGTAACTACAACATTTGCACTGCCAGGTGGAATTTTTACCACCTTTACAGGATTAGGCGTTTTTTATCCAGATGGAAGGCAGACCCAACAGATCGGTATTGTACCAACGGTTAAAGTAAAACCGACAATTGATGGTTTTAGGAAACACAAAGACGAAGCCTTGGAGCGGGCAGTTTCAGCATTGATTAACTAATAATCCTGATAAGATGAAGGATTAGATTAGCACAGTTTGACAATCTTTAAAGATTGTCAAACTGTATCTTGAAGTATACCGGAAAAGAAAACTACAAAACCCTTACCAATAATCCTTTTAGGTATTCACCTTCTGGAAACGATAAACGAACCGGATGATCTTCTGGTTGTGAGAATTGTTTAATTACCTGAACTTCTTTGCCTGCATCAAGTGCTGCCCAGGCAATGATCTGTTTAAAGGTTTCGATATCTACAGCACCAGAACAAGAAAAGGTAGCAAGTAATCCACCACTTTCCAAAAGCAACAGACCTAACCTGTTCAAGTCTTTATAAGCCCTGGCTGCACGATCTAATGCAGAGCGAGATGGAGCATATTTAGGTGGGTCAAGTACCACGATGTCGAATTTCTTCCCCTCTTCTTTAAAGGCACGCAACTGTTTGTTCACGTCAGATTGTATGGCAACATGACTTTTGCCATCAAATTGATTAAGGTCTATATTTTGCTTCAAAGTCTCTATTGCCAAAGCAGAACTATCTACACTGGTAACTTCCGTTGCACCATTTTTTAGTGCATTTAAACTAAATCCGCCACTATAGCTAAAACAATCTAAAACCGTTTTACCGTTGGCATAAGCGGCTAAAAGCTGTCTGTTGTCACGTTGGTCACAATAAAATCCAGATTTCTGGCCTTCGGCAATATTGATGTGATAGGTAATCCCATTTTCTTTAACCGCAATAAATGCAGGAGGGGTTTCGCCCCATAACAATCCGTTTTCGGCAGTTATGCCTTCGTGTGTGCGAGCAGTTGCATCGCTGCGGTCAAATATGCCTCTCGGTTTCAAAAGTTTAACCAGAGCGGCTATAATCACTGGTTTCGCTTTTTCTATCCCTGTGCTTAAAATCTGTACAGATAGGAAATCAGCATATTGATCTACAATTAAGCCCGGTAAAAAATCAGCTTCGCTAAAAACTAAACGGTAAGCATTGGTATCAATATTGCTTAAAAGGTGGGTTCTTGATTGGATTGCACGCTTAATTTTTTGTGCATACCACTCTTCGTTAATCAGGTCGTTCTCATCCCAAGATAACAAACGTACCGCTACCCTAGACTGGTCATTGAAATAGCCATAGGCCAAAAAATCATTATTTGCACTTAAAACCTTCACCACATCACCATTTTCGGGCTTGCCCTTTAGCTTGTCTACCGCTCCGGAGAATACCCATGGATGTCGTTGTAAAACTGCCTTTTCCTTTCCCTTTTTTAGCTTAATTTCTACCATGGGTGCAAAGATAATTAAAAGATAGATGAAAGCTCAAAGACTAAAGGTGCTACCTACTTTTAGGACACATAATAAACAAATAAACCAATGGGCCAATGAACAACCAACCAAAACAACGGCCTAAGATTGGAGCACACTACGGCTACATTGGAGCTACACTGGAGCTAGACTACAGCTACACTGGAGAAACACTATAGCCGCACTACAGCGGCATTGGAGAACATTGGAGCCAAGCCTCATTATAACCACCGAAATGACCATTCAAAGCCATTTTCTGCACTTTGGAATAATAGCTTCATTACAAATGAACTAATGACAAATGAACTAGTGAACCAATGAGCTTCTCCTTTAAGCTTCCAATTCGTATTTTTGCTGGATGGAAGAAATAACCTGGCATGATTTCGAAAAGGTCGAAATAAGAGTGGGCACTATTCTGGAAGCTTTTGATTTTCCGGAAGCTAGAAAACCTGCTTATAAAGTAAAAGTTGATTTTGGGCCTTTCGGCATTAAAATGAGTAGCGCACAAATTACCAAACATTACACTAGAGAGGAGCTGATCGGCAAGCAGATTGTAGGTGTAATTAATTTTCCGAAGAAACAGATCGGAAAGTTTATGAGCGAATTTTTAGTGACCGGTTTTGCTGATGAGAATGGAGATATTGTCCTCAGTACAGTTAGCTCAAAAGTGCCGAACGGAAGCAAATTAATCTAAACGAAGTGTTGAGTGGAGAAACAGCTTAAACCATTTACGAATGCTCTTTAATCATGCAGACCATCAGCTATGGTCTAGCCACTCACAATTTGTCCCAAATTCACGTTAAAATAAACCACAATCAATGAGTTATTACAACTTTGAAGAAAATAAAAATAACGATCAGGAAGATGAACATTTTATGCGCCTTGCTTTAAACGAAGCAAAAAAGGCATACGATAATGATGAAATTCCGATTGGAGCAATTGTGGTGAGCAAAGGCAAAATTGTTGGTCGTGGATCAAACCTGACCGAGCAATTGAACGATGTAACTGCACATGCCGAAATGCAGGCCTTTACTGCTGCAGCCCAGACACTGGGTGGCAAATACCTAAAAGATTGCACTTTGTATGTAACCATCGAGCCCTGTGTAATGTGTGCTGGTGCAAGTTTCTGGACCCAGATTAGCAGAATTGTATATGGCGCAACAGAAGAAAAAAGAGGATTTACCCGAATAACCCAAAACCTTTTACATCCAAAAACGTTGTTAAAAGGAGGTGTACTGAAAGATGAATGCGGCGCACTAATGACCACATTTTTCCAACAGAAACGCAGCGAAAGTTGACAAACAATTGAATAAAACTTAACCTTTCTCTTTTATATTTGTACATTAACATTTTAAAACTTAAATAATAAAATTATGGCTTTTGAATTACCTGCGTTGGCATACGCAACAGACGCATTAGAACCGCATATTGATAAATTGACTATGGAAATTCACCATGGTAAACATCACCAAGCTTATGTTACCAACTTAAACAAAGCTTTAGAAGGCAAACCAGAAGCTAATTCGAGCATTGAAGACATCGTAAAAAATATCTCTAAATATCCTGCTGCAGTACGTAACAACGGCGGTGGTCATTACAATCACTCTTTGTTCTGGACAATTTTAGGCCCAGGTAAAGGTGGTGAGCCAACTGGCGATTTAGCAAAAGCAATTAACGAAGCATTTGGATCATTTGCAGAGTTTAAAACTAAAATCCAAGATGCTGGTGCAACCCGTTTTGGTTCTGGTTGGGCTTGGCTTTCTGTAGGTGCAGATAAAAAGTTAGTGATTTCTTCAACTCCTAACCAAGATAATCCATTAATGGACATCGCAGAAGTTAAAGGTACGCCAATCTTCGGAATCGATGTTTGGGAGCACGCTTACTATTTGAAATATCAAAACCAACGCCCTGCTTATTTAGCGGCAATTTGGAATGCAGTAAACTGGGATGCTGTAGCAGAACGTTACAAAAAAGCATTATAGTCAATACCAATTAAAAAGAAAGCCGAACGATCTAAATAGTTCGGCTTTTTTAATGTCCACGATTTAGCTTTTCATAAAGCTCGTCTTTGAAAGTTTGCCCTATAGGCAGCTCTATTTCATTGATCCTTAAAAAATTTCCTTCCAAGTAACTGATCTTTTGTTGCGACACGATATAAGACCTATGAATTCGCAGAAATTTGTGTGCCGGCAATAGTTTTTCTAAAGCACTTACTTTCATGTAAGAAACAAAAGTGTTATCTGAAGTAATAAACTTTACATAATCTCCCAAAGCTTCAATATATAAAATGTCATCATAGTTAAGCTTAATCAGTTTACGGTCAACCTTAATGAAAATATAAGGCAAAGGTGGTTCTTTGGCTAAACTGACAACGTCTTTTTTAGGCATCAGTTTCTGCACCGCTTTAATGAAACGCTCAAGTGTTATTGGTTTCAATAGATAGTCTACAGCCTCCAGCTCAAAAGCCTCAACGGCATGTTCATGGTAGGCCGTTGTGAAAATCACAGCTGGTGGATTTTTAAGCGATTTTACAAAGTTTAACCCTGTTATTCCTGGCATCCGAATATCTAGAAATAGAAGGTCTACCTCCTGTTGATGCAAAATTCCGAATGCCTCCATCGCACTTTCGCATGAAGCTACCAATGTTAGGGCATCCACCTGGTCGATATATCCAGCCAGCAATTGCCTAGCTAAAGGCTCGTCGTCTATCACTAAGCAACGTATCATTCTTTGTTAAATTTTATGGTTAAAATAACTTCAAAAGTATTATTGTTTTCATCTATAGTAAGCGTATGCCGATCTGGATATAGCAAGGCCAAACGTTTGTTTACGTTCGTTAAGCCTATGCCACCCGTATATTCAGGTTCTTTTACTGTAGCGCTCAAATCTATTTTGTTCGTGGTCTGAAACGTGAGCTCTTCTTCATCTACCGCTAAAACAATCCTTACATCATTGTCCTTTACATTTTTTTGCAACGCATGTTTAAAACAGTTTTCTATCAAAGGTAAAAACAATAAGGGCTCTATTTGATGCAAACTTGGATCTCCCTGTACAACAAAATCAATCGCATCAGGGTTATTATGCCTAATTCTTTCCAACGCAATATACTTGCTCATAAAATTGATTTCCTTGTCTAGGCCAACCTTTTCCTGTTCACTTTCATAAATTACATAACGCATAATTTCCGATAGATTAGCAATCATAACAGGCGCAGTGGGCGATTGCTGAATACTTAACGTGTACAGATTATTTAAGGTGTTGAAAAAGAAATGTGGCTGTACCTGCGACTTCAGATGACTGAGCTCAAGTTTTACCTTGTCATAGGCAATCTCATAAACTTTTTGCTGTTGTTTAAACAGCTCTTTGATAATGGCAATGGCCGATGCGGTAAGTAAGAGTAAAAAAGTATAACCAAAAGTTTGATTGAAAAAGTAGCCACTACTAAAAGTTTCTGGGTGACCGCTCATCAACAGATTTTGGTAACCTGTCGGAATAAATGGCAAGTGGATAGCCGCAATGGAGGCAAGCCTTGCATTGAGTTCATAAACCAATAAATAAGGAATAAACAGCAGTATAAAAGTGCCGTATTTTCGTTTTAAAATAGTAAGCGGTAAAAACACCCTATAAAAGAGTAGGATAGAGGGCAGTTGAAAAACGTTGACCACAATTAAACTGAAAGTGTAAGAAAGCTCATCCCAAATCTGAATGCCCACAAAAAATGGGATCACTACAATAACCAAGACAATATAGATGACCTCGCTCCATAAAACCTTTTGCTTGTAAGTCCAATTTATTGCTTTCAATGACATTTGATAAAAGTAAGGATATTCCTATTTTGCTGGTTGTTTTTTCGATGAACACCTTGTTTTTCCTGTCGAACTTGAAGAGCAAAGGTACAAGGCCAAAAAAGACTAGTTCAACGAATAAATTAGCTTGAATTGGCATTAAAGCTAAAATTTGCATTAAAATAAATGCAGATGAAAAAAATAGTAACAATGCTTTTAATGATGTTATGTGCTAATAGCTGGGCGCAAACAAAGATTCAGGTCAATAATTTATCTAAGCTGGCAAAGGTCTGGGGGTTTTTGAAATATTATCATCCCGCTGTTGCCAAAGGAGAGATTGACTGGCATTCAAAATTGATAAAGTTGATCCCTATTGCAGCGCAAGAAAGCAGTCAGGAATTTAATAATACATTAACTGCCTGTTATTTTGAATTGCCTAAGGCGAAAATCTCTTCTTTTGTGACGCAGCCAAAGGGAGATTCGATCCTCAGGATTTTTGATGAAAAGGAGCTAAAAGGCTTTAATCTCGATAAAAGATTGATCACAGCATTCATTCAGCTTTACAGTTATCACCTACCCGATTCTAGCAGATACATTACCAATAAATACAAACAGTATACATTAGATTTTATCCTCAATACCGAGGATAGTTTTGATGAGAACGATTACCCAAGCCCTGAAGTGAGACTGTTGGCTTTGTTCAGGTACTGGAACATCATCAATTATCAGTTTCCGCACAAAAAGTTAGTTTCACAACATTGGGATAAGATCTTGCCAAAATATATCCCCATTTTTTGGCAGGCAAAAGATCAGTGGGCATACAGAAATGCCGTTCAAAAACTGGCGACAGAAATGGAAGATAGCCATGCTTTTTACAAGGAAGAAAGCTATGATAAAAACCAGTCTTTTAATGTAGCGTTTGATCTGAAAAAGATAGGAGGACGTTATTATGTAAGTGGATTTTACAATGCACACCTCGCAAAAAATGAGGACATACAAAAGGGTGATGAAATCGTGAAAATCAATAACGTACAAGTTAAAATATATGAAAAGACGAAGCTTTTTGGTGTAACAGGGTCAAATAGGAACACAAAATACAGAGACCAGGCTAAACAATTGTTAAGGATAGATACTGTGAAAAACTATCAGCTTGTGGTACGGAGGCAACAACAGTTGTTGACCTTAAATGTAGCCCGTTATACTTGGGCGCAATTAAATGATAAAAGCAAGAAGGTAAACGTGGATCAGGTTTCAAACTGGAAAGAAATCACCCCTGGTGTTTGGCAGGTCAAGTTCTGCTCCATTACAACCGAACATGAGCTCAAAGAAATGTTCGAGGCTGTAAAAACAGCTAAAAAGGTAATCTGGGACATGAGAGGTTATCCCGTTTATGCCTTGCTAAAGCAAACATTTGCTTCTTTGATGCCCCATAAAACTGTACTAGGAACAAACATCAATGCGAACCTTTATTTCCCAGGGACATTTACCTTAAGAAAAGAAATTTACTATCCAGAAAAGCCAATGTATGCTAGTTACGCCGGAAAAATGATCGTTTTAGTAAACGAACAAACCCAAAGTCTGGCTGAAAGTGTAAGTGCGCAGTTAGCATTGCGACCCAATACCATCATTATGGGAAGACAAACGGCAGGTACCACCGGAAATATCAACTATCTAGAACTTCCCGGAAAAATCAGTACCAGTTTTACCTCGGTAGGTTTTATAGGAGCAAATAACAGTTTTGTGCAAAAGAAAGGAGTTAAAGTAAATATCAAGATGAAAATTAACCTAGAAGAACTTAAAAGCAATGTTGATGTGCTCTTGCAAAAGGCATTAGCCGAAAATTAAACGGAACAGATAGATTTATATTTGTAGATAATTTCTTAAATTGCACACCAATTAGGGAGTTTAATAGGCAAGTTTTCTTTGCATATAAAGATTAAACAGATTTAGAAGATGAAAAAAATAATTTTAATGTTTTTGTTAATGCTTGGGGTAACGGTCTCTAGCAATGCACAAAAAGTTCCAACGCCAGATGAGATTGCAAAGAAGAATGTAGATGAGTTAGAAACAAGGTTAAAATTAACTCCAACCCAAAAAAGCATCATCTATAACTACGCTTATGATTTTGCCAAAGAGCAGTTCGCATTGTATAAAAAACAGCAAGCAGGTACCTTTAAAGAAGAAGATGAAACCAAATTCTTTAAAATACAGGCCGATATGAACAAAAACATCAAGATGGTGCTGAAAGGTGACCAGGTTGCTGAATATGATAGAGTAGTTGAAGAACGCCTCAGTGGTATCGATCCAAAAAAGAAAAAGAAAAAGCTGAAAAAAGGTGAAGAAGAAGAAAAGGTAGTAGGTATTGAAGGCCTAAAATCTGGCGTCAACAACTAAATTCCAATTACATCTTTCTTTTTCCTTTGTTTCATCTGTTTTGGGATAACGGTTAAAATCTCCTCCTTAAGTGCATTCAACATGCGTTTTTTGATGAAGTTTTTATGCGTCACCAAGCTGATCTCACGAACAGGTTCTGGTGTTTTAAAGTAGCGTACCTTGTTGAGCTGTTTAGCATTTAAATCGGCCAAGGCCAATTCTGGCAATAAAGTAGCGCCATCATTTACATCAACCATTCTGATCAGCGTTTCTACGCTTCCAGTGTTGTAGGTTAAAGATTGTAAGCGGTTATTTTTGGTCGACCTGCAGATGTTCAAAACCTGCGTGCGCATGCAATGCCCCTCGTTTAAAAGCCAAATATTTTCATCTTCCAAATCATCGGCATCAATTGTTTTTTTCTTATAAAGCTTGCTGTTCTTGCTAATGTAGCTTACAAAGTTTTCATAATACAAAGGTGTTTCGCTGATGTTCGCATCAACCAATGGTGTCGCTAAAATACCGCAGTCAATTACGCCAGTTTTAAGATGGTGGATGATGTCTTCGGTAGTATATTCCCAGATCAGTAATTTTAGATCTGGATATTTTTCTAACATAGCCGCAATTACTTCTGGCAACAGGTAAGGTGCAATGGTAGGGATAATACCAATCTTCAATTCGCCAATTACGTCTTGTTGCTGACTGCTGATAATTTCCTTAATCTTTTTGTTTTCCTGTAGAACGATGCGGGCCTGGGCAATAATCTGACTCCCAACTTCTGTAGGAATAACCGGCTGCTTGCTGCGGTCAAAGATCTTTACGTTGAGAAACTCTTCTAGCTTTTGAACCTGCATGCTTAGCGTTGGTTGAGTAACAAAACATTTCTCGGCAGCGCTAACGAAGCTCCTATAAGTATCTACGGCAACAATATATTCGAGTTGAACTAAGGTCATATAGTTAAAATTGATTAATGTTCTCAAATATATCAATTTGAACTATACTATCTATGGCTCAATTGTCAAATTCATTTCGCTTGATTGGTAGATATCAAGGCTTCAACACAATAGGTTTAAACAGCAATATCACAATAGCACAATTACAATTGCCAATTAAACCTTACTTTTGCATTTTAGCATAACAAAAGTGGGCAAAGATAAATTAAGAAAATTTGCAGAGATAGATACCTTTCCTAACGTGTATCAATTGCATTTGGGTAAAGTATTAAAAGGGAAATGGGCAGCCGAACATTTTAAGAATGAAAATCCGATTGTATTGGAGCTGGCCTGCGGAAAGGGCGAATATGCCGTTAATTTGGCCAAACTGTTTCCAGAAAAAAACTTTGTAGGTGTAGATCTCAAAGGCAATAGGATTTGGAGAGGTGCCAGAACAGGGGTTGATGAAGGGATTGATAACCTGGCTTTTTTAAGAATTCAGATTGAGGATATCCTGGAATATTTTGCTCCAGGAGAGATTGATGAGATCTGGATTACCTTTGCCGATCCACAACCACAAATTAGCAGAGAGAAAAAAAGATTAACGTTTCCAGGGTTTTTGGATAAATACAAAATCTTGCTAGCACCAGGGGGGAAGGTAAATCTGAAAACCGATAACGATGGTCTATATGCCTATACCTGTGAAAAGGTCGATGAGCTGAAACTCGTTACCCATAAAAATACAGCCGACCTATATAAGTCTGAATTTGCAGATGAAGTACTTTCTATCAAAACACATTACGAAAGAATTTACCTTAAACACGATAAGAACATCAATTACATCCAATTTTCTTTTAGCTAATGGACACCTCTTTTTACGATCAGGTTTTTGAAATTGCAAGGCTGGTACCCAAAGGAAGAGTTACTTCCTACGGCGCAATTGCTAAAGCACTAGGTGCTGGTGGTTCTGCCCGTATGGTGGGATACGCCATGAGCAATGCCGGTATCGCTCATCAAAAAGTACCTGCGCACCGCGTGGTAAATAGCAGCGGACTGCTAACCGGCAAGTTCCATTTCTCACCACCAGAACTCATGCAGGAGATGTTGGAACAAGAGGGTATTAAAGTGGAGAACGACAAAGTAAAAGACTTCAAGAAAGTATTCTGGGATCCATTACAAGAACTTTAGGCTAGACAATATGCTTTCCAATAAATCAAAATATTAACCTATATCATCATATCCATATAACCATGGGAAAATTAGTAGAAGAATTTAATAGCTACCGTACCAAGATGAACGAGCGGATCATGGAATCCTCAAATACGAACATCAAACGCTTTTTCGCATTAGACACGACTTCTTATGCTGCCGGAGCACTAGACATCAAAACCAAAGAGATGCTCGGTCTCGTGGCTTCTATGGTGCTTCGCTGCGACGATTGCATCAAGTATCATTTAGAGAAATGTTATCACGAAGGTGTTAACTCAGAAGAAATGAATGAAATCTTCATGATTGCAAACTTGGTAGGGGGTTCTATTGTGATCCCGCATTATAGAAGAGCGGTTGAGTATTGGGATGAACTGAATGGCTAGTTCATTTGGTTCATTGATTTCAAACAGTATCATTTAAAAACTCGTTTGCCAGAAATATAAATATATAATCGCAAGTGTATGATTTGCTTTTATTTGAATGACATTTCGTAAAAATTAAATTTTTAACTTTATGGGTAAATATAATTACCATGCTGTTAAAAAATATAAAAGATATTGCAATTGAAAATGGCACATGGTCTATAATAAGAACAGATATTATAAATCTTAATGTAATAACTGAGAGTATTCGGATATTGCCATATACAGGAGCAGGCCTTAATAAGGACGAAAAAGTTGAAAATGCCAGATTGCCATATTTTGCTCAGGTATTTTATTATCTGGTCTATCAATTAAAGACAATTCCTTCAGAAGATGCTTTTTTCACTAGGTATATAAAATGGAATGATCCTGAGAATACTAATCCAAAGGTTTTTAGATGCAATGGACAAGAGCTATCTGTCGAAGGTTTAAAGTCAAGATTGTTAAGAACATATCCATCATTAATTAGGGATATACATTGCTATTATTATTTATTAGAGTCTGAGAAGTTTCAGTTTGTAAATTATTCGCTTGTAGATGATATTTTTAGCGGGATAGATATTACAGTTAAATATCAGGATAAATTATACGGTATTTCGATTCATATTGATACAATTAGAGCTACAAAGTATAAAAAAAAGAAAGAAAACAGACATGATTACGACGGTATTAACGAAATAATATTGGTGGCAAAGTTTTCTGAATTAAATAGGGTCGGTAAATTTTACTTACTCGGAGAGAGGCATCTGAATGAGATTCTGACAAAAATCGAAGCGGCCGATTTTGTAGGAGTTAGATAATATTGTTAGTAAATTTCATAAATCAGAATTAAAAAGATGGCTAAATTGCATCCGAATAGTTTTCAATTTTAAAATGGATTTTAAAGAAAAGATATCATTAGCTGAAGCAATTAAAGCAATTAAAATTTCTGAAGCTGGTGAGAATAGAGAAGCGGCATTGACACACTATTTGCACAACTCTAAGAATGGGGTTTCAAAGTTCTATAAGGATGATGCGATTGAGGCTGCAAAAGAGATTCTTTTATATAAATTTCCTGAAGAGGAAATTAATAGTACAGTGGCAGAACGAGCCTTGCAGTATGGCATGTTTGATGCTTTTAATATTCCATTTCCACCGATTTCTTCTCCGAAATTTAAATTCATAGATCTTTTTGCAGGAATTGGAGGTTTTAGAATGGCGTTACAAAATCTTGAAGGGAAATGCGTATTTACTAGTGAATGGGATAAAGAAGCAAAAAAGACATATAAGGCTAATTTTGGTGAAACGCCGTTCGGAGATATTACTAAAGAAGAAACAAAAAGCTATATCCCTGATGGATTTGATTTGCTTTGCGCAGGCTTCCCTTGTCAAGCATTTTCTATTGCTGGTAAACGTGGAGGATTTGAAGATACTCGCGGAACGCTTTTTTTTGATGTAGCTGAAATTATCAAAAGAAAGATGCCCAAAGCAATTTTCTTAGAGAATGTAAAAGGATTGAGGAATCATAATGGAGGTAAAACATTAGCTACTATTCTAAATGTCCTAAGAAACGATCTTGGTTATTTTGTGCCTGAACCTCAAATTATAAATGCTAAAGATTTTGGAGTACCTCAGAATCGAGAAAGAATTTATATTATCGGATTTAGAAAAGACTTAAATATAGAGCATTTCGAATATCCAAAACCTTTAGGTAAAGAAGTGTCTTTTGCCCAAATTAAAGAGGAAAAGGTACCCCTTACAAAATTTTATTTATCCACTCAATATCTAAAGACGTTATATGAGCATAAGGCAAGACATGCAAATAAAGGAAATGGATTTGGTTATGCAATAATTCCAGATGATGGGATTAGTAATGCGATCGTTGTAGGTGGGATGGGTAGAGAAAGAAACCTGGTAATAGATCATAGAATTACAGATTATACCCCAACTACGCATATTAAAGGGGAAGTGAATAGAGAAGGGATTAGAAAGATGACGCCTCGTGAATGGGCTAGACTTCAGGGCTTTCCAGATAGCTATTTAATTCCAGTTGCAGATGCCTCCGCTTATAAACAATTTGGTAATTCTGTTGCAGTTCCAGCTATACAAGCTACGGCCAAGAAAATTTTGGAATTAATTGGTGTGGAATAATGCTGTCAGGAAATATAGGTGAATGGAGCGAATTGTATGTTTTTCTTAAACTGCTAGCTGAGGGCAAATTAAATGCCGCAGATGCAAATTTAAATTCAATTAGTGGTGTCTATTATCCAATTATTAAAATACTAAGAGAAGAATCTGCAAAAAGAAGAGAATTTATCATAAATGGAAATATTGAAGTTTACGATCCTAACGCAGGAGTATTACTTTATACAATTTCAAAGACTACTTTTATTGCAAAATCTAAAGAATTATTCGATAGCTTAAAAACTGCAAAAGGAAGAAGTTTTTCTTTTCCAATGATTGAAAGCTTTTTAAAAGAGATTGATGTAAATAGTCTAAAGGCTTTATCAAAGGAAAAGGCAGATATTCGCATCGTTGTGCATGATCTAACTACAGGGCTACAGCCTATGCTAGGTTTTAGCATAAAATCGATGATAGGTAAAGATTCTACCTTGTTTAATGCAGGAGCTGGTACAAACTTTATATTTAGAATTGGTAATGTTGGGCAAGGGTTTGATTTACAAAAATTTAATACTGATACACTTAATCTTGCTAAACAGTCATCCAAATTATCAAAGCTAACATTGAGGTTAAATGAACTCGAAAGGCTGGGTTTTGACGTCAAACTCCATGCTATTCAATCGGATAATCTAAAGCTAAATCTCGAAATTATAGATTCAAAACTACCGGAGCTTCTCGGTTATTTAGTTTATTATAAGTTTAAAAATGGTGTCTCATCCTTAAAAGAACTTCTATTAATTCTAAAAAAGAACAATCCACTTCAATTTAATTTGTCAAAAGGACATCCTTTTTATGATGTTAAACTAAAAGCCTTTTTAACTGAAATTGCACTTGGAATGACTGCTGAGACTGTTTGGACTGGCATGTATGATGCCACAGGTGGGATAATAATAGTGAAAGAAACAGGAGAAATAGTATGTTATCATATCTACAATAGAAATGAATTCCAAGAGTATCTTTTGGATAATACTAAGTTAGAGCAACCTTCAACCAGTGAAGATGATTTTAATCCAGGACATGCAAAAGCCGTAAAACCGAAGCCTTACAAATATGGTTGGGTTTACGAGGATAATGGTGACCTACTTATTAAATTAAATCTTCAAATTAGATTTAAATAACTTACTTGTTTTTATAGCTCTCAATATGTGATGCAAGATTTGATAAGTAATCCTTCAAGGTTTCTATTTCCTTGGGTGTTAACATATATCAGAAGTTAATTGATATTCAATGGTCTCCTTAGAAAATATTTTATGCTTCGCGAATTTTAGATTTTTAAGCGGATTGCCAACAGTCAGGAAAGTTGGTATGTCATTTAGATTTAATACAATAGTTATAATATAATCATTACTATATTCTTGCGCCTTATTATATTCATTTGCCGTTAATCTAAATTTTCCCTTTTTCGCTCTAATGCCCTTTATTTCTGTCAAAAAAGATTTGTCATTTACATTGACTTGAAAATCATACCCATCTCCGTATAATCTAGCATCGTCGATTTCACCACCCTTAAAAAGATCTATTGAATTATAGTTCTTTAGAAAAAATAGCTCTGCTTCTAATCCTGTCTCTTGCAATCTTTTAAATCTAGTCTTTAGGATAGGTTTAACTTCAACGGCAATATCTTGTATATTATACTTTTCTTTTAGAAATAGCTTAACTATAATAGAATAGCTAATAACATCTTCATCGCCAAATAAACTATCAATTAGATATTTCCGATGAATATATGCATCTCCTTTTTGCCACCAACCTTTTCTGTTATTTTCAAAGAAGGGATCAAATAAGTCCATTCTGTTTTTAACAACACTACCAGTTTCAACAATCCCGATCTTAACAAAATACTCAAAAAAAGAAGACTTTGTTACAAAGTCGAATTGCTCAATAAATTTATTGCCAAACTTTGATAAGCCATACCCTAACAGATTCAAGATTTCATAATTCTCATGTTTGTTCTTGTGCATTTTGATGGATTTATCTTAAAATGGTTCAAATTATTGTCTAATTTAATGTTTTTAATTTTAAGTAAAATCTAGGTTCAAAGGAGGATTCGCTTAAAGATGATGCAATCGACTTAATATCAAAAACTGAAATTATTCAACCAACCAACATTTTCCCTAAATTAGCTCCATGTCAACTCAACCTAAACGCTGTGCCTGGTGTGGTTCCGATCCGCTTTACATTAAATACCACGATGAAGAATGGGGCAAACCTGTATATGATGACCAAGTGCTTTTCGAGTTTATGATATTGGAAGGAGCGCAGGCTGGGCTAAGCTGGATTACCATTCTGCGTAGGAGAGAAGGCTACCGCAAAGCTTTCGCAAATTTTGATGTGCAAAAGGTTGCCGCATTTACAGAAAAAGATGTTGCCAGATTAATGGCCGATGAAGTGATTATCCGTAATAAACTAAAAGTGAATGCGGCTATTAGCAACGCCAAGTTGTTTATAGCAATCCAAAAGGAGTTTGGTTCTTTCTCCGATTACATGTGGAGTTACATGCCAAGCCGCAAACCTATTGTTAACGATTTTAAAAGTGGGGGCATTCCTGCAAGTACGCCCATTTCTGATGCCATAGCAAAAGACATGAAAAAACGAGGCTTCAAGTTTTTCGGTACAACAATCTGTTACGCACACATGCAGGCAACAGGAATGGTAAATGATCATGTGATTGGTTGTGGGGCTAGATAAGCTTAAAGCTTTTTAAGCGGAAAGCTGAAAGACCAAAGCTTAAAGCGAAGATAGCATGATGCAGAGAGATCAACTTAATGATGGTAAGCTGAAAGACTAAAGCTTAAAGCAAAAGCATGATGCAGAAAGAAAGACCCTAATTAGATAACACTCAAATGATGTTTTAAGCACCAGCTTGGGCAGCTTAAGCTATAAGCTTTAGTCCCTTGGTCTTTAATCCTATGTCTTTGATCTTTAATCTCAAGTCTCCCATCTCCCATCTCCCATCTCACCTCCTAAGTCGGTTTTTTTAGGCATCCAAAGCTTTCTGCTTTGGTCTTTGAGCTTTCAGCTCCTCCTCTACTTCTTCCCCGAATTATAAGACTTCACATACGCCGCCAATTTCACCGCGTCAAAACTTGCTGTTGCTTTGATACTTTCTGCCAGATCTTCGTCGTTGTTCAGCTTTTGAAGGAGAATGTTTTTTACCGCATTCGTATTTTCTAATGAAACTTCCTGCATTGGTCCGCTTCCGGGTTTCTCTATGAAATAACTTACTTTTCCTTTAACGTTGGTATTTACCGGTTCCTCATTTCTCCTGCCGCCAAGACCTATAGAAACACCACCACCTAATCCGCCACCAAAACCTCCGGTGCCCATGCCTACGCCAATGCTTGGTCTTACCTTTGTTCTTGCCTGTACCGGCTGCTCGGTTACCGCTTTATCTCCATAACTGTATAAATTAACGGCACCAGTTTCAATCACCTTAAAAAAGCGGAACTCCATTTTTTTCTTAACTACAATGGGTTTGCTGGCATAAGTTTCCCCATTCCACAAAAACGATTGGATATCTTTAGCCTGAAACTGCTGAATAGTTTGGTTCTCGTCTGTAATGGCAACCGAACTAAAGTTGGTACCCTGAATTACACCACGTATAAAATTGCCTTCGCTAATCAATACAGCGTCTTGTGCAAAAATCTTACTGCCCATTAACAGGAGCAGCCCTAATAATTTAACAGCTTTCATGTTTACAAATAACGGAAAATATTTGGTCTTGTTGTTGTAGGAAAGCAATTTCTGGGAATGATACTGCCATAAATTAACCACTGAAGCAAGGTTTAGCCACAGATGCACAGATTTGTCAACAATTAGTTGATTTTACAGTCAAATACTTGTCGATCTGTGACAATAAGCGGAAATAAACATCTCGCTGTAAGCACCCAGCCCATTGACTATTGACCATTAGCCATCAGCCAAAAATCTGTGCAGCTGTGGCTACGATAAGACTGGGTCTACACTGGGTCTACACTGGGTCTATACTGGAGCTATGCTGGACCTACACTGGAGCTAAGTCAAGGCATTCCTATAACAAAAATTTACCTCTATTTCAAATCAATTACTATAGCAAGCGCTCAAGATTGCCTATGGTTCTTGATAATCACCAACCACAAATGACCATTGAACCAGTGAACAAATGAAACCAAATTTATTTCTCTAAAGCCTCCTTAAGTGCTCCAGTTTTCACTTCTGGGTGGGCAATAATAAACTCCTGAAAGTTCTCTTTCACTTTATTAAAGGCATACGCTTTCTCATTAGTAATGCTCTTTCCATACGCATAAAACTTGTTGAAAATATAGGCACGTAACAAAAAGCTCTTCAACGACTGGTCGGCTTCCTTATCTGCCATTAGGGATTTGATCTCGTCCGAATCGGTAAAAAGAGTTGTGCCAAGCGTGGCATTAATGTAGGTCAGTACGGCAGCGGCCTGATTTTTTAAGGTAAACGCATCTTTAGATTCCTCCATCTCTTCAACCAGTTTTAACAACGGAGCAATCTCAGTTTTGATATGTGTAAGGGTAACCGCTTTTAATCCTTTAGGCACATAATAAACAGTTGATTCCTTGTATGGATTTACAAATAACTTAATCGTGTCTGTCGTTCCTGGTTTTACCAAGATATAACAATCAACTATTCCTTTTCCATCGGCACTTGCTGTGCTAAATCTTTTGTTAAAATCAATCAATGTTCCATCCGGCCAACGGTAGCTGCTCTTTAGTTTAACCATTTTGGTTCGGTCGGTAACATTGATAAAAGCGCCCGAAAGGATTGGGTCTTCCTTTGAGCCGTAACCTTGTTTTTCGGTGTTTTCTAATCCTTCAAAGGTCATGATCTTTAATAGTTCGGGCGATTGCGCTTTGGCAAAAAGAGATAAAATTGTGAGTAGCAAAAGGGTAAGTATCCTGTTCATAATTTGGGTTTTATTAGATGATGCATTCCAGCACCATTTTTCATAAGCGCATTAAAAATAACTGCTACAGCATTAACTTATTTCACGTCTATTCTTAACTTTACAATTATGAACAAAAAACTTTTCCTTTTAGATGGGATGGCGCTGATCTACAGAGCGCATTTTGCATTGAGTAAAAATCCACGTTTTACCTCTAGTGGGGTAAATACATCAGCGGTAATGGGTTTTGCCAATACCTTGATGGAAGTACTTAAAAAGGAAAAACCAACACATATAGCCGTAGTTTTTGATACAGAAGCCCCTACAGAAAGACATACAGATTATGAAGCCTATAAAGCACATCGAGAAGCAATGCCCGAAGATTTGTCCAAAGCTTTACCCTATATTTTTAAACTCATCGAAGGGTTCAATATCCCGGTAATTACCGTTGATGGTTTTGAGGCCGATGATATTATCGGTACGATGGCCAAAGAAGGCGAACGCCAGGGTTTTCAGGTCTATTGTATGACCCCCGATAAGGATTTTGCTCAACTCGTTTCCGAAAATGTCTTCATCTACAAACCTGCCCGTATGGGTAACGAAATGGAAATCTTGGGTGTAAAAGAAGTATTGGCCAAGTGGGATATAGCCCGTGTAGAACAGGTAATCGATATTTTGGGCTTATGGGGTGATGCCGTTGATAATATCCCGGGTATTCCTGGCATTGGTGAGAAAACAGCAAAACTGCTCATCAAACAGTATGAGAGTATGGAAAACATCATCGCCAATGCTCATCAGCTGAAAGGAAAACAAAGAGAGAACGTAGAGAACTTTGCTGCTCAAGGAATGATCTCTAAAAAACTGGCTACTATCATTTTAAATGTACCAGTTGAATTTAATGAAGAAAAACTGATTTTAGAAGCGCCAAGTCGTGAGCTGTTAGAACCCTTATTTGCCGAACTCGAATTCCGTACCATCGGGAAGCGTGTTTTTGGAGAGGACTTTAGTGTAAATACCGGCGAAAGTAACGCCAACCAACAAAAAGACTTATTCGGCAATGATGTAGCTACCAAAAGAATAGATTTCGCAGCACAGCCATCGTTATTTGATACACCAATTGATGCGAAAAACATCAGCAACACAACACATGAATATTTCTTGATCGATACTCCAGAAAAACGCAAAGAACTGATCGAGCTTTTATTGCAACAGGCAAGCATTTCCTTTGATACCGAAACCACGGGAACAGACGCAAACCTGGCAGATCTTGTAGGCCTATCTTTCTCTATTAAACCAGGAGAAGGTTATTATATCCCGGTACCAGAAGATCGTTCCATCGCACAAGCCATTGTTGATGAGTTTAGGGTAGTGTTAGAAAATGAAAAGATCGATAAAATAGGGCAGAACATCAAATACGATATGTTGGTGCTAAAATGGTACGATGTACAGGTAAAAGGAAAACTTTTCGATACGATGTTGGCCCATTACCTGATTGATCCTGATACCCGCCATAACATGGATTTACTATCCGAAAATTACCTGGGTTATACGCCGATTTCTATCACTACATTAATTGGTGCCAAAGGGAAAAGCCAGGGAACCATGCGTGATGTACCAGTAGAAAACGTGGTTGATTATGCCGCAGAAGATGCTGATGTGACTTTACAATTGGCACAGGTTTTCGAACCGATGCTAAAAGAGCGCAACGCCACTAAATTGGCCGAAGAAATAGAAAATCCATTGGTATACGTATTGGCCGATATCGAAAAGGAAGGTGTTAAGATAGATATCGAAACCTTAAATGCCTACTCCATTGAACTGCAGGAAGAAATTACCAAAGCAGAGTTGAGCGTATATGAAAAAGCAGGGCTGAAATTTAATCTTGCCTCACCAAAACAATTGGGAGAAGTGCTATTTGATCATTTAAAACTGGACCCAAAAGCTAAAAAAACTAAAACCGGTCAATACCAAACAGGTGAAGATGTACTGACCTTATTGGCCCATAAAAGCGATATCGTAAAGGATATCCTAGATTTCCGCCAGTTACAGAAACTAAAATCAACCTATGTTGATGCATTGCCTTTATTGGTTAACCCGAAAACGGGAAGGGTACATACCAGCTTTAATCAGGCCGTTGCCGCAACCGGAAGATTAAGCTCCAACAATCCCAATTTGCAGAATATCCCAATTAGAACAGAGCGAGGAAGGGAAGTGAGAAAGGCATTTATTGCCAGAGATGAAAACCATGTGCTGTTATCAGCAGATTATTCGCAGATAGAACTTCGCCTTATTGCCGAAATCAGCAAGGAAGAAAACATGCTAGATGCATTTAGCAAAGGTATAGATATCCATACCGCAACAGCCGCCAAAGTGTATGGCATTACCATTGAAGAAGTAGATGCAACCCAACGTAGAAATGCAAAAGCAGTAAATTTTGGGATCATTTATGGACAATCGGCATTTGGTCTTTCGCAGAATTTAAATATCCCACGTAAAGAAGCTGCAGAAATGATCGAACAATACTTTGCCCAATATCCGGGTATTAAACGCTACATGAGCGATACCATGAACTTTGCACGTGAAAACGGATATGTAGAAACGATCATGGGCAGAAGGAGATATTTGAGAGATATTAACTCAGCAAATCAAACAGTAAGGGGTTACGCAGAGCGAAATGCGATTAACGCGCCAATACAAGGCTCTGCAGCCGATTTAATCAAGATAGCCATGATCAACATCCATAAGGATATGATTGATCAAAATTTGGGCTCCAAAATGACGATGCAGGTGCATGATGAGTTGGTGTTCGATGTGCTTAAAACAGAGGTCGAACAAATGAAGGCCATTATTACCCATCGCATGAAAACTGCTATTGCCACACAAGTACCAATAGAAATAGAAATAGGTGAAGGCAACAACTGGTTAGCCGCACATTAAGTTAACACAATTGATAATTTTAATACAGCTAGTTGATGATGAAATATATTTATTTTTTAGTGTTGTTTATTGTTCCTGTGCTCTCGTTTGCTCAGACAGCAAGGCAAGATACAACCATAGCCTATGCTAGAGCAGGATATGAGAAAGATCCGGTTAGATCGCAGTTTAGAAAGGTAATAGCGAAGAAAGATAGTATATGGGTGGTTTCATTGCTAGGTAGGAAAGATGTACTGCAGGAAGAGGTCAGTTATGCTGATGAGAAACTGGAAGTAAGAAAGGGCCGTTATGCGAGGTATGAAAATGGTAATATCGTAGAAAAGGGCGCTTATGATCGAGGCTATAAAATGGGGAGCTGGAATACCTATTATCCAAACGGACAGGTTTCCTCAAACGAATATTACCACTGGGGAAAGCTTTATGGTACCTATACCAAACATTGGGAAAATGGACAACTTAAAGAAAAAGGCGATTATAATAATGGTAAAAATCTAAAAAGTCGTACCGTGTTTTATCAAGATGGACACCCAGCCCTCAAAGAATTCTATAATGAAAATGGGAAAGTTTCAGGTACTTATTTCGATCAGCAAGGCAATGAAGTAGCTTATAGTGCCATTAGCGAACAACCAAGTTTTCCAGCAGGAGCAAAAGCATTTGAACGCTTTTTAGCGAAGGAAATGAAATATCCTGCAAATGCAAAAAAGAATAATATCCAAGGTACAGTGAAACTACAATTTACGGTACTAAAAGATGGGAGTATTACAGCAATCGAAGTTGTAGAAAGTAATGATGACGAATTAAGCCGTGAAGCAATAAGATTACTTAAAGAAAGTGCGACATGGATCCCAGGGAAAGAATTCCAAGAGCCTGTTCACATGAAAACGACCACAAGCGTTAATTTCGCTTTAAAATAGCTAAATTATTTATTGTCATACCTAAAGTTTGTCTTTCAGACATCAGTTTGTCCTTTCCTACGTTAGTTTTCCGACGTTAGTTTGTCATTCCAAGTTTTTTTGTCATTCCAACGGAGGAGGAATCTACTCCCCTTCCCGCATAGCACAGAACTGTTATTTTGTGCTATGCGAATGGGCAAGTATCATTCTTAAAGTGTAATTGTTTCCCCAATTTTAGGTAACAACAGTGTTTTTTGTGCTCTTTTGAAGCTTTCTACAGCTACTTTTGAGTCGATCTCAATTACTGGAAAAGTATCATAGTGAACGCCGATAATCTGATCACATTCGATATATTTTGCTGCAATTACAGCATCATCAACATCCATGGTGTAGTTTCCACCAATAGGAAGGATTGCATAGTTTAGGTTATACAGCTCTGGCAATAGTTTCATTTCAACAGTTAAGCCAGTATCACCTGCAAAATAGATCTGTTTGCCATCTACTTCTAATACATAACCTGCCGGATTACCTCCATAACTTCCGTCTGGTAAACCCGCAGAGTGTGTAGCCCATACCATACGTACCGTACCGAAATCAAATGTATATTTACCAAAGTTCATGGGGTGAACATTTTCTACTCCTTGTTTCGATACCCAACCAATTACCTCTGGTATAGCAATTACACAAGCATTCGTCTGCTTGGCTAGCGAAATTAAATCACCAACATGGTCGCCATGGCCATGACTGATCAGAATATAATCAGCTTCAATTTTTGTGATATCAATGTCTTTTGCTAAAGGGTTCTGACTGATAAAAGGATCAAATAATAACTTTGTGGTCTCTGTTTCCAACAAGAAAGAAGATTGACCGTAATAGGTGTATTTCATTTTTATTTAGTATTGTGAAAATGAGTATCGAAAAATCTGGAACTATTAGCTCTAAGCTTTGGTCTTTAAGCTTTCCGCTCATCCACCAAACATCCCGCCAAGTCCACCTAACATGTCTTTAGTTGCGGCTTGCATTTCGGTAGCGCTAACTTGGTCTGCCTGTACCAGGGCTTTGTTAATTGCAGTTAACAAGAGTTCTTCTAGCTCTTCTTTATCTGCCTGTTTATAAAATTCTTCTTCAATTGTTACAGCAGTTATTGCTTTATTTGCGGTTGCTGTAATGCGGATTGCTCCACCTTCAACTTCTCCGAATACAGAGACGGTATCCAACCTTTTTTTAATTTCATCTGCCTTCTGTTGGGCAGCCATCAATTTATCGAACATGATTTTTAGTTTTTATTATAATTCTAAAATAAGGCAAAATGTTTTTTAAAGTTCAAAGTAGCACTCAATCAAGCTGTTAAAAACCTCTTCCGAGCGTAAATGCAGTTATCGGCAGACTTAGATCGAATTTAACAGTTGCCAACCCACTACCTAAATCTAAGGTATAAACACTTGTTTTACCTCCAACCGTGAAAATGCCATAGGCTGCATTATTTGGACTGATATCAAAACCATTTGTACTTCCTATATCAAGCTTTGCCTCGCCGATCTTTAATTCTCCTATTTCTGCTAGTACACCAGTAGTTGGTGCCAAGCTAAATAACTTATCTACAGTATGATCAATCACAAAAAGGGTAGATGATGTAGCTGTGGTAAAGTTGTTGTTGAATGCTGCGGCACTTAGTGTTGCCGTGGTAGTGGTAATTGTAGGATTAGTAGTTATGGCGAATGTACTGGTGTTGATCTGCAGATTTTGACCGGTATTGCTCACTACTTGTATTGCGCCTGTTGACGGTACAAAATCAAAGCCAAAGCTTGTGCCAGAAAGTGCAGTTGCCAATGTCCCAACGAGCGTAAATTCTGCCGTACCTATGTTAACTGTATAAATTTTACTGCTGCTACTCAAGGCATAAATCTGTCCGTTTACCGGGCTCATGTCCATACCATAGATTGTTTCTCCAGCTTGCAGCCCCGTAATTGATTTGCTGTAAATGACTGTAGTGGCAAGCGTAGGGTTAAAAATCAGAAAGTTATTGGCATTGTCAACCGCATAAGCAGCTGGATTGGAAGCCATAGCAATGCTCCTGATATTAGTGCCCAAAACAAATTTACCAGCCAATGTAGCTTTTCCGGTGGTAAGGCTAATTGTATAAAGTTTTGTGCTATCGCCCACTTTTCCTATTGTTAAGGCATTGGCTCCATCTGGTGAAATGTCAAAATCTACATTACTGCCCAAATCAACCCCCAAATTACCTACGCTAACTAATGTTCCTTCGTTCGGGGGATCTTGCTTGTATAATTTACCTGCAGTAGGGTCAATGTCATATAAAACGGTTGCTGTTGCACCGGCGTAACTATTGCTGTAAGCTATGCCTGATAAAGAGCTACTGCCAACGTTGGCATCAGTTGCTACCACTTGACCGGTTTCTGGATTTAACCTCAGGTTTTGACCTCTATTGGTTACAATCCTTAATCGATCAGCAGTAGGATTAAAATCGATACTGGTTATAGTCCCACTTAGAAGCGGTGAAAATGGAGTTGCCGATACAGCTCTAGCTGCTCCAGTTGAGATATTGATGATATAAATTTTGCTCAAGCTGCTTACTCCATATAGTTCGCCAGTAGCAGGCCTGAAGTCAATGCCCAGCATCGTTTCTGAAGTGGTTAACCCTGTAATGTTGACGCTAGCTGTTTGAGTTCTTACATCTTTTGCATTATAGGTAGTTAATGCATTATTAGGGGTAAGTGCATAAAACACCTGCGTTGGCCCATAAGCTGGCAAGTTAATATAGGTTAAATCTTTATTACATGAAAATAAGGTGATGGCGAGTAAAATAATACCAGCCAGTTTAATTTTCAATAGTTTTTTTGATCTGAAAAGTTTCATCGTTTGTGTGTTGTCTTCCTTATACCTAATCAACGCAAGTTAAGGTTAAAATTTTATTTCAGCACTTCTTTTCTTGGTTTGGCCCTTTCGTATTGGGCATGCCATTTCACTTCATCACCAAGTTCTAAAGCTGCATGTAATGGAAAATATGGGTCTCTTAACAGTTCTCTTGCTAAAAAGATAAGATCAGCCTCGCCATTCTTCAAAATTTCTTCTGCTTGCTGTGCTGCTGTGATTAAGCCTACAGCGCCGGTAGTGATGCCAGCTTCTTCTTTGATAGCTTCAGCGAATGGAACCTGATAACCTGGTTGAACTGTAATTTTTTGAGCTAAAGTTAATCCGCCAGAAGAGGTATCGATTACATCAACACCTTTACTTTTTAGTACAGCTGATAATTTGACGGATTCTTCAATGTTCCAACCCCCTTCTGCCCAGTCTGTAGCAGATATGCGAACAAAAAGTGGGTTCTCTTTTGGCCAAACCTCCTGAACACTGGCTATGGTTTCCAATAATAATCGAATTCTATTGTCGAAACTACCACCATAATTATCTGTTCTTTCGTTACTGAGCGGAGATAAGAACTGATGTAATAAATAGCCATGTGCCGCATGGATTTCGATTACTTTAAAACCTGCCTGCATCGCTCTTGCTGCTGCTGATCTAAAATCGGATTTTACTTTTTCTATACCTGCCAAGGTTAAGGTGACTGGTGTTTTATCTGTAGGATTAAATTTGACTGCACTTGGTGCAAGTGTATCCCATCCACCATTGGCTTCTTCTAATTGCTGTGGATTTTCCCATGGGATATCAAAGCTCGCTTTCCTACCTGCATGTGCCAATTGAATACCGGCGATAGCACCATTTCCATGGATAAAATCGGTGACTTCTTTAAGCTTTTCGAGGTGTTCATCTTTCCAGATCCCCAAATCACCAACAGAGATCCTTCCTTCAGGAGAAACTGCTGTAGCTTCTGTAATTACCAATGCGGCACCACCAACGGCTCTACTCCCTAAATGAACCAGGTGCCAATTGTTTACAAAACCATCTGTTGCCGAATACTGGCACATGGGTGAAACTACAATTCTATTCTTTAGCGTAATATTTTTAATCTGTATAGGCGTAAATAATAAAGACATATTCGTTGTTTTTAACAAATTAACAACATCATGTTGGATTTGTTTCTATCTATGAAATAACTAAACAATGCCGTGACAGGCAGTTTTAATACTTAGCTTTTGGTGATATTAAATTCTGCTTCAGTATGCCATTTACCACCGTTCTCTTGTGCAATTAAACTGATAGCATCAAAAGTGAATTTAGTCGGAATGTAATAATTACTAACCTGCTCAAAAATGAAATCGGTACATGTGCTATTACGTGGATGCATAATTGTGATGTGTGGTAAATGTGGCCTCGGACTTTCAATTACACCTTTAAGTACCATTTCACGTAGTTGATGGAACTCATCATTTTCATTATTTGCTGGGATATACAAACCTTTGCCATTGTCAAATCTTTCAATAATATTGAAATGAACCTGAATGGGATGCTGGAGTTTGATGGACCTGATGTTTTTGATTATCTGCTCGAGCTGTTCTATCTCATCTTCTCGGCATAAGGTAACGTGTGCAGCGATGAGCTCATATTGTGCTGGATTAAATTCCTGCCTGATGTTTTCTATGGTTTCTCTGCCATCTTTGAGGAAAAAGGTAAGTTGTTTCCTAGTCATATCAATTCATCAGGGCTTTGTTAAATCCAGTAAACAATTTAAAGAGGTTTTCGTAAACAGTTAATGGCAAAGTTTCGGCACGGTCAAATACATCATGATAAGCTGAGATGCCACCTTGTGTGTACAAGAAGAATGCTGGAACACCTTTTTCGGTAAAGAAATAGTGGTCGCTATTGGCTGCTTTGCCACGTGCATTTATTTTTACCAATAATTTGCCGGCATCATTTACTTGGTTTAATAAGGCAAACTCTTTTGGATACTGCGTAGCGTTTACTACAGTTGCACCGGTTTCTCCAGTACCTACCATATCTACATTGAAAAGAAACCTGATATTTTTTAAGGGAATTAATGGGTTTTCGGTAAAGTATTTTGAACCTAAAATTCCTGCTTCTTCGCCAGCAAAACAGATAAAGGCGATGCTATATTTTTGTGGGTTTGCCGCATAATATTTTGCTAAACTTAGTAGGAAGGAAACACCACTACCATTGTCATTCGCTCCGGGAAAATAGGTTTCTTTGCCCATTCCCCCTAAATGATCGTAATGGGCAGTGATTACGATTACAGAGTCTGGATTTTTAGTTCCTTTTACTATTGCGCAAATATTGGACGCTTTAAACTCTGGAATAAAAAGATTTTCAATATTGACCTCAACTTTCTGCGGACTTGCGGTTAAGGCTGTCTTTTTGACAAGAATTTGGGTGTAATCATTTACGTTCTGCGCTACAGACCAGGTAAGCTTATCTGCTAAGGTAATGAGTAATCGATTTGCTGGTGCTAAAAAATTAAGGCTGTCTTTTTGTTCCAGTTCAGCAGTTGCGGAGATACCTCTGCTAGCTTGTTCAACAATAAAATCTTTTCCAGGAACTAATTTTTTGCCATTAATGCTCAGGTCCATCTTTCCAGGAAATGTGTTTGCCGAGAAGTTGAATTGCTGTTTGTAGGTTTTGCCGTCCATTGGGAGTAGGCCAAAGGATTTGAACTCGCCGGCAATAAAATCCGCTGCTTTTGTCATTCCTTTTTTGGTATAACCTCTTCCCCATAGTTCGGGTGAGGTCAGAGTATTTAAAGTTTTGCGAACATAGGTTAAGTCTTGAGCAAAACAATTGGTAGTAAGTAGGAGTAGAAGAAGCAGTGATAATTTTCTCATGAAGCAATGTTTAAAGCTGCAAGATAATAAATATGAGTTAAGGGTTAAGGTTTATCAGTTACGAGGCCGGAAGTATACCTTGCAAGGAGTTTTTAGCCACAGATTAATGAGCCACCAAGGGCACCAAGAACGACAAAGCTGGGGTTTAAGTTTTTTACCACATAGGCAGATAGAAAACATAGGTTTGTTTGTAGGTACCGGGACGTTGGGACAGGAGTTAGGTTTGGCCACAGATGCACATATTATTTTAAACGAAATGGCTATAGTTTAAGATGATCTGTGCATCTGTGGCTAACTATGGCGCCCCGTTAAACTAAATAACTTCTAAAGCAAAAACCGCAGATTAAAAAGATTTTATTCATCTCTTCAATCTGCGGCCAATAAAATTTAAGCGACTTGCTTAGCTAGCTTTAGCCAAATAAGCTTCAATTACTTTTTTGATGCTTTCTTTGTTTTTAGTTGAGGTCCAGTTTTCTTTAGCAGATTGATCGCTTAATGCGAAGAATTGCTCATATAATAATTTGTTATCAACTTTAGGTACCAATTTAATATAGTTGTTTTCTGTGAAAACTAGGTCCCAAGTTGCACGTGCATCTTTCCAGAAGTTCTCTTGTTTTTTCCACCATTGTTGTGCGTAGGCAAAAGATTTTGGATCTGTTTTGATAAATTCTTCCATTCCTTTTTCCATGGCTAACAATTTATCGCCACTTGCAGAACGAACGACTTTTTTATTGTCCTGTTCAAACATCCAGCCATCAGCAGTTAGATAAAGGTTATTACCGCGGTTTAACACATTGTAATCATTGCGTTCGGTACTTTCGCGACGAGGTAGAGGAGAGTCGCTATTGCTTTGCCATTGGTGTTTACCATCAACATGAACCCAAGTTCCAATTGCTTGGTAACGCGGACTATCATCAACCTGATAAACTTTTTGTGTCCATTTGCCTTTAACATCATTAGCGTTTAAGGTAACTTTTTTCCATGCGTTATCTTTATCGTAGGCTAACAATTGAGTGTCTTCATAAGTCCAATCTTCTCTCCAGTGTTTGATCATCATGCTGTCACCTCTCATTACCAAGATATGCTGAATAACGATTTTTTTAGGTGAGTCTTCTAGAATTACTGCCAATTCTTTAGCAGAAGAGCGGTGTCTATCGTGGAACTTGTAATCATCATCAGGAGAAAAAGTTTCAGCATAGTTGAACGTAACTTTGTAAAATCCTGCCAATGCTTTGATTGCTTCACGATCTTGATCAATTTTAGTTTGTGCCGATGCGCCAAAAACTATAAATAGTAAGGCAAAAAGTAAGTTTATTTTTTTCATTATCTTGTTTTAAATGGCAAATGACCAGCGATCAAATTGCGTATTTGGATTAATTCTAAACAACGCAAATTAACGATGAAAATTCTTTCTATCCAAATTATTTTGAATAATTCTAAATAGTCTTTTGAGTTGTGTGCAACATGTTGTTTATCAGGACGATTGTGGTCAATAGCTGATAGTCAATTGTCAATAGGCTATATACCTAAGACTTAATAGCTTCTTATTGCATGTTTTGTATCCGGATTTGTAATACATTTCTGATCGGCATTAATTTATTGTTCATTTAATAGGCGTTCTTATAAGCTCACGTTATTGCTGGTTTTTTAGACTTTTTCTTTTTGCCAAGCCAGATGATAATTCCGGTAATTGGAAGTGATGCTGCGATTAAACTGGCAAGGAATGCAATTATTTTACCTGTAAGACCTAAGATTGCACCAACATGGATATCGTAATTCATGCCAATTAATCGCTCTCCTGCATTTTTTGAGGTATGGTTTCTATTGTCGAGCAATTTGCCGGTGTACTGATCAAATTGGAGATCATCCGAATCGTAATAGGTTTCTTCACTTCGGTAGCCATTGGCATAGATTACACCTTCTTTATCTCCTGCAGGGCTCATCCCAATTTTATCAGCGCCAGCCAATTCTTTTTGTGCGGTATGAAAGGCAATATCAAAGGGGTTTGCCAAACTGGTTTTAGTACTGTCTGATTTAAAGGTTTTTACGGCAGGTGGGGTCGTAGAACCTGAGGCGACTACATACACAGTTGACTGGAACCATTGGAATGCCCAAACCATTCCGGTAAGCGCCAATATTAAGGTGATGAACATGGCATAAAAGCCAAGGACATTATGGAGGTCGTAATTTAGGCGTTTAAATTTAGCGGTCCATTTGATTTTGAAACTCTTATCGAAATTAGATTTCTTAAGATTTTTTGGCCACCACATGATCATTCCGGTGATTAATAGGATGACAAAGATGATGGTACTCCAGCCTACGATCTGCTGTCCGATAGGATGATTGATCAATAAGCTCCAGTGGATCATTTTTACCACGCTGAAGAACTCATATTTGTAATCAATAATTAGATTTACTTTTCCGGTATATGGGTTTATCAAAACCATATCGTAGTAATCGACGGAGTCAAAATAGAAGAATGCATCAGGATTTCCTGCTTTATAGGTTCCGAATTCCCATGCTCTTTCTGGCGATTTAAAGGTGCTGATGAAGCTGATTTTCTTTCCTTTTCCGAGTGCAGCTTCGGCTCTTTTCTGAAGTTCGCTTAGTGGTAATGTAACCGCATTATTGGGTGGTGTAACAAATACTTCATCATGGTGGATCCATTCGTTGATCTCAACTTGAAAAACAAAGATACATCCGGTAAGGGCAACGATAAAAACGATTAATCCAGCCCCAATGCCGAGCCATAGATGTAGCCAATCACTAATCCTTCTGAAACGGGATTTTTTATTCTTCTTATTTGTTGGTTTTGTTAAACCCATGTCCAAAATGGCTATTTATGACAAAACCAATTGACCATTATCTGGCCAATTGGTTGTTTATTTTAATGAATTATTACTCGGCTGTTGTGAAATAGGTTACTAGATGCCATACCTTTTCGTATGCCTTGCCGTTTAAGGTTCCTGGTGTTTGATCTTCATTAAAAGCTTCTATAAAGTAAGCTCCTTTTTGAGCAGGTTTGAAAATGAAGTTACCATTTGCATCTGTTTCTGGTTCCTGCTTTTTTCTTGCGGGATCAACTACAGCAACTTTCTTTTTGGCAAAAGGAGTCTTGTTAAAAACTACCTGATATGTAAAATCTTCACCTGTTTTTAAAGCTGCTTTTGAGGGTTGGATAGTGAATATAGCATTTGCAGGATATGCTGTGTTGATTTTGCTCTTGCCAACAGCAACATTTGCAAAGGCGTAATATTCAATCTTTGCATGTTCGTAAACTGCTGCTACCTCATGTACAACAGAGAGGATATAAACACCATCCTGATTTGGGACAAAACTTGTTTTGTAATAGTGTACATCAGGTGTAGCCTTTAAAATTTTAACCGTTCCGTTTGGTGCAGTAACACTGATGCTAAATTCTTTAAGGTTACTGAACCATTTTTTTGCAGAGTCAGGTTCATTTGCTTCGTACTCTCCGAAAAAGATTTTAACTTCTTGTTTTTGTCCTTTTTTGCCGGTTGCGGTAGTTTCTATCCACAGTGCATGTGCGAAAGTGTTTGAGATGCTCAATACAAAAAGCGCAATAAATAGGGTGATTTTAATCTTCATCTGTTATTTTATTTTAGCTGGACGATTTATAGTTAAAATTTGTAAGCAATACTTAATCTGTAATTTCTTGGTGCTTCTGCTTGCCAGGAGTATGCATTTTGGGCATAATCAGGGGCGTTCCAGTAACCGGTGTAATAAGCACCTGAGTATAAATATTTATCTAAGATGTTAAATGCATTAGCCGTAATTTTTAAGCTTTTGCCTTCCCAGAATAGTCCACCATCTAGTTTAAAATAGTTTGGAAGGTTTTGTTCAGCATTTGTAGCGCTAAAAGTTTGTGTTGCTCTTCCTGCTAGATAGGTAAATCCGCCAGAGATACCAGCACCTTTAAGGAAACCATTCTGTAAACTATAGGTTAACCAGGCATTGGCAGTATGTTTTGCATATCCAGGAACGACATCACCAACGGCCATCCAGGTTACACCATCAGCTACTGCTGCAACTTTTGCGTCTGTATAGGCATAATTAGCTATTAATTTAATTCCTGCGGTGATCTCACCTCTTAGGTCGAACTCTATACCTTGCGCTCTTTTTTCTCCGATAATGATGCTGTAGCTTTCTCCAGAGGTATTTGAAGGATCGCCGGTTAGTTCATTTTGTTTAAGAATTCTGTATGCTGATACGGTCGTATTCCATTTGCCATCAAACCAATCTCTTTTTAACCCTACTTCATAGTTCGTACCTGTAATTGGATCAATTTTTCCGCCGTTGCGCAAAAATCCAGTTTGTGGGATGAAAGCTGCATCATAAACGCCGTAAACAGCTGTGTTTTTATCAAGTGAAACACTTAAGCCGATACGAGGTGTAAAACGATCTGCTTTATCAGAAGGGGCGCCCCAAGCAGATTGACTAACGTAAGTATATCTTCCTGCTAGTGTTAAACGTGCTCTGTTATTGAAGAAACCAAGTTCATCTTGTACGTAACCGCTTAGGTATTTTTGATCAATTAATCCACCTGCGGCAATGGCACGCTGTTCAAGAGGGGTATCGCGATCGAAGTTTGGATAACCATTTGATGGGAAACCGTAATTTGGATTGTTTAAATCAAATGGAGAAGAAGGAAGGTCTAAATCATGAGTCTGGCCCCAATCTGCCATGTAGCTTTTCTTTCCACCATCAAAACCACCTAAGATACGGTGCTGTATTCCGCCAGTATTGACTTTACCGTTGATAAAGAACTGTGCTAATTTCATGCTACTTTCTGCATCCCAGATGCCAACATTTCTGATGAGGGTTCCGTTAGCAAAAACGGACGATGGCCAAGAGCTTGATCCGGTTTGGAGATATTTTGAATAGGCTACTTGTGCGGTTGCTTTCCAGGTGTCGCTAAAATTATGTTGTAAATTAAGGAAAACGGTATGGTCAACAATTCTGGTTGGTTCAACACCTGGCTGTGTTAAGGTGAAGTCACGTGGTAAAAGTTTATAGCCATCTGGGTGGAAGATGTAGAAAGAACCTACTTCGGTCAGCTTTGCATTTTGGAGGGTATATTCTGCCGTAAGTTTAGTTTTGTTGCTGATCTGGTAGCTTAATACTGGAGCGAAACTGTATCTATCATTGTGCTCATAAGGTCTGAAAGAACCTTTGTTTTGTACGGCAGTATTTAACCTGAACAATAATTTGCCATCATCAGTTAATTTGTGGTCGAAATCTACGGTAGCTCTGTACAGGTCATAACTTCCCAGGGTGAATGCAACTTCACCTTTGTTTAAACCGGTAGGCTTTTTTGTAACTACGTTGTACATCCCGCTTGGATCGCCGTTGCCGAGCATAAAGCCTGCAGGGCCTTTTACAAATTCTATATGATCAACGAAGCTCATGTCTTCGGTTAGTGGACCCCAGTAGGAAGCAACGAAGTTAAAACCATTTCTCATGGCCTGAATTTGCGATCCGCGCATGGTGATGTTGGTGTACATATCTCCCCAGTGTTCGACTCTTGTTGCGCCACTTACGTTTCTGATGAGACCATCGCTCATGCTAATGATCTGTTGGTCTTTGATTACCTGATCACTCACTGTTTGGATATTTTGAGCTGCTTCTAGCAAGGGTTCATTCAGCCTTAATGAAGCTGAAGGCAAGCTTACTTTGTACTTGTTTTTTATAGCGGCAATGGTAACTTCATTAAGCGACTGACTATTTTCGGTAAGCTTAAAATCTAGGGTTACTGTTTCGCCCGCGACTATTGTAAAGTCTTTTTCTTGAGCTTCGATACCTACGGCACTTACTTTTAAAGTATAAGAACCTGCTTTAACTCTAGAGATGATGTATTCTCCTTTGTCGTTAGTAGTTGTTCCTTGGTTTTTGGTTTTTAAACCTATGCTCACATAAACTGCTGGTTGTCCATCAGCGGTAGTGACTTTTCCTTTGATGCTTGCTGTTTGAGCGAAGGCAGCGGTGGAAGAAAGAAGTGAGAACAATAAAATTTTAAAGTGTAATTGTATTCGCATGTTATTCTTATTTGGATTTATTCTAAACAGAGGCAAATTAACACGTAAAATTTATGTTATGCAAATTATTTTGAATAATTCTAAATAAGGAGCGGGATATAGGATGGGTATTTGGTATATGATAGGGGCATGGAAAGTTAGGGGAAGACAGTATCATCCTTCGTCCATCCTTCGTCCATCCTTCGTTCATCCTACGTTCATCCTTCGTTCATCTTACGTTGGAGGTTAATGGTTCATAGTTGATGGTTCATGGGTTGGATGCATATTGGCAGTTAGCCTAAACCTATTTAGGGTAGGTGTTAAATGGGTTGATGGTTAATAGTCAATGGGTTGGATGGAGAAGCAGGAAGTTCTAGACCATTAGGTATTGGGAATTGGATTCTGCCTGTGAGATCCCTACTGCGTCGGGATGACAAAAAAACTCGGGGAGGAAAAAAACTCGGGACAAACAGCTCGGGAATAAAAAGTAACTAGGTAATGACATGCAACTCAAATGACAAGCATCACTGGAATGGCAAACGACTGTGTGAAAACAAATCTTCGCAAGCGCAAAGGAAGGGTTGGGAACCTATAGACTAGGCAATGATATTCAATGAGTCAGTAACTAGTGACTCATTGAATATTAAATAATTTATTTAATCAAGATTGCTTGAGCGCTTAGGCCGCTTTCTGAGGAGGTTGGATTAACTAGGCCTTTTAAAATAACATTATAATGGCCGCTAACACCAATGATTACATTTTCAATAGAGGCAATAATGGCTCCGGTAGTTGTATTTTTAATATCGAATGCGTAGGTTCCGACTGCTAGTTGAGTGAATCCGCTAGCAGCTTTATAGGCTTTATTGGTTGTAATTACGCTGCCATTTCTTACTACTAGATCTAGTGCTGGTGCATCTGGAGAAACATTGATAAATCTGATAAATCCATTAGTAGTTGACGTACCGGTTAGATCATCTGTGATCAATAGGCCTTCAAATGCTGTAGGTTTTCCGATCAGGAAATAGGTGGAATAGCTGGAAGCTGGAAGTGCTATTGTTTTGGAGAATAAGCTTTCCGTTCTACCGGCAACAGTAAATTTAACGGTATAACTTCCTGTTACTTTTTGAAAGTAAGCCATGTTGCCACCCAAAGGTAATGCTGCGGTATTGATTTTAGCATCATCTAAGAAAACATCATAGGTAGCAGGAGTTGGCGAAGCGTTATATATGGATAGCCCACTATAAACATTGGTATCAGTTTCTTCCTTTTTACAGGCACTGAAGCTGATTAATGCCACTAGAAAGAAGGTGACATAGATTTTAAATCTAAGTGGTTTTTTCAAAAAATCTGAGGTGTAGCCGTAAATCATAATTATAAATATGCAATAAAAATTTAACACTATTTGATACAAAGGTAAGAGTCTTTGCCTATTGTAGATGCAAATATGGCTTTATCATTGAAAAGATGATGTTAAACTTTGTTAAATCGACTTTAAATGCATGGGTAGTTTAGTCAGATTAGTTCCATAAAAAGTTGCCAAAAAGCAAAAAAATCAGATTCTTATTGCACAACTCAATTATTATTTAAACCTTTGCGCCTCAAGTAATTTAATACGGAATAGCAAATTTATAATGAGCAAGCACATTTTCCATAAATCATCTACTTTAGCGGCAAAGCAATTTGCGCTTAAAAGTATGTTTATAGAGCGCTTACGACCCGTATGCTTCATCTCTAGTCGGCAAAACTATACGCCGCGTATTTAGTACATCAACTAATACCTTATGAGGAATTGATCCTCTCTAAAAACCCAATTAACAAGAACATTTTAATTTTTCGTTAAGAAAACGAATGAATATTAATGAATTTATAGTACAGGTAGCAATCGCAGAGCATCGTGTATTCGCAGAAGAAATCGTAACCGAAATGGCCGAGTCTGCAAAGGCGAGGGGAACTGGTATTGCAAAGCGTTCTCCGGAGTATATTGCAGGAAAAATGCAAGAAGGCAAGGCAGTAATTGCATTTCATAAAGATGGAACCTGGGCAGGTTTCTGTTATATCGAAACTTGGAGCCATGGACAATTTGTTGCGAATTCAGGTTTGATTGTGAGTCCGAAATTTAGGAAAGCCGGATTAGCACATGCCATTAAACAAGCAATTTTTAATTTGTCGAGGACTTTATATCCTAAAGCGAAAATCTTTGGTTTAACTACAGGATTGGCAGTAATGAAGATTAACTCTGATTTGGGTTATGAACCTGTTACCTATTCTGAATTAACACAGGACGAGGACTTTTGGAAGGGTTGCCAAAGTTGTGTGAATTTCGAGATTCTGAAGATGAAGGAGCGGAAGAACTGTATGTGTACGGCAATGTTATATGATCCAGCGGAGAAAAAGCACGAGGCAGCTAAGAATTTTGCTGAGGAACTTCAGAAGAAACCTGGTTTATATGAACGTTTTATGCGTATTAAGCAGCGTTTGGTTGTGAAGCCTAAGTCTGGCTTGAAGGCCTTTTTACTCATGTTTACCCTTTTATTTAAATAGATGATGGCTGTGGCTTTTCATCGCCTTTAAAACAAAATATAATGAAAAAGAAAGTAGTTTTAGCATTTAGCGGAGGATTGGATACCTCATTTTGTTGCATTCATTTGGCCGAAGATCGTGGGTTGGAAGTACACTCGGTAATTGTAAATACTGGTGGTTTCTCTGATGAAGAGTTGCAAGAAATTGAAAAGAGAGCATATGCTTTGGGTGTGGCTTCTCATGCGGTGGTTGATGAAACGGCAAATTATTATGATTCGTGCATCAAATATCTGATTTATGGCAATGTGCTTAAAAATGCGACCTATCCACTTTCTGTAAGTGCAGAACGCGTTAGCCAAGCAACTGCAATTGCAAACTATGTAAAGAAAATTGGTGCTGATTATGTAGCACATGGGAGTACGGGTGCTGGAAATGATCAGGTTCGTTTTGACATGATCTTTAATATCCTGATTCCTGGAGTAGAGATTATTACGCCTATTAGAGATCTGAAATTATCTCGCGAGGCGGAAATTGAATATTTAAAAGAACATGGTGTAGAATATAGTGCAGAAAAAGCAAGATATTCTATTAATAAAGGACTTTGGGGAACATCTGTTGGAGGGAAAGAAACTTTAACTTCTAATGAGACCTTGCCGGAAAGTGCTTGGCCAACGCAGATTTCGGAAACTGAATCTCGTAAAATTGAGCTTACTTTCGAGAAGGGAGAATTGGTTGGCATTGATGGGGAGATTTTGGAGCCAGTTAAGGCCATTCAAAAATTACAGGCTATTGCTCAACCTTTTGGCATTGGCAGGGATATCCACGTTGGAGATACGATTATCGGGATTAAAGGCCGTGTAGGTTTTGAAGCCGCTGCACCTATCATCATTATCAAAGCGCACCACACTTTAGAAAAACATACACTTACCAAATGGCAATTGAGCTGGAAAGAACAGCTGTCGTCATTTTATGGGAATTGGTTGCATGAGGGTCAGTTTCATGATCCGATTATGCGGAACATTGAGGCATTTTTAACTGATACGCAAAAAGTAGTGAGTGGTAAAGTATTTGTAGAGTTATTGCCATACCGTTTCCAAATTATAGGAATTGAATCTAATCATGATTTAATGAGCAATAAGTTTGGTAGCTACGGAGAAATGAATAATGCTTGGAGCGGGGATGATGTGAAAGGTTTCTCGAAAATATTTGGTAACCAAGTAATGATTTGGCATAAGGTTAATGAGGAAGCTTAAGGGCTTAAGGCTGAAAGACTAAAGCTTAAAGCTTTTAGACGTGAGATGGGAGACGTGAGATTTGAGATGAAATCCAGTCTTACTGCTAACTACCTTCTACTAACCACTAATTAAAAAAATGATCCTTTCGAAAGAAAACTGTTTGAGCCACTATAAATGGGGTGCTAATTGTGATGGCTGGAATTTGGTGAGTAAGCCAGATGTATCTATCAAACAGGAGTTGATGCCTGCAAAAACGGGCGAGAAACTACATTTTCATCAGTATGCCACACAGTTTTTCTTTATTTTGAAAGGTGAGGCGGCATTTTTAATTGAAGGACAAACTTTGGTTGTTGAAGCAAATGAAGGCTTACAGATTGAACCAGGGAGCAAACATAAGATCATGAATGAAAAAGATCATGATTTAGAATTTATACTTTTTTCTTATCCATCAACACAAAATGACAGAACAGATTGTGAGTAACATCACTATTAAACAGATTGGACTTACGGAAGCAGACCTGATGGTTGGCTTGTTTAACCAATACAGAATATTCTACAAGCAGTTTTCGGATATTGGAATGGCCAAGGCATTTATTGAGGCGCGTTTGGCTAATAATGAATCAATTATTTTTGTAGCGATGTCTGGTGATGAACCTGTTGGTTTTACACAGCTTTACCCTAAGTATTCATCGGCCAAGCTCAGCAAAAATTGGATCTTGAATGATTTATTTGTGGCTATGGCTTACCGTAAGCAGGGTGTTGCTAAAAAGTTAATTGATGCGGCGATGGATTTTGCGAAAAAACAGGGGTCAACATTTTTGCAGTTAGAAACTGGTGTAGACAATTATCCAGCACAGAGTTTGTACGAAGCTATTGGCTTTGAGAAACAAGATAATGACGAAGAATTTATACTTTATAAAATTGCAATAAACTCATAAAGATGAAGAAGATTAAAGTGGGAATTATTGGTGGTGCAGGATATACCGGGGGCGAAATGTTACGTATTTTGGTGAACCATCCAAATGTGGAGATTGCCTTCGTAAATAGTACCAGTAATGCGGGAAACTTAATTTCGGATGTACATACGGATTTAATTGGTGATACCGATTTAAAGTTTACGAATGAAATCCCCCAAGATATTGATGTGCTTTTTTTATGTGTTGGTCATGGTGATGCGAAAAAGTTTTTAGCTGCCAATCCGATTGATGAAAACATCAAAATCATTGATTTATCCCAAGATTTTAGGTTAGCGAATAATTCGCAGTTCGAAAGCCGTAAGTTTATTTATGGGCTTCCTGAATTGAACCGTGATGAGATTAAAGGGGCGAGCAATATTGCCAATCCTGGTTGTTTTGCAACGTGCATTCAGTTGGGATTATTACCACTGGCGGCGAAAGGACTGATCAATAGTGAGGTTCATATTAATGCTACTACTGGTTCAACTGGTGCTGGACAAAGCTTAGCGGCAACCTCACATTTTAGCTGGAGAAACAATAATCTATCCATTTATAAGGCATTTGAGCATCAGCATTTAAATGAGATAGGGGAAAGTTTGGTACAATTACAACCTGAGCTTTCGTCTGCTTTAAGTTTCATTCCGCAACGTGGTGCATTTACCAGAGGTATTTTGGCTGCGATGTATTTGGAAAGTGACTTAACACTAGAGGAGGCGCAAGCTATTTATGAGGATTATTATAACGGTCACCCGTTTACACATGTAAGTAAGAAAAACATCGATTTAAAGCAGGTGGTTAATACCAATAAGGCATTAGTTCATGTAGAGAAACATGGGGATAAGCTTTTCATCATCAGTATTATTGATAACCTATTGAAAGGTGCAAGCGGGCAGGCAGTTCAAAACATGAATTTAATGTTTGGTTTGGAAGAATGGAGTGGGTTAAGGTTGAAGGCGGCTTTTTTTTAAGAGAGCTGAAAGCTGAAAGACTAAAGCTTAAAGCGAAGGTAGCGATGTGGCTAGGGGACGTTGTATATTAAGAGAGCTGAAAGCTGAAAGACTAAAGCTTAAAGCGAAGGTAGCGATGTGGCTAGGGGACGTTGTATATTAAGAGGGCTAAAAGCTGAAAGACTAAGGCTTAAAGCGAAGATAGCGATACGCTAATTAATATAATTTAATAATAATGGGCAAATGAAAGGGATTTGATCTTTCAGTTTGCCCTTAAGCTAGTAAATGATTTACATAATAAAATTAAAAGTCCGGCATAGTTGAATTGCTTTTTAGGTAATTAAGCCTTAATGATAAACGGATTTAAAATAAAAGATATTAACTCTTGACTAATATTTAATTTCTTGAGCTTCCTGCTGTATAAATCATGCAATGCTTTGGTCTTTAAGCTTTAGTCTTTAAGCTATAAAAAAATGAACTTATTCGACGTATACCCATTAAATGATATAGAAATAGCCAAAGCATCGGGCAGTAATGTTTGGGATGCTAATGATCAACAATACTTAGATTTATATGGCGGTCATGCTGTAATTTCTATTGGACATACCCATCCTCATTATGTAAAAAGATTAACGGAACAACTGAACAAGGTTGGATTTTATTCTAACTCTGTTAAAATTCCTTTGCAGGTACAATTGGCTGAGAAATTGGGTCAGGTTTCTGGAAAGACGGATTATCAGTTGTTTCTATGCAACTCTGGTGCGGAGGCGAATGAAAATGCCTTAAAGCTAGCTTCGTTTTATAACGGAAGAAAGAAAATAGTTGCTTTTAAAGGTGCATTTCATGGCAGAACTTCATTAGCTGTTGCGGTAACCGATAATCCGAAGATTGTGGCACCGGTAAATGAAAATCCCAATGTGATTTTCTTGCCGCATAATAATGAGGTAGCTTTAGAAGAAACATTTAAAGCACAAGGTGATGAAATTGCTGCTGTAATTATTGAAGGAATTCAAGGTGTTGGTGGAATTAAAGAGGCTTCGCAGCCTTTCTTGCTAAAAATCCGTTCACTATGTGATGAATATAATGCTGTTTATATTGCGGATAGTGTTCAATGTGGATATGGTAGAACGGGGTTGTTTTATTCGCATGATTATGCGGGTGTATCAGCCGATGTATATACTATGGCAAAAGGAATGGGCAATGGTTTTCCGGTTGCAGGGATTTCGATTGCACCTAAGTTTAAACCTTGGCATGGAGAATTGGGAACTACATTTGGGGGAAATCATCTTGCTTGTGCCGCAGCATTAGCTGTATTGGAAGTTATGGAACAGGATAGCCTGATGCAAAATGCCGAAGAAGTTGGAAATTATCTGATTGCCGAATTGAAGAAATTTGAACAGGTAAAAGAGGTTCGTGGGCGTGGATTGATGATTGGGATTGAACTGCCGGAAGAGTTGGCACATGTAAAAAAGGAGCTACTTTTTACGCATCATATTTTTACCGGTGAGGCTAAACCAAATGTAATCCGTTTGTTGCCAGCGTTGAATTTAACGAAGGAGCAGGCTGATGAGTTTTTAGGGGCTTTTGCAAAAGAGCTTAAAGCTTAAAGACTAAAGCAGAAAGCGAAGGTAGCAATGTGCTGAGGAGGACGAGTATATAAGGAGCTTAAAGCTTAAAGACTAAAGCAGAAAGCGAAGGTAGCAATGTGCTGAGGAGGACGAGTATATAAGGAGCTTAAAGCTTAAAGACTAAAGCAGAAAGCGAAGACAGCAATGTGCTGAGGAGGACGGGTATATAAGGAGCTTAAAGCTTAAAGACTAAAGCAGAAAGCGAAGGTAGAAATGTGCTGAGTAGGACGAGTATATAAAGAGCTTAAAGCTTAAAGACTAAAGTAGAAAGCGAAGGTAGCGATGTGCATAGGAGAACGAATATGTTAATGAGCTTGAAGTTTAAAGACTAAAGCGGTAGGGCGTAAAAAGAACAGAGCCTGATATGATTTAGCTCTTTATCTTTCCTGCGTTAGTATATATGAACTAATTTAGAGGTATCCCTATTTTCTATCAACAAGTATTAAACTTATAGAAAATGAGAGATTACCAAAAATTAGAAGTTTGGAAGAAGGCACATATGATGGTATTGTTTGTTTATTCAGATATACTTCCATTGTTTCCTTCTTCTGAAAGATATGACTTGCAGAGCCAAATAAAAAGAGCTGCATATTCAGTCCCCTTAAATATTGTTGAGGGTGCGGGTAGAGGTTCCGAAAAGGACTTTGCTCGATTTTTAGATATGGCATTAGGCTCTTGTCAAGAAACTGAATATGGTTGTTTGCTTGCGAAAGATTTGGCCTATTTAAACGAAGAAAAGTATAAAGAGATAAATATTAAAACGAATGAAGTTAAGGCAATGCTAATCGGCTTGCTGAAACGTTTACGACAATAAACCGGTTGAAGTTTTAGATTGGCAAGCTTGTTATTAACCATGCAAGGAGCTTTAGTCTTTAGTCTTTGATCTTTAAGCTTTAAAAAATGAACCTTTTCACTTCCGTACATGATGTTCAGAGCATCAAACAATTCGTAAAAGATGCCTTGATATTGAAGGCAGATCCTTATTCACATCAAGATTTGGGTAAGAATAAAACCTTGGGCTTAGTTTTTATGAATCCAAGTCTGCGTACCCGATTAAGCACGCAAAAGGCGGCATTAAATTTAGGGATGAACGTAATGGTTATGAACATGGATAAGGAAGGTTGGGCCTTGGAGACACAAGACGGTGTTGTAATGAATGGGACAACTGTTGAGCATATTCGTGAGGCTGCGGCAGTAATGGGCCAATATTGCGATATTTTGGGGCTACGTTCTTTTCCTAAGTTGAACAATCGTGAGGAAGATTATAATGAAGACTTCTTCAATAAGTTTGTAAAATATTGTGCTGTTCCGGTGGTGAGTTTGGAGAGTGCTACACGTCATCCATTACAGAGTTTTGCTGATATCATTACGATCCATGAAACGTGGAATCCAACGGCAGAGAAGCGTAAACCTAAAGTTGTTTTGGCTTGGGCCCCACATGTAAAGGCTTTGCCACAGGCGGTGCCAAATTCTTTTGCAGAATGGATGTGCAAGGCGCAGGAAGAAGGGATGCTAGACTTTACGATTGCGCAACCAGAAGGATATGAGCTTTCGGAAGATTTTACTCCTGGTGCACAAATTGAATATAATTTGGAAGCTGCATTGAGTGGAGCTGATTATGTATATGTTAAAAACTGGAGCAGTTATAAGGAGTATGGTAAGGTTTTAACCTATCCCGATGGGTGGATGATGAATAATGAGAAGTTAAAAATTACAGATAATGCTAAAGTGATGCATTGTTTGCCAGTTCGTAGAGATCTGGAACTTTCTTCGGAAATACTAGATGGGCCAAACTCATTGGTTATTCACGAAGCTGGAAATCGCCTTTGGGCTGCACAAGCGGTGTTAAAGGCAATGCTAGAAAAATTATAACATTTTATCTAAGTAGAAAGAATAAGCAGAGAATTAAATACTTTAAGCTTTCTGCTTTAAACTTAAGGCTCAAAATAATGAAACAACTTACCATCATCAAAATAGGCGGAAATGTAATTGATAATTCGGCAAACCTACATCAATTTCTTTTGGATTTTACGGCTTTGCCTGGTGATAAGATTTTGGTTCATGGTGGCGGTAAAATTGCTACAGAATTAGGCGAATCGCTTGGTATTGAGGCTAAAATGGTTGATGGGAGACGCATCACAGATATTGAAACTTTACGTATAGTAACGATGGTATATGCTGGGCTGATCAATAAAAACATGGTGGCACAATTACAGGCAAAAGGGAGCAATGCGATAGGTTTGACTGGTGCTGATGGTAATATTATAAAGGCTAAAAAGCGTCCCGTAAAAACAATAGACTACGGTTTTGTTGGCGATCTTGATGAACATTCAGTAGCTGCAAATACATTAGATAGTTTGCTAAAGGCAGGTTTAGTTCCTGTATTATGTGCGATAACGCATGATGGAGAGACCCAATTGTTAAATACCAATGCTGATACCATCGCATCTGCGGTAGCCATAGCTATGTCTTCATTATATGAAACGAAGCTGGTTTATTGTTTTGAGAAAAAGGGTGTTTTAAAAGATGTAAGTGATGATGATTCTGTGGTTAGGGTAATCAAATCAGCTGAGTTTGAAGGTTTAAAGGAAGATGGGATTGTAGCGGGAGGAATGATTCCTAAATTACAGAATGCATTTGAGGCGATTAAAAAAGGTGTTGCTACGGTTTATATTGGGAAGGCTGATGAGCTCCCCGCGTTGGGTACAGGAGAATTTGGCACTAAAATGTTGGCCTAGTAGCTAGGCTAGCTGGTTGAAGTCGGAAGGTTGGAAGGTTGGAAGGTTGGAAGGTTGGAAGGTTGGAAGGTTGGAAGGTTGGAAGGTTGGAAGGTTGGAAGAATTTTTACCATTCAATTTACGAATTAAATCTGTGTACTCGGCCTGATCCGCGTAATCCACCATAAAGTAAAATCATCAGTTTAATCAATTAAAAATCGGTGTAATCACCTTAATCATGGGAAAAAAAATAACAATCATAGGTTCTGGAAATATTGGCTTATCATTAGCGAAAGGTTTAGTAAATAAAAACTACTGTACTCCAGACCAAATTACCTTAACAAGGCGTAATTTAAAGTTAATGACCAGCGAAGTGAGTGCAGGCTTTAACGTAAGTGATAATAACATTGTAGCTATTTACGATGCTGAAATTGTAGTATTGGCAGTTTTACCGCAGCAGTTGAAAAAAGTATTGGAAGAAATTGCTTCTTCTATCAACCCAGAAAAACAGTTGGTAATTTCTGTAGTTTCGGGAGTGAGCTGTGCTGATGTGCGTAATGAAATTGGCAATAATGTACAAGTGATAAGAGCTATGCCAAATACGGCAATTGCTATAGGTCAGAGTATGACGTGTATTGCGAGTGATAATGCTGTAGAGCACAATATGGCGGAAGTAACTAGACTTTTCGAGACTGTTGGTGCAGTGGTAACGATTAACGAAGATCTGATGACTTCGGCGACTGCGCTTTGCGCATGTGGGATTGCGTTCTTTTTACGTAGTATTAGAGCAGCATCACAAGGTGGTGTAGAAATAGGCTTCCATGCCCATGATGCCTTAAAAATGGCGGTACAAACTGCGAAAGGAGCGGCTGATCTGTTGTTGCTTACGCAAAGCCACCCAGAAAGTGAGATAGATAAGGTAACCTCTCCTAAGGGCTGTACGATAGCGGGGTTAAATGAAATGGAGCACAATGGGTTCAGTTCGGCTTTTATCAAGGGAATTAAACTATCTGCCTTAAAAGCTGGAAATTTATATACGAAAGAGGGTTAATTATTTGAGGTTATGATTGAAAAATTAATACAAGAAAGCACAGATTTACTTCGTGAACTCATCAGAACACCTTCTTTTAGTAAAGAAGAACAACAAACAGGAAATAAGATAGAGCTTTTTTTGCAGCAACATGGTGTAAAAACCATTCGAAAACTGAACAATATATGGGCTTATAACAAATATTACGATGCGAGCAAACCTACAGTTTTATTAAATTCTCACCACGATACTGTTAAGCCAAATTCTGGATATACGCGCAATCCGTTTGCGCCGGATATTGTTGAAGATAAGCTTTATGGATTGGGCAGTAACGATGCAGGAGGCTGTTTAGTTTCTTTAATTGCCACTTTTCTCTATTTCTATCCACAAGAGAATTTGAGTTATAATTTTTGTTTGGCAGCAACTGCTGAGGAAGAGATTTCTGGTAATGACGGATTGGAACTGGTTATTCCAGACTTGGGAAATTTAGAATTTGCCATTGTGGGAGAACCGACAGAAATGCATTTGGCGATTGCAGAAAAGGGCCTGCTTGTGATTGATTGTATTGCTCATGGAAAAGCGGGCCATGCGGCCAGGGATGAGGGTGAAAATGCCATTTATAAAGCGATGGTTGACATGGAATGGTTTAGGACGTATCAATTCCCAAAGGTGTCTGAGGTTTTTGGTCCGGTAAAGATGACGGTTACCATTATCAATGCAGGCTCACAGCATAACGTAGTGCCTGCAAGTTGTACTTTTACGGTTGATGTTCGTGTAACTGATGCTTATACGAATGAAGAGGTTGTTGAGCTTATAAAACAGCATGTAAGCTGCGAGGTTAAACCAAGATCGGTGAGGTTAAAGCCGTCTAAAATTGACAAGGACCATCCGATTGTACAATCTGGAATAGCGCTGGGAAGAAATACCTATGGTTCGCCTACGACTTCTGATCAGGCTTTACTGTCCATTCCATCTTTAAAGTGTGGTCCTGGGTTTTCTGGTCGCTCGCATATGGCGGATGAGTTTTTGTATGTTCATGAGATCAAACAGGGTATTGAAGGCTACATTAATATGTTAAAACCTGTGGTTAATGGAAAATAAACTATGCAGGCACATTGCGTGAACATATGATATTAGGGATGGCTTTATCGGGAATACGGTTTTTTATAGTATCCTAAAAAAGGAATGGGAAAGCCTCAAAAAAGAATGCTTTCCCATGTACTAAACTATACTTTATAACAATTTTGTGTTTGCTGTATTTCCAAATCTATAACTTAGTGAGACCTCATTCGTGGCATTGTTAAAGCCTTGGAGATTACCTGAAGAAGTACCAAACTCATAACTGTATCCAATTTTGAACTTTTTTGTATTTACGGAAATGATACCTGCGAATTGTCCGTTGGTGTTGTAATTAGCACCAATACCCAATAGGTCTTTAAGGTAAATGGTTGTGGAGAAGTTAAAATTAACTGGTAAATCTTTCGTATAGGAAATTAACGTTGCTGGTTTAATGCCTATATCTTCAGATTTAAATAAATAAGCGCCTGCTACATAATAGTGATTTTGGAGATAACTTGTATTCTGTGCAGATGCTGCTCCTAAAGTTTGAAGGGTAAGTTGGGGGACAGAAATTCCTACATAATAACGGTCTGTAAAGAGCATTATACCAAAACCGATATTGGGCTGTGTTTCTCTTACATCGGCGCCGAAGGTTGGGTCTGTGGAATCAAGTGATGAATAATCTGCACGATAATTCTTTATTCCTGCATTTAAGGATACGGCAAGTTTACTGTTTGCATTAAGTTGGATAGCTTTAGCAAAAAATGCATTGATTTCTGTTAAGTGCTCAATTGCAAACTGGTCGTTCACTACAAATATACCTGCAGTGGCATTGATTGATTCTAAAGGTAAACTTGCATTGAACAGTAATGTTGTTGGCGCGCCTGTTATACCGACAAACTGTTTTCTGCCCAATAAACTAACTGACCCTGAATTATCCAATAAAGAATAGGTAGGATTAAGTGTGATCAGGTTATCTGCATACTGGTTATAACTAAAAGCCTGCTGCTGGGCATTGCTTGTTATTGTTAGCAATAACAGCAGGCTTAAAGTTAATGAGCGCGCATTTTTAAAATATCTATCCATTAGTATTTGATCACGATAAATCCAGTTTTACGTTTGGTTTTTTGGTTATCTTTGTATTCCAGGGTATAAAAATATGTTCCTGGTGTTTGCATGGTTCCATTGTTAGACCTACCATCGAATACTTTGGTACTATTGTCATATCCTTTGATTTCGAATACGGTGGCACCTGCTCTGTTCATGATACGAAGTGTGTTATCTGGATACGAGGTAATGCCATCAATGGTCAGTACATCATTGTTTCCATCACCATTTGGAGATAATGCTTGTCTTACAACAATAGGTATTGCATCAGGGCTTAAAGAGTCTGAGCTTGAGGCAACAAAAGCTGATCGATTGTTGAGCGCATTTTTTCTGGTAATTATTACCGAATATGTCTTTGTTGTCGTTCCATCCTCAGCCGTAACGGTTGTTGTTACCGTTTCCGACTGTGCTGTAAAGGGTAATGTAATTGGTACTCCGTTAGATGCTGGCTGACCGTTTATGGTAATGGTAGCATGAGGGTCGCTAGTGGTGGCGGTTACTTCAATTGTTGTAGTGTTATTAGGCGCTGAAGCGGTATAGTTGAAGTCTGCTATCCCCGTACTTAGGGTCTTGGCTATATTGGGGCCAAAATAGAGCTTGCTCAATGATGCGTTACTAGATCCGTTTCTATTTATGGTTACAGTATAGGTCTTCTTTGTGGTTCCATCTTCGGCAGTAACTATTGTGGTTACCGTTGCTGATTGTCCGGTGAACGGTAGCGTAATTGGCGTTCCGCTGGACACAGGTTGTCCGTTAATGGTAACGGTAGCATTTGGGTCTACGGTAGTTGCAGTTACATCAACTGTTGTGGTATTGGTTGGTGCTGAGGCTGTATAGTCGAAGTCTCCCGTTCCCGTAAATGCGGTTTTAACAATATTGGGTCCGAAATAGAGTCTGCTTAGTGAGGCGTTGCTAGATCCGTTTCTGTTTATGGTTACAGTATAGGTCTTCTTTGTGGTTCCATCTTCGGCAGTAACGGTTGTGGTTACCGTTGATGATTGTCCGGTGAACGGTAGCGTAATTGGCGTTCCACTAGACACAGATTGTCCGTTAATGGTAACGGTAGCATTTGGGTCTGCGGTAGTTGCAGTTACATCAACTGTTGTGGTATTGATTGGTGCCGAGGCTGTATAATCGAAGTCTCCCGTTCCCGTAAATGCGGTTTTAACAATATTGGGTCCGAAATAGAGTCTGCTTAGTGAGGCGTTGCTAGATCCATTTCTACTTACTAGTACAACATAGGTTTTGATCGTCTTTCCGTCCTGAGCAGTAACAGTTGTTGTTACGGTTGTTGATTGTCCGGTGAATGGTAGCGTAATTGGTGTTCCACTGGCCACAGCTTGTCCGTTAATGGTAACAGTAGCACCAGGATCTACCGTGATAGCAGTTATCTCCATTGCAGTTGTGTTTACTGGTGCTGAGGCAGTATAGTTAAAGTCTGCCGCACCTGTTGAGACGGTTTTAACAATATTAGTTCCGAAAGAAAGCTTGCTTAGCGTTGCGATTTTAGAAATAATTCTGTTTATACTAACCTGATATGTTTTAGTAGTTGTACTATCTGCTGCTTTTACTATTACCGTAATTAGGTTAACGCCATTTGTTAACGTAATGCTACTAGATGAAGATCCACTGGTTACTGTTGATCCATTTATTTTAATGGAAGCTTCTGGATTGCTTACTATTGGTGTTAGGGTAATAGTATCTGTACCTGCTGGAACATTTGCGGTATAAGTTTCATTTTCTGGATCAAATACTGGTGATAATGTTCCTGAGCTTAACGTTAGTCCGGCTAATCTTACATCATAAGCAGATCTCGTCACATTTACACTATATGTTTTAGTGGTTACGCCATCGGCAGCTCTTACAATAGTTCTAATCCTATTTGGAAGGCCGGGATAAAGTGTTATAATGGCCGTTGGATTAGCCGTATTGATATCAATGCCATTTACTTGTATCGTAGAACCAGGATTTGCTGCTACTGGTGTGATAGCTATTGTTTCAACATGGTTTGGAACTGCCACGGCGTAAGTTGTAGTAGTATTGGAGAAACTTGGAGTTAATGTGCCCTTACTGATAGCTAAGGAAGCAAGATCAACATTGACATAAGGGAGCCTGTTGATGTGGATTTCGTAAGTTCTAGTCACGACACGGTCTTCAGCAGTTACTACAACGGTGAACAGGTTGTCGCCTACGTTAATTGGATGTAGTTCATCGTAATTGAGATTTGCATCATAAGCAGCTCCGTTTAAGGTGATTGTTGAATTTGGATGTTCCTTGTTAAGAAAAAGCCTTACGGAAGCGATGCTATTAGGTGCAGTTACTGTTGTTAGTTCTTCGTAAGAAAGGTTGAAGTTTTTAGAAAAGCTAGTTCCTGACGACACTGTTAATGAAGCCAGTTTGGCAATTGGTGAATATAGGGGTGGAGATTGGCCTGCACGTGTAACTACAAAAGTATAGGTTTTCTCTTGTGTGCCATCTTGTGAGGTCACAACAATTTTAAATGTATTTGGCCCGCCTTGTAAAGTCATGAAATAATTATCAAATCGAGTTACTGTTGTGCCGTTTACTTTTAAAGTTGCATAAGGGTTCGCTGATATTGCTGTGAAAGGTAGTCCGGTTATGGTTGAATCTGCAACATTGGCGGTATAGCTATATACATTTGGATTAAACTGTTCGTTAATTGTTGTTACATATGGCATAACTAAGCTACCCAAGTTTGCATCTGATGACCTTGTTCTTGTAATGGCGAGTGTATATGTTTTTGTATTGGTGCCATCTTCTGAGGTTACAACGACATTTAGCGTGTTATCACCAAATCCAATCTGTAGCATGTTACCTGCATAGATATTAACAGGGTTGCCGTTTACAGTGATGGTAGCACGATTACTCGTTGCCGTTGGTATAAAATATAAGCGATCTACATTATGTGCAACTGTGGCATTATAATATAGAACACTAGGATTAACTGGGATATTCAAGGTTACATCAGTACTTCCGAAAGAGGCTAATGAGGCATCTGAAGATTGTAATCTATTGATAATTACTACGTAATCTTTCCTAACACCATTTTGAGCTGTAACTGGCAAGATGTAACTGAATTCGCCAACAGACACTGATACACTCAAAGGGTTTTCTGCCGAATTTGGGAGCCCACCGTTCCCTAATACCACTGCCGAACTGTCAGCTTTAATTCCAATAAGATCAATACTTGCTGTTGAGTTAGGGACAGTAGCGTGATAGGTAGTGATATTTGGGTCAAAAGCCGGTGTAAATGTTACGCCGGGGATGATAAGGCTGGTTAATAAGTTATTGGTTGAATAAGCACGGTTAACACCAAGAACATATTGTTTTGTTGTTTCATCTTGTGCGGTTACTACAATTTCGAAACGATTGTATCCAGCATTGAGCGGAAGTGTTACATTGTTTCCAGATGTGTAGGCTACATTATTTATTTTGATTGTTGCTAATTCGCTGTTGGTGGTAGTTGCAAGATCAAAAGAGGTAATCCCGTTTGCAACATTGAAAGCATAGTTTGTTTGGCTACTGCTAAATGTGGGGTCTAGTGTACCTTGAGTAACTGTTAAATTTGCCAATGTGTTATCACCAGAAGCAACTACGGTTAATGCAGTGCTATTTGAAGGGGCTTGGATGAAGCTGTAATTGTTTGCCGTTAACCCAGATCCATTAATGGCATAACTACCCATACTTGATGTGGTTGTTGCTGGAGAAGTAAAGAGCAGTGTGCCAGTTGTGGCGTTTGTTATTGTTTCTCCATTTACAAAACCTGTAACGCCACCAGTAAAGGTTGGGTTGCTTACTTTGAAGAAACGGGTTGTTGGGTTTGCAGTATAGGTTAAGATCCCCTTGTTTATATTGAGGTTAGCTGTAATAAAGTTAATGCCATAGTTAGTACTTAATGCTAATGTACCTTGGCCGATGGCATAGGTGCCAGCATTTTCTCCAAGTGCACGAGAAATGGAACCTGTAAAGGTGTCATTACCTACAAGTGGATCATGGGTATAGTCTAATATTGGGTCTGTTTGGCCATAGGTTTTGGATTTCGCATTTGCCGTAACGGTGATTATTTTTTTCGTGATGCTTAAGTCCGCACCAGTATAATTAATCGCATAATTGTTGCTTATTGCAAGGGTATTTTGTGCAATTGCATAGGTGCCTATATTTTCACCGGGAGCTCTTGAGAGGCTTCCTGAGAAACTTTCGCCATTAAGTAGGGCATCAGCAATATAATTTAATGTAGGTTCTGGATCGCCAAAGGTTTTGCTTTTTGCGTTAGCGGTAACATTAATTGTTTTTTTGTTGATGGTAAAGTTTCCTCCAGTGAAGGTATAGGTGTAGTTGTTGCTTAGCGACAATGTGCCTTTGGTAATGGCATAGGTGCCAACATTTTCTCCTGGGGCTCTAACCAATGATCCAGTTAAGGCATCGCCATCTTTTAAAGACCCTTCAATATAGGTTGTAAGTGTTGGATCTGGATCGCCATAGGTTTTAGCTTGGGCGTTTGCAAAGATATTTAATGATCTTGGGGTGATGGTTAGGTTATCGCTAACAAAAGAGATATCATAATTATCTGCAGTGAACACGCCTGTGGTGATATTAACAGGTCTCTTTGAGCCTAAGGTGAAAGCATAGGTTCCAACATCTTCTCCGGCTGTTCTACCGAAAGTTCCTGTAATTCCTTCACCTGGTGCTACAGAGGTGCCATCTAACATATAGGGAAAGCCTGGATCTACATTGCCATAAACTTTAGTCGCGGGAACTGGGTGAAAGATGAGAGGTCTTTTGGTAATGGTGAGGTTATTGCTAATGAAAGTAATATCATAATTGGCGCTCATGTCCTCGTAGGTAGTAAGACTTACAGGGCGTTTTGTCCCTATGCCAAGTGCATAGGTACCCACGTTTTCTCCTTCGGCTCTTGAATAGATGCCTGTCATGGCATCGGTGCTGGCGTATGAGGTGCCATTCTGTGCGTATGCGAAGCCAGGGTCTGGATTGCCATAAACCTTGGTAGCGGGTATAGGTGCGAGTATTAACGGGCGTTTTGTAACCGTTAAGTTATTACTTACAAAAGTGAGGACGTAATTCGTATTTAAAGCAAGTGTTCCTAATGTAATTGGATAGTTGCCTACCGTAATTCCCGTATTTCTGCTCAGACTGCCAGTAAAAGTGTCATTGCCCGCTAATGTGCCTGTGGTAATGGTATAAGTTAATGTGGGGTCTGCATCACCGTAAATTTTGGTCTTAGCATGTGCTGTAACTGTAATCGGTGCTCTATTTACCGTGAGGGTTTGAGTAACATTGGTTGCTGGAAGATAGGTAGCATCGCCTGCTTGTGTAGCAGTAATCACTGCCGTTCCTTGTCCAACGATATGGATTTGGTTATTTACAATGGTTGCTACATCAGTGTTGCCGCTACTGTAGCTAATTGTTAGTCCGCTGGTTGTGGTTGCGCCGGGCGAAAAATCTGCATCGCCATAGGTTTTAGTAGCTGAGGCATTAAATGTAATGGTTTGCGGTGTTTTATCTCTGGTAGCAGTAAGTGTATAGGTTTTTGTACTGTTATCCTGCGCGGTTACCACGGTGGTAATGGTATTGTTCCCTACATTAAGGGATATGTTACTGGAAGCTGCACCAGAATTTACAGGTGTACCATTTACTGTGATGCTTGCATTGCTGTTGTTTTTTGTTGGCGTAATGTTAATGCCTGTAACACTGTTGATTATTGATGTAGTATAGGTTGTGGTGCCTGCTGTGAATGTTGGGCTTAAGGTTCCAGAACTAATTGTGAATGCAGAAAGGTTATTATCGTTTGAAAGTGTTGTGAAGCTGGTTACTGCTCCATAGGTTGTACCAGCACCATTAACGGCATAAGCCCTTGCGTAATAGGTGGTAGTTGGGCTTAATCCAGTTACACTGGCAGCGTAGGTTCCTTTATTTACATTGGTAGCCATTGAAGCTTTGCTATCACTAAGTGTTGGTATAGCATTTGTTGAACTATAAACGATACCGCGTTCGGTACTTAATCCATAACCGAATACAAGGTCTCCTCCCAGTGTAGCTGAAGTGGAAGAGACTGTGTTTGCACTAGCTGTGGTTACATTTGGCGGCTCTGGCACTGCTAATTGTTGTACAACAAAGCTTCCATCTTTAGGTAAGGTAATTGGAACGTTAGCATAAGTATTATTGGATAGGTTTACTGATACAATCCTAGCCAGTACGGCGTAAGGATCGGATACGAACAATCTGTTGTTGCCCCAGTCGCCCACCATATCCATGGGGTTGTACAAGAAATTGGTGATGAGTACTGTATTTCCAGTTCCATCAAGATTTTGGCGTGCTAAGAAATCTCCTGCAGTTGAGGCAGAACCATTACCTCCCTCAACCATATAATATAAATGACCAGTGTTGGGGTTGAAGGCAACATCCCAGATGTATATGTAAGTAATGGCGAATGAACGGCGTGTGATTACAGGGGAAGCGGGGTTAGCTATATTTATGGTAATGATCTGTCTTTTAGCGTAGTTAGATTGATAAACAACGATCTGATTGTGCGAAAGATCTAAAAAGAACCTATAAACATTCTCACAGATGTTTGTAGCAACAGTTTGCAGTCCCGTTCCATCTGGGTGAATGCGGTATATCGCATCGTCTGCATCAAGAGTGGCATTTGCATTAGTACCTATTCCCTCAGTACTGTAGTAAATATAATCTGAAGCCGCATCATATTGGACGCTCCTCATTACACGTGGACTTGTTATTGTTCTGATCAATGCGCCGGTAGTGAGGTTCATTACTTTCATAATCCCCGAAGTAGCGGAGGCCTCTATTGCAAAAAGACGATTATTGTTTCCATCAATGGCAAACCTGATTGCACCTACAATCTGTCCAGTTGATATTGTTGTAGGTGTGCCACCAGCATAGGGAGCAACAACATATTTGTCATTAGCAGCAGCTGAATTGTCATTTTGGACAAAATACAACTGTGCCTGACTTTTAAAACTTATGCTTGTGATTAACACGAGTATAAAAACCGCCCAAATTAATTTGCTATGGTTTGTAAATAATGTTTGAAATGATGGTAAAAGTTTTTTCATAATTAAGGGTGGTTTTGCAACGGCATGCCGTTGAAGGGTTACTTCAGTGTTGCCCATTACTTACCGTGAAAGCTTGCTTCCTGGGCCAGAAGCAAGCTGTATTCATTTTAAGAGTGAAGTTTTAGCGTTTGCTCAATTGAGCAGTTAACCCCAAACTTATGCGCTGTTATTTAATGGATATTGTCTTTTGTATCTACTCAGTTAATTATTTTATGCTTGATTAAGGTCTGCTTGGATATATCCCATCCCATGCAATGATATAGTTTACCGCTAAAACTGGTTGTACCAAGCTAATTGGTTGGCTTCCGCCAGTAGTACCTATGCTTTTTACATTCATTGGGGCTAGTTCAGCAGCTGGATCGGTTAAATTGTTATATAAACTTGTTGGGAGCTGAGCATCCTTGTCTACTAAAACAGAGATAACGTTGTCATTAGGCAAAGGAGCATTAGCTGCAGCACCGGTACTCATTAAATTGTGTGAGTGTGCAGGCATTTGTTGTGCTGATAAGGTTATGGTTTCGAAACCAGCACGTTGACCAAGTTCGTAACCAGTACTTAAGCCTTCTCCTCGGCCTGGTTGTACTGGGGTGCGTCCTCTCAAATCAGGAAGGGCAAAGGTTTGCATGCCATCACCACCATAGTAGGTTTGTATAAGCGAAAATAGCCTGTCAAATTCGTGAATTCTTAATTGACGCCCGTCGCAAAAAAACCAGCCACGTGGTGCAAAGTCGCCTGCAAATAGTTTAATTTCTCCAATATAAGGTTCCATAGTTTGGTTGTTTTTTATAGTTTATTTTTTGTTGTTTGTTAGTTTAAGTAGGCATTTGCTTCAGTTGTACGGTTTACGGTTTTTAACTAAATTATAGCCATTTCAAAGCTCAAGTAAAAAGAATTGCTGTAACAGGGTGAAAACAGCTTTTTTTCATTTTGTTTTTAGGTGAAAAATAGCCGAAGTAAATGTTTGGTTATCCGCGTACTAATACTCACTTTCGGTAAACCTTAAATCAAACACAATGAAGAAAATTAGAGTGCCGTTATTTTATCTGGCTTTTGTCGCTATTTGTTTTGCCGCGTGTACTAGTAAAGAGAAGGACGAAACAGCCCAGACCCCAATACTGAGGGATACCATAAAAGTTGCTGTTGCGGAACAGTACATTGCAAACTATGGCCCACATGCCGGTAAAGCTATAGCCATTATTGATACGGTAATAAATGGCAAACGTGTAAAACTTGAGGTTGAGTCGCCCAACTCAAGGGCAATTTGGTTCAGTTTGACGCAGCTAAGAGCATTCGTCAAAAAGCTGGAAAAGGACGAGGGCGATGGTGTCCGTTTTTATTTTGCAACTTACAATAAAAATTATCCAGACAGTGTAAAAGATAAGCCGAAGAAAGAATATTGGGGACACAATACCTTGGTGATGGTTGCTACGAGACCAGACACGATAGGGGATAGGCCAATCCATAAAGATTTCTTCGTAGCTACGGGAGGTTTTAAACCTCGTTTTAAACTTGATAAGCCAGGAGGTTTTATTGTTGGTAACCCACCAGAAAACCGAGGTGAAATGTGCCCGCCGCCAAAAGCTTGCGATAGTACAGGTGCCATGCTAATTGACCCCAGCAAACCTGTTCAATAAATGAAATTGGTCACCTTCAATACTGCCATAGAATTCATCTGCTTCCTGGCCGCTTTGTTCCTTTTGCCAAGGGATAAGGATTTGGCCTGGAAGCTGATGATTCCTTATCTATTCCTTACTTTCTTGGTAGAAACGGCTGGACTATATCTGCGTAAACAAGGGATTTCCAATTTAGAGCTGTATAATGGCTTCCTAATCTTGGAATGTTTTTTTACCAGTTTCTTCTTTTTCAGACTGTATAGAATTTATCAGGTGAAATTAAAATGGCTAATCGGATGGCTGACTACTTTCTCGGTACTTTATGTCATAGAAATGATTTACCATGATTTTAGCAGTTTCACTTCTTTTACTGCGACTACTATGTCTGTTGTTTTTGTGTTGTCGTGCCTTTATTTCTATTACCTCAAACTTAAAGATGAACTTTATGAGCCATTGTTATCATCAGCCTCTTTCTGGTGGATCAGTGGCTCTCTTTTCTTTTACTTCGGCAGCACTGTTTGTAACTTGTTTTTCGATTATTTAAGAGAAAATGAACCAGGAAAGTACAACCAATCTGTTCGATACCTTATTTTTAATATCTTGAATATTATCTTATATTCATTTTGGATTTTCTCATTTATATGCAGGTATCGTCAAAGGAGATCATCTCTCTAATAACGTTAACATCTATTATTTTTTTAATTGCCCCTCTCTTTCTGATCAGGTATATCTTGTTGTACAATAAGAAAAAGAGGAACCATACCGAAGAAAAAGTGTTGATGCAGGAGGCTTATGAGACCGAATTGCTAAAAACGCAAATTGAAGTCCAAGAGCAGACTTTAAAAACCGTAGCTTATGACCTTCATGATAACATAGGGCAGTTGTTAAGCCTTACCGCAGTTACTTTAAGTACCATTAATGTGAATGACCATGAAGTAGTTGCAGAGAAAATCCGGTTTATCGAAGACCTTACACAAAGATCCATTAGAGAAGTTAAAGCCCTGTCTAAGCTATTGCATAGTGAAGAATTGATTAAAATGGGGCTTATTGAGGCGATAGATTTTGAATTGAGCTGGCTTAAAAGGTCAGATCGTTTTGCCATTGTTTTTAATGCACCAGAGCGATTGACGCCTATGTCAAAAAATAATCAGGAAACCATTGTTTTTAGGTTATTTCAGGAAATCATCAACAATATTATTCAGCATGCAAAGGCGACAGAAATTATCATAACTTTAGAAGAAATTGGGAATGAGTTGCATTTGATCATCAGTGATAACGGAATTGGATTTGATGTTGATGAAATAGGCGAAGTGAAAATGGGAATGGGCTTAAGCAATATTAAAAAAAGAACCCATCTGTTGAATGGTATCGCTAACATTAGCTCAACCCCTGGAAAAGGATCTGTAATAAAAATTTCTATACCCCATATTTAATCATGGAAAAAATAGCGATTGCCATCGTTGATGATCATACTTTGTTTAGGCAGGGAATAGCTTATCTATTAACAGAATCAAAAGAAATTGATGTGATTTTTGATGCCTGTAATGGAGAAGATCTAATCAAGAAAATAGGAGCTTATCCGTTGCCAGAAGTAATTTTGATGGATATTACCATGCCGATTATGAATGGCTATGAAACCACTAAATGGGTTAAAACCAATTATCCGCAAATTAAAGTACTTGCTTTAAGCATGCTCGAAGAAGATAAGCCTATCATTGAGATGTTAAAAAACGGTGCTGGAGGTTATATGCTCAAAGAGTCAAAGGCAGCTGATTTGGTCAATGCCGTTAAAACTTTAGCTAAACAGGGTTATTTTGTAAATGAACTCGTTTCAGAAAGGTTAATGCGGAATATACAGAATAATCAGCCTATAAAAACTGCTGCTGTGGCTCTCAACACAAATGAACTGAAGTTTTTAGAGCTTTGTTGTTCTGACCTTACCTACAAACAAATTGCTGATGTAATGAATTTGAGTACACATACCATCGATAATTATAGAGAAGCACTTTTTCAGAAATTTGAGATTAAATCAAGAACTGGGTTGGTCATCTCGGGGCTCAAGCACGGCCTAATTAAAATTTAAAAGCCCATAGTTTTAATCTACGGGCTTTCAATCTTTATTGTTCTTCAGCTTCTTCAAAAGCGCGTGTTTCCAGATGTTTTTCCATATCCAATCTGTTTACACCTTTGCTCCACCAAATAGGAGCAGGTTTTCCTTTTAGCATATAATCGAAATATTCCATCATCCTTACCGCATAATCTTTACGGTTAGGCAATTTGGCAATGCCGTGGTTTTCGCCACGATAGGTGATCATTACTACCGGTTTGTTCAATCTTCTTAAACCGTTATAATATTCTATTCCTTGTGTAAAATCAACAGCACCATCCTTATCGTTGTGTAGAAGCAGTAAAGGGGTTTGTACTTTTTTAATATGGTAAACCGGAGAATTGCGGGCAAAAGCATCCCAGTTATCCCAGTAACCTGGTGTTAAGCGTCCTTGGCTGGCTTCAAAAATTGCCTGATTGGTACCACCACTATTCCAGTATATTAAGCTGTACATGCTGATCATATTGGTTAATGGTGCTCCTGCAGCTGCAGCTTTGAAGATATTGGTTTGTGTTATCAAAAACGAAGTTTGATAACCTCCCCATGAATGGCCGTGGATGGCTACATTTTTTTCATCAACAATACCAGTAGCAATAGCAGCTTTAACAGCGGGCACTACACAGGCTACCGCAGACATGCCTGGGTCGTTTAATTTATATTTAATGTCTGGCATCAGCACCGCATAGCCATTACTGGTATACAATGCCTGATTAAAACCGCCACCTGGAAAGCCTGGCATCGCATAATTGTTTAAGCCATCGGTTAAACGTTCATAGATATAGGTAATGGTTGGATAGGCCTTACCTGCTACATAGTTTGCTGGTAAATATAAAGCGGCTTGTAAACTGTCTCCATTTGCACTTACATAATCTATCAGTTTTACGCCAGAGGTCCATGCATATTTCGCCTGGTCGGAGTATTTGTAGTTACCTGTTTTGGCGCTGTTAAATTGCTTGTGGCAGTGGCAAAGAATATTGGTGACTGTTGAGAATTACTTTTTGTGTAGACAAATACCTTTCCAGTTTCTGCTTTTGCGAAACTTCCATAAGTATTATCATCCATAAATAATACATCCAACTTGTTTTTTCCAGCAGGTAATATGGCAATGCCGCTTTTTTTATCTTTAGTGTTAAAGATGCTGAAATATTGGTCCTTGCTTAAATCTGTTCCTTTCTCGTCAACATAGATTCTAAGTTTTGCTGACACTTCAGTTTTTTTAGTTTTCCAGTTATCTGATAAAGCGACCGCACTTTTACCATCTGCAGAAATTTTCCATAGATCATAATTGTCCTTGATCAATGCATATTTTGAGTCTGTAGTCCAACCCAAGTTTTGTGTTGCAGGTTTAATTACGTTATGGTCATCTAAAGCATCGATAAATGATGATTTGATATTTCCCGTTAAGTTTGCAATAGCTCCTGTTTCTAAATTGATACAGTAGAATGTACCATCAACATAATAACTAGCTAACTTTCCATTAGGAGCGATTGTTAAACGACCACCATTATTGGCGTACATTTTTTCAAACAACCTTTTTTTGACACCTGTTTTAAGATCTATCAGATAGATGTCGCTATAACTTTGTCCATCTAAATTACTCATCAACTCGTAATTGCTATTATCATAACCAACTGCATATAGTTGTTTTGGCGCTACGGTTACACTGCGCATGTTGCTATCGGCTAGTTGTGTGAATTTTTTATCTGCTACACGGTATGAGCTGGTATAACTGAAAGATTTATCTCTGGCTTCCTGTGTTTGTTGTGCAGATTGCAATCTTTTATCTTGCCAGTTCCAAATGATCATATCTGGTTTTTCGAGGTCTTCTTTTTTGGGCTCTACCGCTGGAGCAGGTGTTTTAGTTTTTGCTATGGTATCGGTTTTGGCGACAGATGTTTTAGCTTTGGCAAGGCTATCTGCTGACTTTTTATCGTCTTTCTTTTCTAAGGTATTGATGCCAAAGAAAAGGGTACTTTGATCGTCAGACCAATATGGAGTTGCATTGCTGTTGATACCCATCCCTTTAGGGAAATTAGCATCTTCAATACCTGTAAAACTTGTTTTAATAGTTAAATCTCCATTAATTTTACTGAAACCAAAAACGGTATAGACCTCATCTTTATATTTTTCATTTTTATTGGCTTTTAACAATGTAAATGCATTGCCTTCGGTGTTCCAATTTAAACTTTTATAAGTAGCCTTGTCATTATCTAGTGCAGTTATAATCCCAGTTTTCATGTCTCTAATAAAGATCCCATTTCCATTTTGCCCATTTGCATCAATTAAATAAGCCAGTTGATCACCAGCTTTATTAAATGCAAATTCTGAAACGTTACCTAGGTTGAAACTTTTTTTAGTGATTAAGTTATATAAAAGAACGTCAGTCCCTTTTGCGGCATCCTTGTCTTTTGGCGCAGTTTCTAAGGCCATAAATTGGATTGCAATCCACGAAGAAGTCTCGCCTGAAAAGCTAAAGTTTTTAACCTTTTCGAAAGTAGTTTGCTTATTGTCAGATAGGGAAACAATCATTAACTTATCATATAATGGCTTGTTTATTTTCTTTGCCGCTTTTGCTTCTGCATCTTTCGCAAACACTTTAAATGCAGCGTATTTTGAGTCCTTTGAAAAAGTCAGGATTGCAAATGGTGTAGAACCAATGGGGTACGAATAGTTTAGCGTATCCATGGTTTTACGGATGATCATTTTTAGATCGCCTTCCGTAGGGCCGGTAGACCATGCCATCCATTGTCCATCTGGTGATAGTGTACTATTTCTGTTAAAGGTCCACTTTGAAACATCTTTCCAAGTTAGGGCGGGCCTTTCCTGAGCAATGGTTTGCAAGCAAATAGCTAATGCAAAGCATGTTAAAATCAGTTTTAAATTCTTCATATTACGGGGTTTATGATGCTAAAATACTGTTTTAAAATAAAAAAATCATAAAGCCACAAGAATGGAGATCAACTGTTCAGGGCCATGAATTGCTGTGGTTGATACCAACTTCTTGATAGTTTATTGTACTTTTGCAGAACTTTTTAAGCGTTTATCGCTAATAATTATTTGAAAATGAAGATTTGGCAAAAAAAGATTGAAGTAAATAAAGGCATTGAAACATTCACCGTTGGCAAGGACAGGGAACTAGATCTTGAAATGGCTGCTTTTGATGTTTTGGGCTCTTTGGCGCATGTTGAAATGTTGGCAAGCATTGATCTGTTGAGCAGTGAAGAATTGGCTCAGGTAAAGGCCGCGCTAAAAGTAATTTATGTAGAAATACAAGAAGGTAAATTTACTATTGATGATAGTGTTGAAGATGTACATTCACAAGTTGAGTGGCTATTGACACAACGCATTGGTGAAGCTGGAAAAAAGATACATAGTGGACGGTCTCGTAATGATCAGGTATTGGTTGATCTGAAATTATATTTTAGAGCTTGCATCCAAGAAATGGTAGAAAACACCGAAGCTTTGTTTCATCAGCTCATTAAATTGAGTAATACACATGCCGAGCAGTTATTACCTGGTTATACCCATCTGCAAATTGCAATGCCATCTTCTTTCGGTTTATGGTTTGGAGCCTATGCAGAAAGCTTAACTGATGATTTGGAACTTATGTTGGCCGCTTATAAAGTTTGCAATAAAAATCCGTTGGGTTCTGCTGCAGGTTATGGTTCTTCATTTCCGCTGAACAGAACAATGACAACCGAATTACTTGGTTTCGAAAAACTAAACTACAATGTAGTTTATGCCCAAATGGGACGTGGAAAAACCGAAAGAATTTTAGGACAGGCAATGTCTTCTATTGCTGCTACTTTAGCTAAAATGGCAATGGATGTTACGCTGTTTATAAACCAAAACTTCGGATTTATTAGTTTTCCAGATGAATTAACCACGGGTTCGAGCATCATGCCACATAAAAAGAATCCAGATGTTTTTGAGCTGATCCGCTCACGCTGTAATAAAATTCAGGCATTGCCAAATGAAATTGCCATGATGACAACCAATTTGCCTTCAGGTTACCACAGAGACCTGCAATTGCTTAAGGAGAATCTTTTTCCAGCCATTACCTCACTAAACGAATGTTTGGAAATGACCACCTTTATGTTACAGCACATTAATATAAAAGAAAATATTTTAGACGATAAAAAATACGATTACTTATTTAGCGTAGACGTAGTGAATGAGTTGGCTTTGAGTGGTATTCCTTTTAGAGAAGCCTATAAAATAGTAGGAGAGACCATAGAAAATGGAACTTTTGCACCAAACAAACAACTTAAACATACGCACGAAGGGAGCATTGGTAATTTATGCAATCCCGAAATTGAAACAATGATGAGCCAGCTTATCGAACAATTTAACTTCGAAAAAGTAAACAAAGCCATCGAAAATCTCGTTAAATAGGGCAACAATAAATCTATAAAAAATGAATGTATCAGTTTTAGCAAACACACTTATTGGTTCAGAAATTATAAAAATTGGCAATGAGGTAAATGAAATGAAGCGGAAAGGTGCAAAGATTGCCAATTTAACAATAGGTGACTTTGATTCATCCATTTTCCCCATACCAACACCACTAGAGACAGCAATTGTAAAAGCATATCATGATGGACATACCAATTATCCACCAGCTGATGGAATTTTAGCTTTAAGGGAAACCATCACTGAAGTGCTTTTGGATCGTTATGAATTGACTTATAATTTAAATGAAATCTTGGTTGCAGGTGGTTCAAGACCATTAATTTATGCACTTTATCTAGCTTTGATCGACCCAGGAGATAAAGTATTATACCCTGCACCATCATGGAATAACAACCATTATTGCCATCTTTCTTCAGCTAATGGAGTTGCTATAGAAACTACCGTTGAGAACAATTTCATGCCAACTGCCGAACAGTTAAAGCCTCATTTAAAAGGAGCTACTTTATTGGCTTTGTGCTCTCCATTGAATCCGACTGGAACGATGTTTACGCAGCAACAACTGGAAGAAATCTGTGACATTGTAATTGAAGAGAATAGATCTAGAAGCGCAGACGAAAAGCCATTGTACATCATGTACGATCAGATCTATTCATTGTTAACATTCGGTAAAACACATGTTAACCCGGTAAGCTTACGCCCCGAGTTAAAAGATTATGTTATTTATATCGACGGAATTTCAAAATGTTTAGCCTCAACAGGAGTTCGTGTGGGTTGGGCTTTTGGCCCAGAAAATGTAATCGGTAAAATGAAATCTATTTTAGGTCATGTTGGTGCTTGGGCTCCCAAAGCAGAGCAAGTTGCTGTTGCAGGATATTTCAAGGATAAAACATTAGTTGATGAGTTTTTAACTGGTTTTAAAACACAAGTTCAGGCTAGCCTTGATGAGTTGTACAATGGCTTCCAACAGCTGAAGAGCGAAGGGTTTGCCGTTGATGCGGTTATCCCAATGGGCGCAATTTACCTGACCTTAAAAATAGATTATATAGGAAAAACCACACCAACAGGTGAAGTGCTAAAAACCAGTGCTGACGTGAATTTCTATCTAATCAAAGAAGCACAAGCCGCTCTGGTTCCTTTTTCAGCTTTTGGTAATAGCGAAGATATGCCTTGGTTCAGAGCTTCGATAGGAGGTTGTTCCCTCCAGGATATTAAAGACATGATGCCTAGAATCAAAAAAGCACTAGCCAACCTATAAGGTTTGTAAACCTTATAGGTTGGGAGTATTAGTCTTCTCTGCTACCATCATCAGCCATACGAACCATTTTCGGCTCAAACTTAGCTACCACATCAACTAGTTCAGTTTGAGCCGCCATTACTTTATTGATGTCCTTGTAAGCCATTGGCGCTTCATCAAGTCCTGCACCAATTAACGTTACATTATGATCTTTTAAAATCGACTTCATATCTGATTTCGTGATATTTTGGATCGCCTTCGTTCTGCTCATCAACCTTCCTGCACCATGAGAGGCAGAATTGATCGAGCTTGTTTCACCTTTTCCCCTCACCAAAAACCCAGGAGCAGTCATACTTCCAGGAATAATGCCCATTACACCTTTACCTGCAGGCGTAGCACCTTTTCGATGTACAATTAACTCTTCGCCATCTATTATTTCTTTCCAAGCAAAGTTATGGTGATTTTCTACTTTCGCTAATACCTTTGCCCCAATTGCTTTGGTTAGTTTTTTATGGATCACCTCATGACAAGCTGAGGCATAATCTCCAGCCAAATTCATAGCAATCCAATACTCTTGTCCAATTGCACTGTTTAAATCTAAATAAGCTAGGTTTACAGCCTCTTTAGGGAGTTTACAGTGCTCTTTGGCTAGTTTGGTGTAGTGCCCCGCTATAGTGGCTCCAAAACCTCTAGATCCAGAGTGCGTAAGTAAGGCTACATACCTTCCTTTGTCTATGTTAAGTACTTCGTCGCGCTCGGCAAATTCTATAATTCCCCATTCTACAAAATGATTTCCACCTCCCGAAGTTCCCAATTGGGCCCAAGCTTTGCCGTGAAGGTGTTTTAAGAAAGGTGTTGCGTTAAAGGCTGCATTTGTCAACACTTCATGATCTGCTTTTTCGTCCCCCTTAAAATCTCTTCCCGCACCAAATTTGGTATGTGCAATCAGCTCACGTTTGTACATGGCATCTTTTGCGAAATAATAATGTTCTGGGATATCGAAAATACTCAGCGCCATTCTACATCCAATATCAACACCAACACCATAGGGGATAATTGCATTTTTTGTAGCCAATACACCTCCAATAGGCAAACCATATCCTTGATGGGCATCCGGCATTAGTGCGCCAGCAACCGTTACAGGTAATCTCATCGCGATATCCATTTGATTACTCGCCCCTTCTTCAATGTAATTTGCTCCAAAAACAATATAAGGCTTTACTTCTGTTCTTAGCCCAATGGTTTCATCACTTTTTAGTGTTAACTCTGCTATCATAGCAGTTGCAAGAACGCCAAGGATAGGGTCGTCCAGAAAACTTTCTGGATAATCTTTTACTTTTTTGAATAAAGCTAAAGCCTCATTTTCTTCTAAATTTTTATAATTTTTTTCTAGAATGGTCAATGCCAAACCCAAAACTTTTCCTTCTATATAACCGATCGTAATCAGGTCTTTTCCCGTTATATTGTTCATTTTTATCTTAATTAAACCCCGGCGGCATCGTTCACCAACCGGGGAGCATCTGATTTATTTAAATTCGGAAACTTTATCGTTAACCGACATTACAAAGATGCGATCACTACAACGCAGCAGATTTGCGCAATTGAAATTTTATTTTAACTATTAAATAATCATTTGATATACAGCAAGTTTAATTCTTGTTTTAAACTAAAAGAGTTTAAAAATAAGTTAATTGCGCAGCTGTGTTGCGTAGTTGATTAATAGATTTGATATATTTAATTATTAATTAACTCCAATTTTCAACGCTTCTAGCTTTTTTGTAAAAATGGCCATCCATAAATTAGCACTCATTCGTTATAAAACCATAGACGATTGTCTAAGAAACCGCTTTAAGAAATGGACACTTGACGATCTCATCGAAAAGGTATCCGAAACTTTATACGAACTGGAAGGCATTACCTCCGGTGTAAGTAAGCGTACCATTCAGGCTGATATCCAATTAATGCGAAGTGATAAATTAGGTTACAATGCGCCAATTGTAGTTAAAGATAAGCGGTTTTATGCCTATGAAGATTCGTCATTTAGCATTACAAAAGTGCCAATCAACGCAATGGATGTTGACAAAATGAAAGAAATAGTAGGTGTACTTAAACAGTTCAACGCCTTTAACTATTTCGATGAGATGAGTGATATGATTGCCAGATTGGAGAATAGCCTCCATAAATCAACCCAGCAAAGCGGAAACAACATCCAGTTGGAAGGCAATAAACTAGTTAAGGGATTGGGATGTATTCCACCTCTATATCAGGCCATTTTAAACAAAAAGGCTTTGCTGATCACCTATAAATCATTTAAAGCACAAGCTGAGAAACAACAGATCTATTTTCCATACCTGTTAAAAGAATACCGTAACCGATGGTTCTTGATAGCAAAAGCCAAAAAAGGTAAAATCTTGTTAACACTAGCATTAGATAGGATCGTAGAGTTTCAAGAACTGCCAAATGAAGAATTTGTTCCTTATCAAGGGGTGGATTTTGAGCGGTATTATGGCGATTTAATAGGCGTCACCAAAAGTGAAAAAGATAGACCTCAAAAAGTAATTCTCGAATTCGATAACTATCACGCACCTTATGTAATTACAAAGCCAATCCACCAATCGCAGGTATTATTGGCCCAAAAGGAAAAGACAACAATTTTTCGAATAGACGTCATCTTGAATTATGAATTGGAAAGGGAAATATTAGGTTTCGGCGAATGCGTTAAAGTTCATGCACCAAGAATACTCGTCGCTAAAATAAAACGAAGGTTAGCCAATGCAGCGAAGCGATATGAAACGGAAGAATCTAAAACATCAATGGTTAAAGCAGCCGATCAACAGCAAGATTGAAATAATAATTGTATTATTTTGATACAAATTAGAACTGCCTACCTTCATCACAATATACCGAACGCTGTTTTTTTACTAGTGGGGATGATGATTTTCGGTTTGCCATACTTAAACCTAAAAGCTTATCGTAGCAAAAGGTTCCAACTGTATATATTTGCCAGTGTAGTTCTTTTTCCAGTACTTTTTGGCACAGGCTCTGAAGATTGCACCTATATCATAGCTGTTTCTGGAATAGGAATTTGTTATGTATACGCCGAGAAAACAAAATTCAGAAGTCTGCTTACAGCTTTTGTATTTGTTTTTTCAATTGATATCCCTTTACTGTTTTCCCCAAATGTAGGAACCAGGCATCCATTTTTGTTCAGTATGATAAGCTTACCATTTTTTATCGCTTGGATCATTACCATTTACCAAGCCTGCATGCTCAAAGAACCTTACACTGAACTGGAAAATACACTTTATAGCCAACTAAGACTTACTTAAACTCGCTAGTTTTATGAAATTCGATGTCAGGATAATCTCTCATCGTCATATTGATCATGAACTCATTATCGGCCAAATAAACTGGATTGCCATCTTTATCTTCGCCTATATGCTGCTGCTTGCGCTTTAAAAACTCTTCCAATTTCTTAGGGTCTTTTGAAGTCACCCAGTTTGATCTGCTATAACTGAGCATCCTAAAATGTGCTTTTGCACCATATTCATGCTCTAAACGGAAAGCAATAACCTCAAATTGAAGGTCTCCAACAGCACCAATTACTTTCCTATTTCCAGGCTGCATTACAAACAATTGAGCTACCCCTTCTTCAGTCAGTTGCTGCAAGCCCTTCTCAAGCTGTTTGGTTTTTAAAGGATCTCTATTCTCAACTTCCTTAAATATTTCAGGAGAGAAGCTCGGAATGCCTTTAAATTGTAGTTTTTCACCCTCTGTTAAGGTATCGCCAATTTTAAAGGTACCACTGTCATATAATCCAACAACGTCTCCAGGCCAAGCCTCCTCAACAATGCTCTTTTCATTAGCCATGAAATCCATAGGATTCGAAAACTTGATCTTTTTATTGTTTCTGGTATGGTAAAAGAACTTATTGCGCTCAAACTTACCTGAACAAATCCTCAAAAAAGCAATCCGATCCCGGTGATTTGGATCTAAATTCGCATGGATCTTAAAAACAAAACCACTGAAATTCTTTTCCGTTGCCAAGACTACACGTTCTTCAGCTTCCCTGCTTTTCGGACTAGGAGCAATGTTTACAAACGTATCTAACAATTCCTTAATCCCAAAATTGTTAATCGCACTGCCAAAAAATACTGGAGCCAGTAAACCTTCTAAGTACATGTCCTTGTCAACCGAACCATAAACACCCTCAACCAGTTCTAGTTCCTCTTTTAATGTCGACAATGATTTTTCTGGTAAAAATTGGTTTAGTTTCTCGTCGTTAAGATCACTAACATCAATTACCGGAGTGCTGATTTTAGTTTTATCGGGCTCAAATAAGTTAAGGTGTTTATTGTAAATGCTATAAACCCCTTTAAAAGTATGTCCCTGTCCAATTGGCCAACTTAACGGACATAAACTAATATTTAATTTATTCTCAATTTCATCTAATAGATCAAAGGCATCTTTGCCCTCTCTATCCATTTTGTTGACGAAGATAATCACAGGTGTATTTCTCATCCTGCAAACCGACATCAATTTTTCAGTCTGCTCCTCTACGCCCTTCACACAATCAACCACCAAAATTACACTATCAACAGCTGATAACGTACGATAAGTGTCTTCAGCAAAATCTTTGTGCCCAGGTGTATCCAGAATATTGATCCTTTTACCATTATACTCAAACCCCATTACCGAAGTAGCCACAGAAATACCACGCTGCTTTTCAATCTCCATGAAATCTGAAGTACTGCTCTGGTTTGCCTTATTTCTTTTTACCGCACCTGCGGTATTAATTGCACCCCCAAAAAGAAGGAACTTCTCCGTTAAGGTAGTTTTTCCTGCATCGGGGTGACTAATAATCGCAAATGTTTTTCTCTTTTCTATTTCGGGGTTAACCATAAAGCTTATCGGATTTCTAATGGAACAAACGGCTTAATTCTTAAAATACAGCAAGCTTTATAAAAAGCGTAATGGGAATAAAAGGGCTGTAGCTCGTTTCATGAAACGCAAAGATAAGTATATTTTAAGCAATGTCGTAACCCTTTCCAACTTCTTCTTCCGAGTGAATGCCGTTGGCACAACATTCCAACATTTCAACGTTCCAACCTCGAACCCTCGAACCCTCAACCTCCCATCTTCCATAATCCATCTTTCATTTTCCATAAAAAAAACCGGCCTTAGCCGGTTTTCCTATTATCCTCTTCCTGGTCTACCACCTGAACCTTCTCTTCCGCTACTGCGACTTTCACCGCCAGAGCTTCTTTGTGGAGGAGCTTGTTGTGTACGCTCAACTCTTGGCTGACTTTGGGGGCGCTCCATTCTTTGTTGTGGAGCCTGTTGCTGTACCGGAGCACGCTCAGTTCTTTGAGGTTGTGCCTGTGGTACTTCTCTACGTTCCACCCTTTGTGGCTGTGCTTGTGGCATTTCCCTGTTGCCCTCAACTCTTTGAGGTTGTGCTTGTGGTACTTCTCTACGTTCTACCCTTTGTGGTTGCGCTTGCGGCATTTCCCTGTTGCCTTCTACTCTTTGAGGCTGTGCCTGAGGAGTTTGTGTGTTTCTCTCAGTTCTATTGCCTTCGCTAGTTTCTCTAGTTCTGTCAAAACCATTTGGTCTTGAACCCGCAGTATTATTCTCCTTTTGAGGTGAACCATAACGGTTATTGTTATCTCTACCTTGTGATCCGTTTACATTATTCTCACCTCTTGTAGGGCGATTAGCCATCGGATTGCTGTTCCTATCGTTAGTATTCCCATTTCTGTTTGGATCAAACCCACCATTTCTGCCTTCTGTACGATCACCTTGGTAACTATTGTTGTTACGGCCATCGTTTCTATTTGCATTCATGTTGTTGTCTCTTCCCACAGGACCGCGATTAATGTTGCCTTGTACAACATTTCTTGGGGCAGGATTACCATTATTCGAAGTTCTGCTCGGGCGAGGCTGATAAATATTAATGGTATTGTTATCAATACTTGTTCTGCCAGAACCATGACTTCTATTTACATTGTAAACAGTTACACGTTGGTTGGTATTTCTCCTAATGTCATCTACTCTCGGACCAGTATAATATGTTCTGTTATTGCGTACATACGTATTGTTTATGATCACAGTGTTCTGGATATAAACCCTGTTTCTGCTGCTATAATAACGTGGGTAGTTACTGTAATAAATGTTGTTGTATGGAATAAAGTTCCAGCACATATCTGGCACCCTATATCCTCCACGGCCAATATTAATGCCAATGCTGATTGATGGTCCCAATGGCGCCCAACCGTAGTATCCACCACCACTTCTCCAACTTACCCAAGCAGGTCCCCAAACAGTATCAGGTAACCAAACCCATTGGTTGTAGCGGTTATAAATCCATCTTCCATAATGGAAAGGTGCCCAACCCCAATCGTAATCACTTACCCAGGTATTTCCATATTCTGTCATCGCCCAACGGCCATTACTATAATAAGGTCTAAATTCTTCCTGGTCTACATCTGGCCGCCAAACATAGCCATATTGAGGATCTTGGATCCAAGTGCCATATGGAGACAGTTCATCATAGAACGATTGCAAAGAAACATCTTCGCCCTGTGCCATGGCTTTTTGTGTGGTTCCGGCAAATAGGAGCACTAGCCCCAGCATGATTGCCGATTTGATCATGTTTTTCATTTTGTGTGTGTGTTTTAAATTTATATTAACCTAACGTCTTATGTATATCAATTTGAACACCATTTTTATAAATAGATTAACTTCAAACGCAGAATCTCTCCCAATCTGCCTATTTAACGTATTTATTTACATTTAAGTGTGATTAGTAGCATTTTAAGCTCCAAATAGCTGTGTAAAAAACAAGGCGGGCAGAACTAAATTTGCTACAATCTTAAATTCAAGAAATGACTTTGTTGCAGCTAGCGCTTTTTGCCAAATTTTAGGCATCGGCTTTATAAAGCTAAAAACCGTACTTTTGTGAAATAAGATCAGCTATGCAAAGAGGCACATTATTTTTAATCCCCGTACCATTGGCAGAAAATGCCGCAAATAAATCGTTTACACCATTTTTGGTCGACACCATTAATTTGCTTAACACCTATATCGTTGAAAACGAAAAAACAGCACGTAAGTTTCTTAAGGAAGCCGGATTAAAAATTCCTCAAAGCGAATTGTTGATCCATGATTATGGAAAACATAAACGCGGTAATAGCCTGGTACCTTATTTTACCCAGTTAATGTCTGGCATCGATGTCGGATTAATGAGTGAAGCCGGTTGCCCTGGTGTTGCCGACCCCGGAGCAGAAATCGTAGCCGAAGCCCACAAACGTGGGATAAAAGTAGTGCCACTGGTAGGCCCCAACTCAATGTTACAAGCATTAATGTCATCTGGTTTTAACGGACAAAGTTTCACTTTCCATGGTTATCTGCCCATTGATAAGGTAGAAAGAGCGAAACGCATCAAGGAATTAGAAGTGCTTTCTGAGAAAAATAAACAGACCCAATTGTTTATGGAGACCCCATTCCGTAATAACCACTTGTTGGATGATGTATTAAAAAACTGTCAGAGTAACACGCAACTGTGCATAGCCTGCAACATTAATGCTGAAGATGAATTTATAAAAACACAGGCCGTCGGTGCGTGGCGCGGAGAAAAGATAGACCTGCATAAAAAACCAACCGTATTTTTGTTGTTCAGAAATAGTTAGTTTTTATAGCCTATGCATCCAAGCTATCGACTATGGTCTATTAGCCTTATGAATCCAGACCATGAACCATGAACCATGAACTATGAACTATGAACGCCAAGCCTATCAACCTATGAATCCACCCCAACCTTACCGGTACATATTCTTCTGAGCAATAAACTCTAACACATTGTCGGGCAGAAAAAATTGTACATTCTTCTTTTCTTTTATAGCCTTACGGATAAATGTAGACGAAATCTCCATCTCTGGTGTAGCTGTAAAAGTGATAGAAGGATGGCCTTCCCATTCGGTAATATCAACCCCAGGTCTTGGGTAAACATAAATCTTATAGTTTTGCAATAAGACTTCGTAATTTTTCCACTTTTTGAATGAAGTAAGATTGTCTGCCCCCATAATCAGAACGAATTCCTTTTTGGGATACTTCTCCTGAAGATAAGTTAGCGTATCTATCGTATATGATGGCTGCGGTAACTTAAATTCTATGTCGCTAACCTTAATTTGAGGCGCATTTTCAGTCGCCAACTTCGCCATTTCCAAACGATCATACATGTTGGCTAAACCACTTTTTAACTTCAGCGGGTTATGAGGTGAAACCACCAACCAAACCTCCTTTAAATCAGTAAAACTTGCCATGTAGTTGGCAATAATCAAGTGACCAGTGTGTATGGGGTTAAATGACCCGAAAAATAGACCTATCATCCTAGAAACGTTTATTTTATAGATTATTCCTCATCGCTATCAAGTTAATCTTTGTGGTAATTATCATTTGTCATCCAGACGAAGGAAGGATCTAACAAAACAGAACTTGCAAATCAACACCCAATCTGTGGCAAAAGCATTTAGCCCGTTATGTGCCTAACCTCGCAACTCATAACCCTTAACTCTTAACTAATCTGTGCATCTGTGGCCAAAAGAGTTAATCAACCATAGCCCAGCCTCGCAACTAATCTTTTAATCTGTGGCTATCAATTTATACGCCCAATCTCAAGAAATTCCCCACCAGTTGCTCCGCCTCTGCACAAGCAGTTTCCAAATCGTAATTTTTTAAAATCACATCAAATTTATCAGCATAAAGTAATTCCTTTTCCGCCTTTATAAAACGTTCCTGAAGCTTTTCCGCACTATCAGTACCTCTGCCAGCTAAACGTTGCTTTAGAACTTCTAACGATGGAGGCTGAACAAAGATCGCCAGTGCATCATCCTCATATTTCCTTTTTAAACGAAGGCCACCCTCCACATCAATGTCAAAAATTACATGCCTACCCGATGCCCAAATGCGTTCAATCTCTGAACGTAAAGTCCCATAAAAAGTACCACTATACACTTCTTCAAATTCTACAAACTCTTGCCTTGCAACTTTATGTAAAAAATCTTCTTTAGAAATAAAATAATAGTCGTTAGAGTGTTGCTCTGTTCCCCTTGATTCTCTCGTAGTTGCCGAAATAGAAAAGCTCAGCTGCGGAAATTGCTGTAATAAGTGTCTAACAATTGTTGTTTTGCCCGCTCCAGATGGCGCCGAAAATATAATGAGTTTGCCTTGTTTCATTTTTTTTAGCTTAAAGACTAAAGCTCAGAGACCAAAGCTTTAGTCTTTAGTCTTTAAGCTTTAAGCTTTTTATAATACGTTAAGTAGTTGTTCTTTGATTTTTTCTAATTCTTCTTTCATGCCCACTACCAATTGCTGTATTTGAGCATCATTGGCCTTTGCACCCATCGTATTAATTTCTCTTCCAATTTCTTGTGAGATAAAACCTAATTTTTTACCATTTGCATCTTTACTCTTTAACGTTTCGTTAAAATAATCGCAATGGCTTTGTAACCTGGTTTTTTCTTCCGTAATATCTAGCTTATCAATATAGTAAATCAGCTCTTGTTCAAGTCTGTTCTGGTCAATATTAATCTTCCCAACATTTTCTTCTAAAAACTGGGTCAATCTTGCCTTAACCTGAGGAACCCTTAACGGAGCAAGCTCGTCAATCTGGGCAAAAAAACTAAGTATATTCTTGATCCTAAGCTCTAAATCAGTTCTTAAAACAGCACCCTCATCCATTCTAAACTGATTGAAATTCGCTAATGCCTTTAAAAAAGTTTGATGTAAAATATCCCAGTCATTTTCACCAACTTCCTCTTCTGTATAAGTGATTACTTCTGGGAAATTAAGCGCCGCCTGAAGAAGATTTGAGGAGTTCGCACCTAAAGAAACATTTATTTCTTCAAGCTGCTTGTAATAACGGCTCAACAAAACAGCATTGATCGTTGCACCTTTCTGATTGTCTTCGCCCCGTTCAATATTAATCGAAATATTTACCTTTCCACGCTCAATCTCTTTGCTACAAATGTTGCGCAAAAAAAGTTCCTTGTCGGAATAAGCTCTAGGTAACTTCAAGTTAAGCTCTAAAAACTTAGAATTTAAAGATTTAATTTCTACGGCAAACTTAACGTTTTCATGATCCGTGGCCGCCAAGCCAAAGCCCGTCATCGATTTTATCATGTGCAAAGATAGTAAAATTAGCTAATTGGCAGATTGGTTAATTCTCGAATGCATCAAGATCCCTTCCTCCATCAGATCGAAAACCTTTTGCTTCAACATCGGCAAATCTTCCATCGTTAAACCTTTTACACTCACTGGAGTAATAAAAACAATTTTAATTAAACCTGGTCGCGCACTTAAAGGATTAATCCTAGGCAAAAGTTTCCTATTGTTAATCGTCACAAAAGGCATTAAAGGTGTTTGTGTTTCTATCGCTATTCTAAAAGCACCATCGTAAAACTCAGTCAAAGGAGCTGCCGTTTTGTTCATCGTTCCCTCAGGAAAAATTAAGATAGATGATCCATTCGAAATGTCGCTCTTTAAAGCCGATACGGACTGCGCCCTGCTCTCTTTACTGCTCCGGTCTATCATAACCACAATCCGCTTGTAGATGACGCCAAAAATGGGAATTTTAGTCATTTCAACTTTGCCCAGCGGACTAAAAAATTGTGGAATACCAATACAAACCGCAACAGCATCCAAATAAGATCCATGATTGCCCACATAAATATGTGGAATTTTACGATTGATCATTTTTTTATGAACGGGTATAATCCAAAAGAAAGAAGTATAACTAAAACACCACGCCCAACATCTTAAAAGAAATAGAATTGCCTTTTTTCCTATGTTCATAGGAAGAATAGCTGAAGCAATTAAAACAAACGGTAATACAATGAGCATCAGTGTGATAAAAATTAATGCTCCATAAAGTAAATACAAACTGGATAAAACTTTATTCATTTAATTAACGTTTTTTAACTTATTCGACTAGTAACAATTCTTAAGTTTACAAATTAAATAATTAACCGCGTAATGAAGTCTGCTAGCAAAGTTTTTTTAAGCTTTTTGCTCTTTTCATTGTCGCCATTTAACATAGTTTTTGCACAGCAAGAATTTAAATTATCTGGTGTACTCATAGAAAATGGCTCCAAAATAAGGATTGCCCTAGCAGAAATTTCCAATAAAAGAAATAATTATAGCGTTGGTAGCAATGATCTCGGCCTTTTCGAAATTAAAGCTGCTGTAGGTGATACATTGTTGATCACCAAACGCGGCTTTTACGATTTACAAGTTGTCGTAATTAATTCCCAAAGCCTGGTTTTGAAACTGAATAAGGGAATAATGCTGAATGAAGTCTTGATAAAGGGAAAATCCAAAGAACAGGCACTTGCCGAAATCGATAAAGATTTTAAAGGCAAAGGCTCCTTTTATGCAGGGAAACCTCCAATAGCGCTTTTATCTCCATTTGGAGGGAGCCCACTTACCTTCTTTTATGAACTGTTTGGTAAAACACCGCGTGATGCACGCAGGTTTAGAAAATACCATGTTACCGAAAATCAACAAACACAGGTAGACCAATTTTTCAATAGAGAAACCGTTCATAAAACCACTGGCCTAGAGGGAAAGGAATTAGATAATTTTATGATCAGCTATCGCCCCGATTATGAACAGAGCAAAAACTGGACAACCTATGATGCAACGAAATGGATCAATGACTCCTTTAAAAAATATACCAGTACTTTAAATTACAATAAGCAATAATGAATAAAGTTAACTTGAGTTAGAGTTAAGAAACAACTTAGCTGTTTTGCTGTGAATGAATCAATGATGCCGCTGCTGGTGCCAAATGTTAACATATATTGATCCTTGAGCGCCAAGAATGTCCTTTAAACGTTATGGGAATTGCCAAGGATATGAACGTATTTTAACCATCTAGGCTATTGACATCAGCTATTGACCATTAACTTATAAATCCAAACCATGAACTATCAACCAATACCTTTAGCCATTTGATATAAATAACCCAATGACGCCCCTGTTGACCTCAAAATGTCTAACATATACCAGTAATAAGCAATGAAGAAGGAATTACCAAGGATATGAACGTATTTTAACCATCTAGGCTATTGACCATCAGCTATTGACCATTGACTTATAAATCCAAACCATGAACTATCAACCATGAACCATCAACCAACAATAATATTCGCCATTTTAATCATCCTGCTTTCAGGTTTAAACTTGAAAGCCCAACAAGAGATGATGCTAAATGGCGTCTTGTTAGAAAAAGGAACTAAAACTAGAATCGCAGAAGCCGAAATCACTAATAAACGCAATAACTATATAACCTCAAGTAATGCCATGGGCTTATTTAACATCAAAGCCAAAACGGGTGATACCTTGTTAGTAACCAAACTTTATTATGCAGACGTAATCATGGTTGTACGAAACGAAACAAGTATAGTTATCCCTTTGGTTCGCAATGCCAACATGTTAAACGAAGTCGTAATTACCAGAAGAAGAGTAGTCGATGACCTAAAGAGAGATTTTAAAAATGCTCCCCCGCCATCTGGGAAACCATCAGCATTATCCTATGTTTTTTCTCCAGTTAGTGCTATTTATGGCCTGCTAAGTACCGAAGGCAAAAATGCAAGAAGATTAAGCCGATATTATGATTATGAAACAAAAGCAAGTCAGGTTGATCTTTTTTACAACAAATCAATTATCCAGAAAAACACTGGACTAGAAGGAAAAGAATTAGAAGATTTTATGGTAACTTATCGCCCAGATTACGAAAAAACCAAAACTTGGACCCAGTACGACGCAAACAAATGGATTGTAGATTCGTTTAAAAAGTACAAGGAAACCAAAAAGTCTCCATTTTAATGACATGAACAGAATTAAATTTTCCTTTTTTCTCTTTATCACTTCCTTCCTTTTTAGCATCCAGATAAAAGCACAGGAATTTATGTTTAATGGAGTGGTTTTTGAAGCTGGAACAAAAATTAGAATTGCACTTTGCGAAGTATCTAATCTTCGTAATAATTATAGCGTCGGCACTAATGACATGGGTCTATTTACCATTAGAGCAGTAATAGGGGATACGCTAGTCATCTCCAAAAGAGGTTTCGACGATAAAAAAATTGCAGTTACCTCAACTCAAAGTATTAGTTTTTATCTCAATAGAGGAAATACTTTAAATGAAGTTGTCATTAATGGCACAAGTCAAAAACAGGCACTTGATGAGATTAAACAAGATTTTAAAAACAAAGGTTCATTTTACGCAGGCAAACCACCTTTTCTCGCTTTTCTGTTTAAACCATTAACCGCACTATATGAAACTTTTGGAAGAACGCCCAAAAATGCACGAAGGTTCAATAATTACTACAATACCGAATTGCAACAAACACAGATCGACAGGTACTTTAATCGCACTATAATTAATAAACAAACAGGTTTGGATGGCAAAGAGCTTGATAACTTTATGATCAATTATCGCCCAGATTATGAACAGGCAAAGAATTGGAATGTTTATGATGGAAATAAATGGATCAAAGACTCCTTTAAAAAGTATGCAGATACGGTAGGAAAGAAGCCCTAAATAGCTAAAGATTCACAAGCCTTCTCTGCAGCTAATTTCTCTGCATTCTTCTTGTTATAATCCCTGCCAATTCCATGGTTTTCACTGTCTATAATCGCATGGATTGTAAATAACTTGGCACTTTCGCCCTCGCCATTTTCTACCATATCAAAAGAGATATCCTTGCCATGTCGTTGGCACCATTCTATCAATTTACTCTTAAAGTTAGTTTCCGTCATCTCCAAAGTATGAATGTCAATGTACGGTTTTACAATACGTCGAAGTAAAAAGTTCTTGGTAAAGTTATATCCCTTGTCAAGATAAATAGCGCCAATTAATGCCTCAAATGCATCACCCAACATAGAATGATGCTTGCTTTGAACATTAACCGTTTTTTGGTCGAATACAATCAATTGATCAAAACCCATTTTACGGGCAAGCTGATTTAAATTTGCTCGATTAACAATTTTAGAACGCATTTCTGTTAAAAAGCCCTCTTCCTTGTAGGGATAACTCTTAAAAAGCAATTCCGCAATTACCGATCCCAATATAGCATCACCTAAAAACTCAAGCCTTTCATTACTGCTTTTACTGCCATTCTTTAAAACTTTAGCCACAGAGCGATGTCTAAACGCCATTTTATATAGCGTAACATTGCCAGGCACAAAACCTAGAATATTTTTAAGTTTTCTTACAAACTCTTTGTTAGGCGAAAAGTAAAGTTTATATAATTCGAATAAAGGCATTAAATTTTATTACAAAAAATTAAGGGCAAACAAATGCTTAACATAGCAAATAGGTTTTAATTTAGATTACTCCTCGTATTTTTTGAAAATAACAGATGCATTATGACCACCGAAACCAAACGTATTACTTTGTGCAGCACGGATAGTTCTTTTTTGGGCCTTGTTAAACGTAAAGTTTAATTTAGGATCAAATTCTGGATCGTCTGTAAAATGATTGATTGTTGGAGGAACAATGTCATTTTTTACAGCAAGGATTGTCGCAATTGCCTCAATGGCACCTGCAGCTCCTAATAAATGGCCTGTCATTGATTTGGTAGAACTGATATTCAATTTATAAGCATCTTCACCAAATAAATCTACAATAGCTCTACTTTCACTTACATCACCAAGTGGGGTAGATGTACCGTGAACATTGATATAATCAATATCTGCAGTGGTTAATTTAGCATCTCTTAATGCATTTGACATCACCAATCTCGCACCCAAACCCTGTGGATGTGGCGCTGTAATGTGATTAGCATCTGCACTCATTCCACCACCCACAATTTCTGCATAGATTTTTGCGCCACGAGCTTTTGCATGTTCAAGCTCTTCTAATATAATGGTCCCTGCACCCTCTCCAGCAACAAAACCTTCTCGGTCTTTGTCAAATGGCCTAGAAGCAGTTTTAGGATCATCATTTCGCGTAGAAAGTGCATGCATCGCATTAAAACCCCCAATCCCAGCTTCGTTAATAATCGCTTCAGAACCACCACTAATGATAATGTCAGCTATATCTAAACGGATATAGTTGAAAGCATCAATCATTGCATTCGTTGCTGATGCACATGCCGAAACAGTAGAAAAGTTTGGCCCACGCAATCCATATTTCATCGAAATATGACCAGGAGCAATATCAATAATTACTTTAGGGATAAAAAAAGGATTGATACGAGGTGTACCATCTCCCAAAAAGAAAGTTTTCATCTCCTCTTGGAAAGTCTTAAATCCACCTATGCCCGAACCCCAAATTACACCAACACGATTAGTGTCAATCTTTTCAAAGTCATAACCACCATCTTTTACAGCTTCCGCCGTAGAAACTAGTGCATATTGCACAAATGGGTCTAACTTGCGAGCCTCTTTTTTATCCAAATGATCTTCCGGATTGAAGTTTTTAAGCTCGCACGCAAATTTTGTTTTGAATTTCTCTGTATCAAAACCCGTAATTGGCCCAGCGCCGCTCACACCATTGATCAATCCATCCCAAAATTCTTGAGTATTATTGCCAATTGGAGTGAGCGCACCTAAACCTGTAACTACTACTCTTTTCAGTTCCATTTATAAGTATTGTACGGAAAGCGTATTCTTACTTAACGTTTTTTTCTAAATAAGCAATTGCTTGACCTACAGTACCGATAGTTTCAGCCTGATCATCAGGAATTGCAACATTGAACTCTTTCTCGAATTCCATGATTAGTTCTACAGTATCCAAAGAATCCGCACCTAAGTCATTAGTGAAAGACGCTTCTGGCGTAACTTCGCTTTCATCAACACCTAGTTTTTCTACAATGATAGCCTTAACTCTTGAAGCAATATCAGACATAATTTTATAATTTAATGGTTAAATAATTCTGTGCAAAGAAAAATAAATTCTAACACTTTTCAAATGTTTTTATTTCTCAATCAATTTTAATGTTTTTATTTCAAACTTAATGTAAAATTAGTTTTATAATTTTGTAATTCTAAAAAAATATTCTGTTTTGAACAAAACTTATTTAAAACTCTCTTTAGACCTTGACTTTGTTCTAATCGCTATTACAGCATCCCTTAAGGATTATATTCTCTGTCATAAAATAAATAAAAGTTTAGAATTTGATTTCGAAAAGACTGATGATCACGAGGTTTATTATAATATCGATGAACCACCGCTTTCCTTTTCCAGGTTTTATTATTTCGTTGAACAAGGTGAAATCGAGTATTATCTAGTTAACAATCGAAATCCAGAAGGGTTTTTGATTCCTGAAATGAATAAAGTAGATTTTTTTATCATCATTCATCAATATATTGACAAAGAAGATCTTAATTTTATTTTAACTCGGTTAAATAAATTGCCTGATATACAGGTAGCTGCGCAAATAAGTCCGCTGAAATTGAAATCAAAAGAGAACTTGGTAATGTAAATTTTATATTTGTTCGTGTATTAAATACACTATATTTGATTCTTAATAAAATATATAACCAACATAAACAATTTCAAAAGAGCAATGTTTTTGAAATAGACTCTTTGCTTTTTTATCTTTCAATAAAAAAAATATAGATGAAACCTTTTCATTCCAAAACAAAAATTGTGGCCACACTAGGCCCAGCATCAGCCAAACCAGATGTTTTATATAGTATGTTTAACGCCGGATTGGATGTTTGCCGACTTAACTTCTCTCACGGTTCTCAGGCAGATCACCAGGAAGTATTGGATACTATCCGTAGCATCAATAAAAAATACAAATATAATGTTGGAATTCTTGCCGATCTGCAAGGTCCGAAGATTAGAATCGGAACGGTAAAAGATGGTGGTATCCACTTAGTTAATGGCAGCAGAACTGTAATTACGACACAAGAATGTGTAGGAAATGAAGAAAGGATTTATATCACCTACCAAAATTTCCCTCAAGATGTGAAAGCCGGAGAAATCATCTTATTAGATGATGGAAAACTACAAATGAGAGTAGTTGAAACCAATTATAAAGATGAAGTGGTTTGCGAAATTGTACATGGTGGTATCTTAACGTCTAGAAAAGGCGTAAACCTCCCAAATACAAAAGTTTCTATTCCTTCCCTAACCATTGAAGATCGCAAAAATCTGGAATTTGTACTGGAAAATGATGTAGAATGGATCGGATTATCTTTTGTCCGCAACGCAGAAGATATTATAGAGCTGAAAGATATCATTAAAGCCAGAGGCAAAAAAGCCAAAGTAGTAGCCAAAATCGAAAAACCAGAAGCAATTGCGAACATTGACGAAATTATCGCAGTTTCTGACGCCATTATGGTTGCCCGTGGAGACCTTGGAGTTGAAATGCCAATGGAAGAAGTTCCTCTTCTCCAAAAAATGATTGTGAAAAAATGTAGAGCAGCTTCAAAACCCGTAATCATAGCAACTCAAATGCTCGAAAGCATGATTACCACCCCACGTCCTACACGTGCTGAGGTGAATGACGTAGCTAACTCTGTTTTAGATGGTGCTGATGCAGTGATGTTAAGTGGAGAAACTTCAGTTGGAGAATTTCCTTTAATCGTAATAGAAACAATGCAGAAAATTATCAATAACATTGAAGAGAATAACTACCCATTCCATGTAGAAAAATTTTGTAGCAAAGACTCAAAAAGCTTCTTAAGTGATGCAGTGTGCGATTCAGCATGTACGTTAGCTAAACAAACTAGCGCAGTAGGTATCGTATCGATGACATTAAGTGGTTATACTGCATTTGAAATCTCAAGTCACCGTCCAAAGGCACCAATCTTCATCTTTACAAGCGACGAAACTTTGTTAAATACCTTAAGTTTAATATGGGGAGTAAGAGGTTTCTTCTATGATAAATTCGAAAGTACCGATGACACGATTAATGATGTCAATGACGTGCTCAAAAAGTATAAATTGATTAAAAAAGGCGATGTAATCATCAATACAGGAGCCATTCCGCTAAAAACTAAAGGGCGTACCAATATGATTAAAGTTACAATAATCGATTAATCACATTCTCATAAAAATGCCCTATTAACCCTAGGGCATTTTTTCTTAACAGATAAAAAATCTATTTTTGTCCATTACATTGGAGAGGTGTCCGAGTGGTTGAAGGAGCACGCCTGGAAAGTGTGTATACCTCAAAAGGGTATCGAGGGTTCGAATCCGTCTCTCTCCGCAATCAAATGCTGCCTTCAGGCAGCATTTGATATTTCTTGTAAATCCCAATCCCAATCAACCATCTCTTTTAAAACCTATGTGACCTATGTCACTATGTGGTAAATAATCTTAAAAGCCCAACCTCGTCCTTGGTGCCTCTTTGTGGTAACTAAACAAGCCCCTTCCATCCCCGCCCATACTAGTTTGCCTCCACACAATATCAGCTATGAACAAATAAAATCTGTGCATCTGTGGCTAAAACTTCACCACCCAAAATCCCTTAGTCTTTTGGCTCTAAATTATAACCCTGCTTATATGCTATACCAGTTGTAGCCCCAAATCAAACAATCCCATTACAATTACAATAAGGTAAAGACGTAGGATCAACGTAGGATGAACGAAGGATGAACGTAAGATGAACGAAGGATGGACGTAAGATGATTACCCCTGCTATAGCTCTTAACTATAGCGACCATACTTGTAATACACCCCAAAAGCGCTCCGAATAACCCCTTAAAAAAGAGACAATCCAATTTTTAAGAACTAAATACGCGCGCAAATTGTAGTATTTTACAACATACACGCATTAACTATCGTATATTTTAAAATCATGAACGTTTTAATCACAAAGAAAATCCCTCAAAAAGGTATCGATATATTAGAATTAGCAGGATGTAAATTAACTATCTACTCAGAAAATAAGCCTTTACCAAAAGATGAATTAGTTAGGCTTTGTACTTACCAGGATGCTTTATTGAGCGTTGGCCAAAATCGATTGGATAGTTCCTTCTTCGAAAAGTGCAAACATCTCAAAGCAATTTCACTAATGAGTGTCGGTTATGACAATGTCGACATCTCAGCCGCAACAACACACGGCATTCCAATTAGCAACACACCAGACGTATTGAGCAGAGCAACTTCCGACATCGCTTTCCTCTTAATGTTAGCAGTATCCAGAGACGCTTTTAACATGCACAAAAAAATAGAAAAAGATAACTGGGGTTTTTTTGAACCAACCGCCAACCTCGGAATAGAACTATATGGCAAAACCTTAGGCATTTTTGGATTGGGAAGAATAGGATTAGAACTCGCGCAAAAAGCAAAAGCCGCTTACCAGATGGACATTATCTATCACAATAGAACGCGTAATATAGAAGCAGAAAAACAATTGCATGCTAAATATGTCCCCTTCGATCAAATGTTAGCACAAAGTGATGTCATTTCCGTTCATGCCAATTTAAGTTCAGAAACAAAAGAAGTATTTAATAGCAATGCCTTTGGAAAGATGAAATCATCCGCCATATTTATCAATACTGCCCGCGGTGGAGTTCACAATGAAAATCACCTAATCAGTGCCATTGAAAATAAGACAATCTGGGGTGCAGGCTTAGATGTTACAAATCCAGAGCCCATGCTTAAAGACAACCCATTACTCAATTTACCGCATGTTTGCGTACTGCCACACATTGGTTCTGCAACCGCCGAAACCCGAGATAAAATGGCAATAATAGCAGCTGAAAATATCGTTGCCGCATTAAAAGGTGAAAAGATGCCCCAAGTGATCAATGCTGAAGTCTATGATTAATTGGAGTTCGATATAAGGCTTAAATAATCAGCTAAAATTATGTTACTACAATAAAACAATGCTAATGCGTTAACACTGAATGTATAACATGTCAACCATCTGCCTATGAATCCAGACCACGAACTATGAACCATCAACCATGAACATCTTATAACCATCTCGCCCATTGACTATCAGCCATCAGCTATTGACCATCTGCCTATGAATCCAGACCATGAGCCATGAACCATCAACCATGAACGTCCTATAACCATCTCGCCCATTGACTATTGACCATCTGCTATTGGCCATCTGCCAATGAATCCAGACCATGAACCATCAGCCATGAACATCTTATAACCATCTCGCCTATTAACTATCAGCCGTCAGCTATTGGCCATCTGCCCATGAATCCAGACCATGAACTATGAACCATCAACCATGAACATCTTATAACCATCTCGCCCATTGACTATCAGCCATCAGCTATTGGCCATCTGCCTATGAATCCAGACCATGAACTATGAACTATGAACCATGAACTATGAACCATCTACCATCTTAACCCTCTCCAAATGTTAACGTTTCTTAACGCATTTTTTTCTACAATTAAATGAGATTAGTTTAGTCTTAAATTAATTCATCATTATGAAAATCATTGCATTATTGTCACTTGCATTTTTTGCATTCGTACAAAGTTTAGCCCAATCCCCGTTCAATGAAAAGGATAGCATTGAAATTAAGGGCAAAGTTATAGGCTATAATCCAAAACAGGAAGATCATTTCATCACATTCATCACTTATGATCTTTTGGGAAAGTCCAAACAACAAGCTATACAAATTAGTGACGATGGTTCCTTTTGGATCAAATGCTATCAGCCATTTAAAGGCGATGTACAGGTTAACTATAAAGATGCCTATCTTAATTTATATGCAGAACCTAAAAAGCCAATAATCCTAACAATTGACGATGCTAAAGTAAACAGAGAAACTGGACAAGGTGCTGCTTTTTCAGTAAAAGGAGAATTGGCTAATATCAATAGTGATATCCTTAAATTTGCCACAGCCTTTACACAACATCAATTTGTTGTAAAAACAGATCTGGGTGATAAAAGCCAAACGGATAGTGCATTCGCTGCACAGGTAAAACTAAGAGTCAAGGAAGAACTTAACTTTCTTGACCTGTTTATCAAAACCAACCAAATAAATAATCAAACTTTTATCAATTGGCAACGCAATCACTTACAATATACGGCCGCCAAAGAAATGTTGTTTTTTCCTTTCGCTGGTAAGTTCAATAAAGAGATTACACAAGAAAAACTCCTCCGCCTTTTGGAAGGAATTCCACTCAACAATCAGCTGGCGTTTAATAACTCCTCTTATTACGGCTTCTTAAATATATTAAATGGAGATCAGCAAATCATCATCAATATCAATCCATTATATGAAGCGCTTAAAAAGGAAAATAAAGGCAATAGCATAAGCATCTTGCTTGATGAAATTGATAAATATGCCGATGGCCTCACCAAACAATTTTTATACTTCATAACTTACTCCGGTAAAGGTGGGGGATATGCTTCCGATCCCGCACAATTCTCGAATAGATTTGATCAGATCATTACAAATCCTTTCCTCAAACGCCAATTACAAGTCAAGCAAGTGCCAAAACACAATATTTTTAAAGCTTATAATATTGTCGACCGTTTAAAATCATTAAAAGTGAAAGAATCCCTAAAGCAAAGGCTGATGACTATTTTTAATAAATATCAGGGTACAAGTTTATACATAGATTTTTGGGGAGATTGGTGCGGCCCATGTATGAGCGAACTGCCAAGCTATCCTAAATTAATTGCAGCAATGGAAGGTAAACCAATCAAATTTCTTTTCCTATCTACCTTCACAACAGAAGAAAGTATGTTAGCTATTAAAGAGAAATTTAAAATTAAAGGAGATTTTATTAACCTTAATAAAGATGAAGTCGCCATAGTAAATAATATTTTTGAATTTCACAGTTATCCATCACATTTTTTGGTAAATGATAAAGGGAATGTGATCGAAAATATGGCCAAAGTAACAGTTGATGGATCAGATAAAAAAGCACAACAAATTGAAGCCCTGCTTAAAAAATCAGCACAATAATGAAAGTTAAAATTAAATATCTTGTTGTGCTTATGGTCTTGGCAACGGTTGGAATTGTTATTTTTCAAGTAAACTGGCTACTGCAAAGTTATCAGATAGGACGAGAAAAAATAATCCTGGATGCCAGTAGAATGCTTGATGAAACCATTGTAACACATAAAACTTTAACAGCTGTTAACGTTAAAAAACTCTTGAAAGAAATAATTAACCCTAAAAACGATTTCGAGACCAAAGTTTTATATCGCTATCCCGACAGTTTAAATGTTTCACTTGGCTACAAACCTAAAAGAACCTACAATGCTGCTTATGTTTCTTTCGAGGTATCGATAAACCAAATAAAGCAGATTGAAGCTGAACCTTATCAATTTCTCCTAGAAAAGATAAATGCCGCTAACTTAGATGAACTTTACCCAATTTATAGCAATATTATTGGCGGAAACGATTATGCACCTAACTCAAAGGAAGATCAAATCCAAACTGCATTAATGAAGTGTTTTAGCTATTTATATGATGATACAGCTGCGCTAAATGAAATCCTTAATAAAAGGTTAATAAAAATTGATCCGAACTTTAATGGTGCTGTAGGTCACTTTAATGGGATTGATGAAGTTTTAAAAATAAAGAAATTAAATGCCAAAAATCACTTAAGAGGTGATGATAAGGTCGTTGAAATCGTGATGGCACCTCAGAGGAAATCTACTTTGACCACAAAAATAGATTCGATGAACATTTATGTAAATAGTTTAAATCTCAAAGGTGATTCTGTTTATGTGATTAAGCCTGTGCTTGATGATCTCAATAACATATTAATGAATAAAGTTCCCGTATTAATGCTCCGGTTAAATGTCCCCACTGTGTACCTTATCCATCAAATGATCTATAGCCTGATCAGCTCGGTATTGTTGTTATTGCTGATTACCTCTTGCTTAATCTATATGTTAAACCTTATCCTAAAACAAAAAAGACTAGCCGATATCAAAGACGATTTCATTAGCAACGTTTCGCACGAGTTAAAAACACCATTGTCAACCGCATTGGCCGCAGTTCAGGGCATGCAATATTTTGACGTGCTAAAGGATGAAAATAAAACCCACCAATATCTTGATACCGCATCAAAAGAGTTAAAGAGACTTTCCTCAATGATCGATATTATCCTCAAAAGTGCAATATTTGAAAGTGGTGATTTTAAACTTCAAAAAACTAGCTTTGATCTTAAAGAAATGTTGTCGGAATGGAGCAAAACACAACAGATTAATTCAACCAAAATCCTTTCAATTCACATCAAGTTTGATGGACCATCGGTAATAGAAGCTGACCAGGCGCATTTGTACAATGTAATTAATAATTTAGCAGACAATGCAATAAAATATGGCCCCGATAATATCGAAATCAATATCAATTGCACTTGGACTAACATCGGGTTGAAAATACAATTTGGCGATAACGGAAAAGGTATTCCCCAAATGTACCAAAAGAATATATTTGATAAGTTCTTCCGTGTTCCAACACCCCATGATCACAGTATAAAAGGTTATGGTTTGGGGTTGAGCTATGTGAAAAACATAATAGAAAAACATGGTGGAACAATTAGTTTGCTAGCAGCTGATTGTCCCGGATGTGTTTTTGAAATTAACCTCCCTCAATGAAACCAACCCCTAAAATTTTATTGGTAGAAGACGAAGAAGCCTTAGGCCTGATCATTAAAGATAGTTTAGTGCACAAAGGATTTGAAGTACTTTATACCAGCGATGCTAGCCTTGCTTATCACGTGTATGAGAAGGAAAAACCGGATCTAATGGTGTTAGATGTAATGTTGCCAAAAGTAAGCGGGCTCCAGATTGCCGAAAAAATAAGAATTCACGACCAACAAACACCAATTTTGTTTTTAACTGCCCGGACAATGCCTAGTGATGTACTCAATGGTTACCAAGCCGGTGGTAATGATTATCTGAAAAAGCCTTTTGATATGCAAGAATTAATCGTTCGAATTAAAGTCTTGCTTAATCAAAACCGATTGCTAACAGACGAAAATAATATACAGAATGTGACCTTTGTAACCATAGGCGATTACAGCTTTGACATCATGCGCAATCAATTATTATACAAGGGAATTGTCAAAAAGCTTACAGCTAGGGAAGGAGAAGTACTGAAAGTCCTATATCAGCATAGAAATCGTTTATTGAACCGCAAAGATTTTCTCATACAGATCTGGGGAGACGATGATTTTTTTAGCTCAAGAAGCCTAGATGTATACATTACCAAAATAAGAAGACATCTAAAACAAGACTCAATGGTACAACTCATCAATCACAGAGGCTTTGGCTACAAATTGGTGTGCTAAATTTCCTAATGAGTATTGAGGTTTTATCATGACTCGGATTATGGACTCTTATAAACATCTCCCAAATTGTGTCTTTTGCACAATCATCAAACAAGTGCCATTAGCTATCGACAATTGGCCCATGCGTCAAAACTATTACCCATACAATCTTGGCTTCTAGCTATAAAGCTGCCGAGGGGAGCGGACTATCGGACTTCCCGACTTTCGGACTCTCTAAAACATCCAATCTCGAACTCTGCTATAAAACCATCGAGGGGACGGACTCTCGGACTTCCGGACTTTCGGTCTCAAACGGACTTTCGAACTCTCTAACCCATGTATCATTATTGAGACTTTAAATACTATAATTTAAAAGATATTATTTTTATCGACAGGAAATAAATATAGAACTATGAATAAATATTTACTCACGATATCAGCATTTGCACTATTACTTTCTGCAAATGCGCAAACGAGCATTACTGCCAAAGATTATGAAAGGGCCGAAGGTTTTATGGCCTATAATACTGCTCAATATGTAGATAGGGCGGGTATTAATCCAAATTGGTTAACTGGAGATCAACTATGGTATTCCGTAAACTCTAGCAAGGGAACTGAATTCTTCTTGATAGATCCTGTTAAGAAAACCAAAGTCGCAGCTTTCGACCAACAGAAACTCGCTGAAGCATTATCAGGTGCAGCTGGTAAAAAATACGACGCTACAAAATTACCACTTCAAGAATTAGAGTTCAGCGAAGATGGAAAATCAATAACCTTTAGAGCTGATGCAATCAGGTATAGGTACGATCTTCAAAAAAATACAATCGAATTAGGAACTTATGCCCCAGGTGAAAAAGCAGCACCACCAACTCGTCAGGGACGTATGGGCGGAGGTAATGAGGTGGTCTCACCAGATGGTAAAAAAGCAGTTTTTATAAAAGACTGGAATTTGTGGGTAAAAGATGTAGCCACAAAAAAGGAAACTCAACTAACTAATGATGGTATAAAAAACTATGGTTATGCCACAGATAATGCTGGGTGGACAATGAGCGATAGACCCGTTGTTCGTTGGTCGCCAGATTCAAAGAAAGTAGCAACCTTTCAACAAGACCAACGAAATGTTAGTGATATGTATTTGGTTACAACAAATGTTGGAGCACCAGTTTTAAAGGCCTGGAAATATCCTTTACCTGGTGATAAAGAAATCGCTACCATTAGAAGAGTAATCATTGATATAGAAAATGCAAAGGTGGTAAGCTTGCAGATCCCTGCCGATCCGCATCGTGCAACATTGAGCGATGACATTGCCAGCAGTGGTACATTTGATGATATCGATTGGAAAGCAGACGGTTCTGAAATGGCATTCCTTTCAACATCAAGAGACCATAAACAAGAGAAGTTCAGAATTGCAGATGCAAATACTGGGGCTGTACGTGAAGTGTTTGAAGAAACCGTTAAAACACAGTTCGAATCTGGGCGCGGAGCAATTAATTGGCGTTATTTGCCAGGATCTAAAGAAATTATCTGGTATTCTGAACGCGACAATTGGGGCCATCTTTATTTATATGATTCTGCGACCGGTAAACTGAAAAACCAAATCACAAAAGGAAATTGGCTGGTAACAAGATTGGTAAAAGTTGATGAAAAAAATAGAGTGCTCTATTTCATGGGCTGTGGTAGGGAACCTGGAAACCCATATTTTGGTTATTTTTATAAAATAGGCTTCGATGGTAAAAACTTAACCTTGCTTACCCCAGATTTGGGAAATCATACCGTTTCATTCTCGCCTTCAAATAACTATATACTTGATACGTATTCTCAACCAGATGTGCCAGCAACAATGGCTTATCGTGATATTAAGGGTAAACTCGTTGCACAGTTAGAAAAAACTGATGTTTCTAGGTTAATAGCCAAGGGATGGAAAGCACCAATCCCAGTTAATGTAAAAGCAAATGATGGTACAACAGATATTTATGGTTTGGTATTTACACCAACCAAAATGGATCCCAATAAAAAATACCCTGTAATTGATTATATCTATCCAGGTCCTCAAGGAGGAAGTGTCGGAAGCTGGTCTTTTACAGCCTCCAGAGGAGATAATCAGGCTTTGGCGGAACTAGGCTTCATCGTAGTCGTAATGGAAGGAACAAGCAATCCTTTCCGTTCAAAAAGTTTCCACGATATGAGTTATGGAAATATGGCAGAAAACACCTTGCCTGATCAGATTACAGCAATTAGACAACTCGCAAAAACATACCCAATCGACACCAATAAAGTAGGTATTTGGGGGCACTCAGGTGGTGGTTTCGCAACAGCAGCAGCCATGTTCCGTTATCCAGATTTCTTTAAGGTTGGCATTGCCGAATCAGGTAACCACGATAATAGAAACTATGAGGATGATTGGGGCGAACGTTATAACGGTTTAGTAGAAAATTCAAACTACGAAGCACAAGCCAATCAGAATTATGCTAAAAATTTAAAAGGTAAATTGTTATTAGCCCACGGAATGATGGATAACAATGTACCACCATCTAACACCATGTTGGTTGTCGATGCTTTAATTAAAGCAAATAAAAGCTTCGATCTTTTGGTTTTTCCAAATAGTGCACATGGATTTGGTGCCTACTCACCTTACATGATGCGCAGACGCTGGGATTACTTCGTGCAAAATTTGTTGAACACAGAACCACCTAAAGATTACCAATTAGGAAGAGGAATGCAACAAAGATAAATTTATTCGAGGTTGATTAATTTGTTATTGATATACAGTTAATCAACCTCGGTTTTTGAATCCCCCATTTCTGAACCTGGCTTAACATGCGCCGCTAATCGATACCCCTTGCGCTCACTGGTATCATCTTTATCCAAAAATAACAGGATGATTAAAGAAATAATCGGGATAAGAAACGAAATGAAAAACCAGAACCATGGGTTTCTTCCCATGTTTTTAGCAAAAATTGCCGCCACTGTTTGCGGAATTAATAAAAAACAGGCTACCAGTATCTCTGCCATCTCAATCAATTATTATGTGTGCTAACACTTTGTCAATCTTTAAAGTTTGACGAACTTAAAATAATAAAAAAATACAAAAACAGAAATCTAATTTTAGACAATTAGCTATCAACCATAATGCATTGCCTATGAATCCAGGCTATCAGCTATGGTCCATTAGCCATTGTCCCATGAATCCAGACTATCAACCACGATCTATGAACATTAGCTATCGTCCATTGCCTATGAATCCAGGCTATCAGCTATGGTCCATTAGCCATTGTCCCATGAATCCAGACCATCAACCACGATCTATGAACATTAGCTATCGTCCATTGCCTATGAATCCAGGCTATCAGCTATGGTCCATTAGCCATTGTCCTATGAATCCAGACTATCAACCATAATCCACGAACCAAAACGTTAATCTCTGTTAAAATTTTTTTAATCATTTGATTAGTAACTATTTTAGTTAAAAATCATTGCATTGAAACAACTTTTATTTTTAAGCTTCTTAATTCTTTCCACACCTGTGTTCGCCCAAAACATAAGCGGCTATGTGAAAGATAACTCCTCCCATGTGCCAATCGCTAATGTGCAGGTAATCGCTGTCAATGAAACTATTGTAACTGGTACCAATGGGGAGTTTAACCTTACCAAGGCTAAAGCAGGAGATAGAATAAGCTTCAGGATCATGGGATATGAAACACATGAAATTACCCTGCCCAATCAATCATCAAAAGATACCCTCCAAGTTTACCTAAAGTCAACATCAATAGAACTAAAGGAAATAAATATCCGAACAAACCGCAATTATAAACTGGATTCGCTTACATTAAGGAAAGAATTTTCAAATGTTTTCAATTACAAAGGACCAACTGTAAAAGATATGTTTGTTGCCATAGATCCAAACTATAAACCACCCTTAGCTTTGGTTAAACCAGCATCAACAGCTAGTATTGTCAGCATAAATGTATTACAGGTTTTTAGTTTATTTGGAAAGAGAAAAGCCCAAACAACCAAATTAAAACAAATATTGCTAAAAGATGAAGAAGCAAATTATATAGATCAGACCTTTTCTAAAACTAAAATTCAATCGATCACTTCATTAAAGGGAGATTCACTACAAACCTTTATACAACGTTATAGACCTTCTGTTACAGAAGCTAAAAAGATGAATGGCTATCTAATGGAACTATACATTAAAAAGAGCTACGCAGAGTTTATCAAGCCCTAAGTTGTAAATATTATTTTTACAGTTGAATATAATAACCCAACCATCAGCTATTGACAATCTGCCTATAAATCCAGACAATGAACCATTAACCATGAACTACGAACATCTTCTAACCATCTGGCCCATTGACTATTGGCCATCAGCTATTGACTATGTGCCTATAATCCAGACCATGAACCAGTAGCCATGAACTATGAACATCTTCTAATCAATCCAACCCATTGACTATTGGCCATAAGCCATTAACCTACAGATCCAAACCATAATCCCTGAACTAAACATCTAAAATGCAAATTGTTTACCTTAATTTTAAGCTAATTATAAATTTGATATGGAAACTAAAGTTAAGGCAATTATAACAGGCACAACAGGGATGGTTGGTGAGGGCGTATTGTATCAGTGTTTACAAAATCCAGAAGTCGAAGCAGTTCTGGTCATTAATAGAAAACCATGCGGTTATATACACCCTAAGCTAAAAGAAATCATTCATGCAGATTTTTTTGATTTTTCGTCTATAGAAAATCACTTGACTGGATATAATGCATGTTTTTTCTGCTTGGGCATTTCTTCTGTTGGTGTTAGCAAAGAAGTATATTATAGAATGACCTATACTTTAACCATGCATGTAGCCGAAACTTTAACTAAGTTAAATCCTAATATGACTTTCTGCTATGTTTCTGGGGCAGGTACAGACAGTACAGAAAAGGGAAGTTTAAATTGGGCTAGGGTAAAAGGTAAAACAGAAAATGATTTGATAAAATTGCCCTTTGCACAAGTATTTAATTTTAGACCTGGAATTATTAAACCCACAAAGGGCTTGAAATATGCCCATAAAGCCTATAGCTTTTTTGCTTGGCTGTTCCCCATTATGAACGCTTTTAATAAAAATAGTTTTGTAACACTGGAAGAAATAGGTTTGGCCATGATCCATACCCTAAAATACACAGGTGAAAGAAAAACAATAGAAGTAAAAGAAATTAAAATATTAGCTAATTAGCAAAAGCCAATTAGCTAATATAACTATTGACCCCTTTTCCGTTGGTTATCTTTATTTGAAGTCTGATCAGATCGCTGTCCACCAGCATTGCTGATGCCATTTTCCTTTTTATCTACTTTTAGATTGTGATTTGCACGATCTGCAGTTGAACTCCCCTGTACAGTTGGGTTGTTTTTTGGTGTGAATTGATTTTTCATAGCTTAATTATTTAGGTTAAAAATAAAGAGCGACTATTTTATAACTTTTAAAAGCAGATTTTGTTTCAATTTATCCAGATTTAACAATGGATTAGCTATTTTTTATGGCTTAAAGGCACAAATTGGTAGCTTTAGCCAAAAAAAATGTTCATAATTTTTACATTTCAAAAACCCATATTGCGATTCTGGTTAATAGGGGCATTTTTTAACTAAAAGGAAAATTTCTGAAGATTTCACCTATTGTAAGTCAATAAATTATATCATAGCTTTATTAAAAAAAAACGGAAATATCTTACTCTCTAAATAAATTAACACTCTCAATTTTCCCTATTGAAAACAATCCTCCTGGTACTCATCAGCAGCCTGCTGCTGATGAGCTTACCTTCTCCAAAATTTCCTTCTCTTACAAAACCAGTAGCAACATGTTATGGTAAAAACCCCTGCCTAGCCTGTAAAAACTGTAAGTATTGTAAGCTTTGTAATCAAGGCGGCAAATGTGGCATCTGTAGTGCATCAAAAGACAAATCCACAGCTCCAACTGTTATCCAAAAACAAACCCATTTGCACAGTGTAAAGCAACTACCAAAAAAGGTACAAGGTGCAAAAGAACCGCTGGAGACACTGGCTACTGTTGGCAACACGAATAGCATTAAAACAATAGCAAATGGTATGTAACCTTATTTTTTCGGTTATTAACACGCCATGCGCTTTAAGCTTTAGTCTTTAAGCTTTCAGCTAAAAAAAAGACTGCCCTATTAAAGACAGTCTTCCCCTAATTAACATGTTGCTATTGCTAGCGTTAATCTAGAATTTCACACCTAAACCAACTTGAAAAACCTGGTTTTTGAACTCTGGAGTTGAGGTAGATCCATTTTCATTATTTTTTTGAAAGTCTAATGCATATCGACCATTGATCCCAACTTTATTGTTAAAGTCATATCTGAAACCGATTACACCACCTACTAAGCTCTTTTTAAAACGGTCTGACTCGTCTTCCACAACTTGCTCCTGAGTAGACACAAAACCATTCTCGAACTTATTGTTGGTTGATAATAAGAAAGAAACTTGTGGACCAGCAACTAAATTAAGTCCACCACCCAAACGGATACTTGCTAAAATTGGCACCTCAATAAAATTTGTAGTCTGCGTAAACTCACCAAAAGAAGATTTTAATTTATAACCTTTGGTTGAATACAAAAGCTCTGGCGTAAAAGCTAAATTCTCTAAAAGCTTAATGTCTACGGTAACCCCAGCATGAAATCCAGTAAGATAACTAGTCTCAAAATTGTTATTGCCATCATCTTTAATGATGTTTGAAAAGTTAGCCCCAGCTTTAACACCAAACCTAATCGCTTGGTCAGTTGATTGTGCATTTGCAACGCCTGTAGTGAACAAAGCAATTGCTAGAATAAATATTTTTTTCATGTTTTTTTAAAATTATTAGTTTACAAACTCTTAAGCAATATTGTGCCAAATAAAAATGAACACATATTGAAAAAACAGGATTTTGCTGATAGAACCCTTCTAAAAGAGGCTTTTATTCATGGTTTTGAAGATTATTTTTTATTTGAGCACCTTCATTTTTACAGCCATAGAAGTGTATCAAATTTAATACATTGTGGATTTTAAAAAGAAAACTTTGGCTATTTTCAGCATACCAAGCATTTAAAATTAGATCTAATCGCTTATTTAGGTTTTTCCAAATGTTTCAATTAAGAACTATAAGCTATATGCGAAATCATTTCCTGCTACACTCATAATATTTATTTAATTTTAGACATTTATGATTATTTGTTAAAGCAAATGATTAACTATCGTTACACTAATTTACTAATGAAAAAATCCCTGTTTTATAGTTTAAGTATAGCCTGTTGCTTATCAGTAACTGGAATTAAAGCACAGCAAATTTCTTATATCGACTTATTGAAAGATGAACCTAAATGGGTTGATTCGGTATTTAAAAAGCTAAGCAAAAGACAGAAAATTGCACAGATGTTTTTTGTAAGAGCACACACTAACATGTCAAAAGCCTTTGAAGATTCGATCGGAAAAGTAATTAAACATGAAAAAATAGGAGGATTGGTGTTTTTCCAAGGTGGCCCTGGTAGACAGGCAGCTTTAACAAATAAGTACCAAGCTTTAGCAAAAGTACCTCTGTTAATTACGTCTGATGGCGAATGGGGCTTGGGCATGCGTTTAGATAGTACGATTTCCTATCCATATCAAATGGCATTGGGCGCAATTCAGAATAAAGAACTCATTTATAAAATGGGACTCGAAGTAGCCAAAGATTTTAAAAGAATTGGTATGCACATGAACCTGGCACCAGTAGTAGATGTAAATAATAATGCGAAAAATCCAGTAATTAACTATCGCTCTTTTGGAGAAAATAAATACAATGTTACCGAAAAAGGTGGTGCCTATTTAAAGGGTATGCAAGACGGAGGTTTATTGGTGAGTATTAAACATTTTCCAGGACATGGTGATACAGATGTTGATTCCCACTATGATCTACCTCAACTTAAGTTTACCAAAGAAAGGTTGGATACCCTAGAAATGTATCCTTTTAAAGAATTAGTAAAGGATGGTGTTGCAGGGGTAATGATAGCACACATGAATATTCCAGCCTTAGATGCAACACCAAATATGCCTTCAACATTGTCAAAGCCTATTGTAACGGGGATCTTAAAAGAACAACTTGGCTTTAAAGGAATTATAATTTCTGATGCAATGGAAATGAAAGGCGTAGTTAAATACTTTAAAGATGGCGAGGCCGATGTGATGGGTATCATTGCTGGAAACGATATTCTTGAGCTTTCTGAAAATAGCAAAAGAGCAATTAAAATGGTGAAACAAGCCATAAGAGATCAACGCTTAACAATGGAAAGAATAGATGAAAGCGTTAAGAAAATATTAACGGCCAAATATTGGGCAGGGTTAAACATTAAACAGACAATTAATGAAGATAATGTAGCTGCAGAAGTAAATAGACCAGAAAGTATGGTACTGCTGCAGCAACTAGCTGATGCAAGCATGACATTGTTAAGAGGAAGAGATTATCTTCAACAATTAACACCAGTTAAAAGAACAGTTATCATTAATGTAGGTACACCAGACCCAACTGTATTCCAAAAGGAACTAGAAATGCAGTACAAAAACTCCGTTTATTACAGTTTGGATAAAAATGCAAATGCAAATGCAATTGCAAAAGTTATCGCAGATATTAAATTAGACGATCAGGTAATCATCGCCATTGTTGATAGTAGATTAAGGCCAAGTAACAACTTAACCTTCAGTGCAGACCTTAAACAGTTTATCGCCAATATGGCAAAGAACCAAGCAGTATTTGCCTTTTTTGCCAATCCATATAATTTGGTGAACTTTCCAGGATTAGAAAATGCAAAAGCACTATTGGTTGCCTATCAAAAGGAAAGTTTTATGCAAAAAGCTGCGGCTACAGTATTTAAAAATGAGTTAATGCCAACAGGAAAATTACCAGTTACTATTAATGGTTTTTTTAAATATGGTGATGGACTTTAATTAGTTTGAGCTCCTAAACTATAAAACTCAAACAATGAGAAAAATATTTATTATAGCTTTTTCACTTTGCCTATTTGGGCAAAGTAAGGCACAAAAACCTGCTTTTGAACCCGTAAAACTAGTTAACGTGTTTTTGGGCACCTCAGGTGATTACGGGCAGTTGAGCCCATCAGCAGCATCTCCTTTTGGCATGATGAGTATCGGTCCCCAAACTTATCCCAACCTGCATGCTGGGTATGAGCATAACGCCAAACAATTTTTGGGCTTTACTCATAATAGATTTGAAGGGGTTGGCTGTACCGGCAGCGGTGGTTTACTATTGGTTAAACCCTTTTTAAATAATGAAAAAACAGAACTGATTAAGGCTAAAGAAGATGCTGCTCCAGGATATTATCACATCAGTTTCGAAAATAAAATTGATGTAAAATTAACCGCTGGAAATAAATCAGGAATTCATCAATATATTTTTCCTGGAAAAGAAAAAAAGGGAGTATTCATAGATTTTAGTCATGCCCTTTCTAATGGTTTTCTTGAAGAAGAACACGTTCAAGATCAAACAGGAATTCATGGTTGGATAATTGCAAAAACTACCTGTAGCGCAGGAAAATATAAAGTCTACTTCCACATTAAATCTGATAAAACCTATACTGTTGAACAAAAGGGAAAACATCAGCTTAATTTACTTTTCGACCAGAATGAAACAATATTAACTTTAAGAGTTGGTTTTTCTGCTGTTGATGCCGCACATGCAAAAGCAAATGTTGATCAAAGTTCTTTTGAAACCCTAAAGAAAAAAGTACAAACTGAATGGAATGAAAAATTAAGTGTAATCAAAGCCGATGGCGATTTAGCTAGCCAGCAATTATTTTATTCGTTATTATATAGAACCATGCAGTCCCCATATTTAATTTCAGAGACCGATGGGAAATTTACTGCTAATAATGGAACCGTTCAACAGTCCAATAGAAATTTCTATAATGGATGGGCAATTTGGGATAACTATAGAACACAGCTACCCTTATTATCAATTATTCAACCAACCGCATACCAAGATTTTACAACTTCAATTGCAGGTCTTTACAATAATGGTAAACAAGATTATGCTACACAAACAGAGCCTTCAAATACCGTTCGTACAGAACATGCAATTGTAGTATTGTTAGATTCCTATAGAAAAGGATATCAGGTGGATTTTGCTAAAATTGCAGACTCACTGGTTGCTGAAATTAACAAACTAGACTTCACAAAGCCAGATAAAGCATTAGAAGCAAGTTATGATGTATGGGCATTGGCACAGATCTTCAATCACCTCAAACAACCTGATCTTTATCAGAAATATTTAGATAAGGCTGCCGAATATAAAAGCTACTGGAATAAAGACTTTAAGGATGTCGATAAAAAAGACGTCGATAAAATGCAGGCTAGAGGATTATATCAGGGCACAATTTGGCAGTATAGATGGTTTGTACCTTTTGATGTTAAAGGACTGATAGAACTTTGCGGTGGAACAGATAACTACTTGAAACAGCTCAATAGATTTTATGAAAATGATTTTTATAACCATGCGAATGAGCCAGATTTACAAGTGCCTTTGATGTTTAATATGACCAAAACACCATGGAAATCACAAAAATGGATGTACAACCTGGCGGCAGATACCGTTGTTCAATATTACTTTAATGACAACAGTAGGGGAATTGACCCATTTGTAGATCGCATCTATAAAAATGAACCCAAAGCCTATATCCGTACAATGGACGATGATGCAGGAGCAATGTCTGCGTGGTATGTTTTTACCGCTAGTGGTTTTTCTCCAGCTTGTGTAGGTTGGCCAGTTTACTATTTAAATGTGCCATTGTTTAAAACAATTACTTATAGCTTGCCGGCAAATAAACAGTTTAAAGTAGTTGTAGAAAACTTTGCCAAGGGAAATATTTATATCTCCTCTGTAAAGCTGAATGGAAAGATATTAGATCGAAATTGGATCAGGCATGAAGAAATCATGGCTGGCGGATCTTTGGTAATTACCGCATCTAAAGTGCCCAATGATAAATTTGGTGTGAATAACCAGTGGATCACTAGCATAGAAACAAAATAGAAAATTGAAGCGCCTGATTTTTCGGGCGCTTCAATTTGAACTAAATTTTATTGTTTTCAGGCAAAAGAGCACCGTAATTCCAATTCTTTAAAAATGCCATAACCTTTTTTACGCTATGACCTTTTCCCTCTTCTAGATAAGCGGAATTTTGTGTGTGAAGCAATTTCCCATTTCCATCTAAAATTAAAAATACTGGAAAGCCGAAACGACCTGGATAATTTAATTTTTTAAGCACTGCTTCATTTTTGTTCTCTTCACTATAATTCACTAAAACAGTCTCATAATTCTTGTCTAAATAATCTTTCAGTTCCGGAGTTGCTTTCACCAGGTCATGAAAAAGAATGCACCAACTGCACCAATTTCCTCCAATTTGGATAAAAACATGTTTCTTTTCCTTTTTTGCCTTTGAAACAGCTGCATCAATGTCAGCTTGTGCATTGGCGGTTGGGTTATAAATCTTTACCTGCTCTTTAGTAGATTGTGCAAAAATTGAAGTGCTAATGCTTAGCATTAACAATAATGGGATTATTTTTTTCATGAAATAAAGTTATAAATTGTCCGGTAAAAATAATCATTTTAATAAAGTCTAGTGTTTTGGTAGGGTAAAATTTTTGTTGAAAAAAGGAAGGTCTGCTTTTAAAGATTTAAACGTACTTTGTGTGTGCTGTCAAAATTAAATTAACAAAGCTTAAAGCAATTCCTCGTTAAGCGCGGAATGGCATAACGTTAATATGAACAAACCATTAAAAATTCTTCAGGCATCTGCAGGCTCTGGAAAAACATTCAGTTTAACTGCGCATTACCTTACGCTGCTATTTAGTGGTGATAATAAATACAGAGAAATTTTAGCGGTAACCTTTACCAATAAGGCAACTGAAGAAATGAAAACTCGTATTCTAGAAGTGCTGGCTGGCTTAGCAAAAGGAGATCCTTCCAAGAAAATTGACGACTATAGGAAGCTAATTTTATTGGCCTACCCCAATTTGGCTGCACATGAAATACAGTTTAAAGCAGATAAGATTTATCGAAAAATTCTCCATGATTATAGTCGCTTTTCTGTAAGTACAATTGACGGCTTTGTACAAAAGGTAATTCGTGGTTTTGCATTTGAGCTAGGTTTAAATGCAGATTACAGTTTAGAGATGAACTATGATAAGGTAAAAGACGATCTGGTTCGCAAATTGGATGAGGCACTTGATCATAATAAACAATTGTTACAATGGATTATCGACCTGGCAATTGAACGCATCAGCGATAATAAAAGTTGGAACTACAAAATTGAGCTATATAATTTAATAGGTGAAATTTTTTCTGAAAGATTTCAGGTCTTTGAAGGCGCAATCGAAGAGCTAGGACTTGAAAATATTGATGAGTTGTTTAAAAAGTATAATAGCATTACCAAAACAGAAATCAAGAACTTCGAAGAAGAAATCGTCGCTTTAGCCACTAAAGCACATCAGGCACTTCAAGATTTTGGGATAGAAAATGATCAGTTTAAAGGGAAGTCCAGAAGCGGATTGGCCAAAATTATATTGGTAGCAAGAGGTGATTTTTCCAAAGTAGAACCATTGTTTAATTACATCGACGAACCAGATGAATGGTTTCAGAAAAATGTAAGCCTACAAGAAGTTTACGCTGCTGTGAACCCTATTTTAAAACAAATAAAACTTCACTATTCAACACATTTACCAAACTATAGCCTGGCACTCGCTTTCAATAAAAATTTGTATTATTTAAGATTAATGCAAGAAATAGCAGGCTTGCTTAAACAATACCGTGCAGAAAACGATAATCTTTTAATCAGCGATGCCCAAAAACTGATTTCAGGAATTACAGAAGATGCAGGAGATAACCCTTCCTTCATCTGGGAAAAAGTGGGTAACCGCTACCGTAATTTCTTATTTGATGAATTTCAGGATACCTCAACCAGTCAGTGGGGAAGTTTTAAATCTCTTTTAACAAATGCAATTGCCACACCCAGTCTTGATGTAATTGATCACTTAATCGTAGGCGATACTAAACAATCTATTTATCGTTGGCGAAATGGAGATTGGAACATCCTACATAAGCACGCCAAAACAGCAATTGGAGAAATCAATGTTTTAGAAGAAAGCCTCGCTGAGAACTATCGTAGTGCTGAAAATATCATCACTTTTAATAACTTTTTATATCGCTCACTTCCATTAGCCCTACAGAATGAATTAAACGAGAATATATTAAGCAGATCAGAACTTATTTCCACATGGTGGCAGGAGCAAAATTATCAGCAGATCATTACCGATATTTACCAAACAGCTACGCAGAATTTTGCGCCTACTACGCCGAAAGGCGGAACAATAAAAATTAAGAAATTTGGTAAAGAAGATGCTCCCAATGAAGCCAGATTTACTGAAACAGTTTTTAGAGAGTTAGTCCTCGCAAATATCATAGAAGAAATAGAATGTCTTAAAAACGAAAAGCATTATGCACTAAAGGACATAGCGATCTTGGTTCGATCAAATAGTGAAGCTATGTTAACCGTTAAGAAATTAATGGAACACAATCTGCCAGTGCTTTCAGGTGATGCATTATTAATCTCAAACAATGGCGCAGTACAACTGATCATCAACACCTTAAAAATACTAGTCGGTTTAGATACTCAAACAGCATTATATAAAGCTAATTGCATTGCACTGCATCATGTTTTACATGGTACAGCAGTCAATGCTGATCATTATTTAAATTTAAACAATAAAGCTTTAACCGAATTAAGTAATGTGCTTCCTCCTTCCTTATGTAAGAATTGGCAAAGCTGGATGCAATTACCTTTACCAGAGCTGGTAGAAATCTTGATAGAATCTTATAGCTTAAAAAATTTAACCGCACATCTCCCTTATTTGCTAGCTTTTAGAGATTTGACAGCTAATGCGGGAAGGTCTGGAGAAAAAGGAATTGTTTCATTTTTAACTTGGTGGGATGAAGATGGAGAACGTAAATCTCTACCCTCTCCAGAAGGGGCAGACGCCATACAGATCATCACCATCCATAAATCTAAAGGACTTGCATTTAGGGCTGTATTTGTCCCTTTTTGTAACTGGGAAATTAAAGGAAAAGCTAATTCAACTTTTTGGGTTTCTTCAGAAGAAACAGTATACAAAGAATTGCGTGGCATCCCATTAAAATATAGTGAGGCACTAGCCGACTCTGCGATTGCGAAGGCATACTATGAAGAATTGTTATATAATAACATGGATGCACTAAACATGTTATACGTAGCTACAACACGTGCCAAAGATTACCTCTACATCGCCACCATGGCAAAAGCCACCGTTGGTAAACTTTCAACCATGGGCGACGTAATTAACCAGACATTTGAAGATAAATTCGAAGAAAATAACTTATATGAAATTGTAGCAGATGTCAATGAGAAAAGCAAGGTACAACCTTCAAATTTAATTAGCTTAGATATTTACCCAACAACCAATAGATTGTCAGAACTCTATGTCCCTTCTGCTGATAAACATTTGAAACACTTAGTTAATATCGAGAAATCTGGAAGAAAAGGTTCTTTGTTACATGATATCTTGGCAAATGCGGGGACACTTTTAGAGGTAGAAAATTATATTACAAGTTTAATTCTGCAAGGTATTATACAAGAAGAAGAAAAACTCAATTTGAAGTCTGCAGTGCTCGAAGTTTTGAATAATGCAGATTTGAAATCAATATTAGATAAAGCCAGTGAAAGCATCACCGAGAAAAATATTATTGATGCTAATGGGAAATCTCATCGCCCAGATCGGATCTTAATCAATGCTGAAGAAGTAATCATACTCGATTATAAATTTACTTTGGAAGAAAGTGATACCCATCTCGAGCAAATGGAGAGCTACAAAAAATTGCTCCTAGAAATGGGCTTTGATCATGTGAAAACTTATTTGTTCTATGCCGTTAGTGGCAAATTAAAGCTGGTATAAGATGATTAGAAAAATAGATTTTCTTCACTATTAGCCATTTTCCTCTGCATCCAAACCATGAACCATGAACCCAAATAACCACCAATCATTAGCTTCTGAATCTAGCCCATTAGCTATTGACCATTGTCCATTGACCTCTGCATCCAAACCATGAACCATGAACCCAAATAACTAATAATCATTAGCCTGTGAATCTAACCCATTAGCTATTGACCATTGTCCATTGACCTCTGCATCCAAACCATAAACCATGAACCCAAATAACCACCAATCATTAGCTTCTGAATCTAGCCCATTAGCTATTGACCATTGTCCATTGACCTCTGCATCCAAACCATGAACCATGAACCCAAATAACTAACAATCATTAGCCTCTGAATCTAACCCATTAGCTATTGACTATTGTCCATTGACCTCTGAATCCAACCATAAACCATGATTAAGCCATTCTTACAAGAAGTTGCAGAAGATCTGATCGAAAAATTCGGTGTACAATTGCAAAACTGCACCATCGTTTTTAATAATAAGAGACCAGCAGCATACTTACAGAAATATTTGGCAGATCTAATTAAGAAGCCTTTTTTTAGCCCTTCTTTTTATACCATCCAAGAATTCTTCTCTACTGCCACAACTTATAAAGTAGCCGATTTTTACCTGCAGTTTTTCACATTGCATAAAATCTATAACCAATTATTGGTAGAAGAAAAACTGGATCAGATCTCAAGCCATAAATTCTTTCCCCTCGCTAAAATTATCCTTAGTGATTTTGGCCAAATTGATAGTGATTTGGTTAATGCAGAAAGGTTATATAGGGATTTGGAAGATATCTCTACCTTAAATAAGGATTTTGACTATTTAAGCCCAGAACAATACGCTTTCTTATCACAATTTTGGACCTCTTATTCTGAAGGAAAACATAAGAAACAGCAAGAACTGTTTATAAAAATGTGGCGCAGAATGCCAAAGCTTTATCATAAATTTCATGAAACATTAAAAGCACAAGGCTATTTAACAAACGGTTACATTTATCGCCATCTCGCAGAAGAAATTAATGAAAATCATGCGCTCATGACCAGCCTTGAAAAGAAAGTGGTTTTCGTTGGTTTTAATGCATTGTCAAGTGCCGAGGTAAAAATATTTACTCAGCTGCAGAAATCTGAAAAAGCATTGTTCTATTTTGATGCAGATCCATACTATCTAGATGATCCATTACAAGAGGCTGGCCTGTTCCTGAGAAAAAATATAAACCAGCTCGGCTTAAAGAATGTATTTGAGAATAGGCCAAGTTTAATGAAGTCCGAATCCAGAAATGTTAATGTATTTAAAGTTCAAGGTCAGTCAGCACAGGCAAAAATTTTGAATAACATATTGGCTGAAGATTATGAAATCAATGACGAAATTGGTTCAACCGTTGTGGTCTTGGCCGATGAAAGTCTACTGATCCCAACATTGCAGACAATCCCAACGTCATATCTTGATAAAAACATTGAGCTAAATGTGACCATGGGATTCGCACTTTCAACCTCCAGTATATTTGGATTGGCAGATCTGTGGTTAACCAGCCAGTTAGAGATCCTGAAAAATGAGAAGGTTTCCTACAAAAATGTAGAAGCTTTTTTAACCCATCCTTTAACAGGACTAAGCAAGAAAATGCGTGATAAAGTTAAAACAGCATTACTTGAGGAAAATGTAGTTGAAATAGAGTACCAACGCTTATCGCGCCAAATGGGATTGTTCGAGGTTTTTTACAAGAAAGTAGATCGCCCAGAAAACGTAGTCGCAAATCTCTTAAACGTGCTTGACTTCCTCCTCACGCGACTATCCACGGCAAAGACACTTAAGAAAATTGATGCCGAGCTTTTTGTTAAAACTATTCAAGAGCTAAATCGGTTACATGATACTTTTGGTAGGCATATTGGCAATGAAGATATTCCATTTGTAATTTACCTAGTACAAAAATCCTTACAAGCAATTGGGGTTCCAATTGCCGGAGATCCATTAAATGGAATCCAGGTAATGGGATTGCTCGAAACCAGAAATCTCAATTTTGATAAGGTTGTCATATTAGGCTTCAATGAAGGGATCATCCCAAAATCTTCAATTGGGAATAGCTTTATCCCAGATAGCATTAGGAGAGTTTATGACTTGCCTGTACTTGAAAATTTGGACGCAATTTCATCGTATATGGTTTATCGTCTATTGCAGGGCGCTAAGAATATCAATTTTGTCTATAATAGTTTAACGGATGAAACTGCTTCAGGTGAAGCCAGCAGGATTTTAAAACAGTTAGAATATGAAAGCGGATTTAACTTCACTTATCATGAGCTAAACCTCGAAGTAAAAACAGAATCATCATCAATCATACAAATTGAGAAGAATGGTAATCTATTTATACAAGAAACACTTCAAAAATATCTTGATAAAAAGAAAATTCTTTCGCCATCAGCCATCACACAATACATTTCAAATCCCATAGATTTCTTCTTCAATTATATCGCATTAATTAAAGAACCAAAAGAAATTAGTGCTGTAGTTGAAGCCAATGAAATTGGTTCAATCTTGCACAAGGTGATGGAATATTTTTACCAAGAATTGCAGCATGACGAAATTACCCTGGAACGAATTAAAGAGCGCAGAAAAAAAGTGCCAGAACTTATTCAAAAAGCCTTTAACGATGTAATGTTTCATAATCCCGAACACGTAATCGAGTATAAGGGAATGCAAAAGGTTATTTTGTCTATCGTAGATGCTTATGTGAATATCATTTTAGCCCAAGATGAACTGCAAACACCTTTTCATATCATCAGTCTGGAACAAAAAATAGAGGCAGAAATTGGTTTCCCTTTAAACGGAAAGGAAGCAAGCGTAAAGATCTTTGGATATATAGATAGGGTAGATGTAAAAGATGGCATCACCAAAATAATAGATTATAAAACCGGAAGCGATAAACTTGCCTTTAAAGACGTTACCGAGTTATTTAACTCAGATGGCAAACACATTAACAAAGCATTGGTGCAAACATTGTTATACACCTATGCGTATGAACAGTTCTCAGGCAAAACCTGTGTTGAACCTAATTTGTATATTGTCAAAACCATGGCGCAAGATGGTATATGGTTCAAAACTGGGAGACAAAACTTATCTGGCGACTTCTTGGAAGAAATCAAGCCCTTATTCTTATCAGAATTGAGGAAAAAGCTAACCGAACTTTTTGAAGCGCCATATTTTAAGGCGAGTTTAGTAGAAGACAATTATAAGTATTCCATCTATAAAACATTATTCGGAAAGTAAGCACTGCCAAAGCCATTGCTGAAAATGTTAATTTTAATTAAAAATTTTAATGTTGACCTTAAATTTCACCTCCTTCCCAGTGTTGACCACTCAACGACTAATGCTGCGTGAACACACAATCAATGATGCGCCCACTTTATTCTCAATGCGAAATAATGATGAAGTGATGCAGTATATTGATCGTGAAAAACCGAAGACTGTTCAAGATTCTGAAAGAGCAATTGCTTTAATGGCTGATTATTATCTTCAAGATAGAAATTTAGTCTGGGCTATCGTATTAAAAGAACAGCCAGACTTAATGATTGGATCTATTGGTTATTATCGCACAGATTTTGCCAATTACAGGGCAGAAATTGGATATATGTTAATGCCGGATTACTGGCGCCAGGGTATTATTGCCGAGGCGTTAAAAAATGCCATCACTTTTGGATTTGAAGAGATGAAATTGCATTCAATCTCGGCAAACATCAATCCAGGAAATAATCCTTCTAGACAAATTTTGCTCAAACACAGTTTTGTAAGGGAAGCTTATTTTAGAGAAGCTTATTATTTTAACGGTAAATTTTTAGATAGCGAAATTTATTCCCTTTTAAAGAAAGACATCACCTGGAAAAAGTAAACTCGAAGCTTTAGTCAAATATCTCCCATCTCAAATCTTGTGTCTCATATCTAATATCTCACACCTAAAGTCTCACATCTAGTGCCTAATCCTCAAATTGCAAGATTTTCTATGTTAAAAGAACTTAATTCCATAACATTATTCCGCTGAATTTTTAACAATTAAATTATTACAATACTAACATTATTGCCTTTGGTTTCGACCAAATGAATAATTATATTTGCCTCGATTAATTTTTTGAATAAACAATGAGAGAGATCCAATTTAGAGAAGCACTACGCGAAGCATTAAGCGAAGAAATGCGTAAAAACGAGAACATTTTTTTAATGGGCGAAGAAGTTGCGCAATACAACGGTGCATATAAAGTTAGTCAGGGTATGTTAGATGAGTTTGGCGACAAACGTATAATCGACACCCCAATTGCAGAGTTAGGCTTTGCAGGTATCGGTATTGGTGCCGCAATGAATGGCCTTTTGCCAATTGTAGAGTTCATGACTTTCAACTTCTCATTGGTAGCAATTGATCAGATTATCAATGCTGCGGCTAAAATTTTATCAATGAGCGGTGGTCAGTTTTCTGTGCCTATCGTTTTCCGTGGGCCTACAGGTAATGCAGGACAATTAGGTGCACAGCACTCTCAAAACTTTGAAAACTGGTTTGCAAACTGTCCAGGATTAAAAGTGGTGGTTCCTTCAACCCCTTACAATGCAAAAGGTCTGTTGAAACAATCAATCCTTGATCCAGATCCAGTAATTTTTATGGAATCTGAAGTAATGTATGGTGACAAAGGTGATGTGCCTGAAGGTGAATATTATATCGAAATTGGTAAAGCTCAGGTAGTAAAAGAAGGTACAGATGTAACAATCGTAACTTTCGGTAAAATGCTAACTCGTGTAGTTAATCCAGCAGTTGAAGAATTAACTAAAGAGGGAATCAACGTTGAGGTAATCGATTTATTAACTGTTCGTCCAATTGATTATGCTACAATTATCGAATCTGTTAAAAAAACTAACCGTTTGGTAATCGTTGAAGAGGCTTGGCCATTGGCTTCAATCTCTTCTGAAATTACATTCAATGTACAGAAAAATGCATTCGATCATTTAGATGCACCAATTTTACGTATCACTTGTGCAGACGTTCCACTTCCGTATGCACCAACATTAATCGCAGCAAGCTTGCCAAATGCAGAAAGAGTGGTAAAAGCTGTTAAAGAAGTAATGTACGTTAATAAATAATATCGTTTATAGGCTAAATGTTCAGCATTGGCAACTAAACGAATATTCCTAATAAATAAGAACCCGTTAGATAATAACGGGTTTTTTTATATCTGTAATTTCCATTCTTCGCAATCGTTTTTAGGTTGTAGTTGTTGTTGAGAATGACTAACTTGGTATTAGAAGCAAAGTTCTCAAAACTGTTTAGTCAAAAATTAACGCTCACGAAATGAATCCAAAGACGGAAATTAATAAGTCCGATGTGACAAAAATTCACTCCGAAATAAATCAAATCCTTAACCAACGCTATAACTTTGTTGCTATAGCGATAACTATTTTTGGTTTTTTTGTCACATCATTTAACTTTAAGGATAAATTGCATTTTTCAGATAATGGCTTAGCCATTACAATTGTATTTTTGGTAATCCTTTCTATCTTGAATTATTTTATCGCCATACTAACCAGGCAGTTTCGTCTTTTGAGAACTTATTTAATAGTGAAAGAACTGTCTGATTGGGAATCAGACTACTCTAAATTTGTTAATAAAAATAAGAGCGCTGGATATACAGCGTCCTTAAGATTTCTACTTGTGATTTTGGGGCTAGGAATGCTTATTGTCTCTTTCTTAGAGCAATATTCAAGTATGAGTTTTGATGTAAAAGTATTGAGTTATTTGTATGGTTCAGGATGGTATCTGCTTATTGCGCTTATGTATCTGTTAATTGTCTTTATCTTAGCTGATAAGTTTGTAGGAAATAGCCAAGAAGAAGAATTAATTGAGAAATGGAAAGAAGTCTTTGGGTCTCCTAATTCCAAAAAGGATAAAGTTTAATTCCACTAAATTTGATCCCAAACTGTGAATAACATCTTTTTTAACTTTGAGATGATCTGCCTAAATTAGCGCATCAAATTCTTGGTATGGATCAACATTTTCAAAGCATTGCAAGCACACTAAATATCGCTATTAAACAAGTTAGCGCTACCTTAAACTTATTAGATGAGGGCGCAACAGTACCATTTATCTCTCGTTACCGTAAAGAAGTAACCGGTAGCTTAGATGAAGTGCAGGTAGCTGCAATTAGAGATTTAGCTCAACAACTCCGTGAACTTGATAAACGTCGGGAGGCGATTTTAAAATCGTTAACCGAATTGCAAAAACTAACTCCCGCTTTAGCAAAGGAATTAAATGAGACTACCACTATCACGGCGTTAGAAGATATTTACTTGCCTTATAAGCCAAAACGCAAGACCCGGGCGTCAGTTGCCAAAGAAAAGGGATTGGAACCCTTAGCGCTACGCATATTGTCTCAAAGCAGGATTGATCCCGGTCAAGAAGCAGAAGCTTATATAAAAGGAGAAAAGGGTGTTCATAATTCTGTGGAAGCTTTGGCAGGAGCAAGAGATATTATTGCCGAAATGGTTAGTGAAAATCTTGAGGCAAGAACCAAAATGCGTCAACATTTTCTTCAAAAGGCCACCTATAAAACTGTTTTGGTAAAAGGAAAAGAAGAAGCAGGGATAAAATATAAAGATTATTTCGAGTGGGAAGAAAATGCCAAAAATGCACCATCACATCGGGTTTTGGCCATGAGAAGGGGTGAACAAGAAGGCTTTCTAAAATTAGACGTGCTTCCTGAAGATGAACCTGCAATTGAATTGTTAGAACAGCAGTTCATTACAGCGAGAAATGCATGTGCAGATCAAGTTCAGCTTGCAGTAACAGATGGATATAAAAGGTTGCTTCGCCCAGCCATGGAAACCGAATTAAGAGCCTTAACAAAGCAAAAAGCAGATGAAGAGGCAATTAAGGTTTTTGCTGAAAATGCACGCCAACTCTTATTAGCCGCCCCAATGGGACAAAAAAATGTACTGGCCATCGACCCTGGTTTTAGAACGGGATGTAAAGTGGTCTGTTTAGATAAACAAGGACAATTGTTAGTTAATACCACGATTTATCCGCATACCGGACAGGGAAATCTGAAAGATGCAGCCTGGCAATTAACGCAGCTTTGCGAAAAACATGATGTTGAGGCTATAGCCATTGGCAATGGAACAGCTGGAAGAGAAACGGAAACTTTTGTACGTGGCCTAAAAATTCCAGATGTTGTTGTAGTAATGGTTAATGAAAGTGGTGCCTCCATTTATTCTGCATCGCCCTTGGCAAGAGAAGAATTCCCTACACAGGATATTACCGTTAGGGGTGCAGTTTCTATTGGCCGTCGTTTAATGGATCCATTGGCCGAATTGGTGAAAATAGATCCAAGATCAATAGGTGTTGGTCAATACCAGCATGATGTAGATCAAAATCAGCTGAAGCAAAGCTTGGACGATACAGTTATGAGTTGTGTAAACGCTGTTGGAGTTGAACTGAACACGGCTTCTAAACAGGTCTTGTCTTACGTATCTGGATTAGGTGAAACATTGGCGCAAAATATTGTCAATTATCGCAATGCGAATGGTGCATTTAAAAACAGGAGTAGTTTAAAGAAAGTTCCCCGATTGGGCGAAAAGGCATTTGAACAGGCTGCAGGATTTTTGCGGATCCGCGATGCAAAACAAGTGCTAGATCGGAGCGGAGTTCATCCAGAAAGATATGAGCTTGTTGAGCGTATGGCTGCAGATCTAAAATGTACAGTAGATGAACTGATGAAAGATGTAAATCTTCAAAAACAGATCAATTTACAGCGTTACCTAAGTGATACAGTGGGATTGCCTACATTAAATGATATTGTCAAAGAACTGGCCAAACCAGGTAGAGATCCTCGTGAGAAATTTGAAGCATTTAGCTTTGCCGACGGTGTAAACTCAATAGATGATTTAAAAATGGGAATGAAGTTAGCTGGAATTGTAACGAACATTACCAATTTTGGTGCTTTTGTAGATATTGGCGTTCACCAAGACGGCTTAGTGCACACCAGCCAGTTGGCAAACCGTTACGTCAGTAACCCTAATGACGTGGTTAAAGTAAGTCAAGTTGTACAGGTAACAGTGGTTGATGTAGATGTAGCCCGTAAAAGGATTTCTTTGTCAATGAAGACCGAAGAAAGCCCCGTAGTCAAGAAATCCGAAAGCCCTATGAGAAATCAGGAAGCAGGGAAGACTGGAAATCCGAAGTTTTCTCAAAATACAAAGCCCAAAACTGAAAACAGAACAGGTCGCAAAGAAGAGCCTGATGGAGATTTACAGGCCAAACTAGCAAAGCTGAAGGGAATGTTTAAGTAGAGCTAGGAGCAAAAAATAAGGAGCAAGGAACAAAGATTAAAGACACTAGATGAGAGATTAAAGTAGAAAGCTTTGAGCTCTTACAACTGCCGAGAGGGGAACGGACTTTCGGACTTTCAAATCTCACGTCTAAGATCTCACGTCTAATATCTTTATCCTTGCTCTTTCATCCTTAATCCTTCAACTATAGCTCAATCTGCCTCTTAATGCTTTCTTCCAACGAAATCAATGTTTCGGTGCGTTGTATTCCTTTAACTGCTTGTATTTCTTCGTTCAGTACATGACGGAGATGATCGGTATCCCTACAAGTTATTTTGGCAAACATACTGTAAGAACCTGTGGTGTAATGTAGTTCTACTACTTCTTTTATTTTGCTCAATTGGGCTACAGCATCTTTATATAGAGATCCTTTTTCAAGATAGATCCCCAAGAATGCGGTAATGTCATAACCTGCCTTTTTTGGGTCGATTATTAAATGCGAACCTCTGATGATGCCCATATCAATCAATTTTTTCATCCTCACATGAACGGTACCGCCCGAAATGATCAGTTCTTTTGCAATTTCCGTATATGGTTTTGTAGCGTCCTGCATCAACTGAGTTAAAATCTGGATATCGAGGTTGTCAATTTCTAAATTTTGAGTTTCTTTTTTGAGCATATTTTTCTTAAATATTAATGATTATCTAAATTAATTACAATTTTCGTAAAAATAAAATAAAATGATTAAAATATTTGCAACATATTTGATAAATGTCTTATGTTTGTATCAAGCAATTACAAAAACAATTCGTTCTTTAACATTTGCTTATACTCTGTAGGGTGGTGAAATTGGCAGACACACCTCCTTGTCTCGGTGGTAGAGGATAATGGGAAATCCAGCAATGGTACAACCACTCTATGAAGGTTCGACTCCTTCCCCTACAGCAGATGATCATCCCGAAAGGGCTGAATAATCTAAACAATGTTGGGTGGTGAAATTGGCAGACACACCTCCTTGTCTCGGTGGTGGGGATCATGGGACAAACGCAATTTATGGGTTGACCACAAATTAATTTTGAATTGCAGCTAACTACCCCTTGAAGGTTCGACTCCTTCCCCAACAGCCAGTTTTATAAATAATAAGTTAGTTAAGGGAGTGGCCTGGGATCGGGTTACTCTTTTTTTATGGAAGTTATCTTAGTTCACCCGTTCATTAGTTTTGATCAAAAGGCTAATCAGAATTTACGCTAAGCACACAAACTCTATCCAAACAATTCAATTCCTGTTCCGCACACTATCCTGCATCTTCTATCGTACATTTTGCATCATATCTCTTCCCTTTACCTACCTTATAGCTACACTTTACCTACACCTTACCTACACCTTGCCTATTTTTGATCTTGATTTCTTTAATTTCGATCAATCAAAATGACGACTTTATACACTAAGTCCAATCTGTGCATCTGTGGCTAACTAACCATTATACTAGAACCAGAAACCTATGTTTTCTATGTGACTATGTGGTAAAAAAACTTAAAGCCCAGCTTCGTGCCCTTTGTGGTGGCATAACCATTTGTCCTTCATAGCGTAGAGCCTGTCCCGCAAGTGCGGGATCTCGACGAAAAAAATATTTGTAAGTTAACACAGAATCTGTGGCGAAGAGAGTCCGTGCCAAAGGTATCTCTATGGGAGAAGTCCGTTCCCCTCATATTTGTATAAACAGCCTAAAGAGCCTTTCCATTCAAAATCTGTGCATCTGTGGCTATAAATTTAAGCTCTGGCCTCGTGTCCTTTCTGGTGAGAAAACCTCGTCCATCTTAATCTGTGCATCTGTCGCTATCTATTGCATCATGCTAGCTTCCGGCCCAATGAACGAATGAACTAGTGAACGAATGAACTATCAATCTGTGGCCAAAAATGAACTAACAAGCCATGCCCAACCTTTCAACATTAAACCTTCCAACCTTTCCAACAAATCCAAAAAAATCAACAAAAAAACCGCAGTTTACAGGTTAATCTGTAAATCTGCGGCTTAAAATTTTCTGCCCTTTGAACGAGCTGAGTAAAATGATTATTTAATCCCGTACTTATCGCTAAACTTTTTATCTAATTGTTTGTGCAGGTTGTCCAGATTAATTGAACGGCCTTGGATAAAAGCTTCTTCAACTTTATTGGTTCTCATGTCTAAAGCATCACCAGCAGAGATAAAGAAAGTAGCATCTTTGCCAATTTCCAAACTTCCTGTGGTTTTGTCAATGCCCATTGCTTTTGCTGCATTCAAGGTAATTGTTTTCAACGCTTCTTCTTTGTTCATTCCCCATGCAGACGCTGTACCTGCCATAAATGGTAAGTTACGTTGTTGCCAAAAACCATCAATGCTGATAACAACATTTACACCAGCATTGCTTAAAAGAGCAACGTTTTTATAAGGCATGTTAACATCATCGTCTGCTGCATTAGGCAATGCATGTGGCTGTTTTACCACAACGGCAATATTATTGGTTTTTAAGAAGTCAGTGAGTAGATAAGCATCATCTCCACCAACAATAACTGGGGTAATTCCGAACTTCTTTGCAAAATTTACCGCAGCAACGATGTCTTTTTGGTTATCGGCAGTAATGAACAGTTTCTGTGTACCGTTAAAAAGACCTTTCATGGCCGCAAGTCGGGTATTGGTAACCGTAGGTGTTACTTCTGCGTACATTTTTGCTTCAGTGAAGAACTTATTAAGCTCTGCAATTGCAGCATTGGTACGTTCATTAGGGTCTATGCCAGCGGTTGTTCCTCCTCCGGCAAATCTACCACCTCCACCAAAACCACCTCTACCTCTTGGTGTAACGGGCCAAGTTACGTGCATGGCATCCTCTTTTTTGATCACCGCATCTTCCCAGTTCCAGGCATCCAATTGTACTACAGAAGAACTACCAGAAATAGTGCCTCCCTTTGGGGTAATTTGTGCCATTAAAATCCCATTACTGCGTAGCGTAGGAGGTACCTTTGAATCTGTATTATAGGCAATCAATGCCCTAATGTGTGCATTGTTCTCACCTAGTTCATCATCATCAATGGTGGCTTTTACAGATTCAATTTCTGCCAATCCCAAATTGGTGATCGGTGAGATAAAGCCTGGGTAAATGTGTTTTCCGCTTGCGGTAATTAACCTGGCATCGGTAAGGTTAAGTTTTACTACGGTAGCATCGCCAATCCCCGTAATCTTTCCTTTATCGAAAATCAGGTAACCATTTTCAATTACATTGCCATTGCCGGTGTGTATGGCAGCGCCCATAATGATAACACGCTGATTTTGCGCTTTGGCTGGAGAAATATTTGCTTGACCATAGGCTAAACTAACCGATGCAAACAATGTAATTGTTGCTGTTAAAAACTTATTCATGACTGTGTTCTCCTTCCGTTTGGTTTGCTTCTGCCCAATAATCTTCTTCTGATTCGCAATGGTATAAACGTGGTGCACGTTCGCCGAATGAACGCTGTGTGCGTGCGCCAGCATTTTTGCTATCTAATAACTTTTGGATGATCCTTGCTTTTTCAGCTTTTTGCGCCTTCTGAACTTGTGCATCACGATCGATATCCCAATAAGCAATGCCATCAACAAATGTTTTTTCAGCTTTTGCGTAGATAGAAAGTGGGTTGGCCGACCAGATTACCACATCAGCATCTTTGCCCACTTTAATGCTACCCACTTTATTGTCGATATGAAGCATTTTAGCAGGGTTTAAGGTCACTAACTTCAAAGCTTCCTCTTCTGGTATACCACCATACAATACAGACTTACCAGCCTCTTGATTCAAGTGACGAGCCATTTCGGCATCATCAGAGTTAAATGCAGTAGTGATGCCAACATTATGCATAATTTTACCATTGTAAGGGATTGCTTCTTGTACTTCCATTTTATAAGCCCACCAATCAGAGAAAGTAGAGCCGTTAATGCCGTGTGCTTTCATTTTATCAGCAACTTTGTAGCCCTCTAAAATGTGGGTAAAGGTGTTAATCTTAAATCCTAAGCTATCTGCAACATGGATTAACATATTGATTTCGCTTTGTACATAAGAGTGGCAGGTAATGAAACGTTTGTTGTTCAAAATCTCTACCAAGGCATCTAATTCTAGATCTCTACGTACATTATTGCCCTTAACACTTAGTGCTTTTTCATATTCCTTTGCACGGGTAAAGGCATCAACAAATGTTTGCTCAACCCCCATACGTGTAGCTGGAAAACGTTGGTTGTTTGAAGAAGAACTTTGTTTTACGTTTTCTCCCAAGGCAAATTTGATAAAGCCATCAGCACCAGCAAACTTTAATTCTTCAGGTAGTTTACCCCAACGTAATTTAATTAACTGACTTTGTCCACCAATAGGATTCGCAGAACCATGCAGGATTTGTGAAGAAGTCACTCCACCTGCCAACTGGCGATAAATATTTACGTCTTCAGAGTTAATAATATCGCCTATACGTACTTCTGCCGAAACAGATTGTGCGCCTTCATTGATCCCGCCGCTACCTGCAATATGAGAGTGCTCATCTATTAAACCTGCAGTAATGTGTTTGCCGGTTGCATCAATTACCTTTGCAGCACCTGCGGATAAATTCTTGCCAATAGCTTTAATTTTTCCACCTTCAAGCAGTACATCCGAATTTTGAAGAATACCTTCTTTTTCATTGGTCCATACCGTTGCATTTTTCAATAATACAGTTTCCTGCGATGGTGCAGCTGTGGTGCCAAATGAAATGAAAGGATAGATTAATGGACCATTTGCGATAGCAGGTTTTGGTTCTTCGCGTTTTGGCATTTCTTTGGCAGCTTCTTTAAAAGTGCCTTTCCAGAAACCAGCTGCGCTTGAATTTAAGATCACGTCGCCACCAAAAGTTATTGGATTGGAATTGATCAGGTAGCCCGTTAAACGAACATCTCCCACAGGATTTTTCTTTAAGTTAAATGAAATGGTAACCCAATCCCCCGTTCTGGTAAAGGTTGCATTTGTTTTCACACTATCAGTACCTACACGTTCAATAGCAGCGATAGAACCACCATTTGTACCTGTAATTCTTAAAATAGTTGATCCGATCCCATCTATTTCTAAAGCATAAGTACCACGTAAATCAGTAACATCCATTTTGTTTACTACAAAACGTTTTCCTTGTACCCAGTTTTCGAAAATGATATTTCCTGATTTGAAAATATTATCCGAAGTAATTAAAAAGTTCGCTAATTTCCCTTTTTCAATAGCACCAACCTTGTCGCTAATGCCTAACATTGTAGCCGGAATTTCAGTAACAGCCATTAGAGCCTGCTTCTCGGTTAAACCATTCGCAATAGCTTGTTGAATGTTGGTCCAGAAATCTTTCGGTGTTTCTAATCCGTAGCTTGTAAGTGCAAATTTCACCCCTGCTTTTTCTAAAACTCCAGGATTTGTTGGTGCAAGTTCCCAGCTTTTTAATTGTGCAATACTTAAGTTTCTTGCTTCCGTTGGGTCTTCAACATCAAAAGCTTTCGGAAAACTAATAGGGATAATCAATGTTGCACCGGTAGCTTTAACAGCATCAATGCGCTGATATTCATCACCTGTTGATTTGATGATGAACTGTTTGCCAAATTCTTTGGCAATTTTATCAACACGTAAAATGTTCGCCCATCCATCAGCTTCAAATAGTTGAGGAAGGGTCTGCTGTTTGTTGAATTGTTCTAAAGAGATATTGTACTCTTCTTTTTGGGTTTTATACCAGGCTGCATCTAAATAAGTTTGGCGCAATAAAGCAATTGATCCCATTAATGAAGAAGGATAATCATTAGATGAGGTTCCTCTATTGAAAGAATAGTTAGCTGCAGTTTGATCATTTAACATCACCTCATTTTCTTTTCCATCATTCAATGTAACTGCTGCTGATGTGCCACGTGCAATACCATCACGGTTAATCACGTTAACGCTTCCGAAACCAGCTTTACGTAGATCATCAGCTTTTTTGCTGTCTATGCTAAAAATTGATCTTACTTCAGTCTCAGGTCTGATACTTTCATTCCATCCATAAGCTCCCTTTTTGGTAGAAGTAAATACAGACTGACGACCAAAAAATCCGCCACCAACTGGTGTTGCACGTTGTGCTTCAGGAATGCCATAGGCTGTAAATGCGTCAATTAAGGAAGGATAGATCCATTTCCCTTTAAGATCAATAACCACGTAGCCTTTTGGAATGGCAATGCCAACCCCAACAGACTGGATGGTTTTGTTATTGATTAGCAACACGCCGTTGCTAATAGTTTGGTTAGCATTTACCACAATATTTGCATTGGTAAAAGCATACATTCCGGGCCTAATGTCATAAGATCCATTAACAGGAAAAGTTTGCTGGGCAAATAAAAATGTAGTAGAAAATACCAACGCTAGCGCAAGTAGAATTTTCTTCATAATTAATTTTGTTTAGAGCCTAAATCTATCGATAATTAAGAATTTATGATGCTTCTATCTTATATTTTACAATGATTTCATTAAATAATTAAGATTTTTAATAAATTGGTTCTGTTTTTAATATAAAAAGGCTGCTCTTTCTTAAAAGAGCAGCCTTTTGTTGGTTAAAGTCAATTGCTATTGGCTAATTATCCAATAAATTTAAAAACCATAGTGTAAACCAATTTGCAACTGAAAGTCTATTCATGACGTTAACTGCTCCTTTTTCATGATTAAGTTAACGTGAGTTCGAATTAAGAAACGCCTTAGTTATGTTGATGTAAATGACCAATGGTGCCCTGCTGACTCCATAAATCTATATCATACACCTGTGTTTCCCAAGTTTATGAACGTCTTTTAAACATCTAATCTATTGACCATCAACTATTGACTATTGACCCATGAATCCATGAACCATCAACTATGATCTATCAACCAACATTAATTTTCATCTTACATCGAACTCACGTTAAGTTATTGTGAAAGTTTAGTAAGGAAGGCCTCCATTATCAGCCTGATGTTAAGAAAGATTATAAATAAGTGTCCAGCTAAAAGTAGGGTAGCATGAACACAATAAATTCTTATTTTTGAAACAAAAAAATATTATGAATTTCTACGAAATCTTAAAAAGTGCACACTCTGGTTGGAGATATATTGTTTTTGTATTATTGATCATTGCAGTTATCCAAGCTTTAGCTGGATGGTTTGGCCAGAAAACCTACACTGAAGGAAATAGAAAATTAAATGTATTTACATTGATCAGTGCGCATATCCAATTGGTATTTGGACTGGTTTTATATTTTCTAAGTCCATTAACAAAAGGCCCCATGGGCGAAGCAATGTATCGCTATTGGAAGGTTGAACATATCAGCATGATGATTTTGGCAGTTATATTGATTACAGTTGGAAACGCCAGATCTAAAAAAGGAACCAATGGCGTAACAAAACATAAAAATATCGCTATATTCTTCGGATTGGCATTGTTGATAATTGTTGTAGCTATTTTTCTAATGACTAAAGTAGGTCCGTCAACAACATTCTTTGGTATGTCTTAAAGGATACCTAATAGTCAATAAATTGTGCCAAAGGCATCCCTTTTTGCAATGTCATTATTTAAGGAATTTTCGCTTGATTATAAGCCTTGTCCTTCCGACAAAGGAGGAATCTATTGGTAGATTCCGATTCCACTAATTCCTTTTTGGTTTTTGCGAAACTAAATAAAGCTTAACTCAATGACATTGCCCTTTGGAAAATGTTAAATAACAAAAATAAAAATAGGTTTACTGTCATTTATGGAGGTGTTTAGGGCAGGACTATAAAATAAAATTCAAAATATTTTGATTATTTAACTTTTTGTATATTTTTGTTGCTCAATGATTAACAATACACATACATGGCAATGGCGTGGTAATTCTGAAAAGAGTTTCGTCGCTGCTTTGTGTACCTTATAGTTTATCAACCTAAACCTAAACCACATTATCAAAACCCGACGTAACCACACGCCGGGTTTTTTGTTATTAACCAAATTTGTTAAGCCCCTTTTATACCGAGAATTAGAATGAAATACGATATCCAAACACATACAAAAAAGAGATTGGCCGACACCACAACTCCAGTTAGTATTTATCTGCGGTTGCGCGATGTTTTCCCGAATACCATCTTGTTAGAAAGCTCGGATTACCATAGCCGTGAAAATGCAACAAGTTATGTTTGTGCTGAACCTGTTGCTGGCATCATTTTGAAAGATGGAAAACTTGACACTTATTTTCCAGATGGTAGCAAAGAAAGTAAAACAGACTTTGTGCTAACTGAAGAGATCTCTGCATTTAAGAGTAAGTTTAATCCAATAAATCAAACCAAAGACAAACATATTGCAACTGGATTATTTGGTTATTTTACCTGGAACACAGTACAGCATTTTGAAGATATCAAATTCACTTCGGTAACACCTGAAGGAGAAGAAATCCCTTTAATGCAATATCATGTTTATCGATATATCATTGCAATAGACCATTTTAAAAATGAAGTTACCCTAACGAAAAATGTATTTAACGATGATGAAAGTGAAGATCTATCGAAGGTTGAATACATTATCCAAAATAAGAACTACCCAGAATATAGTTTCAAAACCAATGGTGATGAAGAATCCAATCTTACAGATGATGGTTTCATGGCTATGGTAGAACAGCTTAAAAAGCATATTTACCGTGGTGATGTTTTTCAGATTGTCCCCTCAAGAGCTTTTAAACAAGGCTTTTTAGGTGATGAGTTTAATGTGTATAGGTGCTTGCGCTCCATTAACCCATCGCCATATTTGTTTTACTTTGATTATGGCAGCTTTAAGCTTTTCGGATCATCACCCGAAGCGCAGATTACCATTAAACAGAACGTAGCTAATATTTTTCCAATTGCGGGTACATTTAAACGTACAGGTAATGATGAGGAAGATGTTGCTTTGGCTAAAAAATTGGAAGAAGATCCTAAAGAAAGTGCAGAACATGTGATGCTGGTTGATTTAGCTCGAAATGACCTGAGCAGACATTGCAATGCTGTTGAGGTCAAATCTTTTAAAGAAGTACAATATTATTCGCACCTGATCCACTTGGTTTCAAAGGTGAGCGGCAATTTACAGCAAGATGTTAGCGCATTTAAGGTAGTGGCAGATACCTATCCTGCAGGAACTTTGAGTGGAGCACCGAAATATAAAGCCATGCAGCTTATTGATCAATATGAACAATTGGGACGCAATTTTTACGCTGGTGCGATAGGTTATATGGGCTTTAATGAAGATTTTAACCATGCGATCATGATCAGAACTTTTATGAGCAAAAATAATCAATTGCACTATAGGGCAGGTGCTGGCATTGTAGCTGATTCTATTGCCGAAAATGAATTGAATGAAGTAAACAATAAAATTGCTGCATTGCGTAAAGCCGTTTTAATGGCCGAAGAAATATAGATTTAATAGATCCTTCTTGAGGTGAGCATAAGCTTAAAATCAAGAATGTGGCGAAAAAACATAAAATGAAAAACGAAAGAAAATCAATACTGGTAATCGATAATTACGATAGCTTTACCTATAATTTGGTTCACCTGATCAATGAATTGGGCTATGAAGCAGTAGTTTGGAGAAATGATAAGTTTGACATTGCAGATGTAGCTGCGTATGATAAAATCTTGCTTTCTCCTGGCCCGGGAATTCCAGAAGAAGCGGGATTATTATTAACGGTAATTAAAACCTATGCGGCTACAAAAAGCATCATGGGCGTTTGTTTAGGTCAACAGGCAATTGCAGAAGTCTTTGGTGGTAGCTTACTTAATTTGGGCAGACCAATGCACGGAATTGCAACCCCTATAAAAGTCTTAGCGGCAGATGAACTGATTTTTAAAGATTGCCCAGAAAAAATTGACGTCGGACGGTATCATTCTTGGGTAGTTAACCCAGCTGATCTGCCCACATCTTTAATCGTTACAGCAACTGATAATGACGGACAGATCATGGCTTTAAGACACAAAGAATTTGATGTTTGTGGCGTACAATTCCATCCCGAAAGCGTACTTACGCCAAGTGGGAAACAGATGATGAAAAATTGGCTGGAAAACTAAGTGTTACTTATTTACGTTAAAAGAAACAATGAATATTTTAGATAAAATAGTTATCCGCAAAAGAGAAGAGCTTGCAAATGCTAAGCAAAAGCTCTCTATTACCGATTTGGCTGCAAATGCTAATTTTGATCGGCAACCCTTGGTCTTCAGGGATTTTTTATTGGATGAACATCGGTCCGGCATTATTGCAGAATTTAAAAGAAAGTCTCCTTCCAAAGGGGTAATTAATGGCAATGTTGATGTAGCGACCGTAACACAGGCTTATAATATTGCGGGTGCATCAGCATTATCAGTGTTAACAGATACTGATTTTTTTGGAGGTAGTGAAGAAGATCTATTTGCGGCAAGAGCTGTAAACCAGATCCCTATTTTACGAAAGGATTTCATTATTGACGAGTACCAGATTTTAGAAGCAAAAGCTTGGGGGGCAGATGTCATCCTGTTAATCGCAGCCATCTTAACACCCCAGGAAATAAATGAATTCGGAAAACTTGCGCAAAGTTTAGGACTTAATGTGCTATTGGAAGTCCATAATCTTACCGAACTGGAGAATAGTATTTGCCCTAATGTAGATGCCATAGGGGTGAACAACAGAAATTTAGCCGATTTTACCGTTAATATCCAAACCTCATTTGATTTAGCAGAAAAGATCCCTAATGAGTTCTTAAAAATCTCTGAAAGTGCAATTGATAATCCAGCCGTAATTAAAGAGCTGAAAAAAGTTGGCTACAATGGATTTCTGATTGGCGAGAACTTCATGAAAACAGCAGACCCAGGCTTGGCGATGAAAGAGTTTGTGAAAGGGTTACTATAGCGATTTCTGCATTTAGTCTATTATGGCCACAGATTCTGTGTTGAATTACAAATATTTTTAGTTCATTTCTTAAAAGGTCTTGTCATTCCGACGAAGGAGGAATCTATCCATGATGACCATCTGGCTTTTAGCCACAGATGCACAGATTGAAGTGGATTGATAATGGCTAAAAGAATTAAATTAATCGCCAAAAATTTGTGCATCTGTGGCAAAACTGTTTTGTAGCCCAGACCATCAGCTATTGACTATCGAACATTGACCCACATGTGGCTAAACATAAAATAAAACTTTAATCTTTACGTAAGGTTTTGTAAGTTCAAAATTAAACGATTATAGATTTCGTATCTTTGTAACATACATGGGAAAACAGAAAACTTATGATACAGCACCTAAGCAAGAACGAGCTGTACTTGTTGGGGTGATTACGCCGGGCGAAAAACCGGAACAAACGAAAGAATACTTAGATGAGCTGGCCTTTTTGGTAGATACCGCTGGCGGTGTAGTAGAAAAGACTTTTACCCAAAAAATGTTAAAGCCTGATAGGGCAACATTTGTTGGAACAGGTAAACTGGAGGAAATACAAGCTTATGTTAAGGCTGAGGAGATAGATATGGTAGTTTTTGATGATGAATTATCACCATCACAACTTCGAAATATTGAACGTGAACTACAGGTTAAAATTTTAGATAGAAGTAACCTAATCTTAGATATCTTCGCTGGAAGGGCACAAACTGCACAAGCAAAAACACAGGTAGAATTGGCACAATTACAATATTTGTTGCCGCGATTAACCCGTTTATGGACTCACCTAGAGCGCCAAAAGGGTGGTATTGGTATGCGTGGTCCAGGTGAGACACAAATTGAAAGCGATAGAAGGATGATCTTAGAAAAGATTTCCTTACTTAAAGAGCGTTTGAAGCTAATTGATCGCCAAAATGAAACGCAACGTAAAAACCGTGGACAGCTTATTCGTGTCGCTTTGGTTGGCTATACCAATGTTGGCAAATCAACCATTATGAACATGCTTTCCAAATCTGATGTGTTTGCTGAAAATAAGCTTTTTGCAACGCTGGATACTACTGTTCGCAAAGTGGTTATTGAAAATCTTCCCTTTTTACTGTCGGATACTGTTGGGTTCATCAGAAAATTACCTCACCATTTGGTAGAATGTTTTAAGTCTACCTTGGATGAAGTTAGGGAAGCCGATGTATTGATTCATGTAGTAGACGTATCACATCCAAATTTTGAAGACCAGATCCATACGGTAAACGAAACATTAAATGATTTGGGTGCCAGAGATAAGGATACAATCATGGTTTTCAATAAAATTGATGCCTATGTAACTCCAGAATCAGAAGAGTACAACGAAGAAGAAATTGCTCCGCTAACTTTGGCAGATTTTAAAAAGAGCTGGATGGCGCACCACAATTCGCCAACAATTTTTATCTCGGCCACAAGAAAAGAAAATGTGGAAGAGTTTAAGCAGTTAATTTACGATAAGGTTAAGGATTTGCACACAGCTAGATATCCTTACGATAAATTATTATATTAATCAGGTTTCGGAAATTGCTTCGTTTAAGGATTAGGCATAGGAAATACAGGAGAAATCATTAAATTGATCAATCGCCTTTTAAATTAAGATTATGGAAAGTAAAAGACAACAGAAGTTTGCAGGGTTATTACAAGAAGAGCTTGCTGCTATTTTTCAACGTGAAGGAGCAGCTTATTTACCAAATACGCTCGTAACCATTACCAAAGTTCGTGTTTCGCCAGATTTGGCCGTAGCCAAAGTATACCTAAGTTTTTTAAATACAAATAATACCGGGTTGTCAGTTGCAACAGTTAATTCGCATGCAAGTGAAATTAGGTACAAGTTAGGATCAAGAATTCGCCATCAGGCAAGAGTAATCCCTACACTTTCTTTTTTTGTCGATGATACCAATGAATATGTAGAACACATGGATAAGATCTTTGATAAGATTGCCAAAGATAGGAAAGAGACCGACGAAGAAACAGATGAACAATAGATACATCCGTGAGCCAGGAAACTTTTTCACACACGTAGTTCCTGCACTTTTAGCAATCCCAGGTTTATATCTTTTGCTGCAAAAATCAAACACTTATTTTGAGTATACAGCGGCATATATCTATGGAATTGGAGTACTTGTTTTATTTAGTGTAAGTGCTACTTATCATAGCGTTCCAAAAACAGAATATGGCATTCGGTTTTGGCAAAAGTTTGACCATTGTTGTATTTACCTAATGATTGCAGGCTCGTTCACCCCAACTGCGCTGTTGGTATTTGATGGTTGGTTGCGTTGGGTACTGTTTGGTATGGTTTGGCTAATTGCACTGGTTGGCTGTTTGTTGAAAATCTTCAATCGCTTAAAAAACCAGGCAATCTCTACTGGATTATATATCGCAATGGGCTGTCTCGTTATTCCATTCATTACAAAAATGGTAGAGACATTGCCTATAATCTCCCTTTTTTGGCTTTTTCTTGGCGGAATATTTTATGTGGGCGGAACGTATTATTATGCGAAAGACAAACAGATGAACAGGTTTTTCCATAGCCATGAACTGTGGCATGTGTTTGTAAATTTCGGAGCGCTCTCTCATTTCGTCTACAATTATGTATATGTTTTTGGTGCCAGATAAATCATTTATTGTCTTTATAATTTAGTCTTTTTATGGTGTCCTCTTTTCAAGATTTAATAGAAAAAAATGCTGATAAGATTGGAAAGGTTGTAGATTTTAATGTTGCAACAGAGAAGTTGTTGCCATTAGATTTTACCGCAGCAAACACTGAACTAACCAATGAAATTTTAGCGGATACAGATCGGTTCTCTGAATGGATAAACGAGAAATTAACAAAGGCTAATGCCCGTTATGGAATAGGGGGGTATAATGAGCATCGCACTATTTATGGACGAAGCAGCCATTTTGATACCATAGAAGAGCCAAGAAGATTACATTTAGGCATCGATATTTGGGGGCCTGCAGAGACACCAATTTATAATTTCCATGATGCAATGGTCCATAGTTTTAAGTTTAACGATAATTTTGGCGACTATGGGGCAACAATTATTCTCCAATATAAAATTGATGGCTTGGTGTTTCATGCTTTATATGGCCATTTAAGCTTGGCGTCTTTGGATGGGCTTGCCAAAGGTCAATTTATACCTTCGGGGAAACAATTTGCGAGTTTTGGCGTTAAAGAAGAAAATGGATATTGGCCACCACACCTTCATTTTCAATTGATATTTGACATGGAAGGAATAGAGGGCGACTATCCAGGAGTTTGTCAATTTACTAAACGCGCACATTTCCTAAACAATTGTCCAGATCCTGCATTAATTATTGGATTGAAAGTTTAGGGTAATATCATTTATTTTGCCGCTCAAGGTGTTTCTTGGATAATTGCCATGCTAAAATATTAATTATACAAATCGTGGATATGTTAAAGTTAGCAACAACAATCTTATTTTGCATCTGTATTTCCGCTCAGGCACAAGAGCCTAAGTTGAAAGGTGATTTATCTACATTTTTAAAAGGGAATACGATCTATCCTGGTTATTCTTTGCATAACTGTATTCAGGGCACGGTAAAAGTTAATTTTAAATTAAATGCTAAAGGTGAGGTTTATCAATCGTCAATAGTGGAAGGAATAGGTACAGATTTAGATGATGAAGCCTTGAGGTTAATTAAGATGACCAGTGGGAAATGGGAGGTTCCTTCAACCCATGATACTACAGCTTTGTTAATCGTGCCAGTGAAATTTGCACTCGATGGTTACGGTTGTGATAGAATTAGCAAAGCTGATGTGGCTTTGGCCATTCGAGCTTACAAAAACCAGGAAGAACTCTTTAATGTGGTTTCCAATTTCTATAAAAGCAAAGAAAAGGGAACGGCTAAGCCAGAAGATGAGGCAAGAATTTTATTGATAAAAAAAGAATTGGGCGTTGATGAAGAGTATTTGGAGGATCGGATCAACTTAGCAATGAAAAAATATAATCAAGGAGACAGGCAAGGTGCATGTGAAGAGTTTAACTTTGTGAAATATATGGGCTCAGACAAAGCCAATGAATTTCTTACCAAATACTGTAACTAACATGCGTTATCTTTTTCGCTCTCTCGCTATCCTAGACTTAATTACACTCATATTAATGTCTACCCAACTTTATAATATTGCATTAAACTACCAGGAAATTACCTTAAAGCTTTCTGATAAGGTGGTGGCAATTGCAATGTTTCCCATGTTTTTATTGGTATTAGTTGGTGCAATTGGTTTATTCCTGATTAAAAAATTCGGGTTTATACTCTACTATATCCAGTTTCCTTTCAGACTTTACCTATGGGTATTTACCTTTGGTTTTATCACCTTATTGCCCGAAGCCTTTGCCGTTTATGACGATAAATGGTTTGGGATACTTTTAAAAGTTTGTTTTACCGCAGAAGTGATCAGGCTTTATTTAACAATAAGAGGCCATCTAAAATTGGTTAAGTAGTGTGAGTTCCTGATAAGAAGCCCCTCTAATGAACCTCCAGCTTTAAGCTTTGAGCTTTAGTCTTTAAGCTTAATTAACAATAATATTAATCGCCTTAGGAATTAATTTTGCTTCAATTGTGTTAACTTTTCCAAAGTACTCGCCATCTACCTGAAAGTGAACTTTGTGTTTTGTGCTTATTTTCAATCCTGAAGTTTGAAAACTTTCTATCTTTTTAGGATTCCAAGGTAATTTGCTGATCCAAATTTTAATAATTTCCATTACTGCATATTCCTTTACTAAGATAATTTCAAATAGGTCATCATCTAATTTCCCATCAGGATTAATCTGTAGCCCAGTACCGTACATGGTAGCATTGGCAAGGGCAACCATAGCGGCTTTTGACTTGATTAATTTGTTTCCAATTTTGAACTCTACATCCATCTTTTTATGGTTCCAGAATGCATGCCATGCAGCTTTCGCATAGGTTAACATTCCTCGTTCTGGTAACTCGTCAAACTTTTTAACAATGTAGGCGTTAAAACCAATGTCTGCCAGATGGATACACAGTTCATCATTGATAGAAATAGCATGAATCTGTTTGGGCTTTCCGGTTACCGTTAAGGTTAGCGCTTCTTGTATATCCATGGGAATGCCTAACTCTTTCGCCATTCCATTAGCAGAGCCTGCAGGAATTATGCCGATCGGTGTTTCAGTTTCCAGTAAACATTCGGCAACCAATTTTAAAGTTCCATCACCCCCAACCGCAATTACACGATCTGCTTTTGAATTATTAATTTCTTCCTGTATAGTTGCAATCTTACATGATTTTGGTAATTCAAAAAGCTGAATCTCCTCAGCCCTAGATTCAAAAAAACGACTAATTTCGTCTTTAAAATTAAGGTTATTACTACCAGAAGTTGGATTGATAATGAACAGTAGTCTGAGTGCTTTAGATTCCACCGATATTTTATTTATGTCTGTTCTACAAACAAGAAACAATTAACTCTGTTTTAAATATATCATGAACAATGCGGCAAGTGTAAAAGTATATCATGGCTATGGCCACACTCACAATTTAGTTGTTTATGGTCATGTATTTAAGTTTAAAGCAAAAAATGCCCAAAACTTCAGTAATAACCTTTTTAGAAACATCATCCATCTCTTCAAATTATTTGTGGTTAAGCCATACCCTTTTGTAAGTGTGAAATTGTATTTCTATGGGCAGGAAGTAGATCAGAGCACTCAATATGATGGGTTTTTTAAATTCGAATGGAAAGCAGAATTTGAAGTAACCGCAGGCTGGCATGATGTGAAAGTAGCCGCTTTAGATGATCATGGTGAAATTATCGCAGAAAGTGAAGGCAAGATCTTTGTGCCCCATATTACTCAATATGCTTTTATCTCTGATATTGATGATACCATCATGGTATCTCATTCGGCCACCATTGGAAGAAGGTTGAGAGAGCTTTTTATTAAAAATCCGCGGACGAGAAAAACGTTCCCCTCAGTTAAAAATAACTATCAGTTATTAGCCAATGCACATACCTCAGTAAGCCAGCCTAACCCTTTCTTTTATGTTTCTAGTAGCGAGTGGAATTTGTACGATTATTTGGTAGAAACTTTTAGGTTCAATCAATTGCCAGAAGGTGCATTTTTATTAAATCAGCTTAAGAGATGGAAGAGTTTATTCACCACTGGAAAAACAGGGCACGAAGGTAAATTGTTAAGGGTAATGAGAATTATTGATGCATTTCCAAATCAACATTTCATTTTTTTTGGAGATAACTCTCAACAGGATCCAGCTATTTATCAGGCAATTGCCGAGAAATATCCACTGAGTGTTGCCGCAGTTTATATTAGAAATATTAGACCGTCCCAAGAAGAGAAAACAAAAACCTTATTGAAGAAAATAGAACAACACCAAATTAAAACTTGCTTATTTAAACACAGTGATGAAGCAATTGCACATGCAAGAACTATTGGTCTGATTGTTCAGTAAACAGGATCATTGATATACTAAACTAATATTTAAAACTTTATACGTATGAAAAAATTATTATTAACTCTGATGATTGCCGTTGCACTACAAGCTTGCTCAAGTAAGTTAGATCTTAATGCCATTAACAATAGTAAATGGGTGTTGAGCGAATGGCCAGGAAGAACCTTACCTGTTAATGCCCAAGCTACTTTAAACTTTGATGCCGAGCGAAAAATAGGGGGTAAGTCTTTTTGTAATTCTTATGGTGGAATGAGCACTATTACCAGCGAAAGTGCAAAGTTTGAACAGATTTTTAGTACTAAAATGTTCTGCTCAGAATTTAGTGATGCCGAAAATAAGTTTCAGGCAGATCTGCTTACCATCAATTCGATTAAAATAGAAGGCAATAAATTAAAGTTGTTAAAGGATAGACAGCTGGTAATGGCTTTTGATAAAGGGGAATAGTTATGGAGTCCGAAAGTCGGGGAGTCCGAGAGTCCGTTCCCCTCGACGGTGGTTGTAGTTTTAAGACTAAACTATGCCTTTAGGCTTTTAAATCCCTTAATCTGTGGCTATCAAATTAAGCCCCCAGCTTCGTGTCCTTTGTAGTAAAAAACACTAACTAATCGACTTCCCGAAAGGAGAAAAAGCTAAGTTCATTAACTTAAAATGCTGTAATCCGAATGGGATTCCCACAATGGTAATGCAAAATAACAAACCAAAAAGCAGGTGGGTTAATACGATTGAAATGCCTCCGAATACCAACCAAAGGATATTCATAATGGTGCTTAAACAACCTATGTTTGAAGAAGTATTGGTTATTTTTACCCCAAACGGAGCTAATGCAACGATGGCGAATTTAAAACATTGAATGCCAAATGGAATACCTACAATGGTTAGGCACAAAACTATCCCACCAAAAATATACTGGAAAAAGATAAATATTCCGCCAAAAACAATCCAGATAATATTGCCTAAGAAACTCATGTTATCGTTTTATTTTAAGAGTTGAAGTGTTCCAAATTGTTACATTGAATATAGGTTTTAGCTCATTTCTAGGTTTTTAAAATTAATTTTTGTTTGTAATTTGCAGCACACACAAAAGAAAAAAGAAATGAAAAATCTAATTATTTTACTGGCAATAATGGCCAGTTGCCTTAGCTTACAACAAGCTAGAGCCCAAATGGTAAACGGGGTTAAATTGAGTGAAATCAATGCTGACTATCTAGAAATTACTGCTATTAAAAGAACTTTTAGCGATAAGATCTGGATCAGCATGGAGTACGGACAAAAAGTTTGGGACCTCAACCAGAACACCTACATCAGGGATGACAACAAAAAAGAAATGGAATTTAACTCGGCATTAGATTGCGTAAACAAGATGAAAAGTTATGGTTATGAACTTTTCCAGGTTTATTCGGTCAAATACGAACAAGCAAATGGCCTCAAATATTATGTGCTGAAAAGAAAATAATTAGTCATCGGCTATTTTAATCCATCCTAGATAAAATCCATGGTCTGGAACTTCTTATTTAGGATGGATTGATTATTTACATCAAGCCATTTATCTAATATGGTGCCATACACTTCCCTAAAATCTACTTGATATTTGAGATCTCCATTATCTAAGTCAGTTAAATTCGGAGCATTATTGTAAACTCCCTGTTTGTTTAATTTGCCTCCAAATAAAAACATATTGTTTGCGGTACCATGATCGGTTCCGTTACTCGCATTTTGCTCCACTCTGCGGCCAAATTCTGAAAAAGTGATAACTAGGGTGTCGTTAAGCTTTTCGTGCTGTTTAAGGTCGTTTAAAAAGGCCGAGATGCCCTCTGCATATTGCTTCAATAAGTTTCCTTGTTGTTGTATCTGATTAACATGCGTATCAAACCCACTAAGTGAAACGTAATAAACTTTTGTCTTTAACCCAGAAGAAATAAAACGAGCCACTGTTTTTAACTGGTTTGCAAATCCTGTAGTAGGATAGCTGGCTTTACTTTCATAAATTTTAGACGTTTGTTGTATATAATTCGCTGATGAAGAAGTCTCAATCATCGTTTTATATAAATAGCCGAGGTTGTTCTCATCTAAATGATCCTTGCTATTATTTACCATCTGTTTAAAAAATGCCTCATTTGTATTTCTGAATAGTGCATTTGGGTCTTTAAGCGCAATTCCTTTTTTTGTTCCGCCTTTTAACGCCAATGATAAACTATCATCAACCTCTATAGCAGTATATGGAAATTTGCAGGTTTCACAATTCGAATCAAGATATCTGCCAATCCACCCTGTAGAAAGAAACTGATTGCTATCACTTCCCGTTTGCCAGATATCCATAGACCTAAAATGAGATCTATCCGGGTTAGGATAACCTACGTCATTAATCACTGTCATCCAACCTTGATCATAAATTTCTCTCAATGCCGCAAGATTTGGATTTAAGCCCTGCATATCATTCAACTTAATTATTTCTTCTGGCTTAATGGCAATAGATTTTCTTTTCTGATAATAGATATCATTCCCAAAGGGAACTACTGTATTTAAACCATCATTTCCACCAGATAATTGGATTACAACCAAATTTTTATATAAGCTCAGTTCATCCAACGCCATTGCCTCAAAAGGCTTCATGAATGCAGGTACAAATAATGTTCCCGCGGCGGCAAAAGCTGTATTTCTTAAAAAATCTCTCCTTCTCATAATGTTTCAATTAAATCATTTGCTTATTGGTTCAATTGTTCATTGGCTCATTTGTGTTTTGCTCCCTAAACTAATGAACAATTGAACTAGTGAACCAATCTTAACTCACTTGTGTTTTGCTCCCTAGACTAATGAACAATTGAACTAGTGAACCAATCTTAACTCACTTGTGTTTTGCTCCCTAAACTAATGAACAATTGAACTAGTGAACCAATCTTAACTCACTTGTGTTTTGCTCCCTAAACTAATGAACAATTGAACTAGTGAACCAATCTTAACTCACTTGTGCTTTGCTCCCTAGACTAATGAACAATTGAACTAGTGAACCAATCTTAACTCACTTGTGGTTTGCTCCCTAAACTAATGAACAATTGAACTAGTGAACCAATCTTAACTCATTTGTATTTTGCGCTTAGACTAGTGAACAATTGAACTAATGAACCAATCAACTTTTCAACAAAGTTGATATTCGGGCAAACTTGTTACTTCTATAGCCGTGCTCTTTAACCCCTGATTATTTGATACCATATCTATAATTTTTTGATTTAAAGTAGGCTGTAATAAATATTTCGCTAAATCAATAGGTTTAAGTCCTTTAGGTAAAGTCAGTAAGAATTTAGACCAATCGCTTTGTGCATCTACATAAGATTTTGGCTTAGGTTTTGCATTTGCTGGCTTATTTAATGCAATTACCGCTTCATCTTCCGGATCTGCTTTGCCACTAAAATCAATTTGCCCATCATTTAAAACTAATGAAGGGATTTTCATCCTTAACATCAGTGATGAACTGTCAATCCAGCTTTTGCCTCCAGGCCAACCTGCCACATTTGGTGGATTAAATAAATATTGACCTAAACTACTTTGTAGGGAAATTAAGACCTGTGGTTTGTTGTAACTTACAAAAAAGCCCTTGCTTAAAGTCACTAAAAACTCTGCCGGAGATTTTATTTTTGTACCAACGTTAACCGAATCATAGAACCAATCTGCAGTAAACATCTTTTTTAACACAGCAGAAATATCATATTGTTTTTGGTAAAAATGGTCTGCTAATTCTTTCACGTGAGCATCATTTGGCGTTTCGTTCACAAAGAAAATGTATAATTTCTGAGCAATAAATTTGGCTGTTTTCGGATTTTCTAGAATAATATCGATAATAGATTCTCCATCAAAATTCCCTGTTTTTCCGAAGAACGTTTTATTTCCTTCGTCATGATAAGTGGGACGAAGTTGAAAAGCCCCATCTTTATCGTATGTCCAACCTGTAAAAGATCTTGCAGATTCCTTAATGTCCTGCTCGCTATAATTCCCAATCCCCAAGGTAAAAAGCTCCATTAACTCTCGGGCAAAATTTTCATTTGGCCTTCCCTTTCTATTTTGTTGATTATTTAAATATTGCAGCATGGCAGGAGATTTAGAAACTTCAACCAATAAGGTTCTAAAACTGCCCAAGGCATGTTGGCGCTGCACATTGTTTAATTGTTGTGCAAACATCGGGTTGTTAGATCGACAAGCAAAATGCCCATGCCAAAACAAGGTCATCTTCTCCCGTAATGCCGCTTTGGTATTTACCATACGCATTAACCAATCAATATTTAAAGATCTGCTGCGCTCATTTTGAAGTCTGGTAATGTCTTGCCGTTTGTCTTTTTCTTCTTGAGTAAGCTCTTTTTTAGCGCCTAAAGCTGCTTGTAACGCCATTTGCTGACGTACCTCATTCTCGTCAACCGTCTTTAAATCTTCAATTTTCTCCGAATCCTTAAAGAGATTGTCAACTACCTTTTGAACATTCTTTTTGCTCGATTGTTGAAGTTCGGGATAGGAAATGCCAAATGCAGCTCGACTGTATAAATGCTTAACGTTGGTGAAATTATCTTTCCTTTCCATAGCATTGATTTATTAACTAGACTCTTTTAAAACGCTTGGGTTTAACTATTGTTTTGTTTCTTAATATTGTGTTATGGTTTTTAGGTTGCTTGATGATGCGTTAATTTTCCCAAATCCTGCTTTGGCAGAGCCAGATGGCCTATTAGCAATTGGCGGAGATTTAAGTGAACAAAGGCTTATTTTGGCCTATAATAGTGGGATTTTTCCATGGTTTAGTGCCGATGACCCAATTTTATGGTACTCACCTCATGAAAGATGTGTCATTTTCCCTGATAAAATCGTGGTTAGTAAAAGCATGCGTAAAATTTTGAAATCGAATACTTTTAAAATTACTCAAAATACCGCATTCGAACAGGTGATCAGTCATTGCGCTCAGACACCAAGAACCGGACAAGATGGAACTTGGATTACCAATGAAATGCAGAATGCCTACATTAAACTTCACCAAATGGGGATTGCCCATAGCGTAGAAATTTGGAAAGACCAACAATTGGTTGGTGGTCTATATGGAATTAAAGTGAATAAGGTTTTTTGTGGAGAAAGTATGTTTAGCCATGTAAGCAATGCTTCTAAAACAGCACTCATCTACGTGGCACAAAATATGGATTTCAATTTAATCGATTGTCAGCTTCCCAATGAACATTTAATGAGTTTGGGAGCAGAGATGATCAGTAGTGAACGTTATTTAGAAATTTTAAATACCTAAAATAGGGCGATTTCAAACAAATAGACTATTGAATTTCCTTCAACACTTGGTCCACTTCATCTTTGCTCATCCCAGATTTGATGGCTGGCAGATATAAAGTGCTGATAATGTGGCTGTCAAAAGCATCTATTTTCAATTTGTTGTTACTTTGAGCGTAAAATAGACTTGATGGTGCCGCCATAGTCGTTTGAAAAAAACCAAATGATTTGATAATATGTTTTTTTACCACATATCTCACATCAGTTTTAAATCGGTATTTATCTGCATTTACAAAATTTTCTACACGTGATACTTCCAAATTTTTATTGGTTTTATATTGCGTACCTCCATAGCTGTCGAGGTATTTTTCCATGTTTTGAGATAACTTCCCGATTTCCTTCTTGCCGATTACGAAAATAAAGTTTGCCTCATCGTCAGATGTAGTTTTAGAAATGTCAAGCTTAGTAAGCCGTTTTAGCTGGTTGAACGTAGAATCTATTTCTTTCATCAACCATGATTCTATATCTCCATAAACTTTGTACCTAATTGGCGCTGCCCATTTTGAAATTACCGCATATTCTCCTACTTGCCTACGTTTATAGACAATCTCGTCAAACACTTGTTTTTCATCAGGCGTAAGAGACTGTGCAAATAAACTCGAGCTAAAAAGAATTAACAAAGTTGAAAGTAAAAGTCTAAACATGATCATTAATAGAAATGTTATTGTTAATCAATTGGCAAAATGGTGTCTACCTGCAACTTTAGCATACCAGGTTTAATTCTCGGATGATAAAGAGCTCGTACAATGCGCGCATCAGATTTCCCTATTTTGATTGTGTTGTTAGTGCGCGCATAAAATACGCTATAAGGGTCTTCATAAGACTCCTTGAAGAAACCTATTGATCTTAAAATTATTCGAGTTAACTGGTACTTGCTGTCGGCTTTTGATGGATAGTGATCATTGTAGAAAAGATTTTCAACTCTTATGATTTCTGATCTGTCGTTTATGGTAGGGGTATTGTGTCCAAAAAGAATAAACTTACCTCCAGTTGGTGCCTTAAGATTTTTGGTGGGACGGCCTTTACCCAGTTCGATGATGAAATTAGCTTCTGCATCATTCTCTACTTTTTTAATATCTAAGCCAGTTAATAATTTAATTTGCGCAAGGGTGGTGTCAATTTCCTTTCTTATCTGAGGAATTTCTTCACCTTTTATTTGATATCTAATTGGCACAACCCATTTGGTGATTCTTGCACTTCCAGTAGAATCGACAGTATAAGCCACGTCATCAAAAATGAGTTTCTCTTTGTTGGAAAGCGTTTGGGCAAATGAATTTAAACCGAAGGTTAAAACTAGGCAGATGGAACAGGCGATTTTTTTGAGAGACATTTGTTTATAATTTAATTTAACGTGATTTCGAGTTAAGACACGCATTAACAACATTGCTTTAAATAAACAAATACTGTCATGCTGACCCTAATATATAACATATATCCGATATGAAACAAAGAAAAAAGGAATTTTACCAGACCATGAACGGTTGATAACCATTCAGTCTATTGACCATGAGCTATTGACCATTGACTTATGAATCCAAACCATGATTCATCAACTGCCTTAATTCAACAACTCTCTAATATCATCTTTACTTAATGATTTAAAGAAACTTTCTTCTGTTGTTATTAAAGAGTTTGCCAGAGACTTTTTCCTTCTTTGCAAGGCTAAGATCTTTTCTTCTACGGTATCCTTTGATATAAATTTATAAATAAAAACCTTTTTATCCTGTCCAATTCTATGGGTACGATCAATGGCCTGTTGCTCAACTGCAGGATTCCACCATGGATCTAGAATAAATACATAGTCTGCCTGTGTTAGGTTTAAACCAACGCCACCTGCCTTAATTGAAATAAGAAACACTTTTAAGTCGGTATTCTCTTGGAATTCGGCTACAATTTCACCCCTGTTTTTAGTGCTTCCATCTAAATAGGCAAATGGGATCCCTTCTTTCTCGAAACAGTTTCTAAAAATGCTCAAGTGTTTAACAAACTGTGAAAAGATCAGCACTTTATGGCCACCTTTTAATACATTATCTAGGGTATGCATTACGTTTTCGAACTTTCCGGAATCCGAATCATAATTATCGTCAATCATTACAGGATGGTTGGCCAACTGTCTTAATGCAGTTAAGCCTTGAAGTAACTGGACCTGTTTTTTTGCATAGGTGCCATCGTCCATACTCGTTAAGAGGTCATTTCTGTAGGCCGATTTTGTTTTTTCATAAAGCGCGGCCTGGTCTTCACTCATGTCGCAATAAAAAATATGTTCTGTTTTTGGCGGCAATTCTGCAGCAACCTGTTCTTTGGTCCTTCGCAGTACAAAAGGTTTGATAATGGCCTGTAGTTTTTTGGCTTTATCTTCGTCCTTTCGTTTTTCTATAGCCTGTACATATTCTTCATTAAAGAAAGATTGCGTACCCAATAATCCAGGATTTAAAAAAGTAAGCTGTGTCCATAAATCACCCACAGAGTTTTCTACAGGGGTACCACTTAAAATCAATTTGTGCCTTGATTTTAACATTCTTACTGCCTTAAAAGATTTAGAAGAAGGGTTTTTTATGTTCTGACTTTCGTCTAATATGATATAATTGAAATAGAAGTCTCCGAGGAGCTCAGAATCTACCCGTGTAATGCCGTAAGTGGTAATGATAAGATCGTATTTATCAAATAAGCTAATGTCTTTGTTCCTGAATGTACCGGTATGCGCATGGATCTTAAGTTTGGGCGTAAACTTTTTTGCCTCGTTTAACCAGTTATAGATCAAAGAAGTTGGCATAATGATTAAGGAAGTGCTATGCGTCTCTTTCTGCTCGTCTTCTTCCTTTAGTTTTTGGAGCATGGCCAAGGTCTGAATGGTTTTACCCAAACCCATATCATCAGCTAAACAGCCGCCAAAATTATATTCTCGCAAGAAACTGAACCAATTGTAACCCGCTTTTTGGTAATGGCGTAGATCGCCCTTAAAATTAACAGGCATTTTAGTGTCTTCAATCTGCTCAAAATCATTTAGCCGCTGTAGTTTTCGATCAAGCGTAATGTTGGCCAAACTGTCTTCAGCTAAATCATTGATTAATCCAATATGATGTTTCTTTAACTTCAGGTTTTTACCGCTATCGGCCAAGCTAAATAAGCTGCTATATTGCGTAAACCATTTTTCTGGAATGATTGCAATATCGCCATCTGGTAAAATGAATTCTCTTTTTTTATGTAGAATATGTTGTTTAAGTGCGATAAATGGAATTGGATGAACACCGAAATACACAATCGCATTAATATCAAACCAGTCATTATCTTCCTTAATTTCGAAATCAATTTTATTAGCACCGAAAACAAAACGCTTACCGCTACTTGCCTGCTCAATTTCGAAACCTTGTTCTTTAAGTACTTCGATGTGCTCATTTACCCAGGTAATAATGGCATAAGATGGATTGTCGTTTTCACTTAGATTTGGCAGTTCTAAATGGTGAAAAAGCGCACTTATTTTCTTTAATCCCAAACTTTGGAGAAATGCGAACTTCTGTTTTTCCCAATCGCTATTGCGTTTGATGCGGGTAAAGGTATAATTATCGTCTTCTTTGGTGAGGCGAACGGTGACCTTATTTTCATTGCCCATCGCAAAAGCATATTGCCCATATTTAAAATACAGTTGGATCTGTGAAATACCACCATCTACATAAATAACCTTTATGACCGGAATAGCTTCATATTTCTCAGTTTTAATGTCAAAACCTTCTGCGTAAACATGGTGTTTTTCAATCAGCGGACCAACGAATTTCTCAAAATAAGTGTCTTCTGTAGCTTTGGGTATGGCGATGTACCTTTTATTTAGGAATGGGATAAACTTTTTGCCTTCGATATCCTTTTCAAAGAAATAGAGCACATCATTCAGCAATAGCCATGCGGGCTGATTACAGATTACCTGAGCTTCCTTAAACATGAAGTCAATTCGCAAACCCTGATACTTTATAGTTGGAAAGTACCTTGTTTCTATTTCATTTCTTCTGAAGTGAAAAAGTACAGTTGCAGGTTCGGTAGCTAAGTCTATTTTCCTTTCTGCTGGCCAACCATCTTTATCCATTAGGTATAGGCCGTCTTTAACCTTTAAAACTTCAAGAACTTCTACCAGCTTTTTCTCAATCTTAGGGCGTACGCTATCGTAAAATTTATCATCATAAAACTTACTGAAGAACTCGAAAGGCCTAATCGCTTTTTTGTGGTATTTTTTGATGATGAAATCCTGTTCGGTCTCATCTAGGATCTTGATCAGTTTAAAATCAACATCTGTTAAGTGTTTCGCAAACTCTTTTGCCGTATGCGTAAATAAACGTTGATAGGTTAAAGAGAAATCGCCCTGTGGATTGAGTTGAACAATATGTGGTTCAATTAAATAGCCCAAAAACTCATGCTTACATAATGAATATACAATTTTGCAGGGTCCGGAGCTATTTACGCGTAACATTGATTAAAGGCTAAAAGAAAGAAAAGATAGGCATCTAAAAAATTCTAAACTTACATCATTTTGAGATGTATTCAAACAGAATTGGGATTTTTATTTCGTTCATTGGTTCAGTAGTTCATTAGTTCAGTTGTTCATTGGGCATATAGAGCAAATAACATATTCATATCAAGCACCTGCTCAATTATCACTTGAGAGTAATGCTTACGTAATCCAATGAACAATTGAACTAATGAACCAATCTACGTGATCTAGCATTGCTGTGGAAACGGACTTTTCCCAGAGGATGCCTTTGTGACGGTCTATACGACTATAACTAATGAGCAAGTGAACGAATGAACCAATGCCTAATGAACAAATTTACTACCTGTTCGTCGAAAGATTACGCCCGTTCGTCTAGGGTTACATGCTCCTGGTATAAAAGGGCTTAAGTCGGTGCAACCTTTTGCACTTTATGATGTCTTATTTACGAAACCTGCCAGCAAGGGCTGCTAGGAAAACGAAGAGACAAATTATAAAAAGAACAAAGAAATTATTTAAAATATTAAGATCATGAAAAATTCTATCAAAAACTTATTCGCAGCAACATTAACATTAGTAGTATTGAGTACTTCAGCATTTGCTGCAACAGATGTAAAAGAAAAAAATGTAACGGTATTAAATCAGGTAAAAAACATCAACAAAATTGTTGTTAATGGTAACGTTGAAGTTATCCTGGTTCAAGCGCCAACTGAAAGTGTAAAAGTGTACGACAGCTACTATTCTAAAAATGCTTTGGTACAACAACAAAATGGTGAGTTGCGCATCAGCTCATTCCAAAAGGAAACATTAACCGTAGCTGTTTATGTTCGTGACCTTTCAAGCATCGAAGCTGCAAATAATGCTAGCATTAAAACTTACGGTAAAGTTAACTTTTTAAGCTTAGCGGTTACTTTGAAAGATAATGCAACAGCCGACTTGAACACCAACACTTTAAATTTATTTACAGATGTAAAAGACAATGCTAACGTGAAATTGAGTGGTGAAACAGCTGATTATTATGCAGTATTGGGTAAACAAGCTAAATTAAACATGGATCTTTTCAAAGCTGATAGCACTATCGTACGCAATACCGTAACACCAGTTGTTGCTAAAACAGCTGTTAGAAAACAAAAGTTATCAGATTTGCCAGCAAGTGATGATTTCGTAGGCTTCACTAAATAAGCGAAACATTAGGGACGACGACACACAGGGAAATTAAACCCATACCCAAGGGGATTTGAATTGGGAAACTGATAATCCAATCATATAGTTAGAAAGAAGAGTGCTGATGAAGTGCTCTTTTTTGGTTTAAATTAGTTCATTAGTCCATCGCTCATTGGTTCACTTCGTTAAGCTTTAATCCTGAAAACGTTGAGTGAAAGACACAGATAACCATAAAGTTTCATAGCCTTATGTTTAAAGCACGAGGCTTTGAAAGGATGATTAGCTGTTAACGGAATAAATTGGTGAGGCTGCTCTAAATTTGTTATTAATTTGTATATTGAGTAATCATAGATAAAGACTGCCGATCAGCAGGATTTGCAAGCAAAAAACGTCAATCCTTATAGCGACCTTATAGCGATATGTCTATAGTCTTTCTATAACCGAGCTCCAGTGTAGCTGTATTAGAACTATGCTGTCAAAGGTGCTAACCAAATGAACCAATGAGCAAATGAACTAATATAGTCTTTAAGACTTAATCCAAATCAAACTTAATGCCCTGTGCTAGGGGTAAAGTATTAGCGTAATTAATAGTGTTTGTTTGTCGGCGCATATATGCTTTCCAGGCATCAGATCCACTTTCTCTACCTCCACCTGTTTCCTTTTCTCCTCCAAAGGCTCCGCCAATCTCTGCTCCTGAGGTACCTATGTTTACGTTTGCAATTCCACAGTCAGATCCTTGTGCAGATAAGAAATGTTCGGCCTCTCTTAAATTCAGCGTCATAATGGCTGAAGATAGGCCTTGTGGAACGCCATTTTGAAGGGCAATTGCTTCTTCCAGCTCTTTATATTTGATCAAATACAAAATAGGTGCAAATGTTTCGTGCTGTACGATCTTGAAATCGTTTTTTACCTCAGCAATGCATGGTTTAACATAACATCCAGCAGTATAATTTTCACCAGTTAATACACCGCCTTCTACCACGAAATTACCACCTTCTGCCTTACATTTTTCGATCGAATCAAGGTAGTGCTGCACTGCATCGGTATCAATCAGTGGTCCAACATGGTTATTTTGATCCAATGGATTTCCTATTCGCAGTTGTCCGTAGGCTTTAACCAATTTGTTTTTAAAGGTTTCATAAACACTTTCGTGGATAATTAGCCTCCGGGTTGTGGTACAACGTTGACCAGCTGTGCCCACTGCGCCAAAAACGGCACCTATAAGAGACATTTCCAAATCTGCATCTTTTGAGATGATAATTGCGTTGTTTCCGCCAAGTTCTAGTAAGCTTCTTCCTAAACGGGCGCCAACGGCAGCACCAACGGCTTTACCCATTTTGGTAGATCCTGTTGCTGAAACCAATGGAATGCGGGGGTCGTTACTTAGCAGTTCGCCGATTGTGCGATCTCCAATAATCAAATTGGAAACCCCTTCGGGAACATCATTGGCAGCTAAAACTTTTTCTACAATATGTTGACAGGCAATAGCGGTTAGTGGGGTTTTCTCTGAAGGCTTCCAGATACATACGTTGCCACATACCCATGCCAATGCGGTATTCCATGACCAAACGGCTACTGGAAAGTTAAATGCAGAAATGATGCCCACGATGCCAAGTGGATGCCATTGCTCGTACATCCTGTGATTTGGACGTTCACTGTGCATGGTTAAACCGTATAATTGGCGAGACAGGCCTACTGCGAAATCACAGATATCGATCATTTCTTGAACTTCTCCAAAACCTTCCTGCAGGCTTTTGCCCATTTCATAAGAGACCAAAGTTCCCAATGCTTCTTTGTTTGCACGAAGGGCTTCGCCAAACTGACGAACCATTTCACCTCTTTTTGGTGCAGGAACGGTACGCCATTGCAAGTATGCACTTTGAGCAGTTTCAACCACTTTGTGGTAATCTTCAGGTGATGCAACATGAATACTTGCTATGTTTTTGCCATCTACGGGAGAATGACTTTCTATAATTTGGCCTTCAGCTGTTTTGCCCCAATTATTTCCTGTGCTGTAGGCTGGATTGATTTCTTCAATGCCCAATTGGCTTAAAATAGCGCTGATATTTGTGTTCATACCTTTGATTTTTTATCGATCCTTACAAAACAACAAAAAAATACGCAGGTTTACCAAATTATAAAGCGCCATTATTGTTTTCTTAAGCTTGTGATTATTGTATATTTACTTAGCAAATAAACATAGGTTAAATCATGAATAAACATATCATTGCTGCCGTATTTAGTTTAGTAGGCTGCGCACAAGTTTTTACAGCCTCGGCGCAACAGGCGCCAGAACCAAAGGTAAATCCGACTTATCGTGCTACCGAAACTAAACAAAGTGATTTGGTACATACCAAGTTAGATGTAAGTTTCGATTATGCAAAACGTTATCTGTATGGTAAAGAATGGTTAACGGTTAAGCCTCATTTTTATGCAACAGATAGTTTAATCCTTGATGCTAAGGGGATGGAGATCAAAAGCATTGCGATGGTAGGTGCAAAAAGTAATACGCCACTAAAGTTTACCTACGATAACGAGAAAATTTATATCAAGCTTGATAAAAAGTATACTAGAAGTGAAAAGTATACCATCTATATCGCCTATACTTCAAAACCAAATGAAATAAAAGCTTCCGGGAGTGCGGCAATAACCGATGAGAAGGGGCTGTATTTTATCAACCCAGATGGTACTGAAAAAGATAAGCCGGTACAGATCTGGACCCAGGGGGAGGCTGAATCATCTTCTGCCTGGTTCCCAACAATCGATAAACCAAACCAGAAAACAACTGCAGAAATTGCGATGACGGTTTTGTCCAAATACGTGACTTTATCTAATGGTAAATTAGTATCGCAAAAAGCAAATACAAACGGTACCAGAACGGATACCTGGAAAATGGAGCTGCCACATGCACCTTATTTGTTTATGATGGCAGTTGGCGATTTCAAAATTACTAAAGAAGCATGGAAAGGAAAGGAAGTGAGTTATTATTTAGAGTCTAAATATGCTCCTTATGCCAAAGCTATTTTTGGTAAAACGCCTAAAATGCTAGGCTTCTTTTCTCAGATTACCGGTGTAGATTATCCATGGAATAAATATGCGCAGATTGTAGTGAGAGACTACGTTTCTGGTGCAATGGAAAACACCACTGCAACGCTACATGGAGAAAGCGTGCAGGCAACAGATAGAGAACTGTTGGATGGAAGTGAGGAAAGTACCATTGCACATGAGCTTTTTCACCAGTGGTTTGGAGATTATGTGACCACAGAGTCTTGGTCTAACATTACGGTTAACGAATCTTTCGCAACGTTTGGCTCAATTGTTTGGAAGGGATTTGACCAAGGGAAAGATGCTGAAGATCGTGACAGGTATGAAAATCTACTTTCGTATTTATCGAGTACACAGAATGGTGAAAGTCCGATTTTGGTTCGTTTCCATTACAACAATAAAATGGATGTTTTTGATCAAGTAAGCTATCCAAAAGGAGCTGTAATTTTATATGCGCTCAAAAATCAGATGGGCGATGAGGCCTTCTATAAATCTCTGAACCGATATTTAACCACTAATGCTTACAAAACAGGGGAGGCACATCAGGTTCGATTGGCATTTGAAGATGTGACCGGAAAAGATTGGTCGCAATATTTTAACCAATGGTATTTTGCAGGTGGCCATCCAATATTAGAGGTAAAATATGATTATAAAGATGGCAATGCCACTATCGATATCAAGCAAACCCAAGCAGAAAGCGTTCAAACATTTACCTTACCATTAAAGGTTGATATCTATGCCGGTGGGAAGAAATCATCGCACAATATCGTAATCGATAGCAGAACTCAAACTTTCAGTTTTCCGGTGTCGGGCAAGCCTGATTTAATTGATTTTGATGTTGATAAAATCTTGGTTGGTGAAGTAAAGGACAATAAAACATTGACGAACTACATTTTCCAATATACAAATGCTCCTACCTATGTAAATAGAATTAAAGCAGTACTGGAAGCTGTTGCGAAAAGTAAAGACGATGCAGCACAGCAAATGTTGGTGTTGGCTTTAAAAGACCAGAACGATGCCATTCGTGCACTCGCTGTTAAAGGTTTTGACATGAAGGATGCAAAAGTAAAAGCAATGGTAGGACCAATGCTTGTAGCAATGGCTAAGGAAGACAAACATTCGAACGTTAGAACGGCAGCTTTACTGAGATTGGCCATGTCTGGTGATCAAGCTTATTTACCTGTTGTAAATGATGCATTAAAAGATCGTTCTTATAAAGTAATTGGAGCTGCGGTGCAAAGCATGAATATGATCTCGCCTACTTCCTTAAAAGCAGTACTGAATGGATTAGATGCAGATACCAAGGCACATATTCCCTCGGCTTTGGCAGCAACCTATGCTTCTTTAGGCGATGACGCCTACAACGATTATTTCTTAGACATTATCAATAAGGCAGATATCAATAAACTGGCGCAGGTAGTTGGTGGCTATTATAGTTACTTGGTGAAGAATACCAATCCAAAGATTACGCAACAGGGCGCACAGGTAATTATTACAAATATGGACAGAACCAAACTAACACAATATTGGGGCAAACAGTTTGTTAAGAATTTTGCTGATGCAGAACAGGCGAAATTGAAAGCTGCTGAAACAGCAAGTGGAGAGACAAAGGATAATTTGATCAAACAAGCGGCATATTTTAGAGCGGCTTCTGAGGAGCTTGGGAAGAAATAGGGGAGTCGGTGCCAAAGGCATCCCTTCGGGAAAAGTCCGAGCCCCGATAGCTGTCCTATCGTGCGGACACATATCGTAAATCATTTCTGCAGTTTCTATGATAAACTAACTATTTAAGATATAGCTTGATGCATAAGCATTATTCCATGAACAGTGGGTTATGCATCCTGCCCTCGGCCTAGCAGCATTTGGACGGGAGAATAGTTAATTGTTTCCCTAAACAGAACTCCCTCTTGCAAGAAATAGCGGGGCGGAGAAATGGAGCGCAGCGCAATGGCTTGCCCAGCGACCGAAAACAATTGACTAATTATCCCTACAAAGGGTGCAAGCCGCGGCTTTTTTTGGTTACTTTTTTCAGCTGCTGGAAAAAAGTAACAAAGTCCGCGGCTCCTTCAGCCGCGTTTCGACAAAACCTGAACTCCATACCTGTATTTTGGCTACCAGCAATTGTAAGTAAGTGTAAATTCTTTAAAAGATGTGTCCACACGATAGGATAGCTGTCGGGGCTGTTCCCCTCGATAGTGATAAGCTATAGGTCATGAATTTGGTGAAATTGAACAATCGTTAATTCGTTCATTAGCTCAATGGTTAATTTGTTTGCTTTTCGCTAAGCATCCAACCCATTGACCATTGACCATCAGCTATTGACCAGTGAACCAATTAACCAATAAAGACTGGGTCTACACTGGGTCTACACTGGAGCTATACTATAGCTACAATGAACTAATGAAACAAATGAACTATTGAACCACCCGTTCAAATCCTTCCAAATCAAGTCAAAATTTGCTATTGCCAAATAATATGACTAACTTAATGAAAAGCAGGGCAATACGATTATTCCTGCTTAAACTCATTAACCTCTTAAACTAATCAAAATGGCAAAGCTAATCAACAATACCGTCATGCAGGGCGTCAGCGGTATAATCGGAAAAACACTCATCTTTCGACAAATGAAAAACGGGACCACCGTAATTGCCATGCGCCCTAAACCACGCACCAAACCCATCACACCAGCAGAAGCCGCAACCCACCAAAGGTTCAAAGAAGCCGCCCACATAGCAAAAAAACGCTCGCAAGACCCAATCCTAAGAGCACAATATCTCGCCAAAGCCAAACCCGGACAAAGCGCCTATCTCGTAGCCCTTACAGAATACCTCAATACACCAAAAACAAAACAAGAGACCTTCAAAAGTCCTAGTATTGAACCGGAAAAAACTGTCAATGCCACAAGAAAACCCGTTAGCCCCATGTACAAAAATGCCTACAAAAACAGAAATCACGCACTGCCTTTAAAGTTCAAAATGAAACCTATAAGACATAAGCTCTCCCGACGAATAGCTGCCCCAAGTACCACCACCCAAGATTACCAAAGCAAATCCTCTCTTGAATACCATTAAAAACATGAACCCTACCCAACCTGCAAACAAAACAGAAATTGCAGTACAGCAAAGGCAAGCTATCCTATTGTGTGGACACATATCGTAGATCATTTCTGCAGTTTCTATGATAAAACTAACTATTTAAGATATAGTTTGATGCATAAGCATTATTCCATGAACAGTGGGTTATGCATCCTGCCCTCGGCCTAGCAGCATTTGGACGGGAGAATAGTTAATTGTTTCCCTAAACAGAACTCCCTCTTGCATAAAATAGCGGGGCGGAGAAATGGAGCGCAGCGCAATGGCTTGCCCAGCGACCGAAAACAATTGACTAATTGTCCCTACAAAGGGTGCAAGCCGCGGCTTTTTCAGCCGCGTTTCGACAAAACCTGAGCTCCATACCTGTATTTTGGCTACCAGCAATTGTAAGTAAGTGTAAATTCTTTAAAAGATGTGTCCACACGATAGATAGCTATTGGGGCCCGGACTTTTCCCGAAGGGATTTCTTTGGCACAGACTTTCGGACTCATCCCAATGCCAAGATTAAGCGTTTCATGACTTCTATTTTACTGATTTAACCTAAATATATGGTATTTTTGTAAACAATTTAATTACAACTCGATTGTAGAAAACAATTTTCGACGTCAACAATTAGCTAAATGCTAAATCTTTTATTACTAATCAATTATCTTATCGGTTGTGTGTATGTTGAAAATTATTTTCTTAACTCAATTCTTAATTAACTAAACTTATAAGGTATTTTAATTAATTGGAGTTGTTCTTTAAATATTCGATACATGGAAGAAGAATTTGAATTTGGTTTTAATGATGATGCGCAACATTCTGTAGAACGTTATGAAGAAATGATCCGTAATCAGGATCAATATTTTTTCGATGCGCAGGCATTTGAGTATATAATAGACAATTATATAGAGAAGAACGATCCGGTAAAAGCATTACAAGTTGTGGAATATGCTTTAAGCCAACACCCTTACGCTGCAATTTTTTTAATTAAACAAGCACAATTATTGTTGTTTACCAATCAGGTTGACAAAGCTTTTTCTGCACTAGAAAAGGCAGAGATGTTAGAGGCATCAGAGCCTGATATTTATGTGTTGCGAGGCAATATCTATCAGAATTTAGATCGTCATGCAGAAGCGCTTGAGAATTTTGAAAAGGCTTTAGAGCTAGCAGAAACAACGGATGAGATTTTATTGCAGATGGCTTATGTTTATCAGAACATGCACGATTATGAGACTGCAATTGTTTACATCAAGCGAAGCTTAGAACAGAACATGGAAAATAAAGACGGCTTATATGAGCTAGCCTTTTGTTATGATATTTTAGATAAGCAGGAAGAGAGCATCCAGTTTTACCAGGAATATATAGATAGCGATCCCTATTCTTATGCGGCTTGGTATAATTTAGCCAATTCTTATCATAAGTTAGATTTGTTCGAAAAGGCAATTGATGCTTATGATTATGCCATTCTAATTAAGGAGAATTTTGCATCTGCTTATTATAACAAGGGAAATGCATTGGTACAGCTTGATAAATTTCAGGAGGCCATAGATGTTTACAAGCAAACTTTTGAATATGAACAGCCTAATGCGGATACTTATTGTGCAATAGGTGAGTGTTATGAGAAGTTAGAGCAAATGGATGAAGCGCGTGCCTATTACAAAAAGTCGGTTAAGATGGATTCTAAAATGGCAGATGCCTGGTTTGGAATTGGTGTTACCCTGAATTTTGAAGAAAGGTATTTCGAGTCGTTGCATTTCTATAAAAAGGCATTGGAATTGGACGAAGAAAATCCAGATTTCTGGTTTGCAATGGCGGATGCGCACTATAAATTAGGTCAGATTGATGAATCTATAGAAGCCTATTATAAAGTTTTGGAGTATAATCCATTAGATATTGAAGCCTGGCTAGATTTTTCTACAGTATTGTATGAACAGGGCAAATTGTTGGAAGCTTCGGAAACGATGGCCGATGCCATTAAAAATAACCCTGATGCCGCAGAATTGTATTATCGAATGGTAGCTTACCTATTTGCCTTGGGGCAAAGTAATGATGCAATCGCCTATTTGGAAACAGCTTTGGTAACAGATCCTGATAAACACTATATATTATTCGAATATTTGCCACAGTTGCAGGACAATGGATTAATTATAGAGGTAATCAATAAATACATTAAATAAGTAAGAACAGCATTTAACAGTTTAAAATTTAAAAAATAGCAGAGTTTTTATAACCTTTGCAGCATATATGAACTATAAATTAAATGATATTCCAGAACGTTCGGTAAAACCTCGTCAGAGCGGTTTAACCATGGTAATGGATAAAGGCTTAAGCCTTAGGCAGGTTGAAGATTTTTTAGAGATAGCAGGCGTACATACAGATATTGTTAAATTAGGTTGGGCAACTTCTTACGTTACTCCTAATTTGAAAGAGAAATTAGCACTATATCGCAGTGCGGGGATCCCGACCTATTTTGGTGGTACCTTATTTGAAGCTTTTGCCATTCGTAATCAATTTGATGATTATCGTAGAGTTTTAGAAGAGTTTGGGATGGAATATGCAGAAGTTTCTGATGGTTCAATGGATATTCCACATGATGAGAAATGTGAGTTTATCCGTAAGCTCTCTGATCAGGTAACTGTTATTTCTGAAGTTGGTTCAAAGGATGCAGCTAAAATATTTGCACCTTACAAATGGATTGCCTTGATGAAAGCTGAAATTGAAGCGGGTTCTTGGAAGGTAATTGCCGAAGCACGTGAAGGAGGAAATGTTGGGATTTATCGTGGAACTGGAGAGGTTAGGGAAGGCTTAGTTGATGAGATTTTAACACAAATACCAGAAGAAACCATCATTTGGGAAGCACCTCAGAAAGAACAGCAAGTATGGTTTATCAAATTGATAGGTACTAATGTAAATTTGGGTAATATCGCACCTGCGGAAGTTATTCCTTTAGAAACAATTCGTTTAGGTTTAAGAGGTGATACTTTCGATTACTTTTTAAATAAAGGGAAATAAGCTACCAATAATTGGGAAATACGATAGGATTTCTCTTTTTTGACTTGACGAATACCATAAATGAAAACATTTGGACTGATTGGGTTTCCCTTATCACACTCATTTTCTAAAAAATTCTTTACAGAGAAGTTTGAAGAGGAAGGGATTGTATATTGCAGATATGAGCTATTTCCAATAGAGAAGGCTGATGAGCTATTAGGCTTAATTGAAGCTAATCCTTCACTTTGCGGTTTAAACGTGACAATTCCCCATAAATTAAATGTAATGCCCTATTTATCTTCCATTGATGATGCAGCATTACAAATCGGTGCGGTTAATTGTATTTCGATAGCTCAAGATGGAGATAGTCCAATTTTAAAAGGATACAATACTGATGCCTATGGGTTTGCCGAATCTTTGAAGCCATTACTTACAAATGAACATCAGAAAGCTTTAGTATTTGGTGATGGAGGAGCTGCAAAGGCGGTTAAATATGTGTTACACCAATTAGAGATCCCTTATTTGGTGGTGACAAGGAAACCATCGCAAAATTCACTTTTATATACTGATGTTACTGCAGCTATTTTAGCAGAACATCAATTACTGATCAATACAACGCCACTTGGCATGTCTCCTAACTTGGATTCATATCCCGATATTCCCTATCAATTTTTAACCTCGAAACATTTAGCTTACGATTTGGTCTATAACCCAGAGGAAACGCTATTTTTAAATAGGGCAAAACTACGGGGTGCGGCTATCAAAAATGGTTTAGAAATGCTGTACCTACAAGCAGAACGCTCATGGTTTATTTGGAATAAAACAGATGAGGTATAAAATTCTTGTTTTCGGTTTTTTAATTACAGTTATAGCTTCCTGTACAAGTGAAACGGTTGATGTGCCAAAACCAAAAGGTTACTTCAGGATTAACTTTCCGAAAAAAGAATATAGAACGTTCATTTCTAACTGCCCATTTACCTTCGAATATCCTGTTTATGCAACTATGGTGAAGGATGAAGAAAAGAATGCGCAGCCCTGTTGGAACAATCTTAATTTTACGCAGTTTAATGGGCAGCTTCACCTTACCTATCATGGTGGTTTTTCTGAAAAGGATTATAGCATGATGACGGAGGCAGCAAGAACATTGGCCATGAAACATACAATCAGAGCCAGTGCAATTGATCAGAAATTAATTAATTATCCTGATAAGAAGGTATTTGGCATTTATTATGCTATTGAGGGTAATACGGCTTCTGCAGTTCAATTTTTTTTAACCGATAGTGTAAAGCATTATTTTAGGGGAGCGTTGTATTTTAATGAACGGCCGCAATACGATTCTATTCAACCTGTAGTTAAATTTATCAAAAAAGACATCGATCGCTTAATTGAAACATTTAAATGGAAAAACTAGAAAGGATCAAATGTTGTAAGCTTGGATTTACACATTGAAATTTTCTACTATTAAATCAAACTATGATCTCCTTAAAGAAATTTACCTTCAATCCATACCAAGAGAATACCTATGTTTTATTTGATGAAACTGGAGCATGTGTTATTATTGATCCAGGAATGTATGATGGGGCCGAGCAAAACCAATTGGTGTCCTTTATTAAGGAAAAACAACTGAAACCTGTGCGCTTATTGAATACACATTGTCATATTGATCATGTATTGGGTAATAAATTTGTATACGACAATTGGTCGCTAAAACCAGAGTTTCATAAGGGAGAGTTGTATATTTTACAAGCGGTTGCCGGTTATGCGCCACAAATGGGAATGAGATACGAGCTTTCTCCTGAACCAGACACATTTTTGCCAGAAACAGGAAGTATATCTTTTGGAAATAGTACGCTAGAATTAATTTTTGCACCAGGACATTCGCCTGCGCACTTGTGTTTTTATGCTGCTGAAGAAAACTTTTTAATTGGTGGCGATGTTCTGTTTTATAGGAGCATTGGCAGAACCGATCTTCCTGGTGGAAACCATCAACAATTAATTTCCAGCATTAAAGAAACCGTGTTTCAATTGCCAGATTCCTGTGAAGTGTTTCCAGGACATGGACCTTCTACAACAATAGGATTTGAGAAGATAAACAATCCTTTTTTAACATAGAATTGATTGATCGAGTGGGAGAGTGCTAGGATTAATTTGCATATTTTCCATCTTACATCTCACATGTTACTTATCTTTACCAGGTGAATACAGCTATATACATTGCGCGCAGGTATCTTTTTGCAAAGAAATCAACCAATGCCATTAATATCATTTCAGCAATTTCTTTGTTGGGTGTATTAGTTGGTAGCGCAGCCTTGATTATCATTTTATCTGTATTTAATGGATTTGAAGAAGTTGTACTTAAAATGTTCAATACCATTACACCACAAATCTTGGTCGTGCCTGCACAGGGTAAAACCTTTGATCCGAATACTACTTATTTTGCCGCTTTAAAGAAGGATAAAGGGGTATTTTCTTTTACGGAGGTATTGTCGGAGAATGCGCTTATTCGTTACAAAAACAAACAGGCGCCAGCATTGGTGAAAGGGGTTAGTGATGATTTTATCAAAAATAAAAGCTTAGATACCATCATGATTGATGGTTCTTTTGTATTGAAATCTGGTGGTTATCCAAATGCGGTTATCGGATCAGTCCTACAAGCTTATCTGGGTGTAAATGTAAGCGATGCCTTTATGCCCTTGCAAATTTTTTCTCCGAAGAAAGGGATACACGCAAGCTCTGTTAATCCGATGGATGATTTTACTGTGTTAACAATTTCAACTTCAGGGGTTTTTGAGGTGCAGCAAGACTTTGACAACATCATGATCGTTCCGTTAAAGTTTGCTCGTGAGCTGCTTGGAGAAGAAAAGAAAATCTCTGCCATAGAAATTAACGTAAATGATAATGTTAATGCCGAAAAGCTGAGGGCGAAAATCGCTGATGAGCTTGGACCAGCCTTTATTGTAAAGAATAGGGAACAACAAAATCAGGGCCTATATAATGTTTTAGGCTCAGAGAAATGGATGGTGTATATTATTTTGACCTTTATTTTAATTATAGCAATATTCAATATCATTGGCTCGTTAACGATGTTGGTAATTGATAAATTGAAGGATATTTCAATCTTAAATAGTCTTGGTGCAGGTAAAAAGCTGATCAAGCGGATTTTTTTAATTGAAGGAATGATGATTACATTAACGGGCTGTATTTTGGGCCTATTGATAGGTTTTATTTTCTGTTTATTACAACAACAATTTGGGTGGTTTAAGATGGGCGAATCAAATTTGCTGATTCCAAATGCTTATCCCATTGCACTTAAATGGAAAGATTTTATATTGGTTTTTATCACGGTAAGTTTTTTTTCTTTTATTGCGTCAGCTTTGGCATCAAATTTAAGCGTTAAAAAGATAGACCATTTAAATCAAGATCTCTAAAGATGAATACATATCAAAAATTAATATTTTTCCTATTTGCATCAATGCTTTCTTTGTCTGCTTGTCAGGGTGATCAAAAGGCAACTAACGAAAAAAGCAAATCGATGGTGCTAAAAGGGCTTTATAGCTATGGTCCTGAAATCAGATCATTTACTGATTGCGAAGAAAGTAAAGAGTATTGGGTAGTAGATAGTGCTAATACCTTAGAATTAGCATATAATAATTTAGGTTTCGAAAAACCATATACTCCAGTGTACATTGAAGTGGAATGCAAGTTAATGAAGTCTGATACCACTTTAGTGCCGGCAGATTTTGATTCTACAATGGTGGTAACTAAGTTAATTAAAATACAGAAGGAAATTCCTGATGGCCCTTGTAGTCAATAAACAAGGGTAATCTCTACTTAGGAGGAAACATAAAGATTTTGCTTAAATTTAGGGATTACTTCATTTTGTAAAGCGAGATTAAATAGGGTGTCTATTGCTTTTCTTCCTTCTTGACCCAAGTCAACCGAATATTTGTTTACATATAGTTCTATATGTTTATACATCACACTTTCATCCATTTCCTGTGCATGTTGGCGAATAAAATCTATACCTGATTTGGGATTAGCGAATGCAAATTCTACTGATTTACGAACTAACCTATTCACTTTATCCTGTATTTCTTGACTTAGGTTTCTATTAACGACTATACCGCCCAACGGGATAGCACAATTTGTTAGTTGTTCCCAATAACTGCCCAGATCAACTACTTTATGTAGTCCTTTATCCTGATAGGTAAATCTGTTTTCGTGAATAATTAGCCCCAAATCAATTTCATCGTTTAACAAAGCATCCTCAATTGCTGAGAATACCATTTCTCTTTTGTTGGTAAGTTGGGGATAGGCAACCCCAAGGAGAAAATTGGCCGTTGTATACTTTCCTGGAATTGCTGTGATTAATGCAGGGTTTGAACTTTGGAGCTGATCGTTAATTTTGTCGATATTCTCTTTTTTACAAATCAATAATGGTCCGACGCCAAAACCTAAAGCACTTCCCGCATCTAACAATGCATATTGTTCGATTACATAGGCAAAGGCATGAAAACTTAGTTTTGTAATATCCAGCTGGCCCTTGAGTGCTTTTTGATTTAAAGTTTCAACATCATCAAAAGAGACTTCGAAGCTTAGCCCTTCGGTATCGATTTTACCGTGGATTAAGGCGTCAAAGATAAATGTATCATTAGGGCAGGGCGAAAAACCGAGTGTAAGTTTCATGGCGTAAAAATAATGCTTATCGGTTTGTTTCGAATAAGATTATTAAAACATTGCTTTTAGATAACTATCTGTTGGTATCGCTAAGGAAAGATATTAACCAGTTATTTAAATTATGAATAGCCAATCCGATTTTCCAATCTTCTTTATTTCTTGGCACTACATAATTTGAGATGGCTCTTACCTGTGCACAAAGAAGGCTTTCTTGGTTACAGGCATAAAATACAGCTGCGCCTTCCATGCTTTCGGTTTGTACGTTGAAACGTTGTTTGATGAGTTGAATAGATTCGCTGTTGCCATGCACTTTGTTTACTGTAATTCCGCTGACATTTGGCAGCTCGGCTATTTTGGCGGTCGCTAATGCGCTATTGGTTCCAAAGCCTAGTTCTTCTATGGTGATAAAATTATCGTGGTCCTCAGCGCCTAATTCTGAAAATGTATCATGGTTAATATTAACTACTGTTCCCAATGGGATATTTTGATCAAAGCTTCCTGCAATGCCTACGTTTAGCACCAAATGATAGTTATTGTTTAAGTGTTTTCCCAATGCGTATGCTGTGGCAGTCATACCAACCCCGGTAATTAAAATGTCGAAATCTGTGGTTTGAACAAATGCTTTATCCGATAGGTTGAAGTGTTCGAATGTTATCTTTAATTCTGCGCTTGTGGCAGCAACAATCAAGAGTTTTTTGGACATTGGTTCAGAGTGATTAGTAAAGCCAAGAATTTGCTGGGCAATTTAGTAATAATATAAGATGAAATTAGTGTTGGTTAATGGTTCACGGTTGATAGTTCATAGTTTGGATGATTACAAGACGTTTATGGACTTGTACTTCTTAACTCTTTGCTGCGTTTTGTTATATATTATATTTCGTGGCTAGTGCACCAGCATGGTTTAGAGCGGGAATGAGATTAAAACAACAATTGAACAATTGAAACAATTAATCAATACGTATATTTGCATTTTATTTAAGAATAATGATTTATATCACACGCAGAGAAAGCTTTAATGCGGCTCATAAATTATCGAGGACCGATTGGAGCGAAGATAAGAATTTGGCTGTTTATGGCAAATGTGCAAACCCAAACTGGCACGGGCACAACTACCATTTATATGTAACGGTTAAAGGGGAAGTAAATCCGGAGACTGGATTTTTGGTGGATTTAAAATGGTTGAAACAGATCATTAACATTCACGTAGTGGAAAAAGTTGACCATAGAAATTTGAACTTGGATGTTGATTTTATGAAAGGAAAATTGGCATCGACAGAAAATTTGGCAATTGCTATATGGGATATTTTATTTCCACTGATTGAAGAAAATGACGCTCAATTGCACAGCATTAAGATTTACGAAACCGAAAACAACTTTGTAGAGTATTTTGGTTAATAACTGAATAAATGGAAAACGATAAATACAACCACGAGGAGGAATTGTTGGGATACCAGAAAATTGATCGTTACGACGATGAAAAAATTACGTCTGTAGCGGCCCATTACAAAGATATATTATTGCAGGTAGGTGAGGATCCAGATCGCGAAGGCTTAGTAAAGACACCAGAAAGAGTGGCTAAAGCTTTACAGTATCTTACACATGGCTATGATATTCAGCCAGCTGAAATTCTCCGTTCCGCGATGTTTAAGGAAGATTATAGCCAGATGGTTGTAGTAAAGGATATTGAGGTTTTTTCAATGTGCGAACATCATATGTTGCCATTTTTTGGTAAGGCACACATTGCCTACATCCCTAATGGGCATATTGTTGGTTTAAGTAAAATTCCAAGAGTTGTTGATGCTTTTGCACGAAGATTACAGGTACAAGAGAGGCTGACGAATGAAATTAGGGACTGTATACAGGAAACACTGCAACCAGCTGGTGTTGCAGTTGTAATAGAATGTAAACATTTATGTATGGCTATGCGCGGGGTTCAAAAGCAGAATTCTGTAACTACTACTTCGGCCTTCACCGGAGAATTTATTAGCAACGATAAAACAAGGGCAGAGTTTTTGAGGTTAATTACTGCGAACCTTCATTGAGCTTAAAGCTTAAAAACTAAAGCTGAAAGCTATGCAGGAAGCCTAGCGTTGATTGAAATACGACTTTAATCTTTTAGCTCTAGAATAGCTAATTACGCTGTTGCGGCTTAAAGCTTTACGCTTTGGTTTTTCAGCTCAAAATAAATAATAGAAAAAGTTGGATATGGCTTTGAGCTTTGCGCTTTGGTCTTTCCGCTCAAAATAAATAGTTAAAATTTGGTATGGCTTTAAGCTTTAAGCTTTAGTCTTTCCGCTCAAAAAATTATGAAAGCATATATATTTCCAGGTCAAGGTGCTCAGTTTTCGGGCATGGGTAAAGACCTTTATGAAAATCCTTTAGCGAAAGAGTTGTTCGAAAAAGCGAATGAAATCATTGGTTTTCGCATTAGCGACATCATGTTCACTGGTAGCGATGAAGAATTAAAACAAACGAATGTAACACAACCGGCCATCTTTTTGCATTCTGTAATTTTAGCAAAGGTATTAGGTGATGATTTTAAGCCAGATATGGTTGCAGGACATTCGTTAGGTGAATTTTCTGCTTTAGTTGCTGCAAACTCGATGTCGTTTGAAGACGGATTGAAGCTGGTAATTGCTAGGGCTAATGCGATGCAGAAGGCATGTGAACTACAACCATCAACAATGGCAGCAATTTTAGGGCTTGCAGATGAGGTCGTTGAAGAAATCTGTGCTGGAATTGATGCAGTAGTTGTACCTGCTAATTACAATTGCCCAGGCCAGTTGGTAATTTCTGGAAGTATTGAAGGTATTGATGAGGCATGTTTAAAGTTAACTGAAGCGGGTGCAAAGCGAGCATTAAAATTAAGCGTTGGTGGTGCATTCCACTCGCCATTAATGGAGCCTGCAAAAGTTGAGCTACAAAAAGCGATTGAAAACACAGTTCTTTCGGCTCCAGTTTGTCCTATTTATCAAAACGTTAACGCTAAGCCAACTTCTGATCCTGCTACGATTAAGGAGAATTTAATAGCACAGTTAACGGGTGCTGTTAGATGGACACAAACTGCTACAAATATGATTGCTGATGGAGCTACTTCATTTGTTGAGGTTGGACCTGGTAATGTATTGCAAGGTTTAGTGAAAAAAGTAAGTAGGGAAGTTCAAACAAGTAGTGCCAATGTTGTTATTTAATTAAGGTTTAAAAACACAATAGCGTGAGTATTGGAGGTAAAATTAGGTTTCTTTTATTGCTTTTGGGCATTTGCTGTATAGTAACGGCTTTGTCTTTAAACAATTCAATTACCCAAAAAGATCTTCTTGTTCACGAGGCAAATGAGTTACAACAAAACCTTAATGCGAAGGAAAAAATTGTTCAAAGATATTTGACCAATCCTGCCAAGTTAAGTGAACTTAAGCTGCTCTATAAAGACGAAAAGTTAGCTCAAAAGTTCATTGATGATTATCGCCAGAATGGGATCAACGTTTTGGTGTATAAAAATAATGCATTAGAGTTTTGGAGCTCTTTTCGTGCTTTTCCACAGGATTTACCTCGTATAAGAGAGGGTATTACCTATAAACAGCTTTCTAATGGCTGGTACGAAATCACGAAAAAAACCATTGATAACTACGTTTTTTTGTTTTTAATAAACATTAAAACACAGTACAATATAGAAAACCAATACCTCAGAAATGGGATTTCTCCCGATCTGTTTCCAAGAAATAGTTTAGATGTTGCGACGTTTACAGATCGGGAGATTGTAGATATTTTTACCATTAATAAGGAATATCTTTTTCCGGTAAAGCTGAGTCAAGAAAACCTAAAGAATATTTATGTAACCATTAAACTTTGGCTTTGGATAGTTGGACTATTCAGCATTTGTTTGTTTGTAAATTCTTATTGTACTTGGTTGGCCAGAAGGGGATTTGTTTTAGCGGGAACCCTAATTATAGCTATGTTCTTTATTGGGATTAGGTTATCAGATTTGACCTTTTTCTGGTTTAACCATCAATTTAACCTCGATTTATTTAGTCCTTATATTTATGCGCAGGGTGAATTTTTACCTTCTCTAGGTGATCTACTATTAAATGTGCTGGCTACGAGCTGGATTATTTTATTTGCCTACTTACATCGTTATGATTATAGATTGCCAAAATGGTTAAAGGAAAGTAAGTTTGCGGGTGTATTATTCCATGTCATTGCATTGCTAATCTTAGCATTCGGTGCTTTTGAGATAGATGATGTTTTTTATGGATTGATACTGAACTCGAAGATCAATTTCGACATTACAAATATTATCAATTTAGGTTGGATCAGTTGGATCAGTATTTTTATACTTTGTATCATCTGGTTTAACATCTACTTGGTAATCCATATTTTTATTCAGCTAAGTAAGCGGCTAAATGTAACCAATAAAGAACGGCTCATTGTATTTCTTGCCTTATTAGTAAGCTATTTGCTTTATGAGCTATGTACAAGCTTTACTGTTTTCTTTTTGGTATATGCATTGTTTGTTTTCATTATCGCATGGAACAGTTATATTCAGTTCAGGAAATTTTCTATAGGGATTTTTGCTGTGCTTTTCATGTCGATGTCATTCCTAACAGCATTAAAATACCTGAAATTTAATGATATTAAAGAAAGGACTAATCGTGAAACTATTGTTCAAAAGCTTTTGGATACAGATGATCCCAAAGTAATTAATTCAATAAATAGTTACGAGGGTAAGATCTCTACAGATTCTGTGATTGTTTCTTATTTTAAGCAGCCAAGGCGTACGCAAACCTTCAGCTTCCATAATTATATTAGTAAAAAATATCTGGATGGCTATCTGTCTCGTTTTGATATTAAAATGTATGAGTACAATGGCTTAGATTCTACGTTAAAAAATGACGAGTTGGTTAAGCTTTCTAAGTATAAAGATTTAGTGAAGTCTGGTGCCTATAAGTTAGACGAGGTTAGCTATTCTTACAAGATCAATGATACTTTTGGTGTACAGAATTATTTTAGTATCATCCCTATTCTATCTGGTAAAAATTTACTGGGAACATTAATTGTAGAGATGAAATCTCAACCCTATGATTATAATAGCCGTTTCCCTGAGTTATTGATTGATGGCAAGCTGAAAAGTGATGAAGATTTTAGTGAGTATTCTCTAGCTTTTTATAAGGATAACAAACTTTATAGCCAATCTGGGCAATATACTTATGCGATGATCAATTCTGCCCCAATGTTATTTAAAGGGGTGATAGGAAAGGTTGTTTTTGAAAATGAGGTTAATAAGGATATTAGTTTTAATCATGCCATTTATAAGCCAGATGCTTCTAAATTAATTGTTATTACTAAAGAAAAGAATTCTTTTATTGTGCGTTTGGCTACTTTGTCGTTTTTCTTTTTGGTGTTTATATTGTTCGGCATTGCTTTATACATTCTGATCTGGATTTTTAAAAATATCAATGACAATAAAGCTGGTTGGTTTAGCTTGAATAGATATTTGATGATTAATGCCAATAAGATTCTTTATAAGACGAGAATCCAGCTTTCTATTGTATTGTCTGTTGTAGCTACGCTGATTATTGTGGGTTGGACTACCTTTTATTATATCAAAGATGAGTATTTAAAGCAGCAACAGAGTGCTATTAGAGAAAAAGTAAGAAAGGTCCAATTGTCGTTTGAGCGACAAATATTGAATGTTGGGATTATAAAGAATGATGATGCGGCCAAGTCTGAGTTCAATCAATTTGCAGATGTAAATGCCGCATTTTTAAACTTATACGATATTAAAGGAAATCTAATTTTAACTTCTTTAGACAAAATGTACGACTATGGGATCATAGCGAAAAAAATGGGGCCGAGGGCTTACATACATCTCCATTTAATGCAAAGATCAGAGTATGTAAACCCAAATGAGAAAATAGGGACTTTTAGTTATGCGGCAGGTTATGCACCAATTCGGAATGCACAAAATCAGACTATTGCCTATATGGGGATGCCATATTACTCAAATGAAGCAGATTACCAAGCCAAGATTGGGCTGTTTATCAATACATTGATTAATATTTATGCATTGGTATTTGTGCTTATTGGTGTTTTAGCGGTTTTCTTGGCTAATCAAATTACCAATCCATTGACTTTTATCCAGGATAGCATTCGTAAAACTAAGCTTGGACAAAGAAATCAGCCTATTATATGGCATCGTCAGGATGAGATTGGGTCTTTGATTAAGGAGTACAATAAAATGATTGCTGCACTAGAAATTAGTGCAACTAAATTAGCACGTTCTGAAAGGGAAAGTGCATGGAGGGAAATGGCAAAACAGGTTGCCCATGAAATTAAAAACCCATTAACTCCGTTGAAACTGGGCGTGCAATTGTTGGAGAAATCATGGAAGGAAAAGGATCCGAACTTTGAGAAAAAGTTTGCGAGTTTCAATAAATCATTTATTGAGCAGATAGACAGCTTAGCAACTATTGCTTCTGAGTTTTCGACATTCGCAAAAATGCCTGATACAAAATTGGAGCAATTAGAGTTATTGACTTTTATTGATCAGGCGCTTGCAGTATTTAATACATCCGATAATGTAGAGATTGTAGTGTTAAATAGAACCAATAGGAGAATTGTTGTGCTTGGGGATAAGGATCAATTAATCAGAACATTTAACAATTTGCTTAAAAATGCAATTGAGGCTAGCGAAGGCAAAAAGAGTGTGATTAAAATCCGTGTGATTAATGATGATAAAAATGTTTATGTAGAGATTGAAGATAACGGAAAGGGCATTGATACAGCCTTAAAGGATAAAATATTTGTGCCTAACTTTACCACAAAATCATCAGGTACGGGATTGGGTTTAGCTTTTGTAAAACAGGCAATTGAGAATGCGGGAGGAACTGTTGAATTTACTTCTGAAATAAATATGGGCACTACATTTTACTTAACTTTTCCGATATTATAGGGTTGAGGGGGGGTGGTTTGGCTAATAGTCAATAGCTGATGGTTTATGGTTTATGGTTTGGATGTTTAAAAGACGTTCATAGCCTAGAGAGCCAGCGTAGGTTCATTTATAGGGGTTTAAGCAATTTAATTAGTAGGCTTTACTGATTTCAAGAGCAAAAACGACAGGAGTAGATCGGAACCCTGTTAGATAGATTCTTCCTTCGTCAGAATGACAAGGCATAAAAACAATCCACTATAGAGATGATTTTTCCTTGTCGCAGTAATTGCAAAAGCGAAACTTGGGGTTGCTTTTGTATAGTGAATTGAAGTGCTAAACTATCTTAATGTAATTTGGTTTTTGCCCATGATGAAGCCATCAGCGTACAATATAATCGAATATTTTCCTTTGATAAACTCTTTAGGGTTTGTCCAATCTATATTGTAAATGGTATCATCATCATTGTAGGAAAGCTCAATAGCACTGCTATATTGCATTTGTTGTCCATCAATAACGAAAGAATTATTCTCATCTGCAATTAGGTTTCCTGCTGGGTCAAATACTCTTAAATAAACCTTGTGGTAGTTTTTTTCCGCAAGCGTATTTGCTACGATTGCAAAAGTAACGGTTAGTTTATTGGCGGTGCTTGCGCGGGTTACAAGTATGTTTTTTCCGCTACTTTTAACTTTATAGGCCGATATATTGATGTTTGCTGCTTTTAGAGCGGCACCAACCTTTACTTTAGCGTTTAAGTTTTCGTTTTCTTTTTCAAGATTATCTGCTTTTTCACTATAGTTATTGGCTGTTGTTTTTAAGCTATCACGCTCTGTTCTTAGATAAGAATTTTCTTTTTCTAAACGTATAATCTGATCGTTGTAGTTTTTTACAAACTCTTTTAATTCTTTAATCTGATCCTGTGCAGCGTCTAGGTCACCTTGGGTAAGCTTACCTTTTTGAAGCGAGAGTTTTAATTCAGCTATTTTTGTTCTTGCAAGTTTCTGCTCTTGCTGAAGTTTTTCGCTTAGGGTTACATTAAAGGAATTTACTTTATCAAGTTCAGCCTCTATTTTTTCGACTTCTAGATTTAGACGATCTTTTTCAGTGCTTACGGTTACGAACCTACTGCTCTGTTGTTTGTCTTTGAAATATAGATATGCATTGATGCCTAAAAGGGCTGCGATTACAATAACTAAGAAGTAAACCTTATTTCTATCAACTTTATTTACGGGATCTTGATTTTCTTGCATGCTTAGTAAAATTTCTTTCGACAATTAAGTCGATAAATTTTAGTCCAATAATTAATTTAATCAATAGGGAGAGCTAACATAGTATAAAAAAACGAAATGTGTAAATTTGTATCACTTTTGTATCACATTTTTTTATTTAAACCGTTTAGTATAACAAATATTAAAACGACGGTTGTATTTTGAATGGTACAAAATCATACCTTAAATTTTCTACATAAACTATATAAATGTCTAAAAGCTATATCTATACACTTCTCCTACTATTAGCAGCTCCATTTTCTTCAACTGCTCAGCATACCTCAAAAATTGCTCCAAAACGTGAATTTAGAGGGGTTTGGGTGGCTACTGTTGCCAATATTGATTGGCCTTCTAAACAGGGATTAACTGTTGATCAACAGAAACAAGAGCTGATTGGTATTTTAGAACAGCAAAAGGCTAATGGGATGAATGCAATTATGCTGCAGATTAGACCGACCGCAGATGCATTATACGCAAAGTCTAGAGAGCTTTGGAGCCATTGGTTGATGGGGAAACAGGGTTTGGCACCAGCTGGAGATTTTGATCCTTTAGCATTTGCAATTAAAGAAGCCCATTTTAGAGGAATGGAACTTCATGCATGGTTTAATCCTTATCGTGCTACAAATTCGGTAAGGGCAGTTACCAGTCCAGATCACATTACGAATAAAAGGCCCGAACTTTTTTATACTTATGGAGGTCAAAAACTCTTTGATCCCGGACTGCCAGAAGTTAGGGAGTATATTGTTCAGGTAATTTTGGATGTGGTAAAGGAATACGATATTGATGGTGTTCACTTTGATGACTATTTCTATCCCTATAGGATTGCCGGGCAAACCATTAAGGACAGTGCCACATTTGGTAAATATCCAGATGGCTTTACAAATGTGGAAGATTGGCGTAGAAATAATGTTGATCTATTGGTTAAAATGGTGAATGATAGCGTTCATCATTATAAAAAGTATGTGAAATTTGGGGTTAGTCCTTTTGGGATATGGAAAAACTTCAGAGAAGATACGTTAGGGTCTAGAACGAGTGGGCTGTCCAATTATCATGAGTTATATGCCGATTCAAGAAAATGGATAAAAGAAGGATGGGTAGATTATATCAATCCTCAGATCTACTTTACCTTTAGTAGGGCAGTGGCTCCATTTGGAGTATTAACAGATTGGTGGGCAAATAATACTTTTGGCAGGCATTTGTACATTGGGCAGGCTGCGTATTTGGTACATGGAATGCCTTCTAAACAAGAGGCCGCTTGGGGTAATCCCAGTGAAATACCAAGGCAGATTAGATACATGAGGCAAAATAATAGGATCCAGGGCAGTGTGTTTTTTAGTTCAAAATCACTTGCGACTGTAGCCAAAGCTGTTGCTGATTCTTTGCGTTCTGACTTGTATAAATATCAGGCTTTGCCACCACAAATGCCATGGCTTGATGATGTTATTCCAAATGTACCACAGAATTTTACTGCAGAGGCAACGGCGGAGGGAATTAATTTAAAATGGGCAAAGCCCTTGAAAGCAAAAGACGGGGAAACTGCTAGTGGTTATGTAATTTATAGGACAGAAGAGGGGGAGAAAGTGAATATACTTAACCCAAAATATATCCTGAATATCAGTTTTGAAGATTTCACCTTTTATCTGGACACAAAAATAGAAAAGGGTAAAAAATATAGCTACCTAATTACAGCGTTAGATAGGTTAAAGAATGAAAGTGAAGCGAGTGGACCTGTAGGGGTTCAGGCAAGGTAGAGAGTCGGGAAGTCCGAAAGTCCGTTCCCCTCAGCAGTGCTATAGCCAAATAGCTAAAGACTAAACTTTTATAATGATGTTTCTTTTATACATTATCCAGAGGATAACATAAAAGAAAAGGATAAATACAATAGCGTAGGCCAGAGAGGCATTAATTGGAGAAAAATACGGAACAAAGAAGGTTTTGTAGAATAGACTTAAAGCACCGATTTTTTCGCCATCGGTCTGATTAAACTTGATCATATTCAGTAAACGTGGAAGTAGGCCTGAAACAAAGAATACGGTAATTGCATTAACTCCATATATGACGAATGGTTTGGTGAAATTGTTATATTTATTAATGTCAATTATCCAATAAGATAGTGACAGGAAGATTGTTGCTAAGCCACCTGTATATAAGACATAAGAACTTGTCCATAATGCTTTATTGATTGGGAATTGTAGATCCCAAACTAGGCCTGCTGCTACAGCAAGGGTACCGATACTAAATAACCATGAAATTTTGGTAGCTGGTTCTACGTCTTTACGTTTGAGATAAATGCCGACTAAAACACCAAATAGGCCAGTCGCAATTGCTGGTAATGTGCTTAAAATTCCTTCTGGATCCCAGGTCTTAGCTGACTTCCACAGATGTGCTTCTGTTAAAATGGTTCTATCTAGCCACGCGCCCAAATTTGTTTCTTTCTCTAAGTTGGCATATCCGACGCCTGGGACCGGTACAAAGGTCATGAGTGCCCAATAGGCGACCAGAATAGCAATGAATATGCGAAAGATATTTTTCTCTGACTGTTTTAGGAATATAACGGCAGCAATAAAAAATACGACGCCTATTCTCTGTAAAACACCTGGGATACGAAGATTTATAAATGGTGCTATGGGATCTGCAAAAAAGGCATCGAAATTTCTTGGGAAAAAAGCGAGCAAGAGACCTAGGCCAAATAATATCAAACCTCTTTTTAATGCTTTTAGGATCGTTCTTTTGTGGCTTGATGGATCTAGTTTTTTACTGCCCATTGCATAAGCAATAGAAACACCAACTATAAACAGGAAAAATGGGAACACAAGATCTGTTGGTGTACAGCCATTCCACTCTGCATGTTCTAAAGGGGCATAAATATGGCCCCAACTGCCGGGATTGTTAACCAATATCATAGTGGCAACGGTTAAACCGCGAAAAAAATCTAACGATAACAATCTTTCAGAAGGAGCAGTCATTGGAATAGGTTTGGTAGCGCCAATTTAGAAAATTATCTTGGAATAAGGATGGAAGGTTGGAAGATGTATGAGGTATTATGGAAGATGGAATGTGTATGTGGGAGTTTATGCGAGAGCTATTAAAGCCGTATTCATCCTTCGTCCATCCTTCGTTCATCTTACGTTCATCCTTCGTTCATCCTACGTCTTTTAGCTATGCTAGCTGTGTATTGATTTTGTGAGCGGGGTAATGTAAGGACAAAGGGGGATTGGTCTATTAAAACAAAAGTCCAATTACTTTCGCAATTGGACTTTATTAAGAAAAATGTAAATGACAAATTAAAATTTATATCTCACAAAAGCTTCCATTGCTTCATAATCTGCTAGTCCTAGATCATCATAAGCTTTGGCAGTTTCTCTATTTCTATCTTCGGCTCTTTGCCAAAATTCTCTAGCATCATCACCAGGGAAAACTGCTTTATCTTTTTGAGATTGGTGCTTAAAGATAGCGAATTTTTTACGTTCAACTTCTTGAGGGCTAAGTGGTACTGCCATTTCGATCTCATGGGTCTCAAATTCTAGCCATGCACCACGGTATAACCACAACCAGCAATCTTTTGTCCAGCTTTCGGTTTTCTGTAATCGTTTTAGTGCTTCTAAGATAATGTTGAAACAAACGATGTGTGTTCCATGTGGGTCTTCAAAATCTCCAGCCGCAAAAATTTGGTGGGGTTTAATTTTTTGAAGGAGCTCCATGGTTAATAGTACATCAGCTTCTGTAACAGGGTTTTTTGTGTTTTTTCCACTTTCATAAAAAGGCAGGGCCATAAAATGGATGTGATCATCGGCTAAGCCACAATATCTAGCTCCGGCAATCGCTTCACCCTTTCTGATTAGTCCTTTTACATTTTGAATCTCTTGTGTATCTATTTGATTAGGTTGCTTTTGTTCGATAAATTGACGCATCCTGTTGTATATATTCTTCATTTCAGGCTGATCCAATCCCATTTTTTCTGAGAAGTCTATGTTGAACTCTACAAATCTCAGGGCATCATCATCCCAAACGGCAGTATTTCCAGAGGTTTGATAAGCAACATGTACGTCATGCTGTTGGTCGACTAGGCGGATAAAGGTTCCGCCCATAGAAATTACATCATCATCAGGATGTGGGGAGAAAATGACCACTCTCTTTTTTGAGGGTTCTGCACGTTCAGGTCGCTGACTATCATCTGCATTTGGTTTTCCTCCTGGCCAACCGGTAATAGTGTGCTGTAGTTTGTTAAATATATGGATGTTAATGTTATAAACTGGTCCTTTTTCTAATGCTAATTGGGCCATACCATTATTATTGAAATCATCTTCAGTTAATTTCAATATTGGTTTTTTAAGTGTATTTGCAAGCCATATTACCGCTTTGCGGATGAGCTTATCGGTCCATACGCAGTCTTTTACCAACCACGGGGTATCAAATCTTGTTAGGAGGGAAGCTGCATCTTGATCTAGGATAAACTCTACATGGTCTGAGAGTTGGAGGTAAGTTGCAGGGACTTCGCTTGACATTTCTCCCTCAACTGCTTTTTTAATGATGGGTGCCTTTTTGCTATTCCATGCCATTAAAACAATTTCTCTTGCTTTGAAAATCGTGCCAATGCCCATTGTAATGGCTTTGGTAGGTACAAAAGATTTCCCCCCAAAATCTCTCGCTGCATCTCTTCTGGTAAGGTCGTCTAAAGTAACTAAGCGCGTACCTGAATTTGGTGCAGATCCTGGCTCGTTAAAACCAATGTGACCTGTACGTCCAATTCCCAAAATCTGTATATCTAGGCCACCAACTTCTCCAATTTTTTGTTCGTAGTTTAAGCAGAATGCTGGAATATCTTCTAGTTTTAATGTTCCATCAGGAATGTGAACATTGTTTTTGTCGATGTCAATATGGTCGAACAAATTGTCGTTCATGAAGGAAACGTAACTCTGTGCAGCGGTTGGTTGCATAGGGTAATATTCGTCCAAATTGAATGTAATTACATTTTTAAAACTTAAACCTTCTTCTTTGTGTAAGCGTACCAATTCTGCGTAAACCGCAATTGGAGTAGCTCCTGTTGCTAAACCCAAAACGGCATTAGCGTTGTCTTTTTGCTTATTTTTAATAATGTTCGCAATACGATGTGCGACATTGATAGCAGCTTCTTTTGGATTTTTAAAAACGGTAACTGGGAGTTTTTCGAACCTCGTTTCTTCTAATAGATTTAACCTTGCCATTAATCTGTTGTTGTTTAGTGAACGGAGCGGTAAATATAGAAGTATTTTTAAAAAGGAACATAAAATTTAATTGGATTAGCTTTTGGCTAATTACCTTTAGTAAAAATTTTCGTGTATGAATGCTAACATTGCCAAGCTTTTTGAAATTGCATCAAAGAAGGAACGCAACATTATTGGGTTAATGTCCGGAACCTCGTTAGATGGGCTGGATATTGCATTTTGTAGGTGTAAGCATCATGGAACTGCTACAGAGTTGGAAGTGTTAAATTTCATCACCATGCCCTATGAAGATGGATTTAGATCAGCAATAAAAGCAGTTTTTTCTAGGAAAGATGCTGATCTGGAAAGCGTATGTCTACTTAATGAAGTTATCGGGATTAAACATGCTGAGCTAATTTTAGATGCATTGTCAAAATGGAATATTGATGTTTCTGCTGTTGATGCTATTGCGAGTCATGGACAAACTATTTTTCATGCGCCGAAGTCGTTACATCAGCTAGAAGGATTGCCAAATGGGACCTTGCAGATTGGCGATGGAGATCATATTGCGGTAAAGACGGGCATCATTACGATTTCAGATTTTAGGCAGAAACATATTGCAGCTGGAGGTGAGGGTGCTCCATTGGCCGTTTATGGTGATTATTTATTGTTCAGTAAGGAGGGAGAGGATCGGATTATGCTAAATATAGGTGGAATAGCCAATTTTACCTATCTTCCAGGTGTAAAAGCGAGTAAGGTATTTTCAACAGATGTTGGGCCGGGCAATACCATTATGGATCAATATGTTCAAAAACATTATCCTGGTCATTATTATGATAAAGATGGGATTAGAGCAAAAAGCGGAGTTTTAAATGATGCCTTGCTGAAAGAGCTGTTGAGTCATGATTTCTTTAAATTGGGTTTTCCTAAAACGACAGGTCCAGAGTTATTTGGCCTTTCTTATCTGCATAAAGCACAAATAAAGAGCGGCACCTTAAATATTGGTCATGAAGATGTGCTGGCTACACTTTGTCATTTTTCTGCAACAGCGATTGTTGACGCGATTACAAGGACATTGGATGGCAATTCTTTACCGAAAGTGTTTATGAGCGGTGGCGGAATGCATAATCCGTTGCTAACGGAGTTGTTAAGCAAAGCATTGCCAAAAGTAAGTTTTGAAACTACTGCGCAGCTTAACGTTAATCCTGATGCAAAGGAAGCAGTACTTTTTGCGTTGTTGGCAAATGAAACTCTGGCTGGAAATCCTATAAATTTTGGAGATAGAGAAGGAGTCCCATCGGTTTGTATGGGAAAGGTCTGTTTGCCTTAGGAATGGGGAAGTCCCTTCTCTCTCGACTGTTTTATAGCATAGCGCATGCCCACCGTTTATGGGATGGTGTCCAAATCATAGTTATTATATTGCCTTATGGGGGGCTTTTTGGATATGCTTAGTTACTTTTTGTTAGAGGATTTGTAGTCCTTTGACGTCATAGGCTAATAATTGTTCGTCGGTAGGTTCTAGTTCAGTGATGAGGTAGCTGATATTTTCTAAGGAGGCAACTTTAATTCTTAGAGAGATATTTAATTTCTCAGAGATACAAAGGATAGCAGACTTTCTCGACGAGTTCAACATTGTTTTTTTCAACTGATTAATTTCCCAGTCTGTATCTGTAAGGCCATCAATGGGGTGAATTGCACTGGTACCCAAGAGGCATAGGTCTGCATTGATTTCGGATAGCTGGCTAATTACATGTCCGCCATAGGTGATCTGAGAGTTTTTTGAAAAGATACCTCCAATGAGGATGACCTCAACCTTACGATACTTTGCCAATTCGACCGCAACCAAAGGGCTAACTGTAAAAAATGTAGCTTGTAATGTTTCTGGCAATTGTTTAACAAGTTCCAATACTGTAGTACCTCCACCTGTTAAGATAACCATGCCATCTTTGATTAAAGGAAGGGTCTTTTTTGCAATACTTATTTTGGCTTCCTTGGCGTATACAGAACTGTCGTCAAATGTAGAGTGATAAGATTTTGAAAGTGCCCCACCATGGACTTTGTGTAAGAGGTTGTCATCAGACATTTCTTGTAGGTCTCTTCTGATTGTATCTTCTGAGACATTCAGTAATTGGACTAAATCTGATGTTAGTACACGATTATGGAGGTTTATTTGCCTCATAATGTATTCATGGCGTTCCTTTTTTAACATGTTTTATAGCATTTGGGAATGATAGGCAATAAAAATAAAAATTAAATGCGGGTTTTTGCAGGTTTATGCGATAATAATTTGCTTTCCTTCATCAAATAGTTGTTGAATTTCTTTTTTTAGTGAAAAACATTTATGATATTTACTTGACAGTTGATATTTTGCGTATTAGTGCGTGTTTTCAATTTGTCAGAACCAACAAAACAAAACTTATTATTAACCAAAATCATGTTTATGAAAAAAAAATTACTCATGCTATTTTTGGGCGCGTTTTTGTTTGCTATTCCGGTAATAGCGCAACAAATAACGGTTTCTGGTATAGTTTCCTCCGCTGAAGATGGACTGCCTATTCCGGGCGCGTCTGTAAAAATCAAGGGAACTAGTATTGCGGTACAAACCAGCCCAACAGGTCTTTACACCATTAAAACCAAGCAGGGAGATGTGCTACAGTACATTTACTTAGGGAGAACTACCCAGGAAAGGACAGTTGGTACAGCTGCCTCGATTAATGTTGCTCTTACAGAAGATGCAAGCTCACTAAAAGAAGTAACCATTACTACGGCTTACAATGTAGAGAGGGACAAGAAAAGTATTGGTTATTCGCTTACGAAAGTTGATGGAGATGAAGTTTCTCAAACGGGGAGAGAAAACTTTATTAATGGTTTAGCTGGGCGCGTTCCCGGTTTGGCCATTAACCCTACAAGTGGCGATCCTGGCGCATCATCACAGATTGTGCTAAGAGGTATTGTTTCTATGAGTGGAGACAACCAACCTTTAATGGTTCTTGATGGGGTTCCAATCGATAATTCAGTTCTTAACCAGAACAATACTACTATCGCTGGTACCAATCGTAACCAAGATTATACCAATAGGGCGTCTGATATCAATCCAGCAGATATTGAAAGTTACGTAATTTTAAAAGGTCCTGAAGCAACTGCATTATATGGTAACTTAGGTGCCAACGGGGCAATTATAATTACTACCAAAAAAGCAAAAGCAGGTAAAGCATCTGTATCTTATAACGGTTCATTAAGGATTGAAACATTGAATAATAGTCCTCAGATCCAAACTGTTTACAGTCAAGGTGCAACTAACGGTATTTATGATCCAGCTTCCATTTCTTATTGGGGGCCTAAATATACCGAAGGATTGAAGATTTATGACAATATTGATGCGTTTTTTCAAACTGGTTATGCCCAAAAACATAATCTAGTATTTGAGGGTGGTAAAGAATCATTTACTTATCGTTGGTCAACCGAGTTAACAGATAACACGGGAACTATTCCTACTTCTCAATACAAAAGATTTGTGACTTCATTGGCTGGACAAGCTGCGCTTTCGCCAGCCATTAAGTTAACCACACGTTTTAGTTATACTAATGCGTATAACAAAAAGACAAATAGGGGAGCAAATGGATATTTAATGGGATTATTAGGATTTCCATCTAGATTTGATGTTAGAAACTGGATAGAGCCAAACGGAAATCGTAAGTTAACTACGGGAACGATCTATGGAGAGGCTGACAACCCTTTCTGGGATGTGAACAAAAACTTATCTGATGATAGAACTAACACCATCTATCTGAACTCACAGGTAGAGATCAAGCCAAATAAATGGTTAACGGTAAGAGCTATTGCTGGTGCGAATATTTCTAATACAGATGGTAATTTAGTTTACCATTCACAATCGTACTCTGGTTCGGGATCTGCTGCTGCCCCAAGAGGGGGAGTAATCAATACGATGAATACCTTAAACAAGTCGTTTGATGGTTCATTAACGGCATCTGCAAGACATAAATTTGGCAAGTTCAACAATACTTATATCATAGGTATGAATGCTTCGGATGTTAACCAGACCACGAACTCTCAAAGGGGTACAAATATGTTTGATCCAGATTTTTATAGTATCAACAATACTACGCCAAATACACAATCGGCTAAGTTGAGTGTTTTGCGTCGTAGAAATGCTGGTATCTTTGCTCAGGCCATTATGGGTTATGAATCTTTAGTGTATTTAACCTTATCAGGAAGAGCTGATGCGGCATCACGTATGTTGCCTAACAATCCTTATTTTGCTTATCCTTCTGCAAGTTTGGCGTTTAATTTCAATGAATTGGATGCTGTTAAGAAGTTAGATTGGCTAAGTAGCGGTAAATTAAGAAGTTCATTCGGTATCACGGGTAAAGAACCATATAAATATTATGCATTGGCAACAAGGTTATTAACTACTACAAGTACTGGTGGTGGATTTACCTATGATCCTGCTTCAGGAGGAAATTCAAAATTGGTTCCTGAAAAAACAATCGACTTTGAAGTTGGTACTGAATTAGGGTTTTTAAAGGATAGAATTTCTGTTGACTTCACGTATTATACGAGAGAAAGCCGTAGACAAATTGTTGGTCCACGAACCAGTTATGCAACAGGATCAGTTATTCGTACAATGAATGGTGGCGTGATCTCAAATAAAGGTATCGAGTTTCAATTAAAAGGTTCTCCGATTAGACAGAAAGACTTAAACTGGGATATGACCTTTAACTTTACCCACAATAAAGGGATCGTAAAATCTATTTCTGAAGATCTTGGAGAATTTTATGATTCTGATACTTGGATTGCTAATGGTGCTCGTGGTTCTACTTATCCTGGTACAAGTACAATGGCTATCGGTGGATGGGTAAATGCTAGAAATAATCAAGGTGATCTTTTAATCAACCCAAGTACTGGCCTTCCAATATTATTGGGCAGTTCTTCAGATGATTTTTATTACCTGGGAGATCGTGCGCCTAAATTTACTTTGGGTTATTTGAACAGCTTTAGGTATAAAAATGTTTCACTTTCTTTCTTACTTGATTTAAGAGTAGGTGGTGATGTTTATAACCAAACAGAATATGAGTTATATAGAAGAGGTTTGAGTGTTAAAACACTTGACCGTGAGCAACCAAGAATTGTAAAAGGTGTTTATTTGGATGGCTTAGAGAATACAGCTAACCCGACTCCTAATACCATTATGATTACGCCAGCTCAGTATACCTTATATTATACCAATACCTCAGGAGGTATTGCACCAGAGCAATTCTTAGAAAGAGATATCAATACTTTGAGGTTAAGAGATGTGACAATTGCCTATGATTTACCTCAATCTGTTGCAGCGAAAACCAAATTTTTATCTAGCGTTGGTTTGTATGTTACGTTTACAGATTTGTTCTTGATCACTAACTATACTGGTACTGATCCTGATACGAACGGAAATAATCCTGCAACTTCTGGTATTGGTGGTTATGGTATTGATTACGGTAGCATGGGCCGTCCGCTGGGCGTAAATATAGGTTTGAGGATTAAATTATAATTTAAAAATACTTGAAATGAAAAATATTAAAATTGCTTTTCTCGTTGCACTGCTCATCGTAAGCAGTGGATGTAAGAAATGGCTGGATGTAAATTCTGATCCAGCAAGCCCACAAACATCTAGGGCTGAATTCTATCTAGGGCCAATGATCGCTGCTACAGCAATTAGTACTGCCCAAGATTATCTTACGGTTCAATTTAAATATAGCCAAAATATACTAGCTCAGGGCTCTAATGATGTCTTTGAAAGACAGGGCTTTGCTGAAAGTGATGCAGGTGGTAATATATGGAGGTTGGTATACATCCACTATGGGATAAATTTAGAAGACTTGCTTTCAAAAGCTGAGCAACAAAAAGCTTATACCGTATTAGGAATTGGGTATGCCTTAAAGGCATATGGTTATCAGATGTTAACCGATTCTCATGGTCCGGTAGTTTTAGATGAGGCTTTTAAAGATCAATTGCAATTTGCCTACCAAGATCAGCCTGAAATTTATGCAAGGGTGAGGGTTTGGTGTCAAATGGCTTTAGAGGCATTAAATAAAGAGGATTCTGGTACTCAAATTGCTGTTTTGAAAACTGCTGATACGATGTTCGGTCAGACCATTCCTGTTGATAACAATACAACTGTTTATAAAAATAGATGGAAAAAATTTATCTATGCTATTTTGGCTACTCAATATAGCCACTTGACCAACAAACCTGATTTCGTTTCGAAATATGCGGATAGTGTTGTTAAATATGTAGATCTTTCTTTCGGCGGAAGTGTATTGAATGCTTCTGAAGACCCTACAATTGGATTCGATAATACTAAAGCTTTCGGAAATGCTACAAACGGTACCTTTGGAGATTCTAATCCATTTTCTGGAATTGCCGGTATCATTGGCGTTACCAATGGTAGGATAGGGCAGCCAATTGTAAATTACTTAACAGGTGGTGGTAGAACTGGCACTCCGGTAACCAATCCAACAATAACCACATCTACATCAAAAGATCCACGTTTAACGAGGATGATCAATCCTATGGTAACGACGGTAACTGCTACGAACGGAGTTTATAGGGGTGTAGTAGTAACGGAAGGTGATGTGCCAACTGTTAAAACTATTCCTAGTGTATTTGGTTCTGTTGCTCCTACTTTTCCTGGTAAATATTTATTCGGAATTGGGGGTACACAAGGTGATAAGCCTAGATATCCATTATATAGCTACGCCCAATTACAGTTTGCTAAAGCTGAAGCGCTATTTCTTAAAGGAAATACAGGTGGTGCATTTACTGCCTATATTAATGGGATTAGGGGCCACATGGATTTCGTAAATTTATATGGTAGAGCGACTCCTTCATCCTCTCTAGCACCTCCGGCAATTACTACTACAGAAATTAGCGATTATTTGGCTGGTCCTGAGGTAGCAAAAAATGGCGGAGAACTGACCTTGGCAGATATTATGGGCCAAAAATACATTGCCCAATGGGGATGGGCTGGTCAGGAACAGTGGTGCGACTTAAGAAAACACCATTATGACCCAACATTGTTTAAACATTGGAAACCATTGGAGTCAAATAAATTTACTCTTACTAAAAACGGTGTTGGACAGTATGCGTATAGAATTCGACCTAGGTTAAACTCCGAATATCTGTTTAATAAAGCAGAGTTGGAGAAATGGGGGGCTACGTCTCCACTGTATGCTTTTACAGAGACTTGGTTTAGTACGAATGCAAATTAATTTGATATAAATTATGAAGATTTTTTTAAAAATATCTAGTATGTTCCTGCTCGCAGTTTTATTGTTTGCAGGATGTAGAAAAACTAATGATAAAAACGTATTCTCAGAATATGACCTAGTTGATGAGTCATCGAAAGCCCTAATTAAAATCAATTATAACGTTTCGTTTTATAACAATCCTGGTGTTCAAGTTAGGCTTAATGGCGTAAGGGTGAGTGGTTCAAACATTCAAACAAGATTTCCTTGGCCAGGTGGAGGGTTTAATACTTTAGGTGGTTCAACAGGTGATTATTTGCCTATTGCTCCTGGGAAAGTTGATATTGCCATATCTGTTCCTAAAAGAGGAACAAGTATCGATTCATTGGATGTTTACAAAACAACGGTAGAAACCCAGGCCGGTAAACGATATTCTTTGCATGTTGCTGATACCATTGTCAGAAAAGGATTATTCGTAGAAGAAGATGCTTCCGTGCCTGATTCAGGCTTTGTAAAATATAGGTTTGTTAACCTAATGGCAAATGTTCCTTCAATGGATCTTTATGTTGGAACGGTAAAAGTAGCCTCAGCCATTCCATTTATGGGTATCTCTGAGAAATTTACCTTGCCCACTTCTCAAGCTAACGTATCAACAGTTTGGGCAATTAGAGCTGCGGGTGCTACAGCAAATATTATCACTTACAGCAGTGCAAGTACATTTTTAAATAAGAGAGTATATACTGTTTTTGCGAATGGATGGAATGGTTATCCTGCCACACCAACAACAGAGACTAGAAGACCTTTTGTATCGTTTTATTACGTGAGGTAGTTTAGTTATACCATAAAAAAAAGGGGTTGGTGCTTTATAGCGTCAACCCCTTTTTTTATTATGGCTTAAAGCTTAAAGCAGCTAGTTTTAAAAGATGACTGTTTTCTAGGTCAATAGTCAATAGCTAATGGTCATTAGACTAGGTGGCTAAAGACGGCCAAGGGTTAATAGCAGCTAGCATAAATTGTGAAAGAGTTACTTGCATCAATGGTGAAGTAATCAGTGCCAGTTGATGTAGTAACGCTATGGATCCAAGGCGAACCACATGAGTTTGTACCTGCAGAAACTAAGATATAATTACCATATGGCACTTCAATTTGCCCATAAGTGTCAACCGCATTGATATAATAATAGGTATTGGTATCGGTATTTTGGATAGTTGCTGATCCGCCCATGGTTTGCATGTAGCTTACTTCCAGTGTTACATAACCTACATCATCTTTGTTTTTGAGTGACGTTAAAGCAAAGAACAGTAAAACGGCTGCGAATTTTGTAATTAGATTTTTCATGATATTTTAAATTATAGGGTGAATGATTAAATTAAATTTATTGATAAATATTCTAATTGTCAAGTGATTAGCATAATAATGGCTTCAATGTGGAGCTAGCCCTTCTTTAACATAAAGTTCACCACAAAGTATTCACAAGCACACAACAAATAGCTTATTGCCTTCGCTTTTGTGGTAAAAAGTGAAGGCATGTTCATCTAAAGTAACTTTCACTACACACCGCCGCCGCAAGCTATCCACTGAATCAATGCGCCAATTTTACACTAAGCACTCCAAATGGCTACACCTTACCTACACTTTACCTACACCTTACCTACCATTTGCCTATTTTGTAGATAGCATTAGTTAATTTGGGCCCATCAATACCAAATTCAATACACTAAGCCATCAATCTATAATTCGTTATGCATTCTTGGCTTTCAACTTTGGTCTTTCAGCTTTTAGCTTCCTGTATACAATCAATGAACAAATACAATAAATATTCATACTTTTGTATCAAAGTATATTCACCATGGCAAGCTTTACACTTACACCTGAAACCTGGGAAAGGGTTAAAATTAAATTTTTAAGAAAATATCGTGATTTGACGCAAGCCGATCTTTCCTTTTCACCTGGGCAAGAAGATCAGCTTGTGCAGCAGTTAATGCAGTTGGTTAAAAGAGATCAGACGTATGTTGAGTTTACTATTCGTAAAGCGTTAGCTGATGCGGATGGGAATAGGTTATAGACCCATAGCATTTTAGGTTTTGTAGGTTAGTTGAATTAAAAAGGCAATATGAAGAAGATCAGAATTATTATCCTATTAGTTGCTGTCGGACTTGTATCCGCAACACTTGCATTTAAGGAAGATTTATTTCTTGTTTCAAAGAACCTAGATATTTTCGCTTCGCTATATAAAGAAATCAATATCAACTATGTAGAAGAGACAAACCCTGGCGATTTAATGCGCAAGGGAATCGATTCAATGCTAGAGGGCCTAGATCCTTACACAGAATATATTCCAGAATCTGAGATTGAAGATTACAAGTTAAAATATATCAGTACCCAGTACGGAGGCATCGGGGCGGGAACGCTTTTTATAGAGGGCAAGCTTTTTGTGAATGAAGTATCTGAAAATAACCCTGCCAATAAACAAGGTATAAAACCAGGTGATCAAATTGTTAAAATCAATGGAATAGATACTAAAGGCAAAGATCGGAACCAAATTAGTCAGTTATTGCGTGGACCAAAAGGTTCTTCATTAAATTTGGTTTTAATTAGAGAGGGTGCTGTAATCAACAAGACATTGGTTCGGGAAGAAATCAAACAGCCAAATGTATCTTATGCTGGGGTACTTGATGGTCAGATAGGATATATTAAGCTTGATAAATTCTTGGAAAACTCTGGACAAGAAGTAAAAGATGCGCTTGAGTCTATTAATAAAAATAACCCTAAAGGGGTAATTCTTGATTTACGTAACAATGGGGGTGGAATTTTGCAGGAAGCAGTTAAGATTGTGAATCTCTTCGTGCCAAAAAATGTTCTGGTAGTTGTTCAGAAAGGCCGAAATCCTGAAAAGACAATTAAGTATGAAACGTTAAACCAGCCAATTGCTGCCACATTACCGTTGGTTGTTTTGGTAAATGGTTCGTCGGCTTCAGCATCAGAGATTGTTGCCGGCGCTTTGCAAGATTTGGATAGGGCAATTATAATTGGTCAACGAAGCTATGGAAAGGGCCTAGTTCAGCAAACTTTTAATCTTCCTTATAATAGTTTAGTTAAAGTTACCGTAGCTAAGTACTATACACCTTCAGGTCGTTGTATTCAGGCATTGGATTATGCCCATAAAAATGAAGATGGTATTGCTGAGAAATTTGCGGACTCATTAATGAAAGCTTTTGGCACCAAAGCGGGTAGGACAGTATATAATGGTAATGGTGTATATCCTGATTTATTTGTTGAACCAGTAAAATATAGTCCGATCACAGTTTCATTGGTTACTAAGAATCTATTGTTTGATTATGCTAACAGTTATAAGAAAGCACATACTACTGCACCAAATGTTAAGACTTTTCAATTAAGTGATGCAGATTATACTCAATTTATAAGCTCTTTAGCAGATAAGGATTATAGCTATACTTCAAAAACTGAGCGTTTGATTGCTGATTTAAGAACTGAAGCGGAAAAGGAGAATAAACTTGCTGCTGTTAAAGTTGACTTGGAAGAACTGAAGAAAAAAATGCTAAGTGCCAAGAAAACGGATCTTATTGCCCATAAAGATGAAATAAAACGGGTTTTGGAGACACAAATTATTAGTAGATTTTACTATGAAAAGGGAAAAGTTGAGCAAGCTTTTCAATATGACAAGGAAATTTCACAAGCTAAGTCACTTTTTAACAATCAAACTCAAATTTTCGCAATACTTAAGGGTGATGGGGCGTATAAAACCATTGGAAATCCATTAAAATCTGCAACTTCTTCAAATTAAGTATTAAACTTCTACAATTTATTAACTAAAATTTAAGTTTTATAGCCCTTAAAATTGACTTTTAGTTAATCTTCAGTTTTTACACATCGTTTTGTTAAAATGTGTTAAAATTTAAACAATTGATAATCAGTGTTTTGAGTTTAATTGTTCTGCCTATCAAGTTTTAAGATTTTGATTCCTATTTACTTTTACTCATATTTAAGGATTAATTAATTATTAACTAACCTAAATTTTATTAATTTATGAAAAAACTTGTACTAAGTTTATTCATGTTGCTTACTTTATCAGCTTCCGTGTTTGCGCAAGAACGCACGGTTACGGGTACAGTTGTTGCAAATGAAGATGGATTGCCTGTCCCAGGTGTATCCGTAAAAGTAAAAGAGGCTTCTGGTGTTGGAACTACAACAGGGGCGGATGGTAAATTCTCATTGAGGGTTCCAGCGAATGCCAAAACTTTAGTTGTTTCTTATTTAGGATATATAGCTCAAGAGCTTGCTATCCAAAACGGACCAATAACTGTTTCTTTAGTAGTTGATGCTAAATCTCTTAATGAGGTAGTGGTAACAGCGGGTGGTTTATCTGCTACAAAAGCTCAATTAGGTACTGCATCTACTACAGTTAGAGCACAAGAATTAACCCAGGCTAAAGCAACCAACGTTGCAGCTGCATTAAATGGTAAAGTTGCTGGTTTGCAGTTAAATGCTGTAAGTAGTGGTGTTAACCCAACATATCGTTTGGTATTAAGGGGTAACCGTTCGTTATTAGGTAATAACCAAGCTTTGGTTGTAATTGATAATGTAATTGTACCAAGTTCAATTTTAGGTAACATCAACCCTGAAGACATCGAAGATCTTCAAGTATTGAATGGTGGTGGTGCTGCTGCTCTTTATGGTTCTGAGGCTTCAAATGGTGCGTTGATCATTACCACTAAAAAAGGTAAAAGAGGAACAACTACTTATAAAGTGAGCCAAACTTTCAATGCTGAGCAAGTTAACTTCTTCCCAGGCTTACAAAATGTTTTCGGTTCTGGTGCTGATTCAGATCTTCAGATCTATACTTCTCACGAGAATCAACAGTATGGTCCTGCGTTTGATGGTTCGTTGAAAACAATTGGAGATCCATTAGAAGATGGAAGTATCCAAACTATTCCTTACACTGCTAACGACTCAAAAAAAGATTTCTGGGAAACTGGTTTAACTAGTCAAACAGACTTCTCTATGTCAACTGGTGATGACAAAACTCAGTATTTCTTATCTGGGCAATATGTTAACACAAAAGGTACTACTTTGCATGATAAATTCAACAGATTTTCTCTTCGTTTAAACGGTAGCAGAGAATTCTCTAAAACTGTCAGCACTAACTTCAGTGTAAATTATATCCAAAATAGATATAATGTAACTACTGCTACCTCATCAATGTATGATCAGTTATTGCAAACTCCAGCTCAAATGCCTTTAACTAGCTACAAAGATTGGAGAAATGATAAATTTTCAACTCCTGATGGTTACTATAATGCATACTATCAAAATCCATACTACACTTTGGACAATGAGCGCCAATTTGTTAGAAATGATTATTTGACTGGTAACGTGGATTTGAAATTTAAGCCTTTAGACTGGTTAAATTTCTTATATCGTGCTAACATTACTACTCAAAATGCTTCAAACAAAAACTGGGTAGATAAATATGTTAGATCTGCTTATACCAAAGCTTTAGGTTTATCATCATTGAAAAATAATGATATCGCTGGTAACGTTTCTGATGGTGAGTCGTTCTCAACTCAATTATTTACTGAGTTCCAAGCTAACGTTAACAAATCGCTTACTCCAGATTTAAACTTAAATGTAACTTTAGGTGCAAGTTTGCGTAGCAATACTGCAAAAAACGTTGGTGTTGCTGCAACCGGATTAACTTTCCAAGGTTTATTCAACATTGCTGCTCGTACTGCTGCTAACATTACAGGTTCTGAAAGTAATTCAACTTCACGTCAACAAGCTATTTATGGTGATGCAAGGTTGAGCTACAAAAACTTCTTATACTTACACGCAACGGGTCGTAACGACTGGTTCTCTACTTTGCCAATTGCAAACAGATCTTTATTCTACCCATCTGTTGATGCATCATTCGTTGCTACTAACACCCTTGATTTCTTAAAGGATAGCAAAGTAATCGACGTATTAAAATTAAGAGCTGGTTATACTACTGTAGGTAACGTTAACTTAGGTGCTTATTCATTATTAACTACTTTCGGTCAAACTGGTGGTTATCCATATAACAACAACCCTGGTTATGCTATTGGATCAACAACTTACAATCCAAACTTAAAACCAGAAAAAACTAGTGGTTTTGAAGGTGGTATTGATTTAGAATTGTTTGATAGCAGAATATCGTTAAATACAACAGTTTATAAAACTAAAACGGTAGACCAAATTGTACCGGTTAATATTTCAATCGCATCTGGTTTCTCTACTTACGTAACCAACACAGGAGAAGTAACCAACACTGGTATCGAGAACACTTTAAACTTAATCGCTTATCGTAACTCTAACTGGGAAGTGTCTATTGGTGGTAACTATACTTTCAATAATAACAAAGTTGTTTCCATCAGTGATGATATCACAAGATTAAACTTATCTTCTGGTGGTAGTGCACAAGTTGTTGCTGAAGCAGGTTCATCATATCCAATGTTAAGAGGTACAGATTTCAAACGTGATTCGCAAGGTAGAATTATCGTTGATCCTAAATCTGGTTATCCTTCAGCTACAGAAAGTGGTGTGATTTTGGGTAACACTAACCCTAAACATATCTTAGGTTTAAATACTGCAATTAAATTCAAAAGCTTAAGATTAGCAGCTGTTGCTGAGTACAGAGGTGGTTATATCGCGATGGCTTCAGGTGGTGATTCATTTGATTTCTCTGGTTCAGGTATCAGAACGATTACCTACAACAGAGAGCGTTTCGTATTCCCTAACTCTTCTTATTTAGATCCAGTTTCAGGTCAATATGTTGCAAATACTAGTTTAACAGTTAGAGATGGTGGTGCTGGTTTCTGGCCTTCAGCAGCTTATAACAGGAGTATTGCTACAAACTATTTATATAATGGTGCTTATTGGAAAGTTAGAGAGATCAGCTTATCTTACGACTTGCCTAAAGCTTGGTTAGCAGGTATGAAATTTGTTAAAGGTGTTAACTTACAAGCACAAGGAAGAAACTTGTTCCTATTCACACCAAAAGAAAATATTTTTACAGATCCTGATTACATTTTGGGTAATAACGCTATTGGTATCAACACTTTGGGCCAAACGCCTCCAACTCGTTTCTTCGGTGGTTCAGTTTCAGTAACATTCTAATTGAAAAAAAACATGAGAAAATTATTTAATATATTCATTCTAGGAACGGTACTTTTGACAAGTTCTTGTAAAAAGTTTCTAGATGTAAACACGAATCCTAATAGTCCAACTTCTTCTACACCAAACATTGTGTTGCCAGCTGCGATTGTTCAAGTTGCTTCTGCGATGACCTCTTATGATGACTTTGGTGGATGGACAGGCGGTTTTAAAGCAAATGCTGGTGGTTATGGTGGCTGGGGAACAGTTTGGACCTACAACTTTACTACTAATGATTATTCAGGAATGTGGTCTAGCAGTTTTTCTGCAATTAACCAATTAAACTTTGTAATTAACAATACTACTGCTGATGGGCCGTTAAAGTTTTACAATGCCCAAGCTAGAATCATGAAAGCTTTCATATACGCTAAATTGGTAGATCAATACGGTGATGTTCCTTATAGCGATGCTGGACAAGGCTTGAACAAGTTAAACCCGAAATATGACAAATATCAGGATGTTTATAAAGCTATATTTGCTGAGTTAAATGCTGGTATTGCTATCATGAATACACCAGCTGTAACCAACGTAACAACTCCAGTAACAGCTGGTCAAGATCCATTTGGAGGTGGTAGTTCTGCAGCAGGTCTTACAAAATGGAAACAATTTGCACAGACAGTAAAATTGAAAATGTTGATTAGAGCTCAAAAAGTTGCTGATTTAGCTTCTTGGGTTGCTACTTCGAAAGCTACATTAGCTACAGCTGTTGGAGACTATCTTACAGACGATGCTATTGTTCAACCTGGTTATTCAGCTACAACTGCAAGTCAGTTTAACCCACAATGGTCTACTTATGGATGGAATAGCGCTGGTACTTCAACAGGTACAGGTTTATCTAACTTGCCAACTAAATGGGCTGTTTCTTTCTATAATGGAGGAAAATATACTGATGATGTACGTGGTCGTTTAATGTACAAAAGCTACGGTACTTCAATTACCCAAAGTATTGCAGGTAGTAACTTTGTAATTCCATCTGGACCAGCTGCAAATCAGTTAGGTTATGATACTGAGCCAGTTCCTCGTTCAATCAGTGGTTCGTACTGGTACTCTGGTGCGTTAACTGGAACAGCTGCAAATGCTGGTACTACTGTAGGTGGTGTTTTGAAAGGCGCTACTATGCCACAGGTATTATTGACTTTAGCCGAGACTAAATTCTTATTAGCTGAAGCTTCTTTAGCTTCTGTTAACCTTGTTGCAGGAGTCACAAATACCTTTTATGAGGATGGAATCACTGCATCATATACTTATCTTTACAAAGGAGCTTCATACACGTGGGCAAATCCTGTTACAACTGCATCTTTAGCATTAACAGCTAGTCAAACACCTACAACAATTACTGCTGCAAAAACAGCTTATATCGCTGCTAACCCAAATGCAACCGTTACAGATGGTAATGGTAAAATCATTAAAGCTGTAGTTGATTTGTCAAAAGCAACAACTGATGAGGAAAGATTGGCTGCTATTATTACTCAAAAATATCTTGCTGTGCACATGATTAACAGTGAAGAGGCTTTTAACGAATATAGAAGAACTGGATATCCAGGTGTTGTTGGTGGATCTACTGATCCAATTCAGACTTATGCATCACTTAAATCTGCTGCACCTGCTGCTGATAAATTGCCTACAAGGGTTTTATATCCAGCTGTTGAGTTCCAAGTGAATACAGAGAATGTTCCGAAAGGAATCAGCCCTTTGACTACCAAAATCTTTTATGCTAAATAATATTTAATATGAAAAATAAAATCATCATAATGGCATTTTTGACAGTTATTTCGTTGTCATCATGTCTTAAAGATAAATTTGATATCATAAACGCAGACGGTAGTACACCGGTTGTTGAGTTTAAAAATCCAGGATTTATCTCAGGAGAGACTCCAGAAGGAGCTACTTCTTATTCAGTATTTGCTTTCGCTTACGAAAACGGTACAGCAGTAGAAAAAACTTACGTTGTACAATTAACCGGACCGGATCCAGCTGAATCTGATATTACTTTAAGCATCGGCGCAAATGCAGCAGCAGTTGCAACGCTTAATGCTGAGAAAAGTGTTGCATCTACATTTGTACCTTTTACAGTAATGCCAACTGCTTTATATACAATTCTTACCCCAACAGTAGTAATTCCTGCTGGACAAAGAACAGCTGTGGTTAGAGTACGTTATAATACAACCATCTTTAACTATGCTTTCAGATATGCATTGCCATTAGCAATCACTTCTGGTGGTGGAAAAAACATCAGCAAAACTTTTGGCACTATTTTATTAAGTGTAGCAGCTAAAAATGCTTACGATGGTATTTATGGTAGTTCTTCTGGTGCTGTACAACGTTATGGGTCTCCAGGCGTTCCAACTGTTGGTGATGCTTTAAATGGAAGTATTGCTAATAACCCGGATCTAACCCTTACAACCATCAACGCTACGACTACTGAGATCGGAAACTTGAGATGGGCTGGTGGCGGTTCTCTTGTTGCAGGTATTGATAACTTGCGTGCTACTGTAGATCCTGTAACTAATTTGGTTACAATGTCTTCAGTAGGTAACGCAACGCTTAGAAGTACACCTGGAAAAACCAATACTTACGATCCAGCAACCAAAACATTTACATTAAACTTTGATTGGGGACAAACAACTGCTCCAAGAGAGATTACTAACTTGGTTATTAAATATAAAGCTTCAAGATAGTTTTAGTATTTTATTATTAAAAGGGGAGCGCCAAACGCGTTCCCCTTTTTTTTTATATTTATAAATAAAATCGTTATATTTATTCGCTGTTTCTTTTCTGCATGGAGTGGTTTAGTGTCAGTCTTTTAGGGTGTTAACAATTTATTTAAATAAGATGAAAAGGGTTTTAGTTTTTTTATTTGCAATCTTAGGTGTTGCACGTGCCGAAGCACAAATTCTCAAAGAGAAAAAGGTGGTATTGCCAGACAGTTCAATTCTATCCTATTTAGTTAATCAGGATAAAATTAACGGGTTGTACGTTATCAAAAAAGGAAATGTTGATTTAGCGAGGGGTAATTATGTTGACAATCAACGTGTGGGGAACTGGTATTTTTTCAATGTTGATAAGAGCGTTTTCTTGCGTTACAACTATGATAATAAAAAGTTATTATTTGTTGATAATAAAACCTTGGCTTTAGCAAGTGTGGCTGTTAAATCAGATAATGAAGATGTGAATAGTAAAGCTTCTATTTCTATGCCTATTTTCTCTTTAGAGCAATACTTAATACTGGCTACCGTTGCCGCAGAGTCAGCTGTTCGTCAAGATCAACAGGATAAGTTAAACAATAAAGAGGTCCAAATAATAGCTAAAGTCGATAAAAAAGGAATAGCTCAGTATTTCTTGAACTATGAGATTAAAGGTAAAACATATCAGGATAAGATCAATTTAGGCGTTAATGTAGATTGGATTCCAGCCAGCTATAATGGTGTGAACTACGATTCTGATTTTAGTTTAAAAACTGTACTTAGCTTCTCAAAAGAGCAAGGCTTTCATAGAAAAATTGATTGGAACAGATCAAGGTCAAAATAAATTATTTAATAATCTAGAACATAAAAAAGGGAGGCTCTATTCAAATAGAACCTCCCTTTTTAGTAATGCGGTAGTCGTTGTACTAATCCATTGCATGTAGCCTTACTTTAAGGCCGTTCATTGCAGGATTAAGCTGAAGCTGACATGCTAGCCTTGAATTTGGCAACAAGTCTGGTAGGGTGTCTAACATGGCATATTCATCATCCGTCATCTCGTTTAGTTTTTCTTCACCTTCCATTACATCAACACAGCAGGTAGCACATAAGGCCATACCCCCACAAGTAGCTAGAATATCATATTCGCTAGCCTTTAGAAACTCCATTAAGCTTAAGCCCATATCTGTAGGGGCAATTAGCTCGGTAACGTTGCCTTCACGGTCTTCTACTTGAATTGAAATATCGTTTGCTTCCATTATTAAAATTCTGTTACACCATTTACTGTGGTATATTTCATCGTGTACTTAATACCTGGGTTCATATATTGATAAGCACTATGGCTCATTAATGCTGCTTCGTGGAAACCACACAAAATTAGCTTCAACTTATTGGTATATGTATTGATATCGCCAATTGCATAAATGCCGGGTATATTAGTCGAATAGTCGTCCGTATTTACTTCGATGGCGCTTTTGTGTATGTTTAAATTCCATTGCTCTATAGGGCCTAATTTTGGGCTTAATCCGAAGAGCGGAATTAAGTGGTCTGCTTCAAAAGTTGTTGGTTCCATTGTTCGGTTATGGATTACCTCTACACGTTCCAATTTTCCTTCCCCAGAAACAGACTGTAGGTTGCTATTTAGTACAAGATTAATCTTTCCACTGTCAGCTAATTCCATTACTTTGTTTACAGAGTCTGGCGCTCCACGAAAACTTTCGCTACGGTGAACTAAAGTAAGCTCAGATACTATATCTGACAGGAAAATAGTCCAATCTAATGCAGAGTCTCCACCACCAGCAATAACCATTTTCTGATCACGATACTTTTCTGGATCGAGGATCATATAGTTTACGCCCCTGCCGTTTTCAAATTGCTCTAAACCAGCTACTGCAGGTTTGCGAGGTTCGAAACAGCCTAGTCCACCAGCAATTACCACAACTTTAGCTTCAATTATAGTGCCCATGTTTGTAGTTAATACAAAGTCTGCTTCACCACGCTTTTCTAAGCCTTCAATTCTTTCTCCCAAGGTATATCCTGGATGAAAAGGTTTAGCTTGTTCAACTAAATTATCTATTAGTTCTTGAGCCAATACCGTAGGATAACCAGGGATATCATAAATCGGCTTTTTAGGGTAAATTTCTGAAAGTTGACCACCAACTTGTGGAAGGTAATCTATTAAATGACAACGCATTTTTAATAAACCGGCTTCGAAAATGGCAAATAAACCAACCGGACCAGCGCCAATTATGGCTATATCAGTAGAGATCATGCAAAAAAATTTGGCACAAAGTTACAAAAATCAATATACTATTTAGACATGTTCCAAACTATTTTAAATAAATCTATTAAAATAGTCGTTTTTAATTGTTTGACTAAATCGCTGTGATTTAATCGAAACATAATTTTGTACTACCAGCTCATTCCCAAATTCTGAAATACAAAGCTCCATACATCCGCTGCTTCTTCGATAATTTTTGTAGTAGGTTTTCCAGCACCATGCCCAGCTTTTGCCGCAATCCTGATTAAAATTGGGTTTGGCCCTTTATATTTTTCCTGTAATGTGGCTGCAAATTTAAAAGAGTGTGCAGGGACAACACGATCATCATGATCTGCTGTTGTAATTAAGGTAGCAGGGTAATTTGCATTTGCTTTTACATTATGAAGTGGTGAGTATTTGATGAGGTATTTAAAGTCCTTTTCGTTTTCACTACTGCCATATTCCACAACCCAACCCCATCCTACGGTAAATTTATGATAACGCAGCATGTCAAGAACACCAACTGCAGGTAGGGCAACCTTGAAAAGTTCTGGTCTTTGGGTCATGCAAGCACCCACTAACAACCCTCCGTTTGAACCGCCAGCGATTGCAATTTTGGACGGATTGGTATATTTTTCTTTCACCAAATATTCGGCGGCAGCTATGAAGTCATCAAATACATTTTGCTTTTTTTCCAGCATGCCCGCTTTATGCCAAGCTTCACCATATTCACTTCCACCGCGAAGACTTGGTTGAACGTAAATACCACCCTTTTCTAAGAATAGCATTCTGGATAAGCTAAACGCAGGAGTTAAGCTAATCTGGAAGCCACCGTAAGCGTAAATGTATACTGGATTATTACCATCGAGTTTAATGCCTTTTTTATGCACCACAAACATTGGAATCTTTGTTCCATCTTTAGATGGGTAGAAAATCTGCTTGGTTTCATAACCTTCGGTGTTAAACTTTAACTCGGATTTTCTAAAAAGTGTAGTAGTAGCCTTTTCAATGTCATAACGATATACTGTTCCGGGAGTAGTGAAATTGGTGAAAGAATAGAAAAATTCTTTGTCGTCTTTATAACCGCCAAAACCACTAACTGTACCAATTGCTGGTAGTTTTACCTCGTTGATTTTCTTGCCCGTTAAATCAAACTGTATCACATTAGAACTTGCATCTTTCAGATAAGTAGCCCAAAGAAACCCACCTCCAGTAGTTACATTTTCTAATGCGATGTTAGATTCTGGAATGATTTTTTCCCAGTTATCTGGATTTGGATTTTTAGGATCAATTAAAACGACTTGTCTATTTGGTGCAGCTAAATCGGTATTCAATAAAAGTTTATCGCCTATGTTATCAATAATGCTATGGTTGTGGTCAAAGCCTTTAACCAATAATGTTATTTTGCTATTGGCAATTGAAAGATCTTGATAATATAAAGCGTTTCCAGAAGTTCCGGCACTTGCATAAAGCACTAAAAAGCGTTCGTCTTCTGTGGTTGTAGCGCCAAAGTAGAGGTTTGGATTGCCCTTGTCTTCAAAAATCAATTGATCTTCTTGTTGAGGCCTGCCAAGTTGATGGTAATAAACTTTTTGATACTGGTTTGCTGCCGAAAGCTCCATTCCTTTTACAGGTTCGTCATATCGGCTATAATAAAATCCGTCTCCTTTCCATGCCGTGCCAGAAAACTTAGTCCATTTTATTTCATCTGGTAATTGTTTTTTAGTGGTAATTTCCATGACATAAATATTACTCCAATCGGAACCCGATTGCGCAATGGAATAGGAGATATACTTTTTATCATTGGAAAAGCCCAATATGGATACAGAGGCAGTACCATCTGCGGAAAGTTTATTGGGGTCTAGGAATAGTTCTTCCTTTCCGTCGAGATCTTTTTTAATGTACCAGATGTCCTGGTTCTGAAGGCCATCATTTTTCGTAAACAAGTAGTATTCGCCAACTTTGGTAGGTGCACTCTGTTTTGGATAATTCCAGATTTCGGTTAATCTTTTTTTGATGTCTTCTCGATAAGGTATTTGACCGAGATAATTATCCGTTACTATGTTTTCTGCATTAACCCATTTCTTGGTCTCAGCTGAGGTGTCATTTTCAAGCCAACGATAGGGATCGGCTATGGTAGTGCCAAAATAGTTGTCTATTGTAGAATCTTTTTTTGTTTCAGGATAAGTCATCAATATTATTTTGTCTGCTGGTTTTTTGCCTTGATTACATGCGAAAAGACTTGCAGTAATTATACTTAGTAGAATTGTTCTTTTCATGAGCCGTTAATTTACATACCTAAGCTACAAATAAGATTGGGAAGTTAAAATACTGCCGTCTACATTAAGCTTTCTGCTTTAAGGTTTTTTGAGCTACCTTTGAATTTATACATGACAAAGAATATTTATTTTGCTTCTGATTTCCATTTAGGTTCGCCCAATCATCAAGAAAGTCGAAAAAGGGAAGACCGTATTGTCAACTGGCTCAATTTTATCACACCCACCTGTAGTGAGCTTTTTTTGATGGGGGATGTGTTCGACTTTTGGTTTGAATATGGAAAAGTGATCCCCAAGGGATTTATCCGATTACAGGGTAAATTGGCACAAATGTCTGACTCGGGGATTAAGATCTATTTTTTTAAAGGTAATCATGATATGTGGGTTAATGATTACTTCACAAAGGAAATCGGATTAGAGATTGTAAGTGACGAACTGATTATTGAACGAGGTGGAAAAAAGTTTTATCTTCATCATGGTGATGGATTAGGGCCGGGAGATAGGAAGTATAAAATACTAAGAAAGATTTTCAGAAATCAATTTTGTCGGTGGCTTTTTTCTGTTCTGCCACCACGAATTGGGATGTTTGTAGCCAATGGTTGGTCTGGTAAAAGTAAGAAACTAGGGGCTGGTAAGAATGGGTTTGTGGATAACGAAAGCGAGTGGTTGGCCATTTTTGCACAGGAACAATTACAAAAGGAACATTTCGATTATTTCATATTCGGACATAGGCACTTACCGTTAGATATTTTACTGAACAACAATAGTAGATATGTTAATACCGGCGAATGGATGAACTACAGCTCCTATGCCGTTTTTGATGGTAAAGAATTGAAACTAGAATATTTTAAAGCCCCCGGTACTTCGTCCATTTAATAATTGCTTGGCTATATGAACTCAACCCTGAAAATCCTTTCTGCTTTACGCTTTAATTCGTAATTTTGTAAATTATTTGCATGGATTTGTGTTTAATAAACCTGATTGAAGTGTAAACCCTTTGTCGATATTAGATTAATTTAGGGTTGAACAGAAAGCAGGACATGCTTTGTTTATTTTAGCAAGGCAGATTTTCAAAAAGAAAACAAAATATGTTAGAAAAATTAGAAGCGATAAAGTTGCGTTGGGAAGATGTTGAAGAACAGTTGAGCAATCCTGATACGATGCAGGATATGAAACGTTTTGCAGCTTTGAATAAGGAATATAAAGATTTAGGCAAAATTGTAGATGAATATAAAATCTACAAGAATGTAATGAGCAATATAGATGCGAATAAAGAAATCTTGAGTACGGAGAAAGATCAAGAGATGCGTGAGATGGCTAAAGAAGAGCTCGACTTGTTGCTGGCACAACAAGAGAAGATGGAAGAGGATATTCGCTTGATGTTGATTCCTAAAGATCCTGAGGATGCTAAAAATGCTGTATTTGAGATTCGTGGTGGTACTGGCGGAGATGAAGCTGCATTATTTGCTGGCGATTTATACAGGATGTACAGCCGTTATTTCGAAACTAAAGGCTGGAAAGTCGAAACAGTAGATGTAACTGAAGGTACAGCCGGAGGATACAAGGAAGTAATTTTGAAAGTGAGCGGTGAAGATGTTTATGGTCAACTGAAATATGAATCGGGAGTACATCGTGTGCAGCGAGTACCCGATACAGAAACACAGGGTAGAGTACATACTTCTGCTGCCTCTGTAGCCGTTTTGCCTGAAGCGGAAGAGATTGATCTATATATCAATCCCGCCGACATTGATCTACAGACATCACGTTCTGGTGGAGCTGGTGGACAGAACGTAAATAAGGTTGAAACTAAGGTTCAATTAACCCATAGGCCATCCGGTATTGTAGTAGTTTGCCAGCAAGAGCGTTCGCAGCTAGGTAACCGCGTAATTGCGATGGAGATGCTGAGAAGTAAGCTTTATGATATTGAGCTACAGAAAAAGAATGGTGATATCGCCGCTCGACGTAAAACGATGGTTTCAACGGGAGATAGATCCGCAAAGATTAGAACCTATAATTACCCACAAGGAAGGGTAACAGATCACCGTATTGGTTTAACTTTGTACAATCTAGGTGGAGTGATGGATGGCGGTGTACAGGAGTTAATCGATGCCTTGCAGTTTGCAGAAAACGCAGAGAAAATGAAAGAAGGAGCTGTAATTTAAAAACAAGAATAAAGGAGCAAGGAATAAAAATATTTCTTGCTATTTTTTGAACTGAAAAACAAGCAGTTATGAATATTTTAAATTTTTGTTTGGAAAGTTAATTAAAGACGCTATATTTGCAATCCCAAACCGAAAGAGATTTTGTTTTGAGGAAAACGGACCGGTAGTTCAGCTGGTTAGAATGCCGCCCTGTCACGGCGGAGGTCGCGGGTTCGAGTCCCGTCCGGTCCGCTAATTAAGTATCAAAACATTCAAAAGGCCTTTAATCACACGATTAGAGGCCTTTTTGATTTTGGGAAATCGCGAAAAATTCAGTTTTTCGCAGTTCCAAGTGCCAAATTCATGAGTAATTTCAAAATTGCAAATTGACTCACTGATTATATTTTAGATATTGGACTACTGATGGTTCAGTATTTAAACATCTTGACTACAGATAATTGTAACGCTAAATTCGCATCGTTGATCCATTTTTTATCTGCGATGCGGCTCATGACCGAAAATCGGACATGGGTTGTTCACTTTAATCTTTAAAAAGATGAAAAACACTTTTAGCCTGCTCTTCTATCTGAAGAAGCCGAAAAATTACGTGGATGGCGAAATGCCGATCTACATCCGTATTACCGTAAATGGAATACCCAAAGAAATGTCTACTGGCAAACAGTGCGTTCCCAGCAACTGGAATCCTCGGCTCGGTCGTGTAGACGGAAAAAAGGAAAGCGTCCGTTTGGTCAACAATTATTTGAAAACCGTAGAAGACAAGTTCGAACAGGCGCATATCGAACTGCTAGATACTGGCCTGCCGATTACCACGGATATCCTAAAGAACAAGTTTCTCGGGATTGGCGAAAAGCCACGTACTCTTATTAATGCTATCCTTGATCATAACGATAAAATCAAAGAACTGATCGGAAAGGGATTTACAAAGGGTACGCTCACCAAGTACAATACCACCTTGAAGCATATCAGGTCTTTTTTGCTCCACCAATATAAAGCGGAAGATATTCGGGTAGATAAGGTAGATAATTATTTCATCACGGAGTTTGATTTTTATCTGAGGAGCAAATGTGGCTGTCAAAATAATGCCGCCGTAAAGCATTTGAAAAACCTTGGCAAGGTGATTAGGATTTGTTTGGCAAATCGCTGGATCAGCTTCGATCCATTTACCTCTCATAAAAACACGATTACAAAGACACAGCAGGTAATTCTTACGCAAGACGATATAACGGCTATCTGGAAGAAAGAGATTGCCATAGAACGCTTGCGTTTAGTTCGTGATGCGTTTATATTCTGCTGTTATACTGGACTTAGTTTTATCGATCTGGTTAAGCTTAAAAAATCGGAAGTTATCAAAGGTGTCGATGGTTCACTATGGATTATCAAGAAAAGGCACAAAACTGGTATTCCCTGCAATGTTCCCTTGCTTCCTGTCGCACTTGAAATCTTTAACCGTTATACAGATCATCCGCTTTGTGCTGATACTGATCGGGCGTTTCCGATGAATAGCAACCAAAAGATGAATGCGTATTTGAAAGAAGTCGCCGATTTGAGTGGTGTAGAAAAACACCTGACCTTTAAAGTTGCACGGGTAGCTTTTGCAACCACTGTAACAATGGGCAACGGCATCCCGATTGAAAGTGTGAGCAAGATGCTTGGCCATACCAATATCAAGACCACGCAGATTTACGCGAAGATTATGGATAACAAGGTAAGTATGGATATGGAAGTGCTCAGAAAGATATATGAGGCGAAATAGATTTTAGATTATCTAAAATTTTTTAATCAGTACACAATATATTTTCTTTTCAAGCGTCTTTATTCCGAGAGCGTTAATTTAGATTAAGCGGCATGGTCAGGTTTGATCATGCCGCTTTTCGTTTGAAAATTTGACATTAGGCAAAGATAATTTAAATGTTTTATAGGATTTCTATCCTCTACGAATTTATGTAGTTACGAAGGGAATTTCATAAGCGATTATTATTTAGTTTCAGTAACTTAGAGGCTGAATTGTTTCCGAAATTGAAAATCTGAGTAGATTCCTCGATATGTAACAAAAAAATTACAAAAATGATTTAGTTGTTATTTTGGATTATAAGGCCATTGGTTGACATAAAATTGATTTTGATATAAGCATACTTTAACAAGTGTCAAGATTATCTTAGGCCGATTAGAACGATTATAAACAAATGTCAATGGGTTTAATGACTAAATCCGAATGATTTATCAAAATATTGGATTATAGCTAATAGACAAGACAATTATATTTTTTTAACAATTAACATTACTTTTGTGTTGTAAATATAAATTACCAAATCATCAATTAACAATATTATGGCTATCGCAATTAAAATGATTCCCGTTTTAAGAGATAAAATCGCATCGGCTTTTGTCGCGAAGGCTGAACGTAATTACTCTAAAAAACCAACGATTGACTTCTCTCAGCAGGCTGATAAAGCGAGTAAAATACTTTCTAAAGCGAAAATCTAAAAACGTCGAGGTCACTCCCAATTTTCTTCTTGAAAAATGTACTCTTGAGTCGTATGATGACAAGACTCTTTCTCGTTGTCACTACTTTAATTGTGATCATAAGGATTTAAATGATTTCTTTTCGAAAGATTCAACCCATTATTCTTCACAGCTTTTAGGAAAAACATATTGTTTTACTTTAGATGGAGATGATAAAGATATAGTGGCTGCATTTACTATATCCAATGATAGTATTAAAACTACTAACATGCAGGGCTCCCGTAAAAAGGCAGTCCAAAAAGAAATACCTAGAGAAAAAACTATGCGTTCATACCCTGCTGTCCTTATTGGAAGGTTAGGAATAAATATAAACTACCAGAAGGGTGGCATCGGTACAGAATTAATGGATTTTATAAAATCATGGTTTACAGACGGAAAAAATAAAACTGGGTGTAGATTTATAGTTGTTGATGCGTATAATGAGGATAGACCAAAAAAGTATTACTTAAAAAATGGCTTTCTTTTTCTCTTTACTACTGAAGGACAGGAAAAAGAATATCTCGGGTTGCCAGCTAACCACGTATTAAGTACAAGATTGATGTATTTTGATCTTATATCTATTAAACCGATTTGATTTTTGAAATAGTCAAAAATGCCAATTTGATTATGTCAATGTCTTAAATCAATTGTCTATACAAAAGGACTTATTTTTTATTACATAACCGTAACTCCAGTTCTATAATGTATTTGCGCTGAGTTTCCAAAAGCTCTTCCTTACTATTAATAAGCTGCTCTTGCAAGTTTATCTTGTCAGTAAGCATTAGAATGGATTCCTTTTGAATATTTTGTTCCGTTTCTAGAAGCATTTTCAAAGTTCCGTTCGAGTAATAAAATTCAAATAGGTTTTCGTTCAGCAACTCTGATAGTTTAACGAGCCTAGAAGCGTAAATGTCGTCTTGCGTTAGAATTTTCTCAAATGCAGACTCTGATAGGCCGATTGAAATACCAGCATCTTTATTCGAAATGTTCTTGCTTCTAAGTTTTAATCGCAGATAGGAACCTATTGAATCATTCATTTACAAATTTTCTTAAAGGTTATAAATATCCAGTTAAATACTGTATCCAAAATATAAATGTTTTGTATCCAATATTTGGAGGTTGTCGTTTTATTAGGTAGATTTGTTATCTAAGGATATACATGAAGAATAGATAGATAAGCAATAGTAATTTTAATTTCAAAGAGTCTTGCGGCTAGCATTTTCTGAGGCCGTTAACGCAAGACAGCAGGTTTACCCATAATCTATGTGTAGATATACTATATTTGTATATCGAGATAGATTTGGGGTCTGCTGTAATTCCGTGTTAACATAAGGCCTCAGAAACTTTACTAGCCACGGTTGGCAGATCCCAAATTTATCAATCCAACCTCCAAGACTCATTTAAGAGGTATTTAAATGAGATCAATATGGAACCATCAAAATTATCATCAGAAGCCAACCACGCTGCACATTTTAGGGAACTTATCCTACGGCTTGTCCAGAAGTTCGAACCGCTCCAGATCTTCAGCTTTTCGCAAAACAGTTATACTAATCATTCACAAGGTTGCTTTAATGATAATCAAGGCTATTTCAGATGCGACCATTGCTTATTGGTCGTTACAGAAACCGCGACCAGAGTTGACTATGAGATGCAGGATTTCGCCAACACGCATTATCGGCAGGGAACAATTACCGTTATTTGTCACGGCAGACAATCGGTTAACGATGCGGTACAGCACAACAGCCGATTTTTTATAGGGGTGCTTGCCAGCGGAAAACTACTCTATAGTAAAGATGGGCTGTTAGATCGAGATCCGATACCTCCATTTATCCCTACAAAGGGCGCAATCAAGGCACTTAAACATTATGAGTATCGAATGCCGTTGGCTGATGGGTTTTTGATGTGTGCATCTGAATGTCTGGAAAGTGAACAATATGGAATAAGTGCCTTTATGCTCCATCAGGCGGTAGAGCAGGCATGCATCTGTCTGGTTAGAGTTCATGTAGCCTACCGTTCTGAATTCCATAACCTATACCGCCTGCTCCGTCTTTGCCAGTGCTTTTCCGAACGCCCTTTTCAACTTTTTCTGTCCACGACAGAGGATGAGAGGCTATTTGACATAATGGCAAAAAGCTACTCTGGTTCTCGCTACAAAGATGATTTTTCGGTTTCTAGTCTGGATGCTGAAAGTTTATATAAACGGGTAGCGTCCTTCCTTTTGTTGGTAAAAGAGATGTGCCATGATAAGATAGAACTACTAGATCAGGAAGTGGCACGTCATGCAGTCTTGAAAAAAACCGAAGCTGTACAAGTTGGAAGCATTGAACAAATAGAAGATTGAGGCCATGGAAAAGCACATAAAGAAACTATCGAAAAATAGGATCGTTTATCTCGACAATGACGAAATAACAGACCCAATAAAAGTGGTTAAAGATTTTTTCAGTGCCTCATGGTTGCCCGACCATCTGAAGATGCTAAAACAATGGCAAAGCGATGCCGCTTTCGAGTCTGACGGTTCCAATAGCAGGAGCCCAACTTTTACGCTCTATGGGCATGAACTGACGATTAAACTAGTTGAGGCCGCTTGGCTGTTAAAGGGCAAGAAACTCGGAAGGGTTGACATCGATGTAGAAAAGGAAATCGATATCGCCAAATGGCATATCAAAATGGAAAGGAAGAAACTTCGTGACTATCCCGAACATCTGTCTGTTAGAGAAATCATAAAGCCATCTTCCGTCATAAAGAAAATGTTCAAGATCCATAAACTGGACAGCTACAGAAAGATTTTGAATATATGGCTTTACGATGCGCTAAGTACTTCCTTTATGGAGGAAAGCCTGTCAAAAGCAGAGGTTATCACGGTTTACGAACAATTGGTAAAGTTATTCGAGGCCATGTGGCTGATTAGCGAACGAGCAAGCAATAAGACACAAGTTTAAAAGTCATAAAGCTGGATATACTATAAGCAGTAGGGAGTTTGTAATGCAATCGCGAGTGTTATACTAGTTTTAAGAAGATGATTTCTATTATCTGATGCCCCCACGCGCTTTTGCGGCCTACGGAACGCCCTCCCGCAATCCCAGCCCGTGTTCCCGTTTTGGTGTCTACGGAGTTTAGTCTCCCATTGTGTGGAATAAGGACATGCGTTTCCGCAGTCTTGCCTAATTTTTAGTCCATAATCTTTTCATAAAATTGTCCCTAAAAGCCAAAGGCAAACACCTTGGTTTTGCAAGCCGAAAATGTGCAGGGGAAATCATTCTAGCCGTACAGGTTGTTATTAGCTAAGGATTTAATTAAATTTGGGTATATCCGTAGCCTATGAGTTTAGAGTTTTTTCGCCCAAGAGACCGCTTCGATTTTTCAAGAGATACACTGGATATTGGTAAACCCTTGTTCTGGAATAGGGAAACTTTTCTGAAACACTTTTTCTTGAGGGTGTTCGCCATTTCTGCCATCCGATGGCAAGAGTTCTACACCCACCATTTGAACTATTATCTCGAAAAACATCCAGACGGTAAGGAAGAAACTTATTTCAAGGTGTTGTGGCAGCTCATAGAAACGCGCTTAAAAAGCTTGTCAGCTAAAGATATCTATGAAAGTAAAAGCCATGAAAGAGACCAGAAAGAAATCCGACAGCTCGAAAGCTTTACCGAATTTTTGGTGTCCGTTGACCAATGGAATTCTCACGAGACCGAAAAGGAAATGGTGGTCAGATTGCAAAAGGAACTTTATTCTGCATTAGACCTTGTCAAAAGTTTAAAGGCCGATCTGAAGGAGGCGAAAAGTCGAGAGCCATCGGATCTTATCAATATACCCGACGGTTATGCGCTAACGGTTGCAGATATCTTTATAGAAATGCAAAAGCTGAAAGTAGATGATGTTCGCGAACTTGTATTTGCAGGTACACAGGCCGTTTGGATGAAAATGATGTGTCGGTATTTTACAGAAGACCACAAACCCATCAAACTTGATAGGCTCAAAAGGTATTTTTCTCCCGATCCCGATAACCCTGATAAGGTAAAGTATTCGGAAATACCAGCCAATAAAAAGCTGTTCAAATTTGTGCCTGCCAAAAAAAGGAGCATTTAATTTTTAGCATTTATTCAAAAATCAATATTCCATAGACTTTATATCCGTTTGATAGATAGTGTATTCGCTGTTTGTTAGGCTGCATAACTTATTAATCTCGTTACCCTTGTTTTCTGAAGGGTAATGAACGGGTTGCATTCTGCTGCACTTTTGGTTCAAATCAAAATGTAAGCAGATGACCTATCAAAATCAATTGCCCGTCGAAATTGCTAAAAGGTTAGCGACGGCAGACACAACATTAAAAGACCATGGTTTTTTTGAGAACAGTACCTAGCTATGTATGTCATCAGCTATGTAGCTAATTATACCGCTATAAATCTGGATTTCTATTTATCCAGATATGCGAACAGTTGGATGCACAGCTAATCAGCTATCTATTGTTCCATTTCAACTTGTTATTATGAATATTGACATCACAGAAGATCTAAAACTTTTCAGATCAGAATTGATCGCAGAAATAAAAGAATTATTACAGCCCCAATTGCCTCATACAAAAATGTGGTTGAGAAGCTCGGAGGTCAGGAAAATGCTTAGCATTTCGCCAGGAACATTACAGAACCTTCGCGTTAATGGTACACTTCGTTTCCAGAAAGTTGGCGGAACGATGTTCTATAAAGCAGATGATATCAATCAGATGATTGGCGAAAAACCGACGAAAGGAGGTTCACTATGAATTACCTTCCAACTACCTTCCTGAAAAAAGCAGCAGACGATAATCGTCTGTTGCCTTCCCACTTGAGCCTGATGATGGCGGTGTTCTACTTTCATAATGACAGTATGCCCAGCGATGCGATAAAAGTTAGTCGAAGTAGACTAATGCGTTTTTCTCGCATCAAGTCTATTGCCACCTATCACAAATGTTTGAAGCAGCTTATTGATTTTGGATACATCCGTTATAGGCCATCTTATCATCCGACGAATGCCAGTTCGATATGGCTGTTGGATGAGACATAAAAGTTAAGGATAGAATCGCATCCAAGTTGCCAAAAAAATTAACATGCTACAGAACTTTATAAAAGCTTCTGATAGTGGACTATGGTTTAACCGACATGAGGGAGCAAGTTTGTGTTTTTGTTACACAAAAACCTTTTCCGCTGATGCGAAAAAGAACTTGCTTTTTGCTCCCGATGGTCGCAAAAACATTTTAAAGAGCCGATGAAGACAATTGAAACGCCAGTTAAAATAGCGAAAGCTAAGGGTGGAAGACCGATAAAAACAATAAAAAAAGACAGTGGAATCCGAGTTAGGCTCAGCAAAACCGAACGGTACGTGATTTCGGAAAAAGCAAAAAAGGCAGGTGTGAAGTTAAGCGACTGGGTTCGCCAAGCTGCCAAAACTGCGAAGGTGACGAGCAGATTTTCTACTGATGAAATGAGCATGATGCGAACGTTAACTGGAATGGCCAACAACCTGAACCAGTTGACCAAGTTGGCGCACCAAGAGGGATTGCTTATAATCCAGCAAAAGTGCAGAAATCTACTATCGCTCATCGATGATGCGCTTAAATATTTCGTTCGTAATGATAGGTAAAATTATTGGTGGCAAAAGCTTTGCTGGCTGCGTTCGCTACGTTGTTGAAAAGCAGGGGGCGGAAATATTGTTTGGTGAAGGCATCCGCCTTGAGGATACCGCAAAGATTACTAAGGATTTCAACATGCAGCGATTGCTAAATCCTGATCTTGAAAAAGCGGTAGCTCATATCTCACTTAATTTTAGTAACAAGGACGACGAGCAGCTTGACAACGAGAATATGCTCGAACTGGCAAAAGAATACCTTGAAAAGATGAACATCAGAGCTACCCAATTCCTTGTAGTTCGGCACAAAGATGCCAAACACCCACACTGCCATATCATCTACAATAGGGTTAACAATAAAGGTAAAACGATATCGGATAGTTTTCAGCTGAGAAAAAATGTTGCTGTTTGCAGAGAAATGACGTTGAAACATGGGTTGCATATTTCTGAAGGAAAGTCAAAGGTGAACAGGTTGGCACTTAAGGGAACGGATCGAGCAAAATATCTGATTCATGATGTTGTTAAAGAAGCCATTAGAAGTTCAAAGAACTGGGAGGAATTTGAAAAGCAGCTGATGAAAAATGATATAGAGATCAGGTTCAAGTACGCTGGTCAGACGGACAAGGTTCAGGGCATATCCTTCAAAATGGGCGAATATACTTTCAAGGGATCAGAGATTGACAGGAGCCTAAGTTTTGGAAAACTCGATAAAACATTTGAAATCAATTTGGCCGCTGATCATGCTGTTAGAAAAGAATGGGTAACGCCAGAGCAGTCAAGAAGTCTGGTAACTGAGTTGTTAAAAGCGGTTGCAGATAACAAACCAACAGAGAGTCTGCTCGAAATGCTATTGGAGCCTGCCTATAATATTACTCCAGATCCTCATTTATTTAAGAGGAAAAAGATTGGACAGGATCAGAGCCAAGGTATGAGCAGATAAAACTATTTAATAATTAAGCACATTAATTATGGAAACGAATTTAGAAAAATTGGAACACGTTGAGAATATTTTGACTGTTCTGATAGAAGTTGTGGAACGGATTGAGAAGAAAGAAATAGAAATTCCTAAGCAGGTAGATTACTTGCCAGCGTTTAAAGAACTTGGCGAGCAGGTAAATCAATTACATAACGAGGTTAGTAAAACTGATAAACTGATTTCTGCGATTGAGTCGCAGAAAATTACTGTAAAATACCTGATTGAGGGAATTCCCAAGAGAATAAAAACGGATGTTGTGCATCGGTTTAGTGACAAAACGCGTCCATATATCATTGTGTTTGTTGTCGCGATATTCATTGCAGCGATTTCAATAATTGGCTGTATTTCTTTACTTGTTAGTATTTCGGGATTGAAGGAAAACGACATTAAGTTTAGGCTGGTGAGATTACGAAAGCCTAGTTGGGTAAAGCAGGTTGATAAGGATTACTTTAAGAATTCGGATAGCCTTAAGAGGTTAGTGAAGTTTGAGGAGGAAAAGGTGATAGCTATTGAGAAAGCGAAGCGGGAGGTAAAACAGCACGTGAAAGACCTGGAGGATTCAAACGAACGTTTAAAAAATCTAAAACAAAATTAAATAATATCTAACCGCTTATTTTAACTGTTGAGGGATATATTAATTGCAGATCAAGGTTTGATATGAAATGGGGAATCCTTTTTATATGCTTGGAGTGTGTGATATATACTGCTAATGGGAAACCGTAATTTAATAATTGTGAATTTTGTTAATTTAGAGGAAATTAAATATTGATATTCATTTCAATCTATTTCGCGAAAAATATAATATATTACCACGTTATTGAGTATAACTACAACAAATTAATTCGTAAATTTTAATGGCTTTTAACGAAGACTCTCGAGTCAAAATTCCTGCACTATTACATTTGGTTCGTTTGGGCTATATCTATATTTCTAGAAAAGAGCAATTTAGACAAGAAGAAACAAATATATTTCCGACAATTTTTAAACAGAGTATTTGTAAAATTAATCCTGATGTGGATGAAGCCGATGTTAGCAGACTGATGGATGAATTGACCTTAAAACTCGATTTCGATGATTTAGGGCGTGAATTTTACAAGAGCTTAACCGCAACATCAGGCATAAAGCTAATTGATTTTGAAAAATTTGATAACAACAGTTTCCATGTAACCACAGAATTAACCTGTAAGAACGGAGATGAAGAATTTAGACCAGATATTACAGTTTTAATTAACGGAATGCCTTTGGTGTTTATCGAAGTTAAAAAGCCAAATAATAAAGACGGTGTTTTAGCAGAACGAAAACGTATCAACGACCGTTACAAGAACAAGAAATTTAAGCGGTTTGCCAACATCACCCAAATGATGCTGTTCTCTAATAATATGCCTTATGAAGACGGTGTGATAGAACCCTTGCAGGGTGCTTATTATGCTACATCTGCTTATGCTGATTTGCAATTTAACTATTTTAGGGAAGAAGAAAACTTAAATTTAACCCATTTATTGACGTCAGAAAGTGATGAAATTGAAAATCTTATTTTAAAGGATAACAATATCATCGCAATTAAACACTCACCAGAATTTATCACCAATAAACATTACAACACTCCTACCAATACCATTTTAACTTCGTTGCTGAGCAAAGATAGGCTATCTTTTATCTTAAAATATGCTATCGCTTATGTTGATGAAGAGATTAAGGGCAAAATCGTTACGCTTAAACACATCATGCGTTACCCACAAATGTTTGCAACAAAAGCAATTGAGCGTAAACTGAACGAAGGGGTTAAAAAAGGAATTATCTGGCACACACAAGGAAGCGGTAAAACAGCTTTGGCTTTTTATAACGTTAAATTCTTGACGGATTATTATCAACAACGCAACATCATTACCAAATTCTATTTTATTGTTGATCGTATTGACTTGGCTAACCAAGCGCATACCGAGTTTGGTAACAGAGGATTGGTTGTTAATCGTGTAAATTCAAGAACTGAGTTTTTAGAAGACATCAAAAAAGTAAGTGTTGTGCATAACAGCTCTGGCGATCGTGAAATTTCTGTTGTCAACATTCAAAAGTTTACCGAGGAAACCGTTGCCGTAAAAGATTTGGCTTACGATATTAACATCCAACGGATTTATTTTATCGATGAAGCACACCGTGGTTATAATCCGAAAGGAACCGCATTGGTAAATCTACTTCGTTCTGATGAAAATGCCATTAAAATTGCTTTGACAGGAACCCCCTTGTTGCGAGAGGTGGCTAAAGAATTTGATAGCAAAGCGTTGTTTGGCGAATATATCCACAAGTATTATTACAACATGTCCATCGCCGATGGTTATACATTGCGTTTGATTAGGGAAGGCATTGATACCACCTATAAAATGCAAATGAAAGAGGTGCTGGAACAGATTAAATTATTGCAAGGCGATATCCCAAAGAGTAAAGTATTTGCGCACCCTAAGTTTGTAAAGCCGATGTTGGATTACATCGTCAAAGATTTAATCCAGTTTAGAAAGACAGAGAGCGACGATAGTTTGGGCGGAATGGTAGTTTGTGATACGAGCGACCAAGCTAAAACCTTGTTTGAGTATTTTGAACAATTGTATGGGGTACAGGAAATACAATCTTTAGGTATGGCTCCGGAACCACATGTCGAATATAAGGGTTTGAATAAACCCCTAAAAGGTGCGTTGATTTTACACGACATCAATTCTAAAGACGACCGAAAAGAACAGGTTAAACAATTTAAAGCGGGACAGGTAGATATCCTTTTCGTCTTTAATATGTTATTGACGGGTTTTGATGCCAAGCGATTAAAGAAGTTGTATTTGGCGAGAGTGGTAAAAGATCACAATTTACTTCAAACCCTAACTCGTGTAAACCGTCCATATAAAAAATACAAATATGGTTACGTGGTAGATTTTGCCGACATAACTAGTGCGTTTAAAGATACCAACGATAATTACTTTAAAGAATTACAAGGCGAGCTGGGTGATGAAATGCTCAACTATACCAATCTTTTTAAATCGGCGGAAGAAATTGATGCAGAAATTTTAGAGATTAAAGAAAAGCTTTTCCACTTCGATGCCATTAATGCCGAAATATTTAGTCAGCAGGTAAGCGAAATTAAAGAGAAAAAGGATTTGCTCGAGCTGATTAAAGTGTTGAGCAATGCCAAAGAGCTAAAAAACCTCATCCGTTTAAAAGGTTTGGATGAACAGCTCAATAAACTTGATTTCTTTAAACTGAACCAATTGTTAAGTGTTGCGCAAGCACAACTAGATAAGCTGAACCTGATTGACAATATCAATAGCGAAGCCGATACCACTAATTTATTGAATTCGGCATTAGAGGATGTCATCTTTTTATTCACGAAAGTATCAGAAGAAGAGCTGATTTTAGCCGATCAACTTCGAGGACAATTGAAACGTACCAGAGAAGCGCTGCTATATAATTTCGACCAAAAAGATCCAGAATTTATATCGTTAAGGGAAGAATTGGAACGAATCTTCAAAAAGAAAAATTTAGGTGAAGTTGACCAGGAAGATATGCGGGATAATATCTTGCTCTTGCAATCAATCTATGATAGAGTAACAGAACTTAATCGCAAAAATAATCTGCTGAAAACCAAGTATGAGCAAGACGAAAAATACGCTCGTTTGCATAAACGTTTAGTAGAAAACAAGGGCATCTCCGCTAAAGAAATACAATTGCATGAAGCTTTAATGAATGTTAAACATCAAACGGACGAACAATTGCTAAACAACAATAATATTTTAGATAATGAAGCATTCTTTAACCGTTACCTCCTTAACCTGGTTGCCAACGAGTTTGTAACCAAGCAAAAAATCAAACTAGATTATAACACTACCAAAAACATCAATACACTTATTGCGGGCGAGTACCTGCAACAGTATAACAATTATTTATAATGACCGATTTAACATTTATCAGCAAAACCAAACAGTTAATAGATAGCCTAAAAAGCGTGTGTGCTAATTACGGTTTGGGGAATGATGGCAACGAGTTCAAAATTATTACACAGGTTTTTCTGTATAAGTTTATGAACGATAAGTTTGCTTACGAAGCCAAAACCATTGAACAGTTTAATTTAGCCAAAGCAGATAATTTTCAAGAAGCTTTAGAAGTGCTTGATGAAGAACAATACAATTTCTTGCTGGCTTTTATTGATGCCAATACGCCTCAACTTTATCCGCATCAAACCATCACCTATTTGCATAATAAGCAAAATAGTAATGATTTTGCCAAACTTTTCGATGATACCTTGAGAGAAATCAGCTTTAACAACGCGGATGTATACTCTGTAAAAGAGGCTGACGGCTCAAAATTAAAATTGTTTGATGAACTCAGCCAGTTTGTTAGCTCTGCTTCACAACGTGATGCTTTTTGTAAAGCTTTAATTAGCAAATTATTTGAATTTAGCTTTGAAGGAATGTTCAATGAGAAATACGATTTCTTTGCGACCATTTTTGAATATCTTATTAAAGATTACAATACGGATAGTGGTGGTAAATATGCGGAGTATTATACTCCTCATGCCGTAGCACGTATTATGGCGAGCATAATGGTTAACGATAAACCAAAAGGTGTCAAGGTGTACGATCCAAGTGCAGGTTCGGGAACATTATTGATGAATATTGCGCACGCCATTGGCGAAGACAATTGTAGCATTTACAGTGAAGATATTTCTCAAAAATCTAGCAATATGTTGCGCTTAAACTTGGTGCTAAATAATTTAAGCCATAGCATACCACATATTATTAAAGGCAATACCATATTAGAGCCTTACTACCGAGATGAGAAATTCGATTATATCGTTTCCAATCCGCCCTTTAAATTAGATTTTTCTGATTTTAGCGTAGCCTTAGACAAGGACATCAACAAAACCCGCTTCTTTGCCGGCATTCCTAATATTCCGAAAGCCAAAAAAGAAAGCATGGCCATTTATCTGCTGTTTATACAGCACATCATGTATAGCTTAAGTGCAAAAGGTAAAGGTGCTATTGTAGTGCCAACAGGTTTTATTACTGCCCAAAGCGGCATTGAGCGTAAAATACGTGAAGCCATGATAGAGCGAAAATTGTTGCGTGGTGTGGTAAGTATGCCTAGTAACATATTCGCCAGTACTGGAACCAACGTAAGCGTTTTGTTTTTAGATAACCGAGCCGATGCTGAACATATTGTGTTTGTAGATGCCAGTAAATTAGGCGATACCATTAAGGAAGGTAAGAACCAACGCACAGTTTTAACCCCAACAGAAGAACAACGAATTATTGATGCGATGAATAAAAAAGTAGCGGCAGATGATTTTAGCGTAGTGGTTTCTGCCGAGGAGATTAAAGCTAAAAACTATTCTTTTTCTGCGGGGCAGTATTTTGAAGTGAAAATTGATTATGTTGATATTACTGCTGAGGAATTTAAAGAAAAGATGGCAGGCTTTGAGAGTACCTTAAGTAGTCTTTTTTCTGAGGGCAATGCTCTAGACGTTGAAATTAGGAAGCAATTGAAGGGCCTGACAAATGGTTAAGACGAAGTTAAAGAACGCTGTTTCTTATTCTAAGGAAAGAATAACATATAAAGAATTAACTGTTGAAACTTATATATCTACCGACAATCTATTGCAAAACAAACTTGGCGTGGAAAAAATAAAGCAATTACCCGCTTCTACTAATAATACACCGAAATATAATGCTGGCGATATTTTAGTTTCAAATATTAGACCTTATTTAAAGAAGATTTATTACGCTAAATGTTCTGGCGGTGTATCGGCGGATGTCTTGACCCTTAAGACTAATAGCGGTTACGATTCGAAGTTTATTTATTATAGTTTATTTCAAGATGCTTTTTTTGAGCATATGATGTCCGGTTCGAAAGGAACGAAAATGCCTCGTGGAGATAAAAATCAGATACTTGAATTTGAAATTCCTAGTTATAATTTTTACAAACAACAAAAAATCGCTTCCGTTTTATCCGCTTTAGATGACAAAATAGAATTGAACAATAAAATAAATGCCGAGCTAGAGGCCATGGCCAAAACGCTTTATGATTATTGGTTTGTGCAGTTTGATTTTCCTGATGCACTTGGCAAACCTTATAAATCATTTGGTGGCGAAATGGTTTATAATGAGGTTTTAAAGAGGGAGATACCGAAGGGGTGGGAAGCTAAGAGTTTTGATGGCTTATTGACGTTTACACGGGGTATTTCTTACACTTCGAGTACAGTAAATGATATTTCAGGTGTGCCAATGATAAATCTTAAATCATTTAATTTGAATGGGACTTACAGAATTGATGGTCTTAAGTATTTCACGGGTAAAGTGAAAGAAAGTAGGATTATTTCTAAGGGCGATTTGCTTATAGCTATAACTGATGTGACAAGGGAGGCAGAAATTATCGGACGAGCTATATCCACTCCTGAATTTAATGTTGACGTTGTATGTTCTTGTGATGTGGCAAGAGTAGATATATTAAATAATGCTTTTGAAAAAAACTATTTAAGATTCCTTTTTAATTCAAAGCACTACCACAATTATATAAAGCATTATGCTTCCGGTACACTGGTTTTACATTTAGATTTAAACGGTATAATGTGGTATAAGGATATAATTCCACCAATGGATTTACAAGAAAAATTTCAGTCTTTCTCAGCAAACATTGAAGATAAAATTCAAGCGAATCATAAACAAAACCAAGAATTAGCTTCCTTAAGAGATTGGTTATTGCCAATGTTAATGAATGGGAAGGTTACCGTAAAAGATGCTTATATAAAGGTTGAAGAAGAATTGGAAATGGTGGCGGAGGCGAAATATACAAGTTAATTAATAACTATAAAAATACTGGGGGCAGATGACGGTCGGAATGTTACGTTTGGCTAAAAAGTACCACGCTAGGAATTACGCTAGGTGGAAAAGGTAATACCAATTTCCAAATAATTTGAAAGAATTAGTACGGAGAATGTAAATAACGGCCAGATGGCTGTGAAGAACCGGGAATTAGAACTGATGAATAGTTTACGTAGCATTGTAATGATGTTTACTGTTGATGAAACAAAAGTAACAATTTCTATACCTGAATAGAGTAGCGTTGCAATAACTCAGCAATGGGTAAAGCTTCGAGGTTTTTTAAAACCTGAGCATGTACATTCTTAACCTGCTACGTAGCCTGCCCCCTTTTACAATGGAAGAACTAGAAGAATGGTTTAAGCTAAAAAGGTATCCTCATATTGGGTTACCATTAACGATTAAGGATTATAGTCGTGTAAAGAATTATGTGTCAAATCCATCAACTATAGCTAAACATAGCTTCTTGCCGCTTATCAATAAAACTATACTCAAAAGACGGTTTAGGGCGAATACTTTAATCAAAGTAAAGAACCCTAGTGGCAAACGGCAAAGGATTGCGGATAATCCGAAAGTTAGGGACACATATTTTGCATCCCACTTAGATGCTTTAATATTTTCAAAATATAATTGTCTATTGACTGAAGCCTATGAAAACTATATCAAAGATGAACCATTTAATGATGCAGTTGTTGCTTATAGGAAAATACCAGTTGAAATAGGTGTAAATGGAAATAAATGTAATATCGATTTTGCGAAAACAGCATTTGAATTTATAAAAACAAATAATGATAGGAAGCTTTCGGTAATTGTTGCGGATATTACATCTTTTTTCGACAACCTCGACCATAAGATTTTAAAACGTAAGTGGATTGAAGTTTTAAGTGGTAAGCAAAATCCCAAATTAATAACTTTGCCCCCAGACCATTACAATCTTTTTAAAGGGCTTACAAAAATTAGATTCGTGATTGCAGAGCAACTTTTTGAACATTATGGCAAAACTATGATTGTAAAAAGAGGTATTGTTAATTCTTCAACCGAAAAAGAATATTTTAGGAAAAGTATAGCGGATCTTAAGTTTGCCAAAGAAAAAAATGCAGTCTCATACTGCAATGAGAAAGAATTCTTAGCGAACAACTTAAACTTGATAATATCTAAAAAAAATAAAACTGGTATCCCGCAAGGTAGTCCAATAAGTGCAACTTTAGCAAATATCTATATGTTAGATTTTGATAAAGAAATTTCTGCCGAAGTTGGTAAAATTTCTGGATTTTACCAGAGATACAGCGATGATTTGGTAATTGTTTGCGACACGGAGCATGAAGATGAAATCATCAATGTAGTAAATCGGGTAGTTGCTAGTAATAAAGTCAAACTTACCATAGAGCCTAAGAAGACGAAAGTCTATAGGTTTGAGCAGCTCGATGACCAATTTACGGGGTATGCGGTTGATTTTGGAACAAAAGAGCCAACTTTTGGAAAGCCTTTAGAATACTTAGGCTTCTCTTTCGATGGGCGACGAGCATTAATTAAAAATACAGGATTTTCGAAATTCTACCGTTCGATGAAGGGAGCAATTAACAGAGCTGTCGATTATGCGAAGCATAGTGAAAATCCAGACAAAAGCTTGTTTAAAACACGTTTGTATAGGCGATTTACTTACAAAGGCGCTGGAAGGAAGTTAGTTTATAGGCCGTCAAAAAAGGACAAGAATGTTTATGAGGCTACGAAAATTTATTATTGGGGCAACTATCTAAGTTATGTTTATAAAGCTAATGATACTTTTAAAAGACTTAATGGCGACAATTCCATTAAGGATCAGGGCAGAAAGTTTTGGAACAAATTTAATTTACTATTAAAAGAAAGTGATCTAAAAATAAAAAGCTAACTCTTTATTCATATCAACAACTAATAAGTCAACTAAAAAGTAATTATTTTACGTTCAATGATACCAAATAATATTACCAAGCAACATATTTTACAAGCCATTGAGGATATTGAGACAAATGGCTTGAGATATCCATTAGGCAAATCAGTAATTTATGATTTGCTATATAACGGAAGGCCTTATCCGCCAAAGCATGTCGTTGTCGTTGCCAATGAGTTTGCGAATGGCAAATTGTTAGGTCATAAAGACCTTGATACCAAAGAGGCGCAAAATTTCTTGAAAAGTCTTGGAGATGAATTTTCTATAGTTATGAAGAATAACGACCCTGTCCTGAAATTAATTGAAGATTATAAAGATGATTTGCTGAAAAATGGGTTATCTGATGAAGTTTATAAATGGGAGTTATTAGCTACCTATGGAGGTAGACCAGATTTAAATGCTATCGATTTTGGAGCAGAAATTAGAAGCATAGATTACAAGAACTTGATTTACCACAATGGTATTGCTGTTAGAAACCATATTGTTATTGATAATAGTGAGCTTTATCGTGAATGTTTCATAAAGTTGTTTGATGAGAATACTGAACTGGAACAGCGAATCCTTAATTTTCAAGCACAAATAAGTGTCATATATAGAGACATGGGAGAAACGCTATCACATCATCACGATGAGCGTTCTATAGCAACTTTTCTAACTGTTAAGTTTCCAAATAAGTACTCTTTTTATAAAAATTCCTTCTACACTAAATATTGTAAACTTAAAAGTATTCCCACTGCTAAAAAGAATCAAAAATATATCCATTATCTCGCTTTAGTTGATGAATTTATCAATGCTTATATTAGGCCTGATACTGAACTATTAGAGTTAGTAAATACATCATTCCCAGATGGTGTATTCGAGGATAAAAATCATAAACTTTTAGCGCAGGACATATTATATAAAATGTTGGATAAGAAAGCACCATCCTTTACCAGTACAATACTTGAACTTGAAGCGGCAATGTTAGAAAGTGATACAGTTCTAAATAGATTTTCTGTGAATAAGTCAAAGTCGTATTTCAAGGATAATGGATTTGATTCAAGAAAAAAAGACAGTTTTGTTTGGATTGCGGATGCTGAAAAGAAGATTGGGAATAAACAGGCGCATTATGAAATCTCCATACGATCTCGGGGTGTAATGAAAAATAGTTTCTTTGTGGATATTCATTTTGAAGATGAAGATAAGTTCAAATTTATTGAGTTGATTGGGAATGGACTTCCTGAAGAACTTGAATGGTTTGATTGGCAGGGCGGAAGTAAAAGTATTGGAACTATACTAGGAATTTCACCAACGGAAGAGGATTTAGTTGAAAAATTATTGGAACAGTTGCTTTATATGGAAACAAGTATTGGTGAAATCGTAAGGGAAACTATGGGTAAAGAATTTAGTGCATCAAAAAGTAATGAGAAAATTCAGGATACTTCAAATAATTATCCCTTAAATCAAATTCTTTACGGTCCTCCTGGCACAGGAAAAACCTATAAATTAAAAAAAGACTTTTTCGATAAGTTTACTGTTAAAGAAACTGAGCTGAGTAAAGATCAATTTATGCAGCAGATTTTAGCTGATTTAAATTGGTGGCAGGTAATTACAATAGTCTTATTAGACAAGAAAGCTGTCAAAGTAAGAGATATTTATGAACATCCTTTCATTCAAGTAAAAGAAAGATTGTCAGAGTCTAAGACAGTAATGCCAACAATATGGGGACAGTTACAAGCACATACTGTATTCGATTGTCCACAAGTAAACGTGGCAAAACGTTCGGAGCCAATGTACTTTTGGAAAGATGAGCAATCTGTTTGGTCCGTTGCAGAAGACTTGGTAAAAGAACTTTATCCAGAGGGCTACGAAGTGCTTGCTAAACTGAATAATTTTAGTCCAATAGTTGGTAATGAGATTGAAAATTATGAGTTTGTAACTTTCCATCAATCATATAGCTATGAGGACTTTATAGAGGGTATAAAGCCAAATTTGGACGATGATAGCTCAGATATCTCTTATAGGATAGAAGATGGCGTATTCAAGCGTTTATGCAAAAAAGCCGAGAATAATCCACAACAGGACTACGCAATCTTTATCGACGAAATTAATCGTGGTAATGTATCTGCTATATTTGGTGAATTGATTACTTTAATAGAAGAAAGTAAACGTGCGGGCGCTAGCGAAGCATTAGAGTTGACTTTGCCTTATAGTAAAGAAAAGTTCTCCGTACCTAAAAACCTTTACATCATTGGCACCATGAATACGGCTGATAGAAGTGTTGAAGCTTTAGATACGGCCTTACGCAGGCGCTTTGCTTTTGAAGTAATGATGCCCGAACCCTCGAAGATTACTACTGATGGTGCTTTAGCCAATGGTATTATTGATGGCATTGATTTAGCTCAAGTATTGACTAAAATTAATGAACGCATTGAAGTATTGTTAGATGTTGACCATCAGATTGGGCATAGTTATTTGATTAATGTAAGCAGTAGAAACGGCTTGGCCAATGCTTTCAATAATTGTATCGTACCACTTTTGAAAGAATATTTCTATCACGATGATGAGAAAATTGCTTTGGTGTTAGGTGCTGGTTTCGTGCGTTTGAAAGAACAATCAAACAATGTACATGCCTTATTTCCAGTGATGCAAGGTTTAGAAGTACATTCGATTCACAGCAAGCAGCAGTTTGAGTTGAAACCGATTAGTCATAATACCATTATAGCCTCATTACAAACTTTGTTGAACGGTGGCTAAGGTTAAACTAGTACAGGTTTTTGAACATCAGCGATTGCTTAAAAACAATACGTATGATGGTATTCGATTTGAGGATCGGTATTTTAGGGCTTTGTTAAAATTAAACGAACTTCACGAAAGCAAATATTTTACTCCAATTTATGAGGGGATTAAATTTGATAGTTATGTAGGAGTACTCCAAGTAGATGATTTGGTGATTGAGGTATTACCTAAAGTAGAGGGATATACGGCTGAAAAGAACCAATGGCGTGATGTGCTGATTGAGATGTTGCAGGTAACACAACAGTTAAAGGTTAGTAAGGTAGGGCATGCAAATGTGGCTAAGCAAAGCATACATCTATTAGATATTTATTTTGATTGGTTTTTAAGGGAGGTAGAACAATTGGTTCATGCTGGCTTAATTAAGCAATATCGCAAGGAGACGAAGAATACACTAGCTTTAAAGGGGAAGCTGGAGTTTGCAGGGCATATTGGCAAAAATTTGGTGCATCATGAACGGTTTTATACCACACATCAGGTTTACGATAAAGACCATTTGTTGCATCGGATAATGAATACAGCTTTGCAAGTGGTGGAGACGATGTCTAAAGGCACTTATCGTTATGGTCGATGTAAGGCGGTTCAACTAAACTTTCCAGAGGTAAATTCGGTGGCAGTAATACCGCAGACTTTCGAGAAAATTAGTTTTAACCGTAAAAACCAGGCTTATCAAACCGTTGTGGCTTTGGCGAGGTTGATTATCTTAAATTATTCGCCTAACGTTAAATCGGGGGATGAGCAGATGTTGGCTTTAATGTTTGATATGAATGATTTGTGGGAGAAGTACGTCTTGGCTAAGCTCCAGCAACAGGGGAAAGGCAAATGGCTGGTAAAGGGGCAGGATACTAAACGCTTTTGGGAGGGTAAAACGATACGTCCCGATATAGTACTGGAACATATTGTTGCTGAGACTTGTATAGTTATAGATACCAAATGGAAAAACTATACCTACGATCGTATTGGTATGGATGATCTAAGACAAATTTATGTGTATAACGATTTCTGGAATGCAAAACTAGGTATGTTGTTATATCCTAGCCCCACAAAAACAAAAGTTGCAGTAGAGGGTACTTATGCTAAGAACAACTTCCAAGGAAAAATTGGTTTGGCTACGGTATTAGATGAAGATGGAAAACTCAATAAAAATCTGGGAAGTGAGATTTTGGGTCTATTGGAAGAAAAAAGTTAGTTTGGACCGAACATGTACATATCTGTTAAGCTAGATTGCACCACCAGTTTGCGCCACCAAATTGCACCACCTTTTGCACTACCTTTTAAATATGCCAATCATTTGCTAGAATATGAATTCAACCCTAATGCGCTAAAGAAGTAATGCGAGTCTAAGTCACATAAAAAATGTGCGAAATTATTTTTTTCTATCATTCAAGCCCTTCAACAGTTCGACGAGCGCATTATATGATTTTTCATATCTAAAAGCCTGACCTATTGCCATGGTTCGCGCCAACAAGGAATTATCTTCATCCTCTAATTCTTTTTCGACGATTTGCTTTATTTTATCCAAAGCTATTTTGTTGCCGCTGATTATATCATGCATGTCCCGTCCTAATACCCTTGCACCCGAAAGAATAATGTCAAAATCATCTGCTTCGATGATGTCTTGATGGCTCTCGTACATGATATCTTGTTTTAGCTCGACATAATTTGCGATAATAAAGCCTAAATCTCTTCCATCTTTATTGTCTTTATATTTTCTGTCTTCCCAAGCAAATATTTTCATGATGCAGATACCATGAATTGGTGCTACTTTAACCGTTAGCGCATTATTATCCGACTGAAATATAACTCCATTCTCGTTTATTTCTACAAAGCCAGCGACATTCATCGAATTCATAAAGTCAGGTGGCCAATCGTATTCCCCGTTTTCATCTTGGATGTCTCCAAAAGGCACGATATCTACTTCTATGTCTCCTTTATATAACACACGATGTTTGAGTTTTGTAGCGGTAAAATCACCAGATGCCACAAGCATACTCATAATCCCATCATAGGCTTCCCACTCGGGAATGTAAATGGCAAAATCAATATCTAGGGTTTTTCTGTCTATGCCAATATCATACTGGCCTTCCATAATTAGGTCTCTAGCTGTAGCTCCAATCAATAGAAAATCATACGCTTTATCACCGAGGATGTTTTGTATGGATTTTACAACTTCTTGGAGATGTTCAGGTATTTTGTCAGTCGGTAAATTGAATGTATTCATCGAATATTCGTTGCGCTGTTTCTATATTTCTACTGTCGTTTGTTCCAATTAATTCTGCATAAGCTAGGAGAGGAGGAACTGTAAATGGCACACTTTTTACTTCTTTAAAAATCGGATGGTTTTTATTCCAGAATATACGCAGTACTTCAATTTCCGCCTTATCGTCTGTAGGAATTAGCTTTAAATCGCGCATCCAGTTTTTAGACTTTTCAGGTACAAATAAAGTGAGTTTCGCTGGACTTAGATAATTCGTATAAAGATTTCCTGCGGCTTCACCGCCCCAAAATGCTTCCCAAGGATCTAAATCAAATTTTTTAAAGTCCTTAATGAGAGGTATTGTTTTAGAGGTGTAGTCTCCAATTTTTAGTTTAGGTTTCAATCGTTCATTAAAAGCGATTGCCCATCTTTGGAGCAATTCATTTTTTTTATTTAGAATTTTTTTGCCCCTGCTTTCGTGTAGGTAATTGCTTTTGATCAATTCATTGATAATGATACTAATTGAAGATGGCGAAATATTTACGGCATCAGCCATTTCCCTGTAAGAAATATTCAGAAACTCCTCGCTTTGCAACATGCCGAAAAGCACTTTTATTCCTGAGTCACTAAATAATCTGCTTTTGAGTTCTTTGGTAACAGGTGTTTTTGATTTTGCCCCAAGTCTCATAATATACACATCGGGTTGGTTAATGTAAACATTTCCAGAAGTGTCCATAAAGTTAATGCCCGCTTCAACTAGTTCGTTCGCAATTTTTGGGTAAATGTTACGTGTAAGTACAAAGCTATCTTTTCCAACCAATGTTCGATATGCGCTTGCTGCTTGTTTTATAAAGCCCAAAGCACCATGTCCTACATTAGGAAAGACCATTAGTTTGTAGTCGATTGGTTGATTGTTGAATTGGAAGTTTATTGTCCCTTGTTCATTTGCCTCAATAGGCATTATATTAGGTTTGCCAAATGAAAGTCTAAGTTCTTTCGGCAAGGCCGTCATTGCAGCTGTCCAATAGTCAATCACATTCATTGTTTATCTTTTTATCTTGTTTACTTTTAGTAAACACTCAAATTTAGTAAACAGAAATGAAATTATCAAGCAGCATTAATAGGATTAAACCGAAGAAATCTTATTTGATGGTTATTTGATAATGCAGAGGTTTTAAACTGTAATCATCTGATAGCCAATGTTTTTTTATTTGATTGTTGCTTGATGAAAGGGGAAATATCGCATGCGGCTCACGATTTCTAATCACTTGTTCAAAAAAATCCAACGTTCATGTTTCATGAACACTACAAAAAAGTGAACATCAAACTCACTTTTTAAAACTTCATCGTTGCCTTGATCCGTTTTAAAAGAAAGGTGTTATGATAAATGTCAAGTAAACCGCGCGGAATACTTGACATTTGAATTTAGTTCACGTGGCAATCTGACGGCGTATGTAATTCTCAATTCTCAATTCTCAATTCTCAATTCGCGATTCGCGAATCGCGAATTGAAATAATTATTTTGATTCAATTTTTCAGCGATAACCGCCGAAAACTATAGCCTTCGCAAACTAGAATATGCCCTTGGAATTTTATTGGAATGTCCATAATGTGAGTATAAAAAAAGTGCAGTCCCGAACCCTAAATTCCTTGTCGGTCTCGAATATTTTCCCTAATTTTAACTCATAGCGTTACAGCTATTTTGTGCTCTGAAAATTCAGTGAGTAGCTCGTGAGTTGCCTCTAAAAAAGACTAGAAAACCGCGTTTAAAGGCCGTTTAGATATATTGTTGCAGTCCCGTCCGGTCCGCTAATTAAGTATCAAAACATTCAAAAGGCCTTTAATCACACGATTAGAGGCCTTTTTGATTTTGGGAAATCGCGAAAAATTCAGTTTTTCGTGATCATGCGGAATTAAACAGTTCAATAAAAGGCTCGGTACTGAACTGCCAGCAATCACTATCAGCTAATATTATAGTTCAGTTAACGGATCCAGAATAACTTTTAAAATCTTTGACCTGATCGTTTTCGATTCCTTCATTTTCCAACAGTTCCTTCATTTGAGTAGGAGTATCGTAATGTTGTTTTCCGGTAAGCAGTCCGTTCTGGTTGACTAATAGATGTGCTGGTACTTTTAGTAATAAATCCAAGCGTTGTGTGGTTGGGTGTCAAATAAATTTGCTTAAAATTCAAAGTATGGGAAAAATGTACAAGACAGTTGTCCGTTTGTCCATTCTTTTGGGGGTGTATTCTCGCCACCTTTGTAGTGTCAACAAACAACAAGAATTTAAAACAAATAATTATAAAAATAGAACAATGAAAAATCTAATCCTAGCAACCAGCTTAATCATGACATTAATTACTAGCCAATCGACTTTTTCACAAACCAAAAGAATCCCAGCTTCTGCCGGAAGGTCGGAATACATTGAAGTGGAACCAGGTGTTAAACTTCATGTAACAGACCTTGGAGAAGGGCAGCCTCTAGTACTGATCCACGGATGGCCATTAAGTGACGAAATGTATGAATATCAGTACCAATATTTTTCAAGAAAGGGATTTAGGGTAATTGGTATTTCTCTACGTGGTTTTGGTAAATCGGATAAACCTTATGGAAAATACAATTTCGACGTATTCTCCGACGATATCAAGGTAGTACTGGAAAAGCTGAAGATCGAAAATGCCGTACTTGGCGGTTTCTCGATGGGCGGTGCGGTTACCATTCACTATGTAAACAAATACAAAGCAGCTCATGTGAGCAAACTCGCACTTTTTGCGGCAGCTGCACCATCTTGGAAACAGCGTGCAGATTATAACTACGGAGTGTCTGAGGCAGATGCTGCCGGACTGATTAAACAAACCATGACAAATAGAGAAGACCTGATTGCAGGTTTCGGAGCAGCGTTTGCCGCGAAAGGAACTTCACTTTCTAAAAATGTAGAAAAATGGTTAGAAACAATCAACCTGTCGGCAAGTCCGTTTGCCATTACCGAATCTATTTCTGCGCTTGGAGATCTGGATCTTCGCCCAGTGCTTAAAAATATAAACATACCAGTTGCCATATTTCAGGGTACAAAAGATCAACTGATAGATTTTGCGCTAGCAGAGCAATTACAAAAAGGCCTAAAAAATGCTTACATCGTTAAATTCGAGAATAGCGGTCATGCACTTTTTGTTGAAGAAATGGATAAGTTCAACTCAGAACTTGAAAAGTTTGCAAAGAAATAAGGGAGCAAAACTAAAGCTACCTGCAGTTCGGTAACAGAACTGCAGGTATTTTATTTGTCCCTATCAAAATCTATAAATAGATTAGTAATTTAATTTAGGCGAGTTTTATCCGTTATCTCATGAAGCAAAATATTTTTGATGCAAGCCTTAAGACAATTGGGCTTTTGCCAATAGATCCAGAGAGCATCGAGGCAATTAATTCCGATGCCTACAAATCGTACATCAAGGTACTTTATCTTCATGATGGATATGAAATAAAGGTTGACTTTAATGTTTACAGAACAGATGGTCCTACGCTTTTTTTTATCAGCCCAAATCAGGTGCTGAGCATTGACCATCTTGGTGACCAAAATGGCCTTCTTGTTTTTTACAACCGAGATTTCTACTGCATCCAACTTCATGATGAAGAGGTTGCGTGTGATGGTCTGCTCTTTAATAACATCAACAATATGCCTATGACGGTTATACCGCAGCAGGATGCCAGTTTTATTGACTACCTGTTTTCGGGGATCGGGGATGAATTTGAACTGAAAGATCCATCGTTGGAAGAGATGATACGTACATACCTCAAACAGCTATTAATCAAATCGACCAGGTTATGGAAAGTGCAGCATTTGGACGGGGTAATGGCGACAAGACCCAACAACGATCTTGAATTTTTCAGGAAATTTACCCAGCTAGTCGAAGCTAATTATAAGGATAAACACAATGTTGCCGATTATGCCGACCTACTGATGATTGCACCAAAAACCCTCACCCACAGGTTCAAGCGGCTCAATCTCCCGCAGCCGAATGATATTATCAAGAATAGGATCATCCTAGAGGCGAAGAGACTGCTGGTACATACCGATAGAACGGCAAAGCAAATCGCCTATGCGCTGGGCTATGATGATCCGGCCTACTTTAGCAGGTTGTTTTTTATCAAAACGGCTGAAACGCCTTCTGGCTTCAGGAATAAATACCTCAGTGCCCATGAACCAGAACAGCTATAGCAACTATTTTTGTGGCATCAAATAAAAACTGTGCGCTCCTGCTTGGTATTATGACAGCGCTTTTCTTTTCAGCTAAGGACAGGTCGCAAAATGACCAGAAGCAATTGGCCGCAGTAGAGGCTATCCAGTCCACAGAAATCCTTTTTGTCCTAGCTGAGAGATCATTATACTGAACAGCTTTTTGCCCGATGGCTTCGGATCCTTTTTTATACGGGTGACGTTTTCATGCTCTGTTTGATCTTTCACAGTGCTGTGCTGGATCAAGCGGAATTATATTAATACACCGCTAAACTATCTGGTGGTAATTACTTTTACCTTCAAACAACAAATTCCAGTCTTTGCGCTCGGTTATCATAAAATTAGCCATCGAGTTCAGTATCTGTACTTGTTTATCTCTTACTTCTTCTTCGGTATCACCAGTACTTTTGTTCCACATGGTCAATAATCTTTTAAAATAATCGCAGGCTATGTAGGAGATCTTTTTCAACTGCCCCCACTCCTGAAAATAAGAAAACCCTTCAATTGCGGCATATAACGCAGGCAATAAAATGCTGAACAGCGTAGCCAATCGAGGGCTGTATTCAAAAAAATGTACGTGACAATACTCAAGTGCTTCGGTGGTAAAATGGAGCGCCATGTTTAAGATGAATAATATGGCAACCCATGAATTTGCTTTTTCAAGCAAGTGAAATTTGCCGCCGATCCGGTCAAGTCTGCCGGAGTGGTAAACCAGTTGGTTATGAATTAGCATCTTTATCACATAATCACTATACCAAATAGCTGTAAAGGCCGTACCTGCTACCGAATTGTTAATGCGTGATACGATATCATTTACGGCTGTGGTCATATTTTCAGTTACGCCAACAGCCGTAAAACTAATGCCCGAATGATAATAACATTGCAGCACACGCAGCGTTTCGGCTTCCATACGAGCAGAAAGATAACGCCTGTGATAGTTTTTCGCCTTAGCTTTAGCAATTAACACAAAGACTACAGACACAAGTAATAATTCTGCACCGCTGAATATCAGTTTCAATATTTTAAACCCGGTCTCTTCAAAATATTTACCAAAAGCCATATTAATAGCAAAAAGCACTACCGAAACCAAACCAAGTGCAAGTGCTAATTGCCATATGGCCTTGTAATTATCACGGTTTTGCAATGCCTCACTGTCTTTGGTGATAAGTATAGTGTTAATTTGTTGCTCCAGTTCGTCATCGCTAACGCTGTTTACCGGGATATAATCAACCGGATATTTATTGTGCTTGGCAGCATAATAGCCTATCACATCAGCAGTACCGCCTTCGCCCGAAGGCTTCATGCCATCCCATAAAAAGATCATTTCATTACAATGGTTTGTCAAATATTTTCCAGCTTCAAAATATGTACTGTTGCGTTGCCAAGAAATGTTCGGTACGGTTACCTTTATCTGTTTTTCAACGCCATATTTTTCAATGTATTGATGAAGGATTTGCTTATCGCCATCAGAAAAATCTTTTTCATATTCATCAACAGGTAAAGGCAACACAATACAAAGCGGCATTTTAAAAACACGCGTTACCACATCAGCAAATATAGTATCGGCCCCAATAGCCATTGAGCTGTAACCAGTAAAGCTTTGCCGGTTATGTTGTTTTAATATTTGCTTTATGCGATTCTCAAATTCGGCTGCAATATATTTCTCATCGCTGGCATTTACCAGGCGTTTCCCCGATACACCTATTTTTAGTTCTGTCATTTATGGTTGTTCAAGCAATGTTTTAATTTTTTTGATATCGTCGTTCATTATACCAGCTTTTTCAAAGTCTTTAAAGTCGCTTAAAAAGGCGTCTTTAAAAGTGGGATAGTTGTTGCTGAAAGGTTTGTTTTTATATTCGAGGTACATTTCTTCGGCCTTTTTGTAGTTGCCGGTAAATAAAAGTAAATGCGGTCCATTGGAGTAAGGATAAACGGATTTAGGATCTAATTCCAAACTCCTTAATAAAGCTTTTTGGGCGCTACTTAATTTTTGAGTTAGCAGACTATACCATGCCAAGCTATTATAGTCTGATGCCAATACAAGGCGTAACGTGTCATTGGGTTTGCTGGCGTAAATTGCTGAATCAACAGACATTTTATTGAAAATAATCACCCAATTTTCTATGTTTGTTTCAGCTACCTTCAATCGTTGAAAGTAATCGGCATATTTCGCAAACATTGATTTATCGTACAAATACAGTTCATGCGTTTTAGTGCCATTATCATAAACGTAGCTTATCAAACTTAGCAAATCTCGACATTGAGCGCTATTATCCTTCAATAATATAGCGATGATGGTTGAATCGGCCCTTTTAAAATCTTTTGCTTTAAGATATTTCTTCAGATAGTTGATCATTACATTTGCTGTTTTACCTCTCAGTAATAAGCTGGTGTTAAATCCATATTTGTTAAAATACGTTGAAAGCGTATCGACAGGAGCAGATTTTATGGTTTCTGATGTATCCTTTTTTGCCTCACCCAATGCATAGAATGATAATTTTTGAAAGGATATATTATTTTCCCAAGCAATAGTTTGCAACTTATCAAAGCTGGTTATTACATCCTCAGTTAGTTCTAAGCCACGAGCTTCCTTTAGCCATAATGCCTGATCGCGAATACCCTTATACGGATGACCTTTTGCCCTGTCGGTCAGGTATACAAAGAATTTTTGGGAAGTATCGCCCTTTATAGGCACAGTAAACCGATACATGCCATCACGCTGCACATTACCAAGCCTGGTGTATATGCCAGCCTTGGCAGTATCTATTAAGTGCTTGTTGTAAATCTCGGCAAGCATATCAGTTGCTTTTCGCTGCCCTTCGTATGATGCAAACTGTAGAGGCGTAATCGCCCTTTCATAAACCCCACGCTTATAAAGCATCGTTCCATAAATTTCAGATACTGCAATAAAGTGCCTGTTGCCATAATAGTTGTAAGGAAATTTTTCATATACACCGCTCATGATTTTTTTCATGGTCAAATAATCGCTTTCAACCCTTTGAAAATCATTTCGAGATGCGGCAATTTTCATATCCTGCCAAAACATTCTGCCATAACTATCAATATCGTCAGACATGTCTTTATTATACAACCACATGATGTCACTATTCTTAAAAAGGGTTATTACCTCGTGTAATGTGCCAGCTATTTTAAGGCTGTCCGCTTTAGGCATCTGAAGCTGAACGTTAGCAATTTTCAATTTTGTTATTATGGCTAACTGCGCCACGTCAGCAACATCAATATTTGCCATTTCCATTGGCTTCATAAGTTTCTCAAATGCCAAATATCCTTGGTAGGCTTTCGACTTATCTTCAGAAAGCTCATAACTATTAAGTATTTTATTGCCAAGTGATCTAACCCACCATAAGTCGATGGGAACTTCGGTCGACTTACGAGAGTTTATATATAATGCAAAAGTCGCAAACGCTTGATTAAGGTATGTCTGATGCAGGCTTTTGTTTTTAATATTAAAAAATTCAATGTCCGCTATGCGTAACAATACCTCAGTCTTTTTTAAGGTCAGATAGTTTATTCCTGGATATTTTTTCTGATAATCATTAACTCTTTTTAAAAAAAGCTGCAGCGTACTGGTGGCAGTTGCATATTTCTTTTGAGATACAAGGTCATAACTGGCATCAATTAAGCAATTTGAATAAATTTCATAAGCCAGGCCACTACTTTTAACAGATTTTGCGGCTATCGATTCAGCAATATCACAGTATTCTAGCTCAAGCTGTTTTTTTCGAACCTTTGATAAATATAAGGTATCAGCCAATGTCAGATTCCTTATCTGATTAGCAAGTCTAAGTTTATACCTGTCATTTTTACCATCTGCTACAACAGCTTTTCTACTGTACAAAACGGCTGCTACTGAATATTTATATTTCACTTTATCATCACCCGCTGAACTGCTTTTCATATTACTCAGCCCATTATATAATCCCGATAAGGCATATAATACTTTGGCAGATGTGGTATCAACCTTGTCTTTATTCGATAAAACATAGTCAAATATCGCCCCTGCCTTGTCATAATCTTTATGATTAATTAAATTCCAGCCATGGCGGTATGCTAGATCAATAAAATTAAAAGCAAGGTCGTCAGATATGCTCTTATTGGTTTTAAAAGGGTATTTCACTTTAGTTAGATATTCCTCATACCTTTCTTTAATCACCGTTTCAGATTCAACATCATCAATATTGTCTGATGAAATGGCAAGTGTTGCCTTACGCACATTTGCAGTTGAGTTGCCAGAAGCAGATACAGATCCCTCAACCATAACAGCTTTGCTGCCCTCGCCATTCTTTTTTTCACGCAACGTACTGAGTTTTTTGACCTCCTCTATTCTTTTTAAACCATTTATAGCTTTTTCATAAGAGAAATTAAATCTTTTGGCTATTTTGATAGCACCATTAAAAGTATTTTCAGCAAACTCATATTGTTTGTCTTTTAAATACTGTTCAGCAGCTATAACGGCTCCGTTGAAATTTTTTTGAGCTTTGGCTTTTAGGGGGTCAACCTGGGCCATAATAGCATTACTGGTGAGTAGCAGTAATACCACCAATTTTAGTCCTTTTTTAAGCATCGGTTTAGTTTTTGTTGTATTTCTGTATATAGAGAATCTGATTTTTGATCTTTCATATGTATCAATGCTTGCGCATAATAATCTTTGATCATATTACGGATATTACTATCTAATGACTCATATGTACGCTCATTAGCTTGATCATCTGCAAATTCCATTAATAACCCGGCCGTGGCCTTGTTGGCGACTTTACTTTGTTCATTAGCCAACTTCTCCATATGCTGCGCCTGCTCTTTCTGCACAAAAGCATACACTGCAATTATAATTCCTACCAATGCCAGCATACCCGTGATCACCGTAAGCACACGCGAACGTTTGTAAAGCCGCATATGCTCATCTGCGCGTTTGCGTTCAGCTTGTACTTCATGCTCAAGCAATAGCTTGCGTGCTTCTTCTTCCTGTTTGCGGCGATCAGCAGCAACATTATTAATGGCCATGATGAGCGAATCATGGCTTACCTCATACAAAATTCGGCCTGCAGCATCACGCTCTTTACGTAGCAGCGAGCTTTCTTCAAGTTGGCCAAGCAGCTCATCCGTTAAACCAAATTTTTTACTTATATAACTCTCCGTAAGTGGGTTGCGTCGGTCGCCATCAATCAGTTCATCCTCTATCAAATACTGGGCTTTGTTGCGCTCTTCATCAGTTAATGCGTTTAGTATGCTTTGATAATATTGGGTAAATATCGCTGTCACGTCACCTAGGTCATCCTCTTTTACCGGGTTTAGGTTACCAATCCCAACCAGTTGCCTTTCTATATAACGGCAAATTATTTGTAGCGTGGCCCCCTCGATTTTACCCCACTGCCGATTTTTAACGCTATTTATGATCTTATTTACTGCACCAGTGGTATAAGTAAATTCAGGCGTGTCAAAACCCATTTCTCGCGGTAGCATGGCAGGTTGCACAATGGCTTTCTCCGCGTCATCAGCGTTCAGAGCATCCAGCTCATAACAATGCTGTAGTATCGCTGGATGCCTGTCGGTAAGGTTATTTAGTAATGATAACCTGTCAGACCGTATGGAAAACACCACCTTTACTTCTGGCCGTTCATGCAAAAAACGGTAAAGCTCATCGCTTAATTCCTCGTTTTCATCAGCTTCTGCCACCCTTTGCCTGAAGTTAAGCGGTAGGGTAGTGTACAGCAAGTCGGCAAGTTGTGCAGAAAACTCATCAACCTGGTCTTTAGGGTAGCTGAACAGTTCTTCAAACTGATCAAAAAACAAAATAAACTTTGATTGCTTATTGTACCATTGCCGTGCTTTTATTAGGTACCATAATGAGCCCTCGCCAGGTATAAGTGTATCAAGTATATTGGGCCCAACGGTAGCGCCATCTTTCAACCTTTGGCGCGCAGTTCTTATCGGCGGCATATTTTGTGATGCCGCATCGTCCCTTTCTGTGTAATTGTTAAAACGAATATTAAAACAATCCCACTCGTTATTCGCTTTTAGTATGGGTATGATTCCTGCATTTATCAATGAACTTTTACCGTACCCACTTTTTCCATAAAGCACTACCCCCTGTTTTATGTATATCAGCGAGTATAGCGATGCCGTATCTGCATCTCGGCCAAAAAACATAGTTTTCTCTGACTCTGAGAATGGCTTGGTTCCCGGATAACGGTAAGTCAAATTGTTCTTTCTATCGCTGAGCATAACTTATCAGAAGGTTTATGGCTTTTTCCATTGAATCATTAAAATCTACTGGCATTATTGATTTGGTGATATCAAGCGTTAGTTTCTGCCTAACCTGGGGCAAATTCTGTTTCATATCAACCCAAAGATTGCGGCGACTCAATAAATCGGCGATTGAATCAGTACCTCGAGCAACCATTTTTTCTGTAAGATTGATGGTTTCCTCTTTTATTAGGCCTTCAACTTCTTCCCAAAAAGCATCATCAAGAAAACTTTTATCAATGTAACAAGGTATAAATGGTTTTCCTGATTGTAGCGTGGTAGCGATTTCCTTACTCACCCAAGGCGACTTCAGGCTATCTTTTGAAACAATCAGGAATACCGCATCAACATCCCTGATTGTGGTAATAAACTGCTCAATGTTTTGCCCCGCATAGGTTGAATTCTCGTCACGGATTACACGTACGCCACCAGCCAAAAATCTCTCTTCAACCTGTTTAGCCACCTCTTTATCAACCGATCGGTAAGAAATAAATACTGATCCTTCAGCTTTAGCACTAATTGTTTTTAGCAATCCCTCATTACGGCAAGAGTCATATAGCTCATCTACAAACTCAAGCGGATCCGACACCAAAAAATCAACTTCGAGCCTTCGGGCCACAAAGGTACACAGATCAGTATTCTGGCTGTTTCTGAGTATGGTATACTTATCTTTTTTTTCCTTTGATGCCGTAATGATGCGCAGCAGCAATTGCACATACCACTTTTCAAAATGCACACCCAAAAAAATAAAGGTCTGCGCTTTTTTTAAAACCTCCTGAATTTCTTTAGGCAATTCTTTTTTGCCCATAATGCCCGAGAGGAAAGTAAACAAATGGTCAAATGTCATGATCGCATCTGAAGCTTTCAGGTCGCCTAGCAGATTATATAACAACGGCACCGATTTAGTCGGCCTGTCAACAGGCTCATTAGCATCTTCTCGAGCATAATGGCTGTATTGAAAGCTTAGGTTTTGAGCCTTATATATATTTTGCAACCGGTCATCAGGCATTAACGATATAATGAGATGAAAAGGAATTTGAGATAGTTTGGTAAACGGTTCATCAAACCCAGTTTGCTTTTCGTAAAACTTTTGGATAATTCGTGGAAGCGCAGTATGCCTGGCATTTGGCACAAATTCAAAAAGCTCCTCGTTCTGAAAAACATACTGTAAATTGGTGTCTATCAGTTTCTGACTGCCTGCAACTGTGACTATCTCCGCGCAAAGCGCTTCAAAAAAAGATTGCTGCCCTAAATTCAATATATCCGGACCAACAATTACAACACAGTTCTCGTTTTTTATGTCTTCTATGATGTATTCTATCTCCGTCATTTTTGCTAATACTTTGACAGTCAATTTAATAATTAAAACTGAAAAATAGAAGGATTTTTTTTAGCCAAAAGATAAATTGAATTAGGCCAAGAATATCAGCAAGCAACTCAAGGAAGAAAAAATAAATTAACAGGTTGAAAATGCACTTGAAAATATAACTTTATCAAAAGATGAAGTACGTAGAAATTAAGGAATACAGAGAGAAAAACTCCCCCTTAAAAGCCATGAAATTACAAAAAGGATAATATGAAATCAAAGGTGATATATGGGTTGATCTATTTTTTAATCATAGCAAGCCCATCATTTGGACAACTCAGATTTAAAAATGATCCAAAGTTCAATTATTATTTTGATAGCCTGCTAGTAAATGTTGGTATTGTACACCCACAATTCAATGAGATTGCCTTCGAGTTCCGATACTGGATTAGGGATTTGAGCAGGGTTAACGCCCATCAGCTGATCATTATTCAACAAACCCACAAGGGAGATCGGAAATTCAAACACTATCAATTATGCCTTGAGAAATCTAATTATAAAATAGTAGATCTTGAATCAGGCGATTTGCCCGAATGGAATACCATTTGGAAAAAGTTGATAAAACTAAATATGCTGCACCTAGAGAGTGAGAGCATGGCGAGAAGCAGATGGAAAAGTTCAAATAAAGACTATTATTTAATAGATGATGGCGAATTTTATGCTTTTGAGTTAATAACCCAAAAGTATAAAAGACAGTATTCCTATACCAATCCTCGTCAAAAATTACAAACTTTTGATCTCAATAACATTGAACTCGTTCGTGTTAATGAGATGATCACTTTATTGGATAAACAGTTAAATTTAAGCAAGAATATAAAGAAAAATTGCTCAACATCATCAACGATAGATTAATCAAATGCGATAAGCAGCGTTCTATAATAGGTTAGGCATAAAATGATATAAAAAATTTATGCTCTTGAAAAATTGTGATGAATCGCATAATGACATTATTACCATTTCCATATTTGATCCTCATCCTTCCAAATCAATAATCGAAATTCCTCATAATGATTTCCGTTCCCGATAGTATGATGATCTCTATGGCCTTTGCCTAATTTAAGCTTATGTAGCATACCACTTGATGAACCTACCCATAAAGTTTGTTCGTCATCAGAAATTGTCATGCCACTAATCGTTGAACCCAAGAAGTGCCTCCAAACCTTATTCCCTTTCCTGTCAACTGCCCTTATAGTCCCATAGGCATCACCAAGTATATAGTAATCTTTGGTTGCCAAACCTGTATATACCCTCATTTCATCATCTATAATGCTATAGTTCTCATTATCGGTATATGCTTCAATGTTAATGTCGATTAATTTATTTGCATCGATACCAATAGTTATACCGTTATAAAAATGGGAAGAGTTAGCTATTAATTGGCTATCATCTTTTGAAAATAAACAAAAATGGGCATAGGATGATTGCGGTCCAACTCGGCCTATAGTGTTTCCATTTGAATCCAAAATTCTATGGTCATAGCACTGGTCTCCAACTACAATGTAATTGTTGTCATTAGACAATGTAGCATTCTCCATGTCGATGTTGGATGACCAATCTTCCTCCTCTTCCTCATTCAAGGGGTGAATAAGCTTCTCTTCCTTTTCAGATATCAGGTATACGCCTTCTGAAGTTATCATGAGCAGCCTATTGCCATCATTAAATGGTATAAGTTCTGTAATTCCAAATCCCGCAGTTTCATTAAGGTTAAAATGCATGATAATTTCTCCACCCCAATCTTTAAAGGTCGTTATGCGATTACCAACGGCAACTGCAAAAACGTTGTTTAGCTTCGATTTGCCAATCGCATCAATACTAGGTTCAAGCGTTAGTATTTCGTCATTGTTTAAAAGATAGGCCTGCCTATTTTGATACGATGTGCCTGTTAGAAAAACTATTTTCTGTTCACTGATGAAATGTAGTTGGGCTATACTTTGGGATTGCTTTTCCAAAAGTGGAATGATTGGAGCATGTGATGGTGGAAAATCATTTCTGAAACGTTCAACATCTTGCTGAAGATTCGCTTGTTTCAATCTATAAATCACATCTTCAGCTAAATCTTCCCTGTTGTCGATAGGTTCTTTGCCCTTCCAATTCTCCCAACCATTCTTTTCGCCAAACTGAACCATCTCATTAACTTCCTTGGCGTACTGTTCTCCTTTGATATTCCATTGCTCCTTAAGATCAGGCTTGTTTTTTTTTAAGAAATTTAACATTAGAAATGTTTTTATGCGTTTAACAGTTAAAATTGCGCTTAAATTATTAAACCGCCATTACCGGATCAAGCACTTTTGTAGCTTTAAAATAAAAGCTATGTATTTACAAAAATATATAAAAGGCAAAAATCCTGTACGGTCTCCAACATAAAGTTGGCGGTAGACTGATCGCCTCCATCATTGTTACCATTATTCCAAATAGACGACTGAAGAATGATTTCATAGACTAAAGATAAAAAAATAGAATATTCATTGATGTAAATTTTATACCTTATTTGCTCATATTGTAGTACAATGGTTGAATGCGGAAATTGATGATAAATACATTAAGCATAACCTCCAGCACATAATATGCGCCATGGAACCTAAGAAGTATTGAGCCAGGTATCAGGCCGAGCGGATGTGCACCCAGCTAGTCATCTCCCGAAGGATGCCTTTGGCACAAGCTATCGACTATGGCCCATTAGCAATTAACCAATATTAATATTTATCTCATATCGAATTCACATTAATTTATTCAATGCACAATATATCTCCTTTTTAAGCGTCTTTATTCCGAGAGCGTTAATTTAGATTAAGCGGCATGGTCACCTGATCATGCCGCTTTTCTTGTGTGTTGGGCATGGCAATCAGCCATAGGATTCAAGTCCCGAACCCACTTTGCAGTAGGAAGGGTTAGCCAATAGCAAGGGTTTCCTGGGCAACTGCGAATCTGAAGGAAGCTGGAGGCAAATATGGGGGTTTACGAACAGGAACTGTATACAAGGCGAGGTGATATGGGTGATGTTGCAAGACAAACAAAAGCCCGATACTGCACAGCATATCACTGTATAGATACAGAGGCCACATCCATAGAAAGCGGATTGCCTTGCCCCAGGAGATCTCCTTTTAATCCGTCGAGGACAAGTGCGATTGTCGTAGAGGAAACAATATTCAGATCAACAATGATATCTGGTACAGGGAGAAGTCAGCCGAGGCCATAGTACTTATTTTAGGGAAGGGCTGAATGTTAGGATGGCAAAGGAAACAGGAAGTTTATGGCAGAGCGATAACAGCGGAACCACTTCAGAGAACTGCTTACATGAGGACAGGACGGAATCCGAGAGTAGATTGTAAGAGGAGCTGAGCCGTGCAACCACTGTACACAATGCCTGGGAAGGAGTTTTTTTAGTAGTATGCTAAAACTGGATTTAGCCATCCGTGGTTGGGTAAACTACTTCTCCATTGCGGGAGCTAAGCACGTGATGAGAAGACTGGATGAGATGACACGGGTCAGGCTAAGGATGGCCATCTGGAAACACTGGATGAATGCGGGATGTCGAATCCGAAACTTGATGAAATTGGGGGCAGGAAGGCAAAAGGCATTCGAGTGGTCTAACAGCAGGAAGCCCTATTGTAGATTGGCACATAGTCCAATCCTGCAGGGCGTACTGATTATCGATTACTTTGCAAAGCTGAAATACATAGGGTTTGCGAACTACTACCATTGGAAAACCAAACACCAAACGAAGTTATTCTAACAAACCGCCGTATGCCGAACGGCACGTATGGTGGTATGACAGGACCGTTAGGGAAATAATCCCTATCTTCCTACTCGATTTATTTATAATAACTCTAATTATGCGATATATCTTTTTTTTGATTTTACTAGGCGCTTTTAACTATAATTCTATTGCTCAAAGTAAAAAAGTTAAAAACTATAAGTTGTTAGTTACTCTAAAAAATGCTCCGTTTGATTCCTTAACAATGCTTGATTATAGCGATTTGCACAAAAATATAATTAAGGGGAAAAGTGTTGCACAATACAAATGGGAATTTAGTTTGCCAGCTTCTGTAATAGCAAATTCCGAATTTATGTTACTGTTTGCGCCCGATAAAGATATTACTTCCAATAGTTACCATCAAGTTCGATTTAAGTGGGAAAATAATGGCAAAAAGTATTCTAGTGCCAATATTGGAATTCAGGAAGAAATAAACAACATAGAAGCAACCTATGAAGGCAAAGTCATTTACGAAAAAGAAAATGTAGCATCGTTTTTAGGACTTTCGGATTCACTAGTGATAGGGAACTTAATTTGTGAAGATTTTAAGTTACAAATCCCAGACGACTCCTCTGATATTAAAGTAAGGACTGTCGAACCTTATTACGGCTGGTTTGCAAAGGTTTCGGGGGTGAAGTTACCTTATGATGAGCAATTAACCGGTTATATTCATCTCGCAAAACGATATCCTAAGTCGAGATACTTGTTAACGTACCTAGCACAAAATTTAAGTAATTTTAAGTCAAAGGGAGACGTAAAAAGTATTTACCAACACCTAGATAAAAATATTTCAAATAGCAAAAAATGGTATGCTAAAATTGAACAATATCTTTCCGATGAGCTTGCAAAATTGAAATTAATCAATTTAGACTCAAAAACGGATGAACCTATAATTACTAACCCAGCAAATTATAATTTAATTGTTTTTTCTGCATCATGGTGTATACCTTGCATAGAAGAAATCCCAGTGCTGAAAAAAATTGATAGGGATCTGGGTTCCGCTCTAAAATTTACTTATATATCTTTGGATTATGAAAAGGATGTACCTACTTTTAAGAAAATACTGATTTCCAGCAACATAAGTTGGAGAACATTGTATGCATATAAGGTATTAGAGAGGATTAAAGTATTATTCTCAATCAAGTCAATACCTCATTCTATATTCGTTTATCCCAATGGGCGAATGGAAATAATGGATCTTAGAGATCAGGATGTTCAAAAAAAATTGTATAATACTTTGAATAAGTAAGGCATCAATAAATAATTTTAGCTGATTACATGATACTTTCATCTAGCTAGATAATAGGGCTCATCGAGGTTCCTCGCTTCTTTTTGCCATCGATGCCTTCCGGGTTTGTTTACCTTATTAATATTTATATTTTCCTGTTAGAGCCAAATCTTTAGTAATAAGCCTAAGTATAAGTTCTCCCTAAGCTCCATGAAATTTTTCAATTTCATGGTTTCTTCCTTTGATATCTCAATCTTCATGAGAGCACAGACTTCAATGATTCCCCTGCTATTAGCAATCCCAATAATCGCCGATAACTTGCAATTGACAAAGTAGCTCAATGGTACAGTCGAAGTGGGGGTTATTCCAAAAGTGGCCACATCTTTCGCTTGAAAGTGTCCGCTCGACTGATACCTTGAATTTTATCATACTGATACCGTTTTGGACGACCCGTTTGTAGGGCGAAAGTTTCTGGGAAAGCAGGGGGTTAAAGAATATTTTGAAAGCTATTTTATCGGATATAAAACGCAAACAAAGAAAGTTGCGATTGTCTTGGAAGATGAAACCCATGCTCACCTCGAGGTAGAATTTACTGGTGCTTTTTCAGAAGGCAAACTAAGAGGGACTTTTAATCTTGCTTTTAAGGAGGAGAAGATCATATTTGCCAAAGCTGATCTAATTTGATCCATCATTCAATTGACTGAATATCTATAAGCAGATAAATCAAGATCGATGATTTCAAATACGCTCCATGCAACCTTCCAACCTTCCAACCCTCCAACCTTCCAACCTTCAACCTTACCATAAATCTTCCATTTGCCTAGCTAACACCTACCTTATAGCTAGCTCGAAGCTACCTCGAACCTAGCTCGAAGATACATTTTTCCAAAAACTCCTAGTTTTGGCATATTCTTCCTCAACAAAACTATGCTTTCTATGTTCCTATTGTGGTAACCATTTCTTATATGCACCCAAAGCTTTAGTCTTTCAGCTTTGATCTTTCAGCTTTATTGTTCCTATTGTGGTAACCATTTCTTATATGTACCCAAAGCTTTAGTCTTTCAGCTTTATTGGTCCTATGCGATAATCTTTCGTACACATGCAAGCTTTATGAAGGAAGACTGGAGCTCCCATGGAGGATGACTGGAGCTACGTCATACCTATACTGCTATCATTTGATACTGTTGGATGTCCTTACCTTAATCAAAACTATGTTTTCTATGTTCCTATTGTGGTAGTCTTTTCTTATAAGCATCCAAAGCTTTAGTCTTTCAGCTTTAAGCTTATCGGACGAGTACCTTGACACCTCACACATCTTCCGTATTCCATAATACATCTTCCATAATACATCTTCAACCAACCATTTCGCAGTTCCAAGCGTTTCATCAAACCTTTCAGATAATTTTTCTCTCTGTTCTACAGTGATTTACATAATTCATGCAAAACAATTCACACTTTTATTTGTTCAGCTATATTTTTTTCCTACTTTTGCATCCCGCTTCGGAGGAAGCATGTGGAACAGAAAGATGGAGAGGGTGATTGAATAGATGGGAAATAGGCACAGTAAGCAATTGCATACCTAGCCAGAACCAAAAGAGTATCTTTAGATAAAGTTTGAAAAAACTTAAAAAAAGATTTGGAGGTTCAAAAAAGTTTTCTACCTTTGCAGTCCCAAACGAAACGGGAGCTTGAGAACGGAGTTCGAAAGCGAATAACAACAAGACTGGAACGACG